>Ga0105048_10000443_pt1 | contig 63453 bp, 56 predicted proteins | sample MAT05_FD_78382 | JGI IMG/M metagenome (GOLD analysis project Ga0105048, IMG submission 78382) | Freshwater microbial communities from Lake Fryxell liftoff mats and glacier meltwater in Antarctica - MAT-05 | ecosystem: Environmental > Aquatic > Freshwater > Ice > Liftoff microbial mat | place... | reverse complement strand
GTCGAAGCCGGTGCCGACGGTCACGCACGACGCGAAGAAGCAACTGAAGTTGGCGGCGTGAACCATGTGCTGCTCGCCATGTAACTACGCGGATCTACGATGCAAACTGGGATCTGCACCCAATAGAGACCGTGGAAACGACGGTCGGGGAGGCTCAGCAGGCTCTGACCAAGTGGCAGCAGGTGTGCATCGTCGGGTGCGCCGCCTTCGCAAATGCGGGCTGTGCCGCGGTGAGCACGTCCTGCGTGGCGGGGGCTCTCTGGAGCTTCGGGGGAATCTTGATTCCCTGTTCCTACGCGGTGATCGCGGCGTGCACAGGGGCGGCCACCGCCGGCGCAGTCTGCTCGATCAAGTGCAGCGAGGGATGATATGCAAGGTATTCTCGTCGGAATCGCGATGATGGTCGGGATGCTGATGATCCAGCTTCTCCCGGTCCAACCGTGGTGGCGGGTACTGATCGCCGCCATTTATGGCGGTGTCGTCGGATGGGGGATCATGCGCTGGAAAAATCGCTGACTGGAGCAGGCGGCCGGACCGGAGCGCGCACGCGCACGCGCACGGGAGAGGCGCACGGGGACGGGGGACGGGGGACGACGGACGGGAGGGGGCGGGCGGCGTGCTAGGCACCGTTTTCGCGGCGTTTTCGGGTCCGGAGGGTGTTTTCTGCGGAAAGTTGGGTTTACAGGCAGGGAAGCGGGCGATCCCGAGCTCCCCGGCCGATCTCACCCGCGGAAGAGGCGCTTCCTGGGCGGAAACCCCGCTCGCGGGGGTGGAAGTGCCTCGACCCGGGCGACCCGGGCGACTTCCCCCGGGGGAAGTCCCCGCGCCCGCGCGGTCGCGCCGATCCCGGAGGGGGAAGCGGTGATCCCGAGCGGGAAGAGGCGCTGACCTCGGGGACAGCGCCTCTTCCTGCGCGGAAACTCAACTGACGTGGATGGAAGTCGATGATCACGCACTTCGAGGGCCAAAGGCCCGGTACCCGGGGGCCGGAACCGCGTTCGGCGGGCTTCCGGCGGGCCCCGCGAGCGGGGTTTTCGGGGGGAAACCCTATTTTTTGGCCGGCGCGGAGCTGTGGCCCGGAATGATCGTGTGGACGTCGGCTTCCGTGAAGCCGTTTCCCTTGAGGAGTCGCTTGAGCTGCCCAAGCTCGATCGCGGCGCTCCGGGTGACGGCGAGGAGGACGCGCTCGAGGAGCTGGATCTTGGCGCGGATCGGGCGCGCGGCGTCCACCGCGGTGCGAAGGAGCCCGATCTCTGCCGAGATGGTCGCGAGGCTGGCCTTGGCCACGTCGACCGTGACCTTGGGATGAACGTTGGCCATGAGCAGCTCCACCAAAAGCTCCATCCGGTCGGGTTGTTCGTTGACGTCGCCGTCGACGTAGAAGGCGTTGCCGCCGGGAAACATCAGCTCGAACGCGGCGTCCGAGCCGGGGCGCCCAATATCGTTCCAGATGTCGTCCGAGACTTTGCCAATCGCCTTGTCAGCGCGGGTATCGGCCACGGCGAGGGCGGCGAGGAGCGGCGCCGCAAAGGCCTTGGCCGCTTCGAGCTGGGCGCTGATGCTGGCGATGATCGTGAGGACGGGGACGAGCCGCTGTTCCGAGAGAGAGGCAGCGATGCCTCCCCGAGCGGCAGCGTTGATGCGGGTTGTCTTGGCGTCTTCAAGAATGTCTTCGCGAGCCGCTGTCTTGCGGATTGTTTCAGGCATGCGTGATCCCTCCTGGGTCCCGATTCGGGAGAGGGAGGCTATCTTGGGGGCTGGATTTCTGTCCAGGGAAATGGATCGGGGCGGGGGGGCGAGCCCTCCGTGGCTGAGCCCAACGACACCAGCCACGGAGCAGCAGGCGCCTCAGCCCATCACCGCCTGGGGATCCATCCAGAGGACCTCCCAGTGGTGGTCATCAAGGTCGTAGAAGCTCCACGCGTACATGAACCCGTGGTCGGTCGCGGGCATGGCGTGCTTCCCGCCGGCTTCGATCGCGATGGCGACCATCTCGTCGACCTCGGCGCGGCTGCTGCACGACAGCGCGAGGAGGGCCTCGGTGTGGGTGCTCGTGTCGCAGACGGCCTTCTTGGTGAATCCCTGGAAGAAGGGGGTCATGAGGAGCATCACCGAGGCTTGCTCGCTCACGATCATGCAGGCGGCGTTGTCGTCGGTGAACTTGAGGTTGTAGGTGAAGCCGAGCTTGGTGAAGAACTCCTTCGTCTTCTTGAGGTCGCGGACGGCGAGGTTGACGAAGATCATCCGAGAGTTCTGCTGGGCCATGATGAATTCCTTCTTTCTGTGTGTCTATCAGGCGAACAGGGCTTTGACGCGTGCGTCGCGCAGGCCGAGGCCTACCCAGAGGAGGAGCGCGACGTAAATCGGGAACAGGATGTGGCTGAAGAGCGGGTTGCCGACGCGCACGTGGGTGGCGATGGCGCCGCCGAGGTAGCCGACCCAGAGGATCGCTCCGAGGACGGCTGTCCGCGGGACGAGATAGAGAATGAGGCAGACGAGCTGGATCAGGCCGAGGGTGAAGATGACGCTCGCCGGGTAGCCGAGGTCGGTGGTCCCCTTCACCGCCATCGGCGACTGGACCAGCTTCATCGAGGCGTCGAAGAGCATGAAGAGCACGGCGAAGCCGCTGATGATGCGGCCGGCCCAGAGCGCCTTCTTCGAGGGGGGATCAGCGGGAATCGCGTTCATGACGTCCTTCGTGCAGGGGGTTCGTAGGCATGGACTCCCCTCGCAGACCGAACTCATCGGTCACGTCGAAAAAAGATCGACGGCTCTTCAGGGGGAGAGCTGGAGCGGCAGGTCGAACTGCGGGAAGAGCGTCGCCGTGTCGAGGAACGAGGTCATCGAGCCGATGCGATCGCCGCGCAGTTCGAGGACGATCAGGGCCCAGGGTTCGCGGCCGTCCTGTCGGTACTGGCCGAAGGCGGGTGAGCCGCAGGCCATCGTCGGCACCAGGCGCGAGCCCCGGCAGCCGGCGCCGCGACCCGCGAGCCACTGGCCGATCGCCTCGTGGCCTCGGAGCCAGAGCGTGTAGGGCGGCATCGAGAGGGTGGCCTTCTCGGTGAGGAGCGCCACGAGCGCGTCGACGTCATAGCGCTCGAAGGCGGTGACATAACGGTCCACGAGCGCGATATGGGCGGCCGGGAGCGCCGCGGGGGCGTCGTCGAGAGGCCGTGTCGCGAGGGTGGCGCGGGCCCGCTGGAGAGCGCTGTTGATGCTGGCGGTGGTGGTGTCGAGGGTCGTCGCGACCTCGGCCGCGGACCAGCCGAGCACCTCGGTGAGGATCAGCGCCGCGCGCTGCTTGGGCGGGAGGTGCTGGAGCGCCGCGACGAACGCGAGGCGAATGCTCTGCTTGAGGATTATTTGCTCGGCCGGATCCCCGTCGGCGGGGATGGCCTTGGCGTCCGGGATCGGCTCGAGCCAGTGCGTGCGCGGGCGCTCTTCGAGGGTGTCGTCGATGGTGCCGAGCGGGCCTGATTCCATCGGTCGCTCGCGTCGTGACCGATCGGAGAGGGCGTCGAGGCAGGTGTTGGTGGCGATCCGGGTTAGCCAGGTGCGGAGTGACGAGCGCTCGTCGAAGCGATCGAGGCTCCGCCAGGCGCGCACCATCGTCTCCTGGACGGCGTCGTCGGCGTCGCCGACGGAGCCGAGCATGCGGTAGCAGTGGCCCGTGAGGGCGGTGCGGTGTTGCTCGAGCTGAATCACGCTCTCCGACATCGAGTTACCCTGCCGCGGCTTGCCGTTCGGCCACCGCGTCGACCACGATCTCGCCCTTCTCGACGCCGACAAGCGCCGTCGCGCCGTCCTCGAGATCGCCGCGCAGGATCAGCTCGGCGAGTGGGTTCTCGATCAGGCGCGCGATGGTGCGCTTCATCGGCCGTGCGCCCATCTCGGCGTCGAAGCCGCCGGCCGCGAGGAGGATGTCAATCGCCGCCGGGTCGACGTCGAGGCGGACGCCGCGGGCGAGGAGGCTGTCGGCGAGGCCGCCGAGCAGGCGGCGGGCGATCTCGGCGACCTCGGGCCGGGTCAGCGCCCCGAAGCAGAGGACTTCGTCGATCCGGTTGTAGAGCTCCGGCGGGAGGTGGGACTTGGCGGCGCCGATCATCGTCGCTGCCAGTCGGTCCGGGGCCACCGCGATAGGGGCTCGGGAGAAGCCGACGGAGCGCTCGGCCTTGATCGCCCCGGCCTCGGCGGCGCCGAGGTTGGAGGTCATCACGATCACCGCGTTGGTGAAGTCGACGCGGCGGCCGCGGCCGTCGGTCAAGCGGCCCTCGTCGAAGACCTGGAGGAAGGCTTCGAGGACGTCGCGGTGGGCCTTCTCGATTTCGTCGAGGAGGATCACCTGATAGGGGCGGCGGCGTACCGCTTCGGTGAGCTGGCCGCCGGCTTCGTGGCCGACGTAGCCGGGCGGCGCGCCGACGAGGCGGGCGACCGAGTGGGCCTCGGCGTACTCCGAGAAATCAAGGCGCGTCATCGCGTCGGGCGAGTGGAAGAGGGCCTCGGCGATGGCCTTCGCGGTCTCGGTTTTTCCAACGCCGGTCGGGCCGAGGAGCAGGAAGGATCCGATCGGGCGACGACCGCGCAGGCCAGCGGCGTTGCGACGGAGCACGCGCGCGATCCGCTCCATCGCCGGCGTGTGGCCGACGACGCGCTCGGCGAGCAGCGCTTCCATGCCGAGCATGCGATCGCGATCGGTCTCGAGGAGGCGCTCGATCGGGAGATCGGCGAGCTCGGCGACGACGTCAGCGACCTCGGCCGGCCCGATCTTGAGCGAAGCAGAGGCCTTGCGGTCGCCGGATTTGATCTTGCGGCAGGTGCGCGCCCCCGCGAGATCGAGGATGGCGATCGCTTTGTCCGGCAGCGCGCGGCCCGGGAGGTAGCGCATCGACCACGAGACGGCGGAGGCCAGCGCCTCGTCGGTGTAGGCGATCCCGTGGTGTTGCCCGAGGCCGATCGCCACGCTTTGGAGGAGAAGGAACGCGTCCTCTTCGCAGGGCTCTTCGATCTCGAGGAGGCTGAAGCGGCGCGCGAGGCCGGCGTCGGGCTCGATCGATCGACGGTACTCCTCGGTGGTGGTGGCGCCGATGATCCGGAGCTCGCCGCGGGCGAGGGCGATCTTGATCTCGGCCACGGCTTCGTCGAGGCCGCTCGATCCGAGGAGCTCGTGGACTTCGTCAACGAAGAGGATCACCGAGCCGCCCGCGTCGCGGACCTCGGCGCGAATGGCGGCGATCTTCTCGGCGAGCGCGCCGCGCGTGCCGGTGCCGGCGATCAGTTCGGAGACGACGAGCTCGATCAGGATCCGCGTCTGCCCGGCCTCGGCGATCGAGGCGAAGCGCCGCGCGAGGCCGCGGACGATCGAGGTCTTGCCGACGCCGGAGGGGCCGACGAGGCAGGCGCTGTTGGCGTGCCGCTTGGAGAGCACGTCGAGGATCTGATCGATCTCGGCGTCGCGTCCGACGACCTCTTCGAGGCGCCCTTCCGCGGCGGCGAGCGTGAGGTTGTGGCCGATCGACGAGAGCGCCGGGTAGGTCGCGCGATCGAGGGCGAAGCGCGAGAGGACCGCCGCGGTGACGCGAGGGCTGCTCGGCGGCGGCGTCGACGGTGACGGAGGCCGCATCGTGAGAGGGCGCTTCGGCGGCGTGGGGCTCGGCGTCGGCGTCGCCTGCGCGGTGGGGCGCGGCGAAGGCGGCGCGAGATCGCGGCGCGGCGCGGACGGCGGCGGGTACAAGGAGACGGTGACGCCGGGCTGCATCATCGAGGGCGGCGGCGTCGACTTGCTCGGGAGCAGCGGCGGGTGCGTCGAGCGGCTCGGCAACGGGCTCCGCGGCGGTGGCGTCGCGATCTCGGCGCGGCGCGGGACGCTCAGCGAAGAGGGACGGCGCGCGGCGATCACGCCGAGCGCGATCTGCATCGCCCCGGCGCGGAGCTTGGCGAGATCGACGCCCGCGTGGAGCAGCGATCGGTGCGCCGCGGCGCTGCGATCGGCGAGCAACGCGAGGAGGAGATGGAGCGCGCCGGGCTCAGGCGAAGGGGCGCGCGTGGCCACTTGCCGCGCCGCCGCGAGGAGCCGCCCGATGGGGTCCGGTCCTTCATCATCGAACGATCGGCTGGCCTTGAGGAGCACCTCTTCGTCCAGTTTTCGATCGCGAAGCAGCTCCGCCGCAGGTCCTTCCCCGGCCGCGATGGCGGCGAGCAAATGGACGCTGGTCACCCGCTCTTTGCGGGAGACTGCGAGATCTTGGGCGTGCTTGCGCAGCGTGACGAGCTCGGCTTGCGAGCGGGAGTTTCTCATCCGTCGGGCTCTCCAGGCTCCGGGTTCGCACGCCCATCGCGGGGGGGCCAAGTTCGCGCTCTGGTCATCACGGGGCGGCACGCGCCGCCCCGCCCCAAAAAACGTGGTTTTTGGGGGTCCCCACCCCACGCGGGCGCGCCTTCGGCGTGCTGATTTCGATGTGTTGCGCTTTGCCCGCCACGCTCCGAGAGAGCGCGGAAGCGCGAGCCCTGCGGTAGACTCCTTTCATGAGCGACGAGAAGGAAAAGCCCGAGGGGACAGCGCCGCCGCCGGGGCTCGGCCTTCTTTTTTTCGCGGCGGCGCTGGCGCTCACGCTCGTGCTCTCGTTCGTTGCCCTCCTCGCTTACATGGCTTTTTCACCGCGTGCGACCGTCAATCCGCCGCCACGTGCAGCCCCCGCAAAGCCTGCGCCCGAAGGGAATTTGCTCCGCGGTGACCCACGCTTCGATCGACGTACGTAAACGTATTGTTTGGGCAGTCGGTGCTCTACGATGCGGTGAGTGGCAAGGAGTGACGACATCCCCAGCCTTCGGCTCGAGGATCGGTTCGATGCGCTGGACGAAGGTCCGCGGGCCTCCAGCGTGCCCGCGGTCGGCGCGCCCGAGGGGATGGCGGCGTGCCTGTCCGAGGTCGGCGTCGCGGTGATCGAGACGGACGGCGCGGCCTCGGTGCTGCGCCTCAACGCGGCGGCCGAGCGCCTCACCGGCTGGCGCCAGGCCGAGGCGCGGGGCGAGCCGCTCGACCGCGTCTTCCGCGTGATTGCCCCGAGCGTCGGCGGCGCTGACGCGGTCGCGCCGCTGGATATCGGCGCGGCTCCAGGCGAGCACACCGCGCTGATCGAGCGCCGTGACGGGCAGGTGATCCCGGTGCGCCACATCCTCGGCACCAACGATCAGGAGGCCGGGCGCCTCGTCGTGTTCCGCGACGTCAACGCCCAGCAGTTCCTCTCGCTCCAGCTCGCGCGGCGGACCCGCCACGACGTGCTCACGGGCCTGCTCAACCGCCAGACCTTCGTCGAGCGGCTGGACCAGGCCCTGGCCGAGTGCCGGCGTACCGGCGTCCGCAGCGCCGTCCTCTACTTCAGCCTCGACCGCTTCCGCCTCGTCAACACCACCTGCGGGCACGAGGCCGGCGACGATCTTCTCCAGTGGGTGGCGACGCGCCTCAACGAGTTCGTGGGCCCGTCCGACTCGGCGGGCCGCATCGGCGGCGATGAGTTCGCGATCCTGCTGGCGGGCCGTGAGCTCGGCGAGGCCGAGCGCCTCGCGCACGACGTCCAGCGCCGCCTGCTCGAGTTCCGCTTCGGCTGGGAAGAAAAGACGTTCTCGGTCGGAGCGAGCTTCGGCCTCGTCTCGTTCGGCCGCGAGTTCCCTCGTTCCGCCGACGTGCTCAGCGCCGCCGACCATGCCTGTCGTCAAGCCAAGGACGCCGGCCGCGGTCGGATCTCCGTCTACGTGGAAGACGACGAGATGACGCAGACGCGGAGCTCGATTCGATGGGTGGCGGCGATTCAACGCCACCTCGAAGACGGCGGCCTCTGCCTCTATGCGCAGCACATCACCCCGCTCCACCCCGGGACCGGCTACGGCGCCCACTTCGAGGTCCTGTGTCGGATCGTGGGCGAGGACGGGAAGCTCCACTCGCCGGTCGGGATCATCAAGGCCGCCGAGAACGCTGGGTTGATGTACGCCATTGACCGCTTCATCGTGCGCCACGCCCTCCGCGCCGTCGGCGCGCTCCCGCAGCGCGCCATGCGGCGGCTCGAGACCTGCTCTGTCAACCTCTCAGGAATCTCGCTGATGCGCGAGGGCCTGCTCGATTACATCGTCGACGAGATGCAGCGTTCGAGCGTGCCTCCGAGCAAGATCTGCTTTGAAATCACCGAGACGTCAGCGCTGGCCAACCTCGATGAGGTCCTGTGGTTCATGCAGGAGCTCGGCGGCATGGGCTGTCGGTTCGCCATCGACGACTTCGGCAGCGGCCACGCCTCCTACGGTTACCTGGAGCGCTTGCCCGTCGACTACGTGAAGATCGACGGCGTGTTCATCCGCGATCTGACGGACAACGCGCTCCACCGCGCCATCGTCGAGTCGGTCCACCGGATCGGCTGCACTTTGGGGATCAAGACCGTGGCTGAGTCGGTGGAGACTCAAGCGGTGGCCGACCTGCTGGCCGGCATGGGCGTCCATTACGCGCAAGGGTGGCTCTACGGGAAGCCCCGGTCGATCGGCGAGATGTTCGCCGACCTCGACGTGGATCCGGACGTCCCGTCGGGCTGAGCGCCGCGCTCAAGTCAGGCGCGAGCGGATGGCCTCGACGACCTCGAGCCGGTCGAAGAGGCGCTCGATGTAGTCCAGTCGATCGGTCTCGATCACCAGCGAGGGGGAGAGGTCGTAGCGAGCATACCACTCCTCGTAAAGGCGCTCGAGCGAGGCGAGGTAGCGCTGAGGGATCTTCTTCTCGAAGGCGCGCCCCCGGCCCTGGATGCGCTTGGTCAGCGTCTTCAGCGGGCAACGCAGGTAAATCATCAAGTCCGGGGGGCGGATCTCGGCGCGGAAGGTGCGATAGAGGTCCTGGTACATGGCCCAGTCGCGCTCGTCGAGGTGGCCTTTCTCGTGGAGGTGGGCGGCGAAGACCTCGGCGTCTTCGTAGATGGTCCGGTCCTGGACCACCGGGCGCGGATCCTCGGCGGCGCGGCGGGCGACGTCGCGGCTGATCTGGAATCGTCGCACCAGGAAGAAGAGCTGGGAGCTCATCGCCCAGCGGCCCATGTCTCCGTAGAAGTCGGAGAGATAGGGATTCTCCTCGTTGGGCTCGAAGAAGGGGATCATGTCGAGCTCGTGGCGCAGCCACTCGACGAGGCTCGATTTGCCAGAGCCCATGTTGCCGGCGACGGCCACGACGCGAGGGCGCTTGGGCTGGGGGGTTTCGCTCATCGCCGCGCTCCGGGATCCGGGCAATCGTGAACAGTCATCGTGCAGATGTTGGTGCGCTCGCAGGTCGTCGCGATGGTGTAATCACGGCAAACGCGGCCTTTTTCGTGGGGATGTGCGGAGTCGGCGGCGACGGGGTGAGGGCGGGGAGCGAGGCTGACTGCGCAGGAGGCGTCCCCCTCGCAGGGGACGGGCGGGACGCGGAGGATGGCGCAGTGACGAGCGAGGTCTTCACAGTAGCAAACGACGCCTTGATCGCGGAGCGGAGGTTGCCTGTTGGATCGAGGATCGCTGTCGCAAGCGTCGCTCGCCGGATCGTACCCGCACTCGGTGTCGACGCGGCACGCTGTCGGGTGGGTGCCTGTCGCGGCCGGCGGCGTCGCCCCCACGCCCGCGAGCGCCAGGGCCAGCGCGGCGCCGCCGAGGCCGAAGAGACACCTCGCGAGCGCGGCGATCACAGGAGGAGCGAGAGGCCGATCGACTGAACGATCGAGGCGTCGAAGTTCGGGAGAGCGCCGACCGCGCGCTTCTTCCCCGCGGCGTCGATGGCCTGCGCGGGCTCGAACGCGTTCCCTTGATGGCCGAGGAGCGGCGCGCCCGTGAGCTCGGCCTGGATGCTGAGCCAGCGCGGGATGAGGTCGAAGGCGATCCCGCCGCCCATGGGGACCTCGATGATGTAGGCCGATCGCTCGGGGATCGAGAACGCGTTCTGCCCGGGATCCTGCGTGGTCATGCGCGGGTACTCGAAGCGCCCCCAGCCGAAGCCCGCGGTGAGCCAGGCGCGCAGGCGCGGCGTGAGCGGGAGCGTGGGCGAGAAGCGCGCGCCGAACATGTAGGTGCTGACCGCGGTGCTGGTGATCGGGCCGGGCTGCCCGAGAGCGCCCGCGTCGAACGTCAGCCCGTGCCGCGCGCCCTCGACATAGAAGGTGAAGCGGAGGTAACGAAGCAGCTCCCAGTTGAGGTGGGCGCCGTAGCCCAGCGTCGCCCCGAGGTGGACCGCGGCGCTCGTCGGCCGCGCCACGAAGAGCAGGTCGGCGCCGACCTCGATGTGGCGCTCCCAGGGCAGCAGCTCTGATGGTGGCTCGGGCGGCAGCGGCGGACGCGGCGGCGGCTCGGGCTCGATCGCGGCGGGCTTCGCGGGGGGTGCGGGGAGCGCCTCGGCCTGCGCGGTCGCGATCGGGCCGAGCAGGACCGCCACGAACACCGCCCACGCCTCGCCGACCCGCATGACGCCCTGTGTAGCAGGGATCGCGCCCCGCCCGAAGCCTCGGGGATCAGTTCCGCGCTGGCCGCGGGACGGAAGGTTTGGCAAGCTCGCGTCCATGAATTCCCCCGCCCTGCTCGCCGCCACCCTCTGCGCCACGTTGTTCGCCGTCGCAGGCTGCGTCCAGCAGCCCTCGCCGGCGGCGACCGAAGCGCCCCCCGCAGCGACGGCGCAGAGCAGGGGCGGCGGCGTGAAGCAGGCGACGGTGAGCGCGATGCAGCCGCTCGCGCAGAAGAAATTCGGCACCAGCATCACCGAGTCGAGCACCACGGATCTCGCGTCGTTGATCACCGATCCCTCGCGGTTCTCGGCGAAGACAGTGCGGACCGAGGGCGTCGTCTCCGCGGTCTGCCAGTCGATGGGCTGCTGGATGGAGATCGCCGACCAGTCCGGCAAGGCCCACATCAAGATGGCGGGGCACAGCTTCTTCATCCCCAAGGACGCAAGCGGTCACCACGCCGTCGTGCAGGGCAAGCTCCTCAGCTCTGCTGGCCCGGCGTGCGGTTCGAACGACTGCAACTCCACCGCGCAATCGGGCAAGGGAGAGCTGGCGCAGATCGAGGCCACCGGGGTCGAGTTCGTCGACTGACGAAGCGACGGGGAGCTGGGCAGCGCCAGGCTACTTGCGGGCTTCGAAGGCCCGGATCGCCGCGCGGTGGTCGTCGCTGCCCCAGCGCGCGGAGAAGGCCTCTCGCTCTCGCGCGATCGCGGCGCCGCGGCGGGCCTGGTGGACCTCGCTCAGGGTGCGCTTCAAGGCAGCGACAGCGTCGCGGGGGTTCTCGGCGATGCGAGCGACGCGGGCGAGCGCGCGGGTGCGGGCGGCGCCGCGGGTGACGACCTCGTTGGCGAGGCCGAGGCGGACGGCCTCCAGCGCGTCGACCTTCTCGGCGGTGTAGAGCAGGCGCGCGGCCTCGATCGGGCCCACGCGCTCCACGAGGCGCGTCATCCCGCCCCAGGCCGGCGAGAGGCCCATCTTCGCGTGGCGAAACGCGAAGGCGGCCTGCTCTTCGACGATCACCAGATCGCAGAGGAGGACGATCTCGCAGCCGCCGCCGAAGACGTCGCCGCTGACCGCGGCGATGACGGGGAGCGGGCTCTGCTCGATCGCCACGAGCTCGACGCCGAGGGCGAGGATCGCTTCGGCGCCGCGGGCGTCGTCGACGAGGGCGGCGAGGAGGTTGAGGTCGCCGCCGGAGAGGTACGTCGCGCCCGTCGCGGCGAGGACGACGCCGCGGATCGCTGGATCGGCCGAGGCGCGGGCGATCGCGGCGGCGATCCCCTGCGCCGTCGCGCCGTCGATCGCGTTGCGCGTGGCGGGGCGATCGACGGTGATCACCACGGCCGCGCCGACGGTCTCGATCTGGAGCGGGGCCGCGGCGGCACCGGGCCCGGCGCTCACGAGGCGACCTTCCTCGTGCTGCGCGGCGCCCTGGCCGGCGTGGTGCGGGCGAGCCTGACGACGCGGGTGCGCTCGTCGTGGATCGCCCCGAAGATGCGCTCGTCGAGGTCCTTGCGCGTGATCCGGCCGTGCTCTTCGGCGTAGCGCTCGGCGTGGCCGACGAGCGCGCCGGCGACGTCGATGCCGCTCGCGGTCTCGATGCCTTCAAGGCCGGGCGAGCTGTTGATCTCGAGGACCTTCGGGCCGTGCCGCCCTTCGAGCAGATCGACGCCGGCGACCTCGAGCCCCATGGCCTTGGTGGCGCGGATGGCGACGCTGCTGTAGCTGCGCGGGAGGGTGACAGCGGCGCCCTTGCCGCCGCGGTGGAGGTTGGAGCGGAACTCGCCGGCCTTGGCGGTGCGACGCATCGCCGCGATGACGCGGCCGCCGACGACGATGACGCGGATGTCCCGGCCCTTGGACTCGCGGATGTACTCCTGGAGCACGATGTCCTGGCCCATGGCCCAGAACGTCTCCAGCAGCGAGTGAACGGCCTGCGGCGTCTCGGCGATCATCGTCCCGATGCCCTGCGTGCCTTGCTGGAGCTTGACGATCGCCGGGCAGCCGCCGACGAGGACGAGCGCGGCGTCGACGCCGGCGGGGCTGCGCGCGCAGACCGTGGTGGGCACGTCGACGTTGCGCCGCGTGAGCAGCTGGAGGGCGCGGAGCTTGTCGCGGCTGCGGGCGATCGAGACGGCGCCGTTGAGCACCGGCACGCCCATCAGATCGAACTGGCGCACCACGGCGAGCCCGTAGTTGGTGATGCTCGCGCCGATGCGAGGGATGACGATGTCGTAGCGCGTGACCGCCGACCCACCCACGAGGAGCGAGCGCTTCCCGCGCGCGACGACGATCTGAAACTCGAGCGGGTCGATGACGCTGACCTGATGTCCACGGGCACGCGCGGCAAGCACGATCCGGCTCGTGGAGTAGAGGGAAGCGTTGCGGGAGAGCACCAGAAGCCGCATGCGGCGCCGGAGGCTAGCAGATCCGACGCGGACCGTTCCCCTTCCGTCGTCGAGCCCGGAGCGCGCGGCCCGCGACGCGAGCCTTGCAACGAGAACTAGTTCGTGTACGAATCAATCGTCCGCCGTCGAGACCTGAGGAGAAAGCGCGCATGTGGCAGCCGTTCACCGAGGACCATCAGCAATTCCGCAAGACCGTCCGATCCTTCGCGGAGAAGGAGCTCGCTCCGCACGTCGAGGAGTGGGAGCGCGACGAGCTCTTCCCGAACTGGGTCTTCAAGCGCGCGGGTGAGCTCGGCATCCTCGGCGCGCACTTCCCGGAGGAGCACGGCGGCGCTGGCCTCGACTACTGGTTCTCCGCCGCCAAGGCCGAAGAGCTCCCGCACAGCAAGATGGCCGGCGTGAACATGGGCCTGCTCGTCCAGAGCGACATGGCGACGCCGGTGATCAGCGACATCGGCACGAAGGAGCAGATCGAAGAGTTCCTCAAGCCCGCGCTCGCCGGCGACAAGATCGCCTCGCTCGGCGTGTCGGAGCCCGCGGCCGGGAGCGACGTCGCCGGCATCCTCACCACCGCGCGGCGCGACGGCGACGACTGGATCATCAACGGATCGAAGACGTTCATCACCAACGGCACGCGCGCCGACTTCGTGACGATGCTCGTGAAGACGGCGCCGGACAAGGGCGCGCACGGCTGCTCGTTCTTCCTCGTGCCGACGAACCTCCCCGGGTTCAACGTCGCCAAGAAGCTCAAGAAGATCGGCAACAAATCCTCCGACACGGCGGAGCTCTTCCTCGACGACGTGCGCGTGCCTCACGGCTACCTGCTCGGCGAGGCCAATATGGGCTTCATGTACCTGATGCAGAACTTCCAGACCGAGCGGCTGATCGCGGCCGTCGGCGCGGTGGCGTCGAGCTTCCTCATCCTGGAGAACACCATCCAGTACGGGCGCGAGCGCAAGGCGTTCGGCAAGCCGATCATCAAGCGCGAGGTCTGGCAGCACAAGTTCGTGGACCACTACACGAAGCTCGAGGCAGCCAAGGCCTTCGTCTACAAGTGCGTCGATGCGTACAACGACGAGAAGTACGTGAACAAGCAGCCGCTCTCGATGGAGACGGTGAAGCTGATCTCCATGGCGAAGATCCTCGCGGGCGATCTCACCTCGGAGATCGTCGACGACTGCCTCCAGTTCCACGGCGGCTGGGGCTACATCGAAGATTTCCCGATCGCCCGATCGTGGCGCGACCAGCGCCTGCTCCGCATCGGCGGGGGGACGAGCGAGACGATGAAGTACTACGTCGCGAAGCTGATGGGCTTCTAGCGAGGCGCAGCGCGTATTTCCGCGCCCCGAGGCTCTCCGGGCGCGGAAATAGGCCTTCGTGATGGGAGACGAAAAAATCCCGAGACAAACGGCGAGGGACGAAGTAGATGTCGCCTCTCGATTCACCGGGGCTGTAGCTCAATTGGGAGAGCGCCTGACTGGCAGTCAGGAGGTAAGGGGTTCGATCCCCCTCAGCTCCACGAAGTTCTTCGTGGATTCCGACGGCACTGCCGCCGCGCCCTCACGGGCCAATGGCCGCGGGTAGCGCAGGATCCGCGGCCCAATCGCTCCACGATCCCTCGTAGAGCAGAGCGTCCTCGCGGCCGGCGATCGCCAGCGCGAGCACGTCATGACACGCGGTGACGCCCGAGCCGCAGTAGCAGACGATCTGCTTGGCCTGGAGCGCGCCCAGCGATCGATAACGATCGGCCAGCGTTGACGCAGGGAGAAACGCGCCGCCGGGGACAACGAGGTTCTCGACGAAGGGCGCGGAGCGCGCGCCGGGGATGTGGCCAGGCCGCGCGTCGACCGGCTCGCTGCGGCCTTCGAAGCGTTCGCGCGCGCGGGCGTCGAGGATCACGGTGTCTGGATCGAGGCGGAGGCGATCGACCGCGATCTTGTCGACGAGGCCGACGCCGCCGGGCAAAAGCTCGAGCGGTGGTGCAGCGGGGAAGGTCGGAACCTCGGTCGAGAGAGCATGGCCGGCCGCCGTCCAGGCAGGGAGGCCGCCGTCGAGCACGCGCCCACCCGCGTGCCCGAACCAGCGAAGAAGCCACCAGAAGCGCGCAGCGATCGCGCCACCGGCATCGTCGTAAGCAACGAGGATCGTGTCGCGCGTGACGCCGAGGCGCGCGAGGATCGCGGCGAAATCGGCGGCCGACGGCAGCGGATGGCGACCAGCTCCGGAGCCCTTTGGGGCAGCGAGATCGCGATCAAGATCGACGAAGGCAGCGGCCGGGAGGTGCCCGCGCCCATACTCGTCCTCCCCGCGCTTGCCGGAGAGATACCAGCGGACATCGACGATGCGCACGCGAGGATCGTCGATGTTGCGCGCGAGCCAGGCGACGTCGACGAGGGGAGACGAGGCGACGGTGTTCACGCCGGCATCGTACCCCTTCGATGAGGGCACGGATAAGATGAACTCCTCCGTTCGCGGCGACGCTCGCGCAGCGTGGGAGAGAAGGCGAGAAGAGCCCATGCGCATGGCCGTGCTCACATCAGGGGGCGACGCCCCAGGGATGAACGCCGCGATCCGGACGATCGCCGTCGCCGGGATCAACCGCGGGCACACGATCTTCGGGATTCACAGGGGCTATCAAGGCCTGCTCGAAGGCGACGCTTCGGAGCTGCGGCTCGCCGATATCGAGGGGATCACGCACGTGGGCGGGACGATGCTCGGCTCGTCACGCTCGGCCGAGTTCCCGACAGCGGACGGGCAAGCGCGCGCCAGGGCGCGGCTGCGCGCGCTCGGGATCGAAGCGCTGATGGTCATCGGCGGGAACGGTTCGCTCGCGAGCGCGCACTTGCTCGGCGAAGATCGATCGCTCCAGGTGATCGGGCTGCCGGCGTCGATCGACAACGACATCGGCCACTCGGGCCTGTCGATCGGCGTCGACACCGCGTGCAACACGATCGTCGAGGCCTGTGATCGAATCTCCGATACAGCGCGCGCTCACCGCCGCGCGTTTGTCGTCGAGGTGATGGGCCGGCGCTGCGGATTCCTGGCGATGCGCGCGGGGCTCGCCGCCGAGGCCGACGCGATCCTCTACGGCGAGAGCGGGTTCGAAGAGGACGCGCTGGTAGCGCAACTACGCGAGCTGCTGCGCCGATCCTTCGCTCCCGGAAGCCACAAGCGGCGCGTGCTGATCGTGAAGTCGGAAGGCGTCACCATCCCCGCAGCGCGTCTTGTAAAGCGCCTCAGCGAGCACCTCGCGACGGACGCGCCCGGCGTCGACGTGCGCGAGACGGTGCTCGGTCACGTCGTCCGCGGCGGCAACCCGAGCGCGCTTGATCGCGTGATCGGTCAGCGCCTCGCGTACGCCTCGGTGCTCGCGGCGGAGGCGGGCGCACACGACGTGATGCTCGGCTGGGAAGTTCCAGGCGGCTTCGGCGCAGAGACAGCCGACCCGTCGGTGCGCGTGATCCCGCTCTCCGAGGTGCTGGCCGAGACCGAACGCCAGCTCGACGGGACGAGCCCGATCGTCAAGAAGCGAATGGAGCTGCTACGGCAGGTGGAGCACCTGCTTGCGCTGTAAGCCGAGGCGAAGTCGACGCGGCGCTGAGCGTGTGCTTCGGCAAGGAGCTCAACGGTAACGCGAGCCCGCGCCTGCTCACCGCGGCGTGATGAAGTCGCCCCTGTTGGGGATCGTCGTCGTCAGCTGCCCGTTGCGATCGTACGGCAGGTAGCGCTGCTGAATGGCCTGCGCCTGCGACGCGTACGCGGACGTCATCACCTGCCAGTGCAGGTGCGGGCTGGTGGTGTGCCCCGAGTTGCCGCAGCGTCCGAGCTCGGTCCCAACCGTGACGATCATGCCCGGGTGAACGCGCACGGTGCTCGGGATGAAGTGCGCCATCAGCGAGAACTCGCCGTTCTGGTGATCGATCACCACGTAGTTGCCGTGCTGATCGTAGCTATTGACGACGCCGGGCGCGTTGTCCGGGATGCCGTCGACCGCGATGACCACAACCCCCTGAGCGTCCGCAAAGATGGGCTGACCATAGCTCGGATAGTCAGTGTTTTGCTTCCCGGCGCCGCTCGCGGCCTTGCCCTCGGGCGTGGGGAGAACAATGTCGATCGCGTAGCCCTGATCGCGCGTGTTGCCGTAATGCGTGTTCATCACGAGCCAGCGTCCGCTGATCGGCAGCCGGTAGCCGGGAATGATACCGGGCGGACCAAGCTGCGCGACGACCGGAACCCCCGGATAAACCGGCTCCGATCGCGCGCAAGCGACGAGGAAAACAGGCGCGACGGCGAGGAGGAAGGCGAAGCGAGATCTGGCCATGAGCAGAAGGCTCGCGCGCAATCCGCTTCGGCGTCCAGCGGTTCGCGAACGAGCAGGGCGTGAAGCTACGGGTTCACCTTGATACCAATGACGAGGGTCCCGCCCTTGTATGTCTGTCCAGCAACGAAGAACGGCTCCCCCGGCTTGGCATTGACCTCGAGCAGCGGAAGAAAGCTGTTCCCATCCGGCTTCTGGATGCTGGCCGTAACGATGTACTTGCGCGGCTCATCCTTCTTTTTTGAATCGAGGATGTCCTTCAAGGACACCATCAAGTCGCGCCCGGTCGGGAGCTTGGTCGTCGACGATTTGCCCTTCGTCAGCGGGAGCTTGACCCGTTCGAGCAGCTTGTAGCTGTTGTAAGAAGAGAACGGCGGCTGAGCGAGCGCCGGCATCTTTCCGATCTTCGGATCGATGCCGCTGCCGTCGTTGGTCGCGTGGAGGATCACGATTTCAACTGAAACCTCCGCCGGTGCAACCTGGTCGGGCTTGCCCGCCTCATCGGCGAGCGCGCCGCCGCTGGCCCCGGCCAGGGTCACCCCCAAGGCGGCGGTCATTGCGAGAAACAAGCGCGTCATCATGGTCCTCCAACGGCTTCGTCATTGAGCCAAACCACAGTGGTGGTGGCGTTTGACGCGGCCGACCCCGTGGGCACGTAAAAAATCGACCCCATGCGCGCGCCGAAATCGACCGCGGCAACTTCAACGCCGTGCTCGTCGTCGGCGTCCGGCGCAGAGTCGACCACCTTCGCGGGCGCGGGCGGCGTAACGATGAGCGGGCGGACCACCGTCGTCTGCGCGGGCGGCGAGTTCGACGCGACCTCCGGCTGGAGCCCAGCGCGGCCCCAGATCATCAGCGCGGCCGCCGCGGCGAGAGCGGCAGCAGCCAAGAAGAAGATCCCCCGCGAGTTGTCGTTGGCGGGTTTCGAAGCCTGGCTCGCGATCGGTGAGACCTGCATCGGCGAGGCGACCTCGAGCAGCAGGGTCGCCTCCGCATGAACAACGCCATTCGCCCCAGCTTCTGTGGCGATCTGAGCCATGAGCGCGTCCGCGATGCCGTCAGCCGGCGACGCGGACGCGATGGCCTGCTCCCGCACCAGCCACGAGACGAGGCCGAGGGACGAGAGCTTGCGGCGCGACCCAGCTTCACGAGCGAGGAACGCTTCCACAGCAGAGAATCGCTCGTCCTCGAGCTCGCCGTCGGCATAGAGCATCAGCTCAAGATCCGACGGGGTGCCTGCTTTTGTAGGGTTTTCGCTCATGCCACATCCTCCGGCTCATTGGCGCTCGGTGCGCGCATACGCGCCCCACCCTCTTCTGCATAGCAATCGGCCAAGGCGCGCTGAAGCTTTTGCCGGGCGTGGAAGAGCCGACTCATGATCGTACCCTTCGAGACGCCCATCGTTTGCGCCATTTCTTCGTAGGACATCCCCTCCACCTCTCGCATCAGGATCACGCCTCGATGGTAGGGCGGGAGGGCGTCGAGCGCCGCCTGGATGCGGCCGGCGATCTCCTGGCGACGCATGACATCGAGCGGGTCAGAGCCGTCGATCCGGGACACGAGGGGGAACTCGGCCTCCTCGTCGGCGCTGCTTTGGTTTTCTTGAAGCTCGGCGTCCTTGCGGCCGGGCTTGCGCATGAGGTCGATCGCCAGGTTCGTGACGATGCGGTAGAGCCACGTGAAGAAAGAGGAGCTGCCCTGGAAGGCGTTAAGACCGCGATAAACGCGGAGGAAGGCTTCCTGGACCAGCTCGCGCGCGTCGTTCTCGTCTCGAACGAGGCCCATCGCGATCGCGAAGGCGCGACGCTGATGACGCTCAACGAGGCTGCGAAACGCGGCCTTGTCGCCTTTCTGTGCGAGAACGATGAGCTCACGATCTTCTTCTGCCTCTCGACGACGCGCCTCCTTGGACGCTTGGGCCGAGGGGCTATTCATCCGGCGCGGGATGGGCTCGAACACCCCGGGGAAGCCGCTGGATACGGCGTCTAGCTTGAGGTCTCCTTCCCCCTCGAGATCGGGCTCTTCCACGGAGCCGATGGGAGGCTCGGGACGTGGAGTCGCGTCCGGATGCGTGGGGGAGGTGGACACGGGGCTGAGCTTACTTCACGGCGCGGGTTTGGGGCAGGGGGCGCTCGCGCCGCTCAGCGTTCGTCGTCGCTGTCGCCTTGGTCGGCGAGCTCGCCCAGCGTGACGCGGAGGTCGAAGGTGCGCTCGGATCGCGCGACCCGGACGGTGGCGACCTTGTTGACGCCGGCGATGCTCGCGAGCCAGCGAAGCTCGTTTGGGCCTTCGATCGACTTGCCTTCGAAGGCGACGATGACGTCGTCGGTCGAGATGCCTGCGCGCTCGGCCGGGCTGCCGGCGAGCACGCGCGTCACCCAGGCGCCCTTGCGATCGGGGCGATGAAGGCGGCCGGCGTCGAGCGGGTTCAGCGGATCGACCTCGACGCCGATCGCGCTGCGGCGGAGCTTCCCGTCGCGCAGCAGCGTCGGCAGGAGCTGCTTCACCATGTTGATCGGGATCGCGAAGCCGATGCTGTTGGCGTTGGCGCGCACGGCCGCGTTGATCCCCACGACCTCGCCGCGGGTGTTCAGCAGGGGGCCGCCGGAGTTGCCGGGGTTGATGCTCGCGTCGGTCTGGAGGAAGTTGAAATAGCCCGTGGGATCCAGGCCTTTCACGTCGTCGCGGGTGCGGCCTTTGGCCGAGAGGATGCCCGCGGACACGGTGTGCGAGAGGCCGAACGGGTTGCCGATCGCCACGACCCAGTCGCCCACGTCGATCACGTCGGAGTCTCCGAGCGGGAGCGAAGGGAGGCCGGCCTTGTCGATCTTGAGCACCGCGATGTCCGTGTGCTTGTCACGACCGACGACGGTCCCCTTGAACTCGCCGCCGTCGACGAAGCTCACCATCACGTCGGTCGCATCTTCGATCACGTGGTTGTTGGTGAGCAGGAAGCCGTCGGGATCGTAGACGAAGGCGGTTCCAAGCCCTTCGGCGACGACGCGTCGGCGGCCGCTCTGTGTGGCGCGCTCGACCTTGGATTTCACGGTCGCCACGGCGGGATCGGCGCGGCGCGCGAGCGGGGCGAACGATACGGGCATGCCCTCGCCGCTGACGATCGCGGCGGCGGGCGCAGGCGCACCCGGCGCTGCAGCGAGTGACGGTGCCGAGGTGGTCGGCAGCGCGCCTGGGGGAATCCCGGGGGTGGGCCTCCCTGTGGCGCTGGACGTGGAAGAGCCCTTCCCGCAGCTGAGCGCGCTCGCCGCGAGCCACGCCGTCGAGAGCCCGATGGCCGCTGCGCGCCGCGCTTTGCTCACGTTCCCTTCGTGACCTCGATGAACCGCATCCGCAGGTCGTAGAGAGCCTGATCGAGCAGGCGCTCTTCTTCTCCCGTCAGGTTGCCGCGGGTCTTCTCTTGCAGCAGGCCGAGGAGGTCGATGTCCTGGCGGGCGAGCTGCTGGTTGCGCTCCGGTTGCCCCTCGAAGTTCGGCGCGTCGCCCAGATGAACGTAGGCCGAGCCGATGATCGAGAGGACGAACGTGGAGAAGTCGAGGGTCGGCAGATCCGGCCCCGCCTCACCGCCTTTCACTCGTCGCCCCCGTTGCCCGAGAGAGCGGGCTGCTCGTAAGGAAGCGACTCGGAGTGCGCCTCGAGGTCGGGGAGCTCCGCGAGGTGACGCTCGATTGCCTTCGGATCGAGCTGGCCGGCCCCGATCAAGCGGGCGCGCACCCGGAGGTCGAGATCCCACGCCGTCAGCTTGCCCTTGTCTGCTTTCATATCGTGCCGTTCTCCTCGTCGTACATCGCGGCGCGGCGCGCGAACGCGCTCGGCCTTCACTCTAGCGTAAGAGCGTCGTCAGATCAGCTCTGGCTCTTTTTCGAGAGCTGCACGAGCTCGACCGCCGCCCCGTGATCGTGGTCGTGACCGGCGTGGTCGTGGTCATCGCCATGGTCGTGGTCGCAGCCCGAGTGGTCGTGATCCGCGCGCTTCTCGAGATCCGACTGGGCCTCGGCGATTTCTTCTTCGGTCGCGGCGCGGACCTGGGCCACCTCGACTTCGAAGCGGACCTTCTGGCCGGCGAGCGGGTGGTTGGTGTCAACCACGAATGCGTCGTCGTGGACCTCGAGCACGCGCATGGCGATCGGATCGCCGTCGGGGCCGTGGGCCATGAACTCGTCGCCGGCCTTCACCTGGTCGGCGTCGGGGAAGTCGGCCTTCTCGACCTCGAGCAGGCCCTCGTCGTCGCGTTCACCGAACGCGTCCTCTGCTTCGAGGGTGAACGAGCGTTTGTCGCCGGCGTGGAGGCCCGTCAGGCTCTTCTCGAGGCCGGGGACGATCTGCGCGTAACCATGCACGTATTCGAGCGGCTCTCCTGTTGTCGCGTGGTCCACCTCCTCGCCCTTTTCATCGAAGAGCACGTAGGAGACGGTGACGACAGTATCCGGGGCGATGGCGATGGCAGTCATGGCTCGGCGGGGGTCTGCCACGGGGGTACGGCGCTTTCAAGCAAAGCGGCGGTGTGCCATCGGTTCAGGCAGGCCGCCTCGCTCATCTCACCCGTCGATTTGTGAAGTTTCGTGAAAGCTACGCAGGCTCCAGGAGGGGTCAAAAATCCGTCGAGGCCATGCTATGACCGTCCCCCGATGGCCCAGCAGAGCGCTCCGGCGAACGTCACAGCACGGGACCCCGGTTCGAATGAGGGCGTGAAATCACCCCCGCGGGAGCCCGGCAAAAGCGACCTCGAGCGCGACCTTTCGCGCGTGGACGGGCGCAAATGGCTGCGCCGGCTCGGCGTCGTCGCCGTGATCCTCGTCGTGATTGGCGGGGTCATGCTCTGGCTCGCCAAGACCAAGCCGAAGCCGCCGCCGCGTTACGTGATCGGGGTGACGACGAAGGGCGACATCTTCGAGACCGTGCAGTCGACGGGGCAGGTGCAGCCGCTGACGCAGGTGCAGGTCGGCGCGCAGGTGTCGGGGCGCATCACCAACGTGATGGTCGACTTCAACAGCAAGGTGAAGCGCGGCGACGTCCTCGCCGAGATCGATCCGACTCTCTTCGGCGCGCAGATCGACTCTGGCCGCGCCCAGATCGCCGCCGCCACCGCGACGGTGACGAAGGCCGACGCCAACGTCATCGCCATCCGCTCGCGCCTCGATCGGGCGAAGAAGCTCGTGGCCGAGGGCATCAGCCCGCAGTCCGAGCTCGACGCCGCGCAGGGCGCCTACGACGTCGCCGTCGCCGATGTTGCCGCGAGCAAGGCCAACGTCAACCAGCTCCAGGCGCAGCTCCGGTCGTCGCGCACCAACCTCGAGTACACGCGGATCTTTTCGCCGATCGACGGCGTGGTGATCAACCGCGCCATCGATCCCGGGCAGACCGTGGCCGCGAGCTTTCAAGCGCCCGTGCTCTTCGTCATCGCGCAGGATCTCCGGAAGATGCGCGTCCTCGCCGACATCGACGAGGCCGACGTTGGCCGGCTCAAGGAGGGGATCCAGGCCGAGGTCAGCGTCGACGCGTTCCCTGGGGAGAAGTTCAAAGGCCTCGTCAGCCAGGTCCGCTTCAGCCCCAACAGCCAGGCCGGCGTCGTCACGTACGCCGCGGTGATCGAGGTCGACAACCCCGACGTCAAGCTCCGCCCCGGGATGACGGCGACGGTGGCGATCCGCACCGCTGAGGTGAAGGACACGACGCGCATCCCCAACGCGGCCCTCCGCTTCAAGCCCTCGCCGCCGACGGACAAGGACGGGAAGAAGATCCCGCAGGATCCGCTGCCGCCGCTCGCCGCGCACAAGGCGCGCATCTACGTGCTCACGGAAGAGACGCTGGGCGCGGAGAAGGTCGAGATGAAGGAGATCGACGTCGGCGTCACCGACGGCATCACCACCGACCTCAAGACGGACCTCTCCGGGCGCAAGATCGTGATCGACGAGACCGACGACCCGAGCAAGAAATCGAAGGTGTTCTGAGCCATGGAAGCCGAACCCACCGACGTCGTCGCCCGCGTCCAGGACCCCGACGACATCATGTTCCTCGACGGGATCGCCAAGGACTACGTGACCGAGGCGGTCACGGTGCACGCCCTTCGCCGCGTGGATCTGACGATCAAGCGCGGGGAGTTCGTCGCGATGGTCGGGCAGAGCGGCTCGGGTAAGAGCACGATGATGAACATCATCGGGTGCCTCGATCGCCCGACCCGCGGCCGGTATTTCCTCGACGGGATCGACGTGACTCACCGGAGCAACGACGCCCGCGCCGTGGTGCGCAACCGGCTGATCGGCTTCGTCTTCCAGGGCTTCAATCTCTTGCCGCGCACCACGGCGCTCGAGAACGTGGAGCTCCCCCTCGTCTACCGCGGCGTCTCGGCGGGGGAGCGGGCCAAGCGGGCGCTCGGCGCGCTCCGATCGGTGGGCCTCGCGGATCGCCTCCACCACACGCCGAACCAGCTCTCCGGCGGGCAGCAGCAGCGCGTCGCCATCGCCCGCGCGCTGGTGACGGAGCCGCCGCTCCTCCTCGCCGACGAGCCCACCGGCAACCTCGACACGCGCACCAGCCTCGAGGTCCTCGGCCTGCTCCAGGATCTCAACCGCAAGAACAGGATCACCATCGTCCTGGTGACGCACGAGCCCGACATCGCCGCCTGCGCGAGCCGCGTCATCAACATGCGCGACGGGCGCGTGCGGAGCGACACGTACAACGAGGCGCCCGTCGACGCGCACAAGGCGCTCGCCGAGCTGCCGCCGGTCGAAGAGTAGCGGGCCCAGGATCCTCGCGATGAAGGGCTTCCTCAACGCCGTCCGTCTCGCCTTCCGGGCCATCGCGCGATCAAAGCTGCGGGCGGCGCTCACGGTGCTCGGCATCCTCATCGGCGTCGCCGCGGTGGTCATCGTCGTCGCCCTCGGCACCGGCACGCGGGACCTGATCACCGGCAAGTTCGCCACGCTCGGCGCCAACATCATCTTCATCTTCCCGCAGTCGACGCAGTCCTCGGGCGCCAAGCAGACCAATCAGAATCGGATGACGGAGGCCGACGGCGAGGCCATCGCCAAGGAGGCGCAGAGCGTCTCCGCCGTCGTGCCGTGGAACGTCGCCGGCGGGCAGGTCGTCTTCGCCGACAAGAACTGGCCGACGCAGATCATGGGGACGACCCGCGGCTACTGGGCCGTGCGCGGCTTCACCTTCGCCAAGGGCGAGAGCTGGAGCGAGAGCGACGAGCAGCTCAAGACCAAGGTCTGCGTGATCGGCGAGGCGGTGCGCGAGGCGCTCTTCGGTACCACCGAAGCCATCGGCCAGTACGTGCGCATCGGGCGCTACCCGTACCGGGTCATCGGCGTGCTCGCGAAGAAGGGCAACTCGCCCTTCGGCGAGGACCAGGACGATCGCCTGCTGATGCCGATCGGGAGCTTCCGCGCCCGCATCCTGCCCATGCCGCCCGGCCGGGTCATGACCCTGATGGCCTCGGCCTCGAGCGAGCTCACCGCCGATCGCGCGGTCGTGCAAATCACCGAGATCCTCCGGCAAAGGCACCACATTCAGCCTGACGACGAGAGCGATTTTGCGGTGCGCAACCCGCTCGAGCTCCGCCGATCGCTGGAGAAGATCTTCGACACGCTGACGGTGCTGCTCTCGGCGATCGCCGGCGTCTCGCTCCTCGTCGGCGGCGTCGGCGTCATGAACATCATGCTCGTGAGCGTGACGGAGCGGACGCGCGAGATCGGCATCCGCATGGCCATCGGCGCCAACGCATCGGACATCCTCGTTCAGTTCCTGGTCGAGGCGGTGACGCTCTGCATGTTCGGCGGCATCGTCGGCACGATCGTCGGTATCGGCACCATTCGCGGGCTCTCCGCCGCGCTCGATCTGAAGATGACGGTGCCCCTCCCCGCGCTCGTCGCCGCGGTGGGGACGAGCGCGATCATCGGCGTCTTCTTCGGCTTCCTCCCCGCGCGACGGGCCGCGCTGATGGATCCGATCACCGCGCTGCGGAACGAGTAGCCGTGCTCTCTCGCGTCTTCGCCTCGATCTGGATCGCCCTGCGCATGGTGCGGCGCAACAAGCTCCGCGCCGGGCTCACCGTCATCGGAATCACCATCGGCATCGCCGCGGTGGTGACGATGATCGCCCTCGGCAAGGGCGCGCGCACCTCGGTGTCGGCCTCGGTCTCGAGCCTCGGCTCGAACATGCTGATCATCTTCCCGCACTCGGGCCGCTCCTCTGGCGCGAAGAACAACGCCTCGGGCTCGCGCCTCTCCGAGTTCGACTGCGAAGCGCTGGTGCGCGAGTCCACGAGCATCCGCCTTGCAGCCCCCTTCATGCGCGCCGGAGCGCAGGCCATCTACGAGGGTCAAAACACCAAGACCAGCGTGATCGGCAGCCGCCTCAGCTACTTCGAGGTGCGAAACCTCAAGGTGGTCAAGGGCGACAAATGGACCACGTCGTCCGAGTCCGTCAGCGAGAAGGTCGTCCTCCTCGGCAAGACCACCGCGAGCGATCTCTTCGGCACCACCGATCCGATCGGGCACTCCATCCGCGTCGGCAAGTACCTCTACCAGGTGATCGGCCTGCTCGAAGAGAAGGGCAACTCGCCCTTCGGCGAGGATCAGGACCAGATCGTCCTGATGCCGATCACCACGCTGCGCACCCACGTGCTCCCCGCCACGCGCCCCGGCGACGTGCAGGGGATCATGGTCAGCGCCACGTCGGAAGAGACGACGGGGCGCGCGCTCAAGCAGGCGACGGAGATCCTCCGCCAGCGTCACCACATCGCTGAAGGCGATGAGGACGACTTCGACGTGCGCACGCAGGCCGAGCTCCAGAGCTTGCAAGAGATGATCTTCGGCGCCCTCTCGGCCCTCCTCGTCGCCATCGCCGCGATCTCCCTCCTCGTCGGCGGCATCGGCGTCATGAACATCATGCTCGTGAGCGTGACGGAGCGGACCCGCGAGATCGGCATCCGCATGGCCATCGGCGCGCGCGAGGCCGACATCCTGATCCAGTTCTTGATGGAGGCCGTCGCGCTCGCCGTCGCCGGCGGCCTCGTCGGCACGCTCTTCGGCTACGGCGCGATCCTCGGCCTCTCCGCGGCGCTCGGCTGGTCGATGACGCTCGACATGGGCTCGCTCGTCCTCGCGCTCGGGGTCAGCTCGGCGATCGGGATCGTGTTTGGGTTCTTCCCGGCGCGTAGAGCCGCCAAGCTCGATCCAGTGACGGCGCTCGCGCGCGAGTGACGAGCGAGCAGCGAAGGCTCAGCGGGCAGCGGAAACATTCGAGCGTTTCCTGTCCGTCCAGCCGATGCCATACTCCGCCATCATGACGGCCCTGGCTCATCGCCTCGACTACACGTACAACGATTACCTCGCATTCGAGGCCTCCAGCAACGTCAAGCACGAGTTTCTCGACGGCCAGATCTACGCCATGGCGGGGGGCACGCCGGAGCACGCCGCGCTCGCGGCGGCGGTCATCGGCCTTCTCTTCCCCGAGCTTCGCAGGGGCCGATGCCGGGCCCACGACGCCGATCTGCGCGTGCGCGTGCCTACCGGCCTCACCACCTACCCCGACGTCACCGTCGTGTGCGGGCCGCGCGAGCGCGACGCCAAGGATCCGCAGGCGGTGACGAACCCCACGCTCCTCGTCGAGGTGCTGAGTCGCAGTACTGAAGAGTACGACCGAGGCGACAAGTTCGAGCATTACAAGAGCCTCCCTTCCCTGCGTCAGTACGTCCTCGTGTCGTACCAGGGCCGCAGCGTGGAGGTCTGGACGCGCGATGACGGCGACGGCTGGACATCGGTCCTCGCGCAAGAGGGGGACGTTGCAGAGCTGGTGTCCGTCGGGGCTCGGCTCGACGTAAGCGAGCTCTATGACGCCGCCGCCGAGCCGTCGGCGTAGCTACTTCTCGGCCTTCTCGGCTTCGGCGGCGGCCAGCTCGGCCGCCTTGCGCTTGTCGCGCGCTTTCTGGTCCATACGACGCTCTTCGTCAGCCTGCGCCTGATAGGGCGAGAGCAGCATCTCGCGGATCTTGATCTGCATCTCGTCCGTCGCGCTGCCGTACTCCGAGTGGACGTGGACCGTCAGCTCACCATAGGCCTCGTGCCACGCGTCCACCGCGATGGCCGCTGGATCGTTTTCCTTGGCTTCGGTGAGACCCAGCTTGGCGCCATAGAGTGTCACCCATTGCTTCAGGCGTGAGGCCTCGGCGCCGAGGCCGAGGCGCTTGACGGCGGCGGCCGTCTCTTTCCCATCCAGCGCTTTGACGATGGCCGACATCCGCACCCATTGCTGGGTATAAACGACCTTCAAGAAGCCTGTCCCCGAGGGGAACAGCGCTGTACGCACCGCGACGGCGTCGGTGAGGCGAGCGCTCTGCTCGTCCGTCAGCGGCAGGATAGAGGCGTGGTCGAAGGACCGCTCGATTCCGTCGAGCTGGTCGTGGAAGCCGGCAATGTGACGGTCGGTGGCGCGATCGACGTCCCTCGTCGTGGCGTCGGTCGAGGTGAGCAGTGCCATGGCCGTGGTCCTCTCGAGGACCGACTGCGCGGCGGCGTCGACCTTGGTAGGGAGCTTTATTTGCTGCTCGTTGAGCTTGTCGCGGTGCGTGCTGAGCTGGGTGCCAGCAGCGATGCAACCTGGTTGGGAGAGGCGGCGGGGCAGGAAGGTGGAGTAGCTCATGGGGTGAAGCTATCATGGGGTGCTGGCGCTTTTGTAGGGCTGACCTCAGGTTTCCACCGGAATTTGAGGTCCACCGACCTGGCGGCGCTTGCCCGCAGAGGTCCACCGACCTGGCCGGGCTCGCCGGCCGAGGTCCACCGACCTGGCCGGGCTCGCCGGCCGAGGTCCACCGACCTGGCCGGGCTCGCCGGCCGAGGTCCACCGACCTGGCGGTGTTGGAGCGTTGAGTCAGTCGGCGAGCAGATACCGCGTCTCGGGGTTCTCCCGGCGCCACAGGACGGTATCCATGAAGTAATGATGAATGTTCACGAACACGAAGACAGCGGCGAGGTAGGGAGTATCTCCCAGGCCCGCCGTCTCGTCCCCGGCGCTCGACGTCAAGACCAGCCGGCCATCGAGGAATGAGGGCGCGCCCCGGAACAGGACCCAGGCGAGGCCGACTGCCGACGCTGCCAGCATCCCGAGGCGCAAGGCCACAGGCTTTCCGAAGAGCGGAGGCCCCTCGGCCTCACGCGCCTCGTTACGCTTGAAGAGCCAGACCACAAACAGGTATTGAATCGAGTGCAGCGCCGGGATCAGATACCGCATCAGCGGGTCGATGCTCGAATACACTGTCCAGAGCCAGATCGACACGAGGTACGCGAGCAGCGGCCCGAAGGGCGGTAGCTGCGCATCCTTTCGCCATCGACGCGCGAGCGCGGCAATCAGAGCCAGCGCGCTCAGCCCGAAGGCAACCCGCGTGATCTGCTCGAGCCAGAGCGGGTGCGCGAGCGCCAGGTACACCACGCCTTTCTCCTGGACGGTCTTCCCTGGAGCGGCGGGGCTCGCCCACGCGTAGGCCCAGCCGGCGAAACAATGCGCCAGGACCGCCGCGCGCTCGATCAGGTTGAATCGAAACCCGCGTCGCGCCGAGAACACCGTCAGGATCCCAAAACCCTGCTTCACGTAGTGCCAGCCCACGAGGAAGAACATCAGCTCGATCATCGAGCCCATCGACCGCGCCGAGCCACGGTTCAGCGCGACGCCTGCCCACGCGAGGAGCGCGAGCGGGACCACGAGGCCAGCGAACACATAGCGAGCGCGTTGCCCCGGGGGGAGCTCGCCGCCGAGGGCGCGCTTCCTGGCGTCTTTGTAGAAGAGCAGATACGTCACCGCGAAGTGCGGGTTGTTGATCACCAGCGCGGCGTGGTAGGCGAAGGCGTCGATGAACGTCTCCGAGGCGTCGAGCCCCGCGCGGCTCCGGAAGAGCCACGCGAGAGGGAAGAGCACGAGTGTGCCGCCCCCCAGGACCATGAATTCGACGATCCGGGCTCGCCAGGCTCCCCGGGATGGTGTGGCGCGGCGGCCCGGCAGTGTCGCGCTCACGCTCGACATGAAGGGAGTTTCTAAAGCCTCAGCTCGAGCGCGCCGCGCGTATTCTCACTCACGGCAGCGTCCAGACGAGGTCGAGCGCTATCGGCGCGCCTTGCGGTGGGATCGTGAGGGAGGGGAGCGCGTCCGTGGCGCAGGCGGAGAGGTCGAGTCGAGGATCGCCCCGCTCAGGGATGATCCCCCGCGCGATCTGGTTCCCGTCCTTGTCGAACGTGATGTTGATATGGAGTCTGGAAGGGCCCCCTCCCCTCGCCGCCGGCGGGATGCACCGCTCGACGACGGCGGCCCGTTGCGCCTCGAGCGCGCGCTCGACAGCGCGCTGGACCGCCGCGCGATCGATGACGGGGGAGGAAGGAGGAGGAGAGGACTCCCGCGGCTCGGACGCCGCGCGGCTCGAGGCACCTTGTGGCTCCGGCCGCGCAGGGGCGCGCTCGCGCAGGCCAAGGAACAGGCCCACACCGATCAGCGCGCCTCCGAGGAGGATGGAGATCGGTGTGTAAAGTTGCTTGTCAACGGCCATGATTGGATGGGCGCTGGACGCAGGCTCAGTTCGTGACCTGGACCCAGCCGTTCGAGTAGTCGTTGTCGGTGATCGCCGTCACGCTGGTGTTCTGGACGCAGAGCCCGACCTTCCATGTACCTGCGCCCGGGACGACGCTCCCCGCAGCCGGGTACGCGTCACGCGCGGGACCGAACCGGTGGACGGAGAAGAGGCCTCCGGCGAAGTTCGTGATCGTCCCGCCCGCGTTGGGCTGGTAGCAGATACCCACGGGCAAGAGCTGGGGCGTCGAGGCAGCGGCGAGCCCCATCGCCCCTTCCGCGCTCGCCGTCAGACGCTGGGTGGCGGTTGTGGTCACCGTGGCGACACCACCGGCGAACACGTAAAGAGCGCCGGAGCCCGCGATCGAGGCGCCGATGTAGCCGCCGAAGGGGGCTGTGGCGACGATTCCGGTGGTCCCGGCGGTCCCGGCGGCCCCGGTGGCCCCGGCGGCGCCCGTGGCGCCCGTCGCGCCGATCGGCCCTGTCGCGCCCGTCGCGCCCGTCGCGCCGATCGGCCCCAGCAGCCCCATCACCCCCTGCGGCCCGAGCAGCCCCTGCGGCCCGATCAGCCCCTGCGGCCCCTGCGCCCCGGTCGGCCCCGTCAGCCCGTCAACGCCATCCTTGCCCGCCGGCCCGAGCGCTCCCACCGGCCCCTGAAGGCCAGTCGGATCGCCGACCCACTTGCCGTCCTTGCTGATCACCTCGCCGAAGCCGGGGATGGACACCTTGGTGGGGGTGATGTCGCCAATGACGTTGTCGGCGACGAGCGCGTAAGGCACGCTCCGCGTCCCGGCGCGCGGGGTCATCTCCGGATCAGCGCCGATCTGGATGCCCAGGTAGCGCACCGAGCCGTCGAACACGGCGCCAAACGGCTTCTCGCTGCCGAGCTCGACCGAGTAGTAGCCGTCCACGAAGGCGATGCTCTTGGTCTCGGTCCAGAGCGCTTTAGCGGTGGCATCGGGCCCGTCGTAGAGCGTGAACACGACGGTCAGCGTCTGGTTGACGGGGGCGTTCTTGGCGTCGTAGAGCCGGCCCTGATGGTTGATCGACGGCGGGACGGCGGCGGACGCGCTGTGCGCGCCGAGCAAGAGGCCGAGCGCGGTCAGCGAGGCAGTAATGAAACGCTGAATGGGACGAGTGTTCATTGCGGGCTCCCGTTCGCGCCGATGAGGCCTCCCTGGAGGCTGTAGCTCGGCGATGTGGTCTTATCTTGGTTCTGGGTCGACTGGCCGAAGGTGAACACCAGCTTGTAGCTGGAGCTCTTGCTCACTTCGCCGGCGGAGACGATGTCAGTCGCGGGTGGGCCGTGAGCGGACGCGCCGCCGCCGGCACCGCCACCGTGGCCTCCCGCACCACCCGTGCTCCCCTCACCGCCCGCACCTCCGCCGGTGCTGGCCGCGGTACTCATGGTAGTCCCTGTCCCCGAGGCGGTTTGGGTGTCCCCGCCGCCACAGCCGAAGGCTGTCGTGGCAAGGACGACCGTCGCTCCCAGAAAGACAGGGACGAGTCGATGGATACGCATACTCTCCTCCCGACCATTACTAAGGCTCGTCACGGAGACATCCGTGGAACGAGCATCTGCGATCAAAAGATTATCGTGACACCGACAGTGAATTGCTACTTTTGAATCTCTGCTGAATTTGCCCTGATTGCAAGAAAAATCGTCGGCGCGCGCCCTGTGACCGCGTCGGCGAAGTGCTCGCTCAACTCGACGGTCAACAGGAGGCAGGAGGCGCGCACAGACACGCGCGGGAAGGCAGTACGCCGCAGGACCGCGGAAGGATCCACGGGGGCTCACCGTCGACCATTCCCTATCCCCGGCGTCCCGTCCCGGAGTACATCTCCCCCGTGCGCCTCTTCAACATCACGCCGAGAGACAGCGAGGATCGCGGGCTCCGCACCAACCCATGAGCTCCCCCGACCGCAATCCGCTGAGTGCGTGGCGCTGGATCCCGACGCTCTACTTCAGCCAGGGGATTCCCTGTGTGGTCGTGATGACGCTGTCAGTCGTCATGTACAAGAACCTCAAGGGTTCGAACACCGACATCGCTCTCTACACGAGCTGGCTGTATCTGCCGTGGGTGATCAAGCCGCTCTGGTCACCGCTGGTCGACATGTTCCAGACCAGGCGGCTCTGGATCGTCAGCCTGCAGCTCGTGGTCGGCGCCGCGCTGGCGCTGGTGGCGTTGACGGTGCCTTCGCCGAATTTTTTCCGCTACACCCTCGCGATCTTCTGGCTGCTGGCGTTCAGCTCGGCGACGCACGACATCGCCGCAGACGGCTTCTACCTGCTCGCGCTGCCGCAGCACCAGCAGGCGGCGTTTGTCGGCGTGCGCAGCACGTTCTACCGGCTGGCGATGATCGCCGGCCAGGGTGGGTTGGTTTATCTGGCCGGCTCGCTCCAGGCCGCCACCGGGGATATCCGTCGGGCGTGGTCGCTGGTTTTCTGGGTGGTCGCCGTCTTTTTTGTGCTGGTGAGCCTCTATCACCTGATCGTTTTGCCGAGGCCGGCGAGCGACCACGCGGCGGCGCGCGGGCCACAGCCGGTCACGGGTTATTTCTCTGTCTTTGCCGCGTTTTTCCGGAAGAAGGGCGTCAGCACCATCCTGGGGTTTCTGCTCCTCTACCGCTTCGCCGAAGCCCAGCTGCTCAAGCTGGTGACACCCTTCCTCCTCGGCGCGCGCGAGATCGGCGGGCTGGGCCTGACCACGCAGCAGGTCGGCGTCATTTACGGTACCCCTCGGCATCCTCTCGCTCACCGTCGGGGGCCTGGTGGGCGGCTATGCGATCTCTCGCCTGGGGCTCAAACGACTGCTGTGGCCGATGATCATCGCCATGCACGTGCCCAATGTCGTCTTCATCCTCCTGGCGCTCGCGCTGCCGGGAAACCTCTTCATCATCGGCGGCGCGCTGGCGGTCGAGCAGCTCGGCTACGGCTTCGGCTTCACTGCCTACATGGTCTACATGATGATGGTCGCGGACGGCGCGCACAAGACAGCTATTACGCCATCCGCACGGGCTTCATGGCGCTGGGCATGATGCTGCCCGGCATGGCCACAGGCTGGATCCGGGACCACCTCGGCTACGTGAGCTTTTTCATGTGGGTTTGCGTCGCGACAATCCCGTCGTTCGTGGCCACGGCCCTGATCAAGGTGGATCCGGCCTTCGGCAAGATCGCGGGAGCAAATCCGCGCGAGGCGCCGAGCGAGCGAGCGCCGGTGCAGGCGGACGGGCCGTGACGTTTGGACGGGCTGGCCTCAGCCCAGATCAGGCGCAGGCGGCGCGACGACCACCGCCACGACCGCGCGCTCCGCCTCGTCTTTCTTCATCAGCAGCGGGGCGCGCTCGCCCACGTCGCGGAGCAGGTTGCGCTTCTTCACGTGCTCCGGCACGGCGCGGAGCTCCCACACCAGACCGACCTTCTCGAGCCCCTTGAGGATGTAGAAGCTGACGTCGATCTCCCACCAGTAAAAGCCCTGGTTGGCGCTGCTCATGTAGTGATGATGGTTGTTGTGCCAGCCCTCCCCCATCGTGATCAGCGCGAGGAGGAAGTTGTTACGGCTGGTGTCCGTCGTGGCGTAGCGGCGCGAGCCGAAGACGTGAGACAGCGAGTTGATGGTGAACGTCCCGTGCATCAGCGCGCAGGTGCTGACGACGTAGCCCCAGAGGAAGGCGTCAACGCCGCCGAAGGCGAGGAGGCCGCCGATGATCGCGGCGACGCCGATCACGTTCCACTTCTCGACCCAGCGCAGCTCGGGGTAGCCGGCGAAATCGGGGATCAGCGAGAGATCGGTGTTCTCGTGCTCACGGCTCAGCCACCAGCCCATGTGCGACCACCAGAAGCCGCGGCGCATCGGGCTGTGCACGTCGCGCTCGGTGTCGGAGTGCTTGTGGTGGAGGCGGTGCGTCGAGGCCCACCACAGCGGGCCCTTCTGCGTCGCCGTCGTCCCGAGCAGCGCCAGCAGGAACTGGAACGGTCGGCTCGTCTTGTAGCTCCGGTGCGCGAAATACCGGTGGTACACGGCGGTGATCGCGAACATCCGCACGAAGTACGTGGCGCAGGCGAGCGCCGCGAGCTTCCACGTCGCGCCCCGGTAGACGGCGTAGATCGTCCCGCCGTGGACCCCGAGGATCCACATGATGTTGAAGTACTGGCCGAGGCTCGGCCGGGAGGGTTGAGCGGTGATGCGCAGGGAGGAGTTCACGGTTGCCGGACCAGGATCGTCGAGCCCGGTCAGGCCCCCTCACCGAACGCGTCACGTTTCCGTCATGGGGTCGCTCGCCCGCCTCCGCCGGTAGATGGACGGGAAAGTCGAACCCCGGTACAAAGCTCGGATGAAGCGTTCGTCCTCCGCCCTGATGCTCCTGGTCTGCGGCAGCCTCGTTTTCGCTGCCTGCAAGAAGTCCGAAGACCCGGCGCCAGTGCCGATCCCGACGGGCGCCGCCTCGCCCACGCCCGTCACCAACGAAGCCCCGCCCAGCAGCGCGGCGAGCGCCGCCGCGACCGTCGCGCCCCCGCCCGTCGCGGTCGCCCCGGTGAATCAGCAGCCGATCGACTCCTGCTGCTCCGCCCTCGCCTCGGTGAGCAAATCCGGCCGCAGCGCCGACACCAAGAGCAAGGCGGCCCTCGCCTCGAAGATCTGCTCAGGGATCGCGCCGCTGGTGAAGGCCGGCAAGACGACGCGCACCTCGGCGCTGTCGACGATCCGCGCCCAGCTTTCCGGCACCGACATCCCCTCCGAGTGCCGCTGAACCTTCAGCGAAAATGATCGAAGCCGCGGGGGGTGATCGCGACGATCACGGCGTCTTCGCGGCGTAGGCGGACCGCCCCGGTGCCCGCGGCCTTCGGGATCGATCCGATGCGCGTGAAGCCGGGCAGCCCCGCGCCTTCGGGGGCGGCGACGACGAGCGCGTAGTCCTCGCCGCCGTGGAGCGCGAGCTCGATCGGATCATCGCCGATCTCCGCGGCGGCCTCGCGCAGCTCGGCGGAGACGAGCGCCCCCGCGTCGAGCTCGGCGTCGACCCCGCTCGCGTGGACGAGGTGCCGCACGTCCTGCGCGAGGCCGTCGGACACGTCGATCGCTGCGTGCGCCCAGCCGCGCGCGGCGATCCCGGCGGCGATCAAGGCTTCGGGGCGACGCCAGCGCTCGATCGCGGCGTGCGCGGCGGCGCTCACGGGGGCGCGCCCGGCGAGCAGCAGCGCGAGGCCCGCCGCGGCGAGGCCGATCGGGCCGGCGGCCCACAGCGCATCGCCGGGCAGAGCGCCGATGCGCGTGAGCGGGCGCGGCGCCGCGCCCAGCGCCGTCGTGGTGATCGAGAGCTCGCCCCCGCGCGCGAGGTTGCCGCCGACAATCGCGGTGCCGAGGGCGTCCGCGGCGGCGCGCTGGCCTGCGCTGAGCTGCGCGAGATCGTCGTCGCTCACGTCGGGCGGCAGCACCAGCGCGGCGAGCAGGCCCCGAGGCGAGGCGCCCATCGCGGCCAGATCGCTCACGGCAGCCATTGTCGCGCGGTACCCGATGTTCACGAACGAGAGCAAATCGCGACGGAAGTGAACACCGTCAACGGCGACGTCCACCGTCCACACCAGCGGCTCGACCCCCGGCGCGAGCACCGCGGCGTCGTCGCCGATCCCGACGATCAGGCCCGGGAGCGAGGGCGCCGCGAAGGTCGCGCGGAGCTTTTCAATGCGATCCCACTCCGAGGCCACGAGCGCATCCGTCAGCCGAGGATCGGCGGCATCGATCGCCGCGAGGTCGGCATCACCGAGTGGCGGCCCGCGGGGATTTGCACCACGAAGATCGCGCCCTGCGGCTCGTTGCCTTCGACGTGGATCGTGCCCTGGTGGGCCTCGACCAGGCGCTTGACGATCGCGAGCCCGAGGCCCGCGCCGCCGTACTCGCGCGTCGACGATTGATCGATCTGGTAGAACGCGTCGAAGACCTTGCCGCGCTCTTCTTCGGCGATGCCGACGCCGGTGTCGATCACCCGCACCTCGATCACCTGACGGAGCGGGGCGACGAGCACGAGGCCAGGCTCGCCCTCGGGCTGCTCGAAGGTGGTGCGCGCGATCAGGCGCACGCTGCCCCCTTCGGGCGTGAACTTGAGCGCGTTCTCGGCGAGGTTGAGGAACACCTGACGAAGGCGCTCGGCGTCCCCTAGCACCGAGGGGAGATCGGGCGGCGCCTCGAACGAGATCTCCACGCCCTTCTTCATCGCCGTGGGCGTCAACGTCTTCACCGTGTCGGCGAGGATCATGGCGACGGGCAAGCGGGTCACCCGCACCACCGCGGTGCCGCTCTCGAGCTTCGAGAGGTCGAGCAGGCTCATGATCAGATCGAGGAGCTGCTCGCTCTTCGTGCGGATCGTGGCGACGAACTCGGCCTGATCTTGCGTCAGCGCGCCGGCGACGCCCTCCGCCAGCATCTCGCCGTAGCCCATGATCGAGGTGAGCGGCGTGCGCAGCTCGTGCGAGACGGTGGCGAGGAAGTTCGACTTGAGGCGGTCGAGCTCCTTCAAGCGCTCGTACGCTTCTTCGAGGCGCTCGTTCTTCTCGCAGAGCTCGCGGTAGCTCTCCTGGATCGAGGCGAGGTGCATCTGCGAGGTGAGCAGCGCCTTGTGGCCGCTGAAGAGGATCACGTCGAGGACCGAGGTCAGGTGGCGGCCGAGGTGCTCGATGGTGGCCGCGTCCGCCTGCGGCAAGCGCGACCACGCGGCGCGGGCGGCGGCCCCGTCGAGCTCGGGATCGACAGAGAAGAGCGACGTGGGCGCCGCGCCCGGCGCAGCGATGAGGGGCGCCGCGATCGGTCGCCCGCCGCCCTCGATCGGGAGGTACGGACCGAGCACGATGCGCCCGATGGCGCGGCGATCGTACTCGACGGGCAGCGTGCGGTAGACCGCGCCGGTGAAGCACTGATGCAAGCCGGGCTCGGACCGGATCATCCGCGACGACGTGGGGCCGCCCGCTCCCACGATGGGCAGCGTGACCGGACGCACCTCGGCGAGCACCTCGGCGCAGGCGCTCCGGCCCGCGGCGTGCGCGTTAACGATGGAGCACAACGGGCCAAAGCCGGAGCCACCGGCGAGCGTCGTCCCCGACCCGGCGAAGATGCGGATCGGGACGCCGAAGAGGCTCTCGAACGAGAGGATCATGTCGGCGAGGGCGCGGCGGTCGACCAGCTCTTCCAGGCGCGGAGGTTCGCCGTCGACGCCGGCCATCAGGAACGGCTGCAAGGTGTGCGCGACGTCGGTCATCGCACGCTCCGAGGCTTTGCCCCACCGACCCTTCGCGCCAGCAGCTCGCCGATCGGGGTGGAGACCCCGAGCTGGCGCGCGGCGTTGGTGAGCAGCGTGTCACCGTCGATCGAGAGCTTCTTGGCGAGCTGATGGTCAGCGTCGAGCCGGTCCCAGGTCAGGCTCAGGAGCCCCATGAACGTCTCGATCACCCCGACGCCCTTGGTGGCGACGGCGAGGTACACCGGCTCCTTGCCGCGATCGGCGAGCTGCACGAGCTCTGCTTCGCTGCGGGTGTCGGGCAAATCGCGCTTGTTGAACTGGATCACGAGGGGCATCTTCGAGAGCTCGAGCCCGTTGGTACGGAGGTTCTCTCGCAGGTCGAAGAAGGCGTCTGCGTTGTGCTGCGTCTGGCTCAAGCGCGAGTCGGCCACCAGCGCGACGCCGTCGGCTCCCTGGAGCACGAGCCGACGCGTCGCCGAGTGGATCGGCTGCCCCGGCACCGTGAAGAGCTTGATCCGAAGGGAAACATCGCCCTCCCGCGCCCGGAACGTCAGCGGGAGGAGGTCGAAGAAGAGGGTGCGGTCGTCCTGCGTCTCGAGCGTCATCAGGCGCCCGCGCGTGTCCGCGCCGGCGAGCTCGTGCAAGGCGACGAGGTTGCTCGTCTTCCCGCTGAGCGCGGGGCCGTAGTACACGAGCTTGACTGTCACCTCGCGAGCGGAGAAGTCGAGCTGCACGGCGGCACTATCGCACGGTGCCGGGCGACGGCGATAGCCTCTACGCCGTGCCCCCGGGAGCATTGGGGAGAGCAGGAAGCGGCGGCAGGGCTGCCGTTTCGCCGTTCGAAGGCGTCCAGAGCGAAGCGCGGAGCCCCTCCAGGCGCAGGTTGACGGAGGTGAGCCGATCGGCCTGCGCGTCGCAGCCCTTCACGGCGTCTTCCGTCGACGGCTGGCTCTTCTCCCGCTCGGTGCGGCTGGAGGTGAGCACCTCGATCACCTCGCGGTGGAGCTCTTCGCCGGCGGTGACGACCCAGGCGTCGAGCCGCGAGGCGAACTGGTTGATCATCTCCTCGAGCTTGGGGCCGATCTTGGCGGCGGCGTCGCGCAACGTGCCCGGCGCCAGCTCTTTTGCGCGCTTCTTGCTCTCGGCTTCGACCTTACCGCGGACGTAGACAGCGAGCAGCGGAGCGGCGGCGAACAGGGCCGCGCCGAGCAACACGTTGGTGAAGAGCACGCCGAAGCCGATCGTCGCCAGCGCGACGACGCCGACGTCGTAGCCGAAGGTGTCAACCTCGACGTTCGGGGCCTTCACGTCGCCGCCGAGGGCCTCGCCCAGGCGCTTGGCGGCGTCGTGAGCGTCTTCGCGAACGAGGGCGATCGTCTTCTCGGCCAGCGCCTCGAGCGCGGAGGCGATCTCCTTCGTTTCGGACTGCGCCCACGCGGTGATCGTCCGCTCGAGGAAGCCGCCGAGGTGGACCTTGATGTCCGAGCCCGAGGCCTGATCGATGATCGCCGGGAGCTGCTTCTCGACGTCGATGACGAAGTGCTCGAGGTCGCGCTTCACCCAGGCGCGGATCGCCGCGACCTCTTCGCGGATGGCGGCGCGGCGCTCTTCGATCGTGCGCGACTGACCCGCCAGATCTTTCTCGAGGATGTCGATGCGGCGACCCAGCTCTTCGATCGACATCATGCAGGCGCGGCGGCGAGCGTCGACGCCCTTCTTGAGGAGCTTCGACGCCTCGATCCCCTCCCCCAGCGCGTTGTCGAGGAGGATCCGGCCGCGCTCGTCGGCGAGGAACTTGGTGAGGTGGGCGAGCAGCTCGGGCATCCCGCTCGCGGTGGCGTCCCCGTCGAGGAGCTTCTCCGCGGAGACAGCGTAAACCACCGGGGATTTCACGAGCTTGCCGAGCTCCGTCCGGATGTACAGGAGCGCCTGCCGCTCCTCGTCCCCGTCCCAGATGTCGCGCTTCGTCACCACGAAGATGATCTTGTCGCGCGACTGGCCGAGCAGCTTCTCCTGAAGGAAAACGCGCTCGCTCTCTTTCAGCGGTTGCCCAGCGTCGAGGAGGAAGAGCACCGCGTCCGAGCGCGGGATGTAGCTGTAGGTGATGTCGGCGCGCTGGAGCGAGAGATCGTTGACCCCGGGGGTGTCGACCAGGACGACGCGCTCGCGCAGGAGCTCGGCCGGGTAGCCGACCTCGAGGTGCTTGACCTCGTTGTCGGAGGCGGTGCTAGCGAGGTGATGACCGCTGTCGGCAGGCGCCTTTTCGTGCCCGACCGAGAAGTCTTTCACCTCGGAGAACGGCAGCGGCGCGCGGCGTCCGGAGGTGAATACGACCTCGGCGCGGGGCTCGGCCGAGTACTCGAGGTGATGAATCACCGCGGTCGTCGGCGTCACGCCCACGGGGAGGATCGTCGCGCCGAGGAGCGCGTTCACGAACGTCGTCTTCCCGTGGTTGAACTCGCCCACCACCACGAGGTGGAAACGATCCGCCTCGAGCTTTTGCACGAGATCGGCGCCGAGGCGGGCGCTCAGCGTCTTGGCGCCGACGCTGTCCGCGACCCCGAGGAGATCGCGCAGCGCCGAGATCACATCGTCACGTCGGTTGTGGAAGCTCTCGAGCATGGGATGTTCAGCCTACCACCTTGATGATGCCGTGAACCCGATCGTCGACCTCGTGCATCGTGAGGCCGCCCTTTCCGATGCCGGCGTGCGTCCGATACAGCTCGCTCTCCGAGAAGGCCGTGATCGCCGCCATCCGCTTCGAGAGCCAGGGGTGGCTCGCGGTGATCTCGGCGTACTTGCCCACGCCGTCGCGCCCCTCCTCGAACTGACATTCGAAGGCCTCGAGGTTGAACTCCTCGTAGAGCTTGGTCGAGCCGAGCGCGAGCTTGGCCAGCGCGCGCTTCGACACGTTGATGTCCTTCGAGCAGAGGAGGCCGGCGCGGTCGCAGGTGATCTCGGCGCGGCGCTTCCACCCTGCGAGCGAGAGCTCGGCGGCGGGGGCGAACCACTTCAAGAACATCGAGGCCGCGTGCTTCAGGTAGAAGAGCGCCGTCAGGTAGACCACGTGGCTGTTGTGGATGTGCCCGGCCTCGTGCCCGATCACGCTGAGCAGCTCTTCGTCGGTGAAGTGATCGACCAGCGCGGAATGGACCACGATGAACGAGTCGTCGTTCGTCCCGAAGGTCATCGCGTTCATCACCGGGCTGTTGGTGATGTAGAGCGTGGGCAGAGCGATTTGCAGCGTCTCTGCGCAGCGGACGGTGAGGTTGTGGATGCGGGGGAACTGGTTCGGGCCGACGCGGACGGCGTTGCCGAGCAGCTGGTTCTTCCCGAGGGCCTTGAAGAGGCGGACGGCGCCGGTGACCGCCAGCTCAACCGGCTTGAGCTTCTCGAAGGCGAGGCGCGTGTTCTTGTCGGAGACGTAGGAGTAGTCGTGCCCGCTCCCTTCTATCCCCCCGGCGCGCTCGCCTTTGCGACCATGGATGAACTCCTGGAAGTCGAGTGTCCCGACCTGTGCCATGGAGCCGAAGGTAGTGGGCCGACTCGGGCCGCGCAACGGCGCGACCATGAAATGATGCAAAGGCGACTGGGCGGGAAGATCAGGCCGTGGCTGCGCCTTCGCGCCGAACCCCGCGCGCGCTCACACCCCGATCAACGCGCGTAGCCCGAGGGGGCCGAGCTCGGCGAGGGCCGCGCCGCGCGCGAGGAAGCGGCGATAATCCTTGAAGACGCCGTTGCCCCGGGGGCGAAGCTCGAAGTCGGTGATCCTCGTGATCGTAAACCGCAGCGCCGCGAACGATCCCTCCACGTAGAGCGCCGCGGCCTCGTCCTCCGGGAGCGGGCGCGCCGAGGTGTAGCCGTCGGCGAGCGCGCGAACGAGCTCGTGATCGAGGCCATCGCCGAAGCACCAGGCGAGGATCGTCACCATCAGATCGAACGGGCGGCTGCCGAGCGAGGCGCTCTCGAAATCGAGCAGCGAGGTTATCTCGCCCTCGTGCCAGAGCACGTTGTCGCGGAAGAGATCCCCGTGGATCAAGCCTTCCCCCGCGCGCGGTCGATCCGTGAGCTCGACCAGGCGGTCGCTCAGGCGCGCGACGAGGGCCGCGAGCTCGGCGTCGAGATCCATCGCCGTGAGGGTGCGCAGGCGGAGCGCGAGCTGCGGAGCGCCGAAGCGCGAAGGCGCGGCGCCCACGAACGAATCTCCCGCGAGGTGGACCTGCGCGAGCGCCGCGCCGAGCTTCCACACAGCGGCTCTGGTGACGAGCTTCTGGCAGAGCGAATCGCCTTCGATCCACGGGAAAACTGCGACGGGTTTGCCCGCGTGCTCGGCGATGAAGCCGCCCGCCGCGTCCCCTGCGAGCGAGACCGGGCGTGGCGTCTTCACCCCGCGCTCGGCGAGGTGGGCGAGCATCCGCGCCTCCACCGACGCCGACGCGGCGCCCTGCTCCTCGTAAACGCGGAGGAACGCTTGCCCGCCGCCTACGAGCGTGAGAGCGAAGTTCGAGTTGACGCTGCCAGCGGGGATCCCGCGCACGGCGGCGACGTCGAGGCCGTAACGAGCGCCGAGGCGCCGAGCATCGTCGAGGAGAAGGGGCGTGAGGATGGCCATGGTTGCGCCTTCGCATGTACCACCGCGCGGCGCGGGGCGGCGACCCCTTCCGGGGCTTGTTTCCAGGGCGATCGCGCGTTCGGCTTGCAGCCGGCGGCCCCGGACGGTACGTGGGCCGCGCACTTATGGCCATCGAGATCCGCGAGCTCAAGCAGGGCGACAAGAAGACGCTCAAAGACTTCTTGAACGTCGTCGACACCATCTACGCCTCGTCGCCGTACTACGTGCGCCCGCTCGACTTCGACATCTCGGACCGGCTCGATCACAAGAAGAACCCCTTCTTCGAGCACGCCGAGGGCACCGCCTGGGTCGCTTACCGGGACGGCAAGCCCGTTGGCCGCATCACCGCTCAGATCGATCGCGAGCACCTCAAGCGGTACAACGACGATGTCGGCATGTTCGGCTTCTTTGACACCATCGACGACGTCGAGGTGGGGAACGCCCTGCTCGCCGAGGCCGAGGCCTGGATCAGGGCCAAGGGGATGAAGCGCCTCCGCGGCCCGCTCTCCCTCTCGATCAACGAGGACACCGGCTGTCTGGTCGAGGGCTTCGACGATCCCCCGATGGTGATGATGCCGTATCACAACGCCTATCAAGGCGGCCTGATCGAGCAGGCGGGGTATCCCAAGCTCAAGGACTTCTACTCGTGGAAGTACGACATCGGCTCGGTGCCGAAGCGCGCCCAGCGGGCCCATGACGAGATCGCGGCGCTGCCGGAGATCACCGTCCGGCAGGCCGATCCGAAGAACCTCCTCGCCGACGTCCGCCTGCTGATGGACATCTTCAACGACGCCTGGAGCGACAACTGGGGCTTCGTGCCGCTCACCGAGAACGAGCTGCTCAAGATGGCGGCGGACACCAAGCTGATCCTGATGCCCGAGATCACCCGCCTGGTCTTCATCGACGGCGAGGCGGCGGCGGTGGCCTTCGCCCTGCCCAACCTCAACGAGCTGATCCGCGACCTCAAAGGCCAGCTCTTCCCCTTCGGCGTGATCAAGATGCTCTGGCGCCTCCGCGTCCAGGGGCCGAAGAGCGGTCGGCTCGTCGTCCTTGGCATCCGCAAGAAGTGGCGGCACGTGCGCAAGTACGCCGGCCTCAGCGCCTATCTGTACGTGGCGATGAACAACGCCGCTCACCTGCTCGGGATGACCGACAGCGAGCTCGGCTGGACGCTCGAGGACAACGCGGCCATCAACGCTGGTATCCGCCTGATGGGCGGGCGCATCGCCAAGCGTTACCGCGTCTACGAGAAGGCGCTTTGAGCCCGACAAGCTCGACGAATTCGACAAAGAGGCGATGACGATGCGAGTCCTGGTCACCGGCGCGAGCGGCTTTCTCGGCTCGCACATCGCGGAGCAGCTGGCGGAGGCGGGGCACTCCGTCGTCGCCCTCGTCCGCAAGAGCTCCAATACCAAGTTCCTCTCGTCGTTGCGCGGGCTCGAGCTCGCGACCGGCTCGGTCGAGGACGCGACCAGCGTGCGCGCGGCGATGCAGGGCGTCGACGCCGTCATCCACTCTGCGGGCCTGGTCAAGGCGCGGAACGAAGACGAGTTCTTCCGCACCAACACCGACGGTACGCGCAATATGCTCTCTGCCGCCCGGGAGGTCGCCCCCGGGCTGCGGCGCTTCGTCTTCGTGTCCAGCCTCGCCGCCGTGGGCCCGAGCCTCGACGGGCTCCCGGTCGACGGCGCCGGCACGCCGCGCCCGGTCACTCAATATGGCCGCTCCAAGCTCGCCGCCGAGCGCCTCGTGCTCGAGGCCAAGGACCAGCTCCCCGTCACCGTCATCCGCCCGCCGATGATCTACGGGCCGCGAGATAACGAGTCCTTCGCCTTCTTCCAGAGCGTCTCGATGCGCTTCCTCCCCTACCTGGGGGACGGCAAGAACACCATGAGCGTCGTTTACGCGGGCGACGCGGCGAGCGCCTGCATCCAGGCGATCGATCACGACGTGCCCAGCGGCAACGCGTACTTCGTCGACGACGGCAAGGTCTATGTCTGGCTCGACATGCTCAAGGACATCGAGCGCGCCGTGGGCAAAGCGGCCCTGGTCCGCCTCTCCATCCCCTTCCCCGTCGTCCGCGGAGCGGCGATGTTCAACGAGATCATCGGCAAGCTCACCAACAAAGCCATGATGTTGACGCGCGACAAGCTGGTCGAGCTCTCGGCGCCTCACTGGGTCTGCGACTCCAGCGACACGCGCCGGGATCTCGCCTGGGAGCCGAAGGTGAGCTGGGAAGAGGGCACTCGGCTGTCGGCAAAGTGGTATCGCGACAACGGCTGGATGTAGCTCGGGTTTGACGCCCGCCTGCGGGGTTCGTAGGGTACGGCGATGCTGGCTCGGTTCGTCAAAGGAGCGCTTTTCACCGGCGCGTTCGCCCTCGTCCCCTGCGCGGGGACCGCCTTTGCGCAACCGCCGCCCGTCGCCACCACCGCGCCCGCGGCCCCTGCGCAAGCCGCGCCGCCGCCTCCCGTCGTCGCCTCGACTGCGGCGCCCCGGCCCGTCGCGCCGAGGCCTGCAGCGGCGCCGCGCGGCGCTATCGTCGTGGCCCTGAGCGACGACGCCGGCCCCGCGGCCCGCGCGCTGGCGCACGAGGTCTACCGCGATCCAGCGCTCCGCCCCGTCATCGACGAAGCGACCGCGCGCGTGCTCACCGGCGACGTCGCCGCGCCCCCTTCGGCGACCTCGCCGCCGCCGGCCTCCCCGACCGACAAGATCGCGGAAATCGCCGCGCTGCGCAGCTCGATCGCGGCGTCGACGATGGACATCACCACCCGCCACCTCCTCGCCTCGCTCGGCTCCTCGCTCCGCGCCGACCTGGTCATCGCGGTGTCCCTCGACGGTGGACACGCGGTGGCCAAGGTGCTCCACGCCGACACCGCGAGCTACGAGCGCATCGAGCTCGGCGCCAGCATCGAGACGGGCACCGACGGGGCGCGATCGTTCGCGTGGCCAGGCGCCGCCGTCAGCTTGCGCGGAATGCTCCCCGCTCCTCCCGCGGCTCCTGCGCCTCCCGCGGAGCCATCGAAGCCTGCCGCCAAGCCGGTGGAACCTCCCAAATCCGCTCCCAAAGCGGCGCTCTCCGATCAGACCCCGGCCTGGAAATCACCCTGGTTCTGGGCGGCGATCGGCGGCGTCGCCGCGGTCGGCGTCACCGTCTTCGTGCTCTCGAAGACCTCGAGCAGCGCGACCACGATTCACCTCGACGGCTCGGTGGATCCGTGAGCGCGCGGGCGGGAGGGCCTCGAGGCCGCCTCGCCCGCGTCGCCGCGGCGTTTGCCGCGCTGGTCCTCATTGCCCTCGCGGCGCCCGCTGACGCTGCGCCCGCGCACGATCCTCGCCCCTGGGACGCGCCGTGGATCGAGGCCACGCGGCTCACTGTTCCAGCGCTCCCGCCCGAGTACCTCACCCAGGAAGCGGCGGGGATCCAGCTCTCGTATCAACCCTCGACCCGGGATCGCGTCCGCTCCCTCCAGGCGCTCGCGGTGACGATCCGAAGCGAGCTCAGCGCCCAGCTCGGGCTCCCGGTCCTCGGCGCGGTCGAGATCCGTGTCGCCGCGGCGCCGAGCGAAATGGCGCGCCTCGCGCCGGAGGTGCAGCTCTCCGGCTATGCCACCGCCGTCACCTTTAGCCAGTCGAACCTCATTGTCATGAGCGCCCTCTCGCCGCTCTCGATCGAAGCGCCCAACCTCGAAGGCTGGCTCCGCCACGCCCTCGCTCACCTCGCTCTGGATGAGGCTACCGCGGGGCGCCCCGTGCCGCGGTGGTTCCATGAAGGCTTTGCCGTTCATTTCGCTGGCGAAGACGCGGCAGCGCGGGCCGAGACGCTCGCGCGCGCCGCGCTGACACGGCAGCTCCTCGGGCTCGCGCAGATCGAGGCGCAGTTTCCCGCGGACGCGCCCGCGGGATCGCTCGCGTGCGCCGAGGCGGCGGATTTCGCGCGGTTTCTCGGGCCGCAGCGCCTTGGCGACCTCGCGGGGCGGCTTCGCCGCGGTGAGGTTTGGAAGGATGCGCTCCCGGAGTCGGCGGGCGTTGATGCGGTGCATCTCGAGCTCTCGTGGCGCAAGGAGATGGCGCGGCGGTACAGCTTTCTGCCGGTGCTGGGGGGATCGATTTTATTGTGGATGGTGGTCGCGGCGGCCGTTCTGGTGCGGCGCGCGCGGGCGCGGCGGCGGCGCGATCATCTCGTTGTTTGGCGCGAGCATGGGGAGCGGCGCGCCCGGATTGCTCGCGCGGCGGCGCGGCGCGCGCTGGAGGGGGCGCGGGGTGGGAGGGTTCTGGATGATGAAGCGCTCGTTGAGGCGGTTCCGGCGGATCCGGAGGTGCCCAGGGTCGAGCATGATGGGCGCTGGTACACGCTGCACTGAGGCGGCTGGGGGCCGGCGAGGTATTTCGGGCGGCGACGGGCTTGTCCCAGCGAACACCGCGTTCAGGATTACGTACGGTGGGTGCGGTCGCTCGTACCCCGAAGAGGTCATGCCCCATGAAACGTCTTGAAGTGGTCACAGCAGACATCACGCGCATATCCTCCGACGTGATCGTCAACGCCGCCAATGAACGGATGCTTGGTGGTGGCGGCGTCGACGGCGCAATCCACGCCGCGGCGGGGCGCGAGCTCCTGGAAGCGTGCCGTGCCGTTCCAGAGGTGCGCCCCGGCGTTCGCTGCCCGACCGGCCAAGCTCGCTTGACACCGGCCTTCCGCTTACCCGCTCGATTCGTGATCCACACGGTCGGACCTGTCTGGCGCGGCGGAGAGCAGGGCGAGCCCGACCTCCTCGCCTCCTGCTATCGAGAGTCGCTCGCGCTCGCGCTGACGCACGGGGCCAGTTCCATCGCATTTCCGGCGATCAGCACCGGTGTGTTCTCGTTCCCGCTACACTCCGCCAGCAAGATCGCGGCGCGCGAGTGCCAGGCCTTTCTCGCGCAGAATCCATCATTCAACAAGGTTCTGCTTGTCGCATTTCGCGAACAGGATGCCGACGCTCTTCAGAGGGCGATCAGCGCTCTCCATGCGAGTTGATAGTTTCCTCTCGCGACCGGCTATGCTCACCTGCAGCCATGTCCACACCTGACGAACCGAATGGCCCCTTTCGCGCGATGCTCACGGCTCCCGCAGCTACCCGCGCCCTGGCACTCGAGAACTGGTTCGCGGCGCAACCTGACGCCGACCTGGCAGCGCGCGTCCTCTCGCGCGCGCTCGCCGCGATGGAGAAGGCCCCGTACCCCGTCGAGGGAATGATCGCCGGCACGGAGCTCGCCGAATTCCTCGATGCCGAGCGGCTCCGCTTTCCCCTCGACGAGGCCGCCGAGAAGTGCGGCGATCCCGTCGTCCAGTCCGAGCTCTGGCGGCACGCCTCGACGTCAGCGTTGGTGACGGGCGAGCTCGCCGATCTGCCTTACGTGTACGCGAGGCACGCTGTGCGCGCGAACCCCGCGAACGAGGCGGCGTGGTCGGCGTTCAAGGATGCTTTGTACTCCGATCATTGCGATCTCCTCGAGGATATCGGAAACTGGATTGGCGAGGCGCGCCATGGGAAAGCACCGGCCGAGTTGCCGAGGCGCGCCATGGCGGCGGCGCGCTCGGTCGCCGAAGAAGGCGTCTGGGACGGGGATGACGGTGAGTCGATCCTTGACGAGCTGACGAAGCTGGAGAGCGAGCTGGGCTGAAAACGGTTCAGATTTCACCACGATCTGGTGTACGTTCTCGCGACGCGGAGGCCCGCCGAGCCCAACCCCGTCCGCAGACCGCCCCAGAGCCATGAACCGAACCATTCACGCTGCCCTCGCCGCGGCTGCTCTCTCCACCGCGGCGTGCGGCGAAGGGCACAACTTCGTCTCTGCCAGCGTCGCGCAGGGGCGCGCCCCCTTCACGGCACCGCCGATGTTCCTCGATGGGGCGCGCGCCAACGCCGCCTCCGCCCAGGCGAGCTCCAGCGCAGCCGCGGTCAGGGCGCAGGCGCCTGCCTTCTACAAGACCCAGGACTCCAGCGACTGGGTCACTCACACCTTCAAGGTGCAAGCGAAGTACGCGCGCGTCATCGCCGTCACGGCCGGCGCCGCCCCCGCCAAGGTGACTGTCAGCGCGCTCGATTTCCAGGCCGGCCCCGCCCACGCGCCCCCCGTGGAGCTCCCGGTCACCCTGACGGTCAAGACCCTGCAAGAGGCCTCCCGGCTGGCCAAAGGGGGCGATCTCGTGGCCGTCTTGCCCGGCAGCTACGAGGGATTTTCGGTCGGTGACAAGGCCGACGCCGGGGATGAGCGCTACGTCCACTTCAAGGCCCTCGGCGCCCCGGGCGAGGTCGTCATCACCACGGGTAGCCCCGAGGATCCCAGCTGGATGATCCTCCTCCTCGCCGCGCACCACGTGATCATCGAAGGCTTCAACGTGGCCGGCACAAACCAGGCGGGCAAAGAGCCGGAGGGGCCGAACGCCGGGATCATGCTCAACGGCGACTTCCTCCACGGCGAAAAGCTGGCTCACCACATCGCCCTGATCGGCAACTTCTCCCACAACCACAAGAAATGGGGGGTTCACAGCGTGGACAGCCACTCTGTGCTGCTCCAGGACAACCTCTTTGCCCTCTCGGCCCTGGAGCACGCGGCGTATGTGTCCGATGGGTCGGACAACTACGTCATCCGCCGCAACGTCTTCTTCGGCAGCGCCGGGAGCGGGCTTCAGTGCAACGCCGACGCGATAGCCTCGCTGGAGAAGCTCAAAGAGCACCCGGCGCTCGCGGGTGCGCCGCCCTACAAGCAGACGCGCGAGTGGGCGCTCGGCGTCCTTGCCCTGGCCACGACGAGGTTCGGCCAGAACGCCTTCCCGGACGGCCGCGGGTTCAACTTCATCATCGAAGACAACGTGATCAACGGCAACGGCCGCGCCGGAGGCGCGGCGCTCAACCTCGCCGGCGTGCGTGAGTCCCTGATCCAGAACAATCTTGCCTACGCCAACGCCGGGAGTGGCATCGTCGAGTGGGACAACGGCAACGCCTTCGATCATGCCCTCGTCGAGCCGGGGCCGCAGCTCCCGGCCGACGTCACCGGGGCCGAGTCGCTCCCGCTCTTCGGGTGCTTTGCCAACCTCATCCGCAACAACACGATCCTCGCCGGCGTGCGCGGGCGCCCGGCGCTCCTCGTCGGCAATGGGAGCTGGGGCACGCGGGCCCGCAACAACGTCTTCATCAACGACGGCGGCCCCTCGGTGGAGCTCCACCCCACGGGGATCTGGCGCTTCGAGGCCGGGCGCAACGTGCTCAACACCCTCGCTTACGAGGGCCGCGCCGCCGCGCTCCGATCCCTCGCGGTGAGCCTCCCTGACGAGCCCGGCTCGACCCTCGCCGTCACCCGCACGCGCTTCACCGCCGACGTCGTCCAGTCCAGCGAAGAGCCGTGGGTGATCCTGGAGAAGGCCTGGTGGAAGCTCAACCCCAAGCGGCCTGATTTCCACCCCCAGAAGAGATCTTCGCTCCTCGCCGGGCGGGGCGATCCCAAGGAGATGCCCACCGCCGATCTCGACGGCAAGAAGAGGACAACAGCCGACATCGGCTGTTACGCAGCGGCCCGATGAAGGACGAGACCGCGAAGGCCCCGCGCGCCCCCAGAACACCCCTCGTCGAGCTCGGCCTGGGCGTGGCTTGGCTCCTCGGAACGGCGGCGATGCTCCAGGTCGTGGAGATCCTGTTGGGCCGCGTGATCATGGGCGCGGCGATCGCAGGAGCGGTGATCGCCGACATCGCCGGTACCTGGGCCGGCGTACGCTGGGACGAGGGCGAAAAGCGCCACTGGAAGGCCGCTGTCGCTCGCCTGGGCGCGGGCGCGGGCGTCGCGGCGGGCGTGATCGCGTTGACGCTCACCGTCGGCGCCGTGCTCGGGCGACTCGAGGTCAGCCGCGGCGCCCCGTCGATTGGCATCTTCCTCGTCGTCCTGCGATCGGCCGCGGTGGCTGTCCGTGACGAGCTCATCTTTCGTGGCATACCCCTCGTCGCCGCGGCGCGGGCCGGTATTCCGAAGCCCGTTGCCCGCGCCTTCGCCGCGCTCGCGGGCGCTGCTTCGATGGCCTTTCTCCCCGGCGCAAACCCCGCTTCGATCGCGCTCACCGCCGCCTCTGGATGGCTGTTTGCCACTCTCTGGCAGCGGGATCGTGGCGCGTGGAGCGCTGTCGGCGCGCACGCGGCCTGGGCGTTGCTCACCGGCGCTCTGCTCAGCGGCGGACTCGTCGATATCGCCTTTCGAGAAGGCACCTTCACGCTCGGCCCGCGCGCCTCGAACGCCCCGGCGTGGATCGCCGCGGGGATTGCCCTCCTCGCGGCGGCGCTGGTGCCGCGACTCCCAGGGTTTCGCGCCCAGCAAGGCTGACCTCCCCGCTCGCTCGCCTCGATTCGCGCGGTGATTGCCGCCCCAAGCCTCACGCGCTAGACCGGCCGCCGATGCGTCCCCGCCTTCTTCGCGCCTCCGCCCGCCTGCTCGCCCTCGGGGCGGTCACTCTCGCCTTTGGAGCCTGCGGCGGCGCGACGCCCGCGCCGGCCTCGCCGCTCGACGTGATCCGCAGCGACGCCTCCGATCCGACGGCCGGCGGCGAGGCCGTCGGTCGCTTGCTCCTCGGCGAGCTCCTCGTCCCGGGCGGCACCGCGGCGCGCGCGAAGGACGCGCGAAAACGCCTCGATTCTCTGGGCGGCAGCGCGCAGAAGGGCCTCTTCGCCTCGCTCGCCCGCGCGATTGACGATGAGGCGCACGGCCACTTTCGCAGCGCCGCGGCGGCGCACCTCGACGCGCTCGCGGCGGCGCGCAGCAGCGGGGTCCCCGACGCGCCGCTGGTCGGCTGGTACGCCGCGAATCACCTCTTGAACCTCCGCGCGAGCGTCGCCGATCTCTGGGCGACGGCCCGCCCCGTCGTGCAATTCACGCTCGATCACCCGGGCCAGATCGGCTGGCGCGCCCGCGGGGAGCTCGTCGAATGGTGGAGCCTCGACGGCTTCCGCGACGGCGGCGGCACCGAAGAGGCGAAGGCCCTCGCCGAGGAGGCGAAGAGCCCCAAAGAGGCCGTCAAAGACCCGAAGGACACCAAGGACTCAAAAGATACGGCGGAGCCGGCGCGATCCGGCGTGCTCGAGGCCGCGGCTCGGCGCTACGGGTGCGCCGAAAAAGCGCGCATGGCCGGCCCCTTTGGCCACCTCTCGCCGACCGATCACAGCCGTCATTTCGAGGCCGAACAATCGGGCCCTTGGCCGGCGGTCTTCTCGCGCGATCCGCTGCGGCAAGCGGCCCCGCGGCTGCTCCCCGTCGACCGCGTCGGCTGCGCCCTCCGCGCCGCGGGCGCGAGCGACGGCGGCATCTTCTACGTTGAAACCTACCTCGATTTGCCCGCCGAACGCGAGGCCATCATCGCCGTGCAAGGCGCGCTCGCCGTCTTCGTCGACGACACCGAGGTGATGACCCGCGACAGCCGACAATGGGGCATCTGGCCGCGCTTCGGCGCGCGGGTCCGCCTCGAGCGTGGGCGCCATCGCATCGTCGCCCGCGTCGCCTCCGGGGAGACCTCGATTCGCATCGTGGCCAGTGACGGGATGCCGCTCGGGCTCCCAACCTCGGATGATCCGGCGCCGCCGTACTCCCTCACACCGCCGACGATCCTCGAAGATCCCAACCTCCTCGCTCCCTTCCTCACGGCCGCGGGCGTCCCGCCGCAGGCCGGCGCCCGGCGGAGCATGGTGCTGCGGGACGTGCATGATCCCGTGACTCGGATGCTCGCGGCCTACCTCGCTCACATCGAAGGTCAGGACGACGTCAGCTCCGTGCTCCTGGAACCGCTGGTGAAAGATCCAGAGAAGGCCACCGGACCTGCCCTCGCGCTCCAGGCGCTCTTCCTCGAGAAGGATCCGATCTTCCCCGTGAGCGACGGGCGCGATCTCCTGAAGGACATCCGCGGCCGCTCTGTCGCCAAGGACCCGGAGCTCTGGTGGCCTCGCTTCTGGCAAGCCCTCGACGAGGCCGACAAAGTGGGGATGCCCGAGGTCGCCCCCAAGCTGGTGGAGCTCGCCGATCACTTCCGCGAGGTGCCCGATATTCTCAAAGGCCTCTCGGCGATCTACGGCCGGATCGGCTGGAAAGTGGAGCGCGATCGGGCCGTGAAGGACACCGCCGCTCGCTTCCCCGACGACGGCGAGGCGCTCTCTGCCCTGCTCCGACTCTACGATGAAGAGGGCCGCGTCGACGAGGCCGACAAGGTCGCCGCGCGGATTCGCAAGATCGATCCCGACGCTGAGGTCGACTTCGAGCGCGCTGTCTCCCGGAGGGATTTCCGCGCGGCCATCAAGGAGCTCGAGCGCCTCCGCTCGGTCCGCAAGGACCGCCGCGACATCGCGGCTCGGATCGCCGACATGCTCACCCGCGCCGGCCTCACGCGCGAGTCGATGAAGAAGCTCGAAGCCGCCGTGCAGAAGAGCCCGACGGACGCGCAGTCGCGCCTCGCCCTCGCCGACGCCCGCTTCGCCGGAGGTGACCGCGGATCGCTGCGCGAAGGGCTGGTCTCGGCCATTCAATCCGGCGCTGATACCACGCCTCTCCGCGAGGCGATCGAGCTCGTCGACGGGATCACCGAGCTGTCGCCCTTCCGCATCGACGGCAAGAAGATCATCGCCGAGTACGAGGCATCGAAGAAGGAGATGCAGGGCACCGCGGCGCGCGTGCTCGATTACTCGGCGATCTGGGTTCACCCCGACGGCTCGGCGCGGATGCTGGAGCACGAGATCATCGGCATCCAGTCGCGCGAAGGCATCCAGACGCACGCGGAGCAGCCGATTCCCCGAGGTATGCTGCTCAAGATCCGGACGATCAAGCGAGATGGCCAGGTGCTGGAGCCGGAGATCGTCGAGGGCAAGCAGACCGTGACGATGCCTCACCTCGAGATCGGGGATTACATCGAGACAGAGACGGTGACCACGCTCCGCGGCGACGGGCACGGAGGGCAGCACTTCGAGGGTCCGCGGTGGTTCTTCCGCGAAGAGAAGATCCCTTACTGGCGGAGCGAGTTCATCATCATCTCGCCGAAGAACAAACCGCTCGACATCGAGGTGGGCGGCAACGTGCCCAAGCCCGACGAGAGCGAGAGCGGCGCGCTCATCACCCGTCGTTATCGCGTGGACCAGAGCCCGGCGCTCCCGGAGGAGCCGGCCAGCGCTCCCATTCAAGAGTTCCTCCCCAACGTGCGGATCGGCTGGGGCATCAGCCTGAACGACACCATCGCTCGCCTGGTGGACGCCGCGGCCGACGAGACGCCACGGGACCCGCGCCTGCTCCGCATCGTGGAGGGCATCCTCCAGAGTAAACCGGCGGACGAGAAGGCCAGCAGCGGGGAAAAGAGCAAGCTGTTCGCGGTGGCCGCGGCCGAGGCGATGGCGAAGGCGTTGCCGCCGCAGAGCCTCTCCACCGACGAGAGGGCGCGACGGATCTATCGCTGGGTGCTGAGCAACGTGGAGGCCGGGCGCGAGGCCGACGGGCGCCGGATCGTGATCGGCAAGAGCGGCAATCGAACCGAGGCCTTCCTCCACCTCTGCCGGCTCGCGGGCATCAACGCCTCGCTCGGCCTGGTCCGTGACAGGCTCGCTCCGCCGGTCACCGGGCCGATGAGCGACGCTGAGTCTTTCGGGGCCATCGCCATCCGCGTGACCACGGAGTCCGGCCCTCGCTGGATGGTCGTGCGCGACAAGTTCGCGCCGTACGGCTACATGCCGAGCTCGCTCCGCGGGCAGCCGGCGATCGTGCTCAAGCCCGGCGCGCCGCGGGAGACGACGCCCTCCGGAGGCTCCAGCGACGCTGTGATCCATCAGGGCACTGTCGCCCTCGCCGCCGACGGCTCCGCCACGCTCGACATCGTGCAACGGTATGAAGGCAAGCTCGCCATTCTCCTGCGCTCGGCACTGGAGACGCTGCCGGACGCGCGGTTGAAGGAGACCGTCGAGGCTCGCCTCCTCCCTCAATCGCTCCCCGGAGCGCGGGTCCTCTCGGTCGAGGTGAAGAACCTGGCCGACATCGATCAACCGCTCATCCTGGCGATGAAGCTCGAGATGTCGAGCTTCGCGCGGACCCAGGGCCGAGATCTGCTGGTGCCGCCGCCCTTCCCCATGCAGCTCTCGAAGCTGGCGCAGCTCCCGACGCGGGAGACTCCGCTCTACATCTCGGAGCAGCTGGCGACGCGGGTGGAGCTGAAGCTCACGGTGAAGCTGCCCGCCGGAGCGCGGGTGACGACCGGCCTCACGGCCTCTTCGATCGAGAACGACGGGCGCACGACCCGGGTCAACGATCGAGCGGAGGCCGGAGCGCTGGTGTTCGATCGGGTGGTGGATATCCCGGCCGGGCGCGTCAAGGTCGAGGACTACCCCCGATTCCAGTCCTTTGCCCAAGGCGCAGACGCGCTCTTGCACCGGGACGTCGTGGTGTCGCTGGAGCGGTGACGAGAACGAGCGCGCTCCGCCGCTCGATAAGCGGTGCGATCGCGCTTGGATTTCGCCTGGGTTCTCCGTAGCATCCGCTCGGCCCCGCGGTGGGCGTCGTCTGAAGCTGGAGCGAAGCGCCGACAACATGCCGAAGCTCGTGGTCAACGGGGCAAAGCTCAAGTGCAGCGAGGGGCTCGCGCCGGGGACGTTGACCGTGCTGCCGACGAACGGTTCGAGCGCGGATCAGCAGCCGGCCGCCACGATCCTCGATCAGATCCCGATGGTGAACATCGCGCCCTTCGGGATGTGCAAGACCCCGGCGAACCCGCAGGTCGCCGCGGCGACGTCGGCCGCCGCGGGCACGCTCACGCCGGTACCTTGCCTCCCGGTGATCCCGGCGCCGTGGTCGCCGGGATCGGCGATCATCACCATCCAGGGGATCAAGGCCCTCTCGGCCGACTCGAAATGCAACTGCGCCTGGACCGGGAGCATCGAGGTCACCGATCCTGGTAACGGCGTGGACATCGAATGACGCACAAGACCCGAGGCGCGCGCAAGGGCGCCCCTCGCCCCGAGGACGATTGACCATGGACTCCTTCTCAGTCAGGAGCGGCGCGTTCGAGTCGGTCCACTGGACCGTTCTCTCCATCGTCGGCGAAGAGGCGATCTCCGAGCTCTACTCGTTTACCCTCCACCTGCTCGCGAACCGCGCCGAGCTCGAGGGCGCCGCGAGCGGCGGCGAGGTCGAGCCGATCGAGCTCCTCCTCGTCGGCCAGACTGTCTCTTTCCGCATCGACGAGAACGGGATCGAGCGCTTCGGCATCGTCGCCAAAGCGCAGATCGAGGCCCCGGTCGCCCGCAGCGGAGAGGCCCTCTCCCGGGTGCGCGTCGAGGTCGTCCCCCGCGCTTGGCTGCTGACCCAGCGGCGCAACAGCCGGATTTTTCAGGGCCTTTACGTCCATCAGATCGTGAGCCGGGTGCTCTGCGAGTCCGGGGTGAAGCACCGCTGGTGCCTCGTCAACACGTACCCGAAGCGCGTCTATTGCACGCAGTACGACGAGACCGATTACGAGTTCGTGACCCGCCTCCTCGCCGAGGAGGGGATCCTGTTCTTCTTCGATCACTTCGATCGCGAGCAAGGCTTCACCGGCGGGCCCGTGCCGACCAACCCCGCGCCCGAGGCCAGCGGGTGGGAGACCGCGTCCAAGGTCGCCGGCGCGATTGGCACCGTGGGGAGGGCGATCGGGGGATCGGTGCCTGGCCTCGTCGGCGCGGCCGGCGGCATGTTCAGCGACCTCTTCAAGCCCAAGGCCAGGGACGAGGAGAGCGATGATCCAATGATCCTCGGCGCCGGCGCGGCGGGCCCGGGCGGCGAAGGCGACGTCTTCGTGTTCATCGACACCGCGGCGTTCTATCCGGACAGCCCTCTACGCCACAGGGAGCAAGACATTCTGACGCTCCACCTGCGCGACGAGGGCGGGCTCGACGGCGACCACTTCAATCGGATCACCGAGCTCGCGCCGATCGAGGCCGTGCGAGCGCGGCGCGTCGAGGTGCGAGACTACGACTTTCGCCGGCCAATGCTGCTGCTCCAGGCCAGGGCGGAGAGCGGCGCTGTCGCCCTCGGGGCCTCACGCGATCCGGTGCCGGGCGATCCGCCGCTCGAGATCTATGACCACCACGGCGAGTACGAGAAGCCGGAGGTCAATCCTCAGATGGCGGACCTTCATCTGCAGCAGGCCCGCGCCGACGCGCTGGTGATGGCTGGTCGCGGCTGGTGTCCCATCCTCTCTCCAGGCCACGCGTTCCAGCTTCAGAACGGGACGGCGTCGCACCTGGCCGACGGCCGCTTCGCTGTCACTCGGGTGCGTCACGAATCGTCCAACAGCGGCTTCGCGCAGGCGCCGAGCCGGGCCGAGCCGAACCTGGACGGGATCGTGGACGGCGTGGCGCTGGCGATCCACGAGGCGCTCGCGACGCGGGAGCCGCTCGGCGAGGAGGCGATTCGCGCCCTCATTCGCAAGCAGATCGGGCCGCGTCACCAGGGGAACCGCACCTATCAAAACCGCTTCGACTGCGTGCCGGCGGGCCTCGCCTACCGGCCGGCGCGCCCCAAACGCATCACCCGGAACGTCACCGAGTCGGCCACCGTGGTCGGGCCGGTGGGGATCCCCACCCACGACCGGGAGCCGGTCGATCCCACGGCGCCGGCCCAGCAGGTCGCCGGACAGGAGATCTACACCGATCGCTTCGGGCGCGTGAAGATCCAGTTCCACTGGGACCGAGAGGGGCAGTGGAAAGAGAACAGCTCGTGCTGGGTGCGCGTCGCCCAGACCTGGGCCGGCGCGGGCTTCGGGTTCCAGTTCGTCCCCCGGATTGGCATGGAGGTGCTGGTCACCTTCCTCGGCGGCGATCCGGATCGGCCGGTGATCATCGGGAGCCTTTACAACGCCACCCACCTCACGCCGGAGCCCCTCCCTCAGCGCCTCACGCGGAGCGGGATCCGCACCCAGAGCTCGCCGGGCGGCGGCGGCTTCAACGAGCTCTCGTTCGAGGACGCCGCGGGCGTGGAGCGCGTCTACATCCACGCTCAAAAGGATTTCGAGGAGATCGTCAACGACTCGCACAACCTCAACGTCAAGAATGATCAGCGGGTCAACGTCGGCGCCTCGCATAACCTCGGCGTCGGGGGCGATCAGCTCATCGCGGTGGGGCAGAACCAGACGACCATCGTCGGCAAGAATCACAGCGAGACGGTGCGGGGTAACCACACGACTCACGTGGTCCGGAACGAGACCGGGGTCGTCGCCGGCAACAGCCTCCACACCACCCTGGGCGTCGCGGCGCGGACCGTGAACGCCGATGATCTGACCGTCGTCGAGGGCGATCGCAACGTGACCGTGCGTGGCAACCTGATGACCCACGTCGGCGGGCGGAGCGCCGATCAGAAGAGCAGCGCTGTCACCTACGTCAACGGGAGCTCCTTTCTCACGGCCACGGAGCGGGTGCTGCTCAAGGCCGAGAAGGCCGACGGCGACGACCGCACCTCCGCGGTCCGCCTCGAGTGCGGAGACAGCTTCATCGAGATTCATCACGACAAGATCACCCTGAGCTCGAAGAACATCGAGATCCTGGGCGAGACCTCGATCAAGCTGAAGCGCCAGGACACGGAGATGGTATTCGACGGTCACGGCACCTTGCTCCACAGCGATCCAATCACCCTCCAGTCGGCGCAAGGCTCGAAGGTCCTGCTCGATGGAGGGCACCTGTCGATGGTCGGCGGCCAGAGCGCGCTCGTGCAGAGCATCAAGATCGCGCTGGAGTCGGGCCAGGCGGCGAAAGATGCCCTCATCGCCGCGATCGTGCAGGCCACGCACACCCCGAACGTCAAGCTGGTCTTCACGCACCAGAAGCCGGTCGATGACGGGAACCGGATCGCCAGCACCAAGTACCGCGTCGTCGTCGAAGATCAAGTGTACGACGGGGTGACCGACGGAAACGGAGAGCTGAAGGTCTGGGCGCCGGACGGCGCCAAGGTGGTTCACGTGATCCTCTGGGCGAACGAGAGCTACCCCGAGCTCTACCCGCGCGGACCGCTGGTGTGGCTGGTGCACCTCGTGACCGAGTTCCCCGACGAGAAGACGCCGAAGGGCGCGCGGCTCCGGCTGCGAAACCTGGGCTACGATCCAGGCACGGTGCTCACCGACGACACGCTCGACGACCTGACACAACAAGCGCTGCTCGAGTTCCAGTTCGATCAGGAGATACCGATGACGGCCGCGCTCGAGGACGAGACCCAGAAGAAGCTCTCGGAGCAGTACGGAAGGTGGCCGTAGTCATGACGACCAAACCGCGCATCGGCTACGCAGTCCTGAACGAGAAGGCGCGCCTTCATGCGCCGCTCCGGTATCTGCCGATCATCATCGTTCCCGGGATCATGGGCACTCGCCTCACCGACCCGAAGACCGGGGAGCTGGTCTGGAACCCGGTCGGAAAGCCGATCGGGGACGGCCCGCAGCCCTTCGCATGCAACAATGAGCGCCTCTCCCAGACCTCGGCCGAGCTGGTCCCGGACGAGACCCACGGCTTCGAGTACGACGAGGAAGACAAGGAGAAAGAGATCCAGGGGATCAAGCACTATTACAACCTCGTCGGCGACTTCTACGGCGCGCTCGCGAAGAGCCTGGCCGCGCTCGACTGCGGGCAGTCAGGCGATTACCAGCTCAAGCCCAAGGTCTATTGCGCCGGCTACGACTGGCGGCTCGACAACGCCAAATCAGCGCTGCGCCTCGCCGAGGTGGTGGAAGAGGCGCTGCGCGAGACGCGGGAACGCAAGGTGATCCTCGTCGCGCACTCGATGGGAGGCCTGGTGAGCCGGTATTATTGCCGGGTCCTCGGCGGCGAGTCCAAGGTTCATGCGCTCTTCCTCCTCGCGAGCCCGACGATGGGCGCGCCGCCGGCCTACACGCAGCTCAAGCACGGTCCTCCAGGGTTCTACTTGAAGGACATGCTCCAGGCCGAGAACGCGAGAGACGCTGTCACCGAAGGGATCCAGGACCTCGCGATGCTGGAGTCGTCGATCGCCAACCTGGCGCTGCTCGGCCCGCAGACCGCGGCGATGGCCCCGGGCCCGGCGGGCGCCGCGGCCAGGAAGGCCGCAGGGAAGACGCGCGGGAAGAACGCGGTGGTCGGCTTGCTGGGCGACATGTTCCTGGTCCTCTCGCTGGGCGCGGGGAGGTGGCTCACCCGCCGTGAGACAACCTATTTCGCGCGGCAGATGCCGGGGATCTATCAGCTCCTCCCGAACTCTCTCTATTCGCGCGAACACAAGAACTGGATGATGTTCGATCCGCTGGCGACGGGGCACCCGCCGACCGGGTACATGATCATCTTTCCCACGCTCCTCGATCTCGCCACCTCGCTCCTCGGGGGTATCGGCAACGCCCTGAGCTCGGCGACGTCGAAGAAGGGGGACAAGATCAAGGACGCTATCGATACGTTCCTGAACCCCGAGGACGCCGAGCGCACCTCGGGCCGCGCAACGCGCAACGCGCAGACGCTCGAGCAACGGATCGCTTCGATCGTCAAGGCGCTGAAGAATGACAACACCGGCGTTGCCCCGGGGCAGGAGAAGAGCTTCATCGAGAGCGAGGCCGACGCTGCCAAGCAGATCTTCGAGCTCTTCTATCGAGCGCAGAAATCGTTCATCGACTGCACCAACAACCGACAGGTCTACAACGACATCTATACCGGCCTGCTCGACATCGTCGAGCTCCGCGCGGTCTGCGCGTCGAACCTCGCGCTGTTCTATCGGTTCGACGAGGCGATGACGGTGAACCCGCGGATCGAGGAGGGGACCTCGCCGCTGGATCTCGTGACAGGCCTGCTCAGCCCGGTGCTGACGCCCCTCGGCGTGAACATCTCCAAGATCGAGGGCATGGTCGCGGACGGCGTCACCTCGTTCCTCTCCGCCATCGGCGGGATGATCCTCTCCCGGGAGAACACGTTCAACGTGGGGGAGCGGTTCACAAAGAGCGAGGCCGAGCGGGCCCTGGACGAGAAGAAGAAGAAGGCCAGAGAGGCGCGGGACGCCGCCGAGAAGGCCAAAAACAAGCCCCTCGTCTACATGCCCCCGAACACGTTCAACGTCTACTGCTCGACCGAAGAGGTGGAGCCTGGGTGCGTCTTGCTCGCCACGGACATCGTGTCCAATGACGACTCGAACTTCCTACGCATGATCCTGATCCCGCTGTCGCTCGCCGTCTCGCTGCCGGTGCTGGGCATGAGCTCGGATCACTCGTCGGGCTTTCTCTCTCAGGCGTTCGGGGATGGGACGGTGCCCGCCGCCAGCGCCAACCCGGACGCGTCCCTCCTCTCCAGACCGTTCGTGCTCAACAAGGAAGTCAAGTACGCGCTCCACGCCGACGTCCCCAAGACCGAGGAGACCCTCACCTGGGTCAAGGAGAAGATTCAAGACATCCTCACCGAGTTTCTCGCTACCTGAAGGCGCGCGATGTCCAGGCACTATCGAATTCAACTCTACTGGCTCGGGCGCGCTGACTCGGTCCGCGTCATGGCCAGGCAAATCTCCACCTTCCTCGCGGAGCTCGCGCCCATTCATCCTGGGCTCGGGCGCTTCCTCTTCGAGGACAAGCGCTCCGGCAAGCTCACGCCGGTGACCTCGGAGGCTGACTGCGAGGAGGCGCTCGTGCAAAAGACGGTGCGCTGGAAGACCGGCGCCACGGAGCGGATCTCGTATCAACCGCGCTTCTTCGTCGATCGCAAGGCGGGCGCGCCGGTCTCGCTCTCCATCACCTGCGGGATCGAGCTGGTCGGCCTCGAGTCGATGTTCGTGCCCAACCGGTTAGAGCTCCTGGTGTCCGCCAACGTGGGTGATGATCGCGCGAGCCGCCCGGTGCTGGAGGCGGCGATGCGGAGCGCGATCTCGGTGTTCCGGCCCGATTTCGGCTATGTTGGGACCGAGTCGATCCCGAGCCCCCCGCTGGCGCTCTTCTCGAACGGGACGCCGGTCGTCGGGTGGTTGACGTACCTGCGGGCCGCGTTTCCGCCGGTGCCACGAACGCTGCCCGCGCCCGCGGTCGTCTATCCAGTCAAGGATCTCGGGACGCTGATCGTGGCCCACCCGGAGCTATTTCACGAGGACAACGAGGCCCAGCGAGCATCAATGGAGCGCGTCCGCGACGCCCTCAAGGAGGCTGACGTGCTGGTGCCCGCGACCTCGCTCCCAAAGGCCCCATAGCCCTACGCGGAAGGCGCGGGGCTGCTGTTTTGCTTGAGCCAGAGGTTGTAGGAAGCGTAGGCGCGCGCGAACATCATTCGTTGGAGCGGGTCCGCCTCGAAGCGCGCTCGCCAGTAGGCGTCGAGCGCTGGCCGGCCTTCGGCCGATACGCGGTAGGTGGCGAGGATCTGCGCGCTGCTCCCCGGGTTCGCGTGCAGCTCCACCCGGAGTGACGCGTATTGGGGCAGCGTCAGATCAGGGACGCCCGGCGGTAGAGGGGGTGTTGGGAGGTCATTCCCGAGGGACACGGTCGAGCCGAGATTCTGAGGTTCACGGACCGATTCAGCCGGCCCCTGGACGATCTGCGCGTGCGCGACCGCTCGCTCGTAAACCTGAGCCGGCGTGGACGACGCCGCCTGGAAAGGCAGCGTCGGGCTCATTGGAGTTCCCGCGCCGACTGGCAAGGTGGAGCCAAGATCGCGCCCGGAGCGCTTCACCAGGATCGGCTGCGGCGGGAGCTGCGGTGGGAGAGGAGCAGGCGACCACTCCGCGACCGGCGCGGGGCTTGGCTCCGGCGCGAACCGCACAGGGGGGAGTGGTGTGATCGCATGAACAGGCTCGCGTCCAGCAAAGCTCGCGTGGCGGGACCAGAGGGAAGGCCCATTGGAGGCGGGCACGTCCAGGGCCGGCATCAGGTGGACGACCGGCGGCGTATACGCGATCTCTTCCGGGGGCAAAGGAGCGTTCTTTACCGCCGCGAGCGCCGGCTCGGCCTCCGGCTCGAGATCGTCTGGACCGGGGAGCGGACCCAGCGATTCGAGCGGCGGCCGCTGCGTCGCGAGGCGCTGGCGGGTGCGCGTGAACACGCTGCCGAAGCGCGCCGCGATATCGTCTTTACCGCTCGCGAGCTCGGCGTCGCGCGCTGAGGTCCATTTCGCTGACTCGGCCTCCCAGACGCGGCGCCGGAGCCCGAGACGAGCGATCACCTCGTCCTTTTGCTCCGCGGGGAATTGACGCAGGTAGGCCGTCACCTCGGCGTAGCGGGCGAGATCGATCGAGTCGGTCTTGGGTTTGGATTTCATCGCGGACGCCGGTGGGGAATGCGACCCTCAGCCCCCGATCTCGAAGCTGGTCCACGGGCCGCGGAACGGGCCCCCGTCCGGGGTGATCGCGTTGTTGTCGAACACGCCTGTCAGGATCCAGGCTTGAATCACGCCCTTCACCCCCTTGAAGATCTCCATCGCTCCGGGGCCCGGCGTGTAGCTGGTCTTCGAGGTGAAGACGCGGAGCAGATCGCTGTCGGCTTCGCTCTTGAAGAGGATCAGGTAGCCGAGCCCGCTGAGGGGCGTGCCGTGAGCCCGCGCCGCGCGCTCCGGACCGAAGAGGTCGAGCAGCGGCCCGAGCGAAGCGAAGCGCTCCGGAGGCCTGGTGCGGAGCAGGAAGGCGCCGCTGTCCGTCCCGGCGTCGCTCTTCTCCGGTGTCTTCAGGTGCCAGGTGAAGGTCGGCGCGGGGGAAGCGGGGAGCACGGTCCCCTCGGTCGGAGCGTCGAAGACGGTATACGTCGTAGGGTTGTTGGGGCCCTCGACGGCGAGGATCGCCGCGAGCGCTTCGTCGTTCGCGTCCCCTTCGTAGACCACGACGTCGTGCGCGACGGCACCGCCCGTCCCCCCAGTGGTGCTCGTGGTGCTCGTGGTGCCTGGATCCGTGCCGGAGTCGCAAGAAGCGCCGCCGTAGAGCCCGACGGACGTCAGGCCACAGAGGAAAAGGACGCGGAGCACCCGGGAGGAAGCGTGGAGCACGATCGCGAGCATCGGTTAGGTGGCGTCGGGTGTCAACGGACATGCGACAACGTGACGCATTCCCGTTCGGCGCTTCGAGCCATAAGGTCCTGCTCCTCGCTTCCCTGGAGGTATGTACCATGAGTCGAATTGTCGCAGGCTGGTCCTTGATCGCTCTCACCACCCTCGCCACCGCCGCTGTGTCCGCGGCAGGATGCGGGGATGATAGTACCGGAACCACCAGTACCAGCGGAGGCTCCACCGCGAGCAGCTCGGGGAGCACGAGCGGCTCCGGAGGATCCGGCGGAGGATCCGGCGGATCAACCTCCAGCGTGACGTCGAGTACGAGCGGCTCCAGCGGGACCGGCGGCTCTGCGCTGATGGCGGTGACGATCCCCTTCCAGGGCCGCGTCGGCAAGACACCGTTCACCTGCCAAGGCACGTACCCTGGGCTCGGCACGGCCGCGACGGACATCGCTCTCAGCGACTTTCGCCTGTATATCCACGACGTGAAGCTCCATCAGAAAGGTGGATCCGACGTACCGGTGGAGTTGACGCAAGACGGCCTCTGGCAGTACAAGAGCCTCGCCTTGCTCGATTTCGAGGACAAAACCGGCCCCTGCGCCAACGGCACGACGGAGATGAGCTCGATGCTTCATGCCATGGTGCCCCAGGGCACGTATGATGGCATTTCCTTCAAGCTCGGCGTCCCCTTCGATCTCAATCACGCCGACGCCTCGACCGCGCCTTCCCCGCTCAACCTCTCGGCGCTGTTCTGGGACTGGAACGGCGGCTACAAGTTCCTCCGCGCCGACAGCGCCCCGGCGGCCGGCGGCGCGCCGTTCTTGCTCCATCTCGGCAGCACCGCTTG
>Ga0105048_10000438_pt1 | contig 63691 bp, 61 predicted proteins | sample MAT05_FD_78382 | JGI IMG/M metagenome (GOLD analysis project Ga0105048, IMG submission 78382) | Freshwater microbial communities from Lake Fryxell liftoff mats and glacier meltwater in Antarctica - MAT-05 | ecosystem: Environmental > Aquatic > Freshwater > Ice > Liftoff microbial mat | place... | reverse complement strand
GGCGGCCTCGCCATCACCGACGACGCCGCGCTCGCCGCCGCGCTCCGCGCCTCCGCGCGCGCGATGCCGCTGCCCTCGCGGAGCTGGCTCTTCAAGATGTTCGCGCGCGACGCGATCCTCCACGCCGCGTCGCACCCGCTCCCGTTCTCGCTCGCCGGCTACTACGGCGTCGCCGCGCTGGAGCGGCTCGCGCCCGCGGTCGTCGACGAGCTCCAGCGCGGCAACATCGTCTACGACGCCGCGCGAAGGGCCGCGCGCGTGAAGCGAAAGACCGAGCTCGCCGCCTCGTTCTTCGCGGCCTACACCGACGCCCAGGCCGTGCTCGCCGAAGGCTGCCTCGACGCCCTCGACGCGGGCAACCGCCGCCGGATCGCGCTCGCCTCGCGCCTCCACGCCCAGCTCGAAGCGGCCGGTGTCCCCGGCACCGTCCAGCTCGATCCGCGCGGCTCCCCGACGTTCTGGCGCTACCCGCTCTGGACCGCCGATCCGGACGGGCTGCGCGCCTTCCTCCGGCGGCGCGGGATCGACGCAGCCCGCACCAACCTCTGCTGCGCGAGCCGCGAACCCGCGTTCGCCGAGCTCGCAGCAAGCACGCCCAACGCTGTGGCCTTCGTCGATCACATGGTGTTCCTGCCGCTGCACCCCAACCTCGACGAGCGCGACATCGATCACCTCGCGCGCGCCGTGATCGAGCACTTCCGCGAGCCGCGCTGAAGCGCGTAGGATCGGCGTCGCCCCATGCAGATCGAACGGATCGCCCCGCCTTCGCTCGCCGTCTTCCGGCGCGAGTACCAGGCGCCGCGCCGGCCGGTGATCCTCACGGGCTTGATCGACGACTGGCCGGCGCGCCGCTGGTCGATGGCGACGCTGCGCAGCCGCTATGGCCATCGCCGCGTCACGGCGGTGCGCACCGAGGGCGGGCGAGTCGTACACAGCGCGCGCGCGGGCATCCCTTACGAATCGATTCTCTTCAGCGACTACCTCGACATGCTCGAAGGCGAGGAGCTGCCGAGCCGCTACATGATCTTCCCCGTCAGCGATGTCCTGCCCGAGCTGATGAGCGAGGTCGTGCTCCCCGCCTACTGCCGTGACGCGCCCTGGTCCCGCGCGCGCTTCTGGCTCAGCGCGGCGAAGACCGGATCACCGCTGCACCGCGATCCGCCGGACAACCTCTTCGCGCAGATCTTCGGGCGCAAGCGCTTCGTCCTCTTCGGGCCGGAGGACTCGCGCAATCTCTACCCGCATCGGTTCTGGTCCGGTCTGCCCGACTTCAGCCGCGTCGACGCCGAGCGCCCCGACTACGCGCGCTTCCCCCGTCTGCGTCGCGCGGAGCCGATCACCTGCGAGGTCGGTGAGGGCGAGGTGCTCTATCTGCCGCGGTACTGGTGGCATCAGGTCACGAGCCTCGAGCGGAGCGCGAGCGTGAACCTCTGGTGGGCGCACGGCGTGCGCGCGGCGGTGGCGCTCGCGGGGCAGGCGTTCGTGAAGCTCCGGAAGCTCTCGCTGTGACGCTTCCGGTGCGGCACCCGGAGGCGATCGGCCGAGAGATCCTCGCCCCGGGGAGCGCCGAGCTCCGCGCGCTGCTCGAGCGGCGGCCGGCGCGGATGCTCCGCGACGTCGCGATCTCCTGGTCGCTGATCGCCGCCGCGCTCGCGCTCGTGGCGTCGCGCCCGGCCCTGTGGTCCTTCGCGCTCGCCTTCGTCGTGATTGGCAATTGCCAGTATGCCCTCTCGATCCTCACCCACGAGGGCAACCACGCGAGCCTGTTTCGCCGTCGACAGCTCAATGACGCGTTCTGCCTCTGGGTGCTCTGCGCGCCGCTCGGCGTCGATTTCGACGGGGAGCGGCACAACCACCTGGAGCACCACCGCCTCTTCGCGACGCCGGGCGATCCGGACCGGTATCTCTATCAGCTCGCCGACAAGAACGCGCGCGCGCGGCTCCTGCTCTTCCTCACGGGCCTGACGTCGCTGCCTCACATTCTTGCCAAGGCCCGGCGAAAGCGCCCTCCTTCGGCCGACGCGCGCCCGCGGCCGGGTGTCCTCTCGCGCGGCCGGCGACCGACGTTGTTAGCACAAATCGTGATCTGCCTGCTCTTCTGCTGGATCCTCCCGCTCGGGGGGTATGTCGCGCTCTGGCTCGCGCCGCTCTACGTTATGGCCTTCGTCCCCCACAAGATCCGCATGCTCTGCGAGCACGCGCAGATGGTCTTACCGGACGAGGCCGCCGACGGCCGAAGGCTCCTGACCTTCCGGCCAGGCCTGATCGAACGGCAGCTCCTCGCGCCGCTGGGGCTGAGCTACCACGCCGAGCACCACCTGTTCCCGAGCGTCCCCTATTACGCCCTGCCCGAGGTTGCCCGGCTGATCCAGGGGAACGTCGCCGTGGAAGAGAGGCGTAGTTACCTCGGCTTCGTGGTGGAGTGTTTGCGGAGGCTGCCTCTCCCGATCCGCGAGCCATGAGCCAACCTCCTTCGTCCGCGCCTGATTGGCTTCGAGCCCTGGACGCGCGCGCGGTCCTCGGAGCGCTGGTGCTGGGGGCCTATGCGCTGGCGGCACGGGGCGTGGAGAACCTCTACCCGTTCTCGGTGTTCCCGATGTACTCGGGGGAGGCCGGCACCGGGACATCGCGGGTGATGGCGCGCACCGCCGAGGGGGCCTTCGTCGAGGTGACCGCGTTTGAACGCTGGCAATGCGACGCGCTGCCCGTGCTCGAGACAACCACCTGCGCGGGCGTGGGCGGTATCCCTTATATCGATCGCGAGCGAGAGCAGTACCTCCGCGCTCATGCCGGCACGGGCGGGCAGCCGATCGAGCTGGTGCGACGGGTATTCTCGTTCGATGACGTCGCTCGCCCCACGCACTGCCCCCTTGTCCGCTGCACGGCGGTGCCCCGATGATCGCCGCGAGCCCCTGGGACGGCGCGTCGAGGGCGCCGCTCCGGGTTGTGCTCGGCGCGTTGATGGCCTTCGACGTGCTGCTCGGCGCCTGGTTTGTCTCCTCGCTTCGGCCCAGCGCCATCAGCCATCCACACGCCCCAGGCTGGTTGCTGGCGCTCGGCTCGAACCTGCCCGCGCTGGCGGTGATCGCGAGCGTGGGAGTCGCGGCGTCGGTGCAATTCGCCCGCCGCGCTGGGCAGATCGGCTATGCGCTCGCGGCGATCTGCGCCGCGGGGGTCCTGGTCGAGGCCCAGGCGGCGCTGCTCGAGGGGCCGATGCGCTTTCTCTTCTTCTCGGGCGCCGCGCTCACCGGCTGGGTGGCAGGCCTCGTGTTCGCCCGCTTTCAGGGGCTCGATGCCCGTCGCCCCGAGCAAACGCGGCGCGCCGAGGCCCTGGCCGAGCAAGGGGCCGTGAGCGCGGTGGCGGCCTGCTACCTGGGCGCCGTCGCCAGCAAGCTGGGGAGCACCGGCGTGCGCTGGGTCGTCGACGGCGGGCTGCAATCGACCATCGCTGCTCAGCACACCTGGGGCCGGAGCGCCCTGCTCGACGCGCTCGCCCTGGCCGCGCTCGAGCATGCGTGGCTGGTCCATGGATTGGCAGGGTTCACCTTGCTTTCGCAGGCCTCGGCGGTGCTCTTGCCTTTTTCGCGCCGGGGCCGCTCGCTGTCGGCGTTACTGCTGCTCGGGTTCCATACCGGAGTGTGGCTGTTGACGCCGATAGCCTTCCCGCAGGCGATGGTGCTTCTGGTCGCGTTCGGCTTTCCGTGGCCCAGGTGGTTCGCAAAGTCCCTAGCGCGCTCGCAGGCCCAAGGCGCCCTCCCAGCGCTGCCGGACGTCGCGCCAGGGTTGCCGCCCAGCGCGGCGGTGCTCCGCACCGTCGCGGCGTTTGCGCTGGTGGTGGGCCTCGCCTGGCTGCCGCCGTTGCGGGCCTATACGCAGCTGCAGCACCGGCGCTCAGCGGGGCAGTCCGAGCCGGCGAGCCCGGCGCTAGCGCCGCTGTCGGAGCAGTCTCGTACCCTGCTGGGAGGTCTCCAGGTGGGAGACGAGATCCGCGGGTTTCGGGTCACCGAGCTCGGGGAGTCCGCGCCGGGCCTCGTGGTGATCACCCTCGAGCGCGAGGGGCAGCGCGTGGTCGCCGAGATAGCTCCTCGCGGAACGAGTCAGTTCTCCGCGCCTGTCTCCACGGCGCGCTTCGATCTGTTCTACCGCCGCTCGTCGTCGGACCCGCCCGACGACTTTCCGCTTGTGGCGCTCGACGCGCTGGCCACCTGGCTCCGCGAGCGCGAGCGGCGGCCCTGACTCGCTCGATCAGCGAATCGGGCCGAGAAGGAGCTCGGGAGGCAGCTCGCCCGGCCACACCGGGATGTTGCGCGCGGCGAGCGCCGCGACGAGCTCCTGGGCGCGCGCGCGTTGCCACGCGTCGTCGCGCGCGGCGCTGTAGCGCGGATCGTCGAAGTCGGCGGCGGCCTGCTCCTCGCCGCGCAGCACATCGATGCTGACCGACGCAACGGCCTCGGCGAGCGCGTCCGCGAGCGCCTCGATCGAGCCGGGCAGGAGCGGCTGCACCACCGCGAAGGTGCGCACGCCGGCCTTGCGGAGCGTGGTCAGCGCTTCGAGGCGCTCCGGGATCGAGGCCGCGCGAGGCTCGAAATGGCGTCTCGTTTCATCGTCGAGGGTGGGGATCGACGCGCCCACCCACGCCGCCGGGAGCGACGCGAGGAGCTCGGCGTCGCGCATGACGAGCTTGCTGCGGGTGAGTAGAAGCACCGGCCACACGGCCGCGGCGGCGCCGATCGTGACCAGGCACGCGCGCGTGAGGGCATAGCGCGCCTCCACCGCCTGGTAGGGATCGCTGAGGATCGGGCAGAACTTGATCGGCCGCGGCGCGAGCCGCGCGAGCTCGCCCTCGAGCACCTCGGCGGCGTTGACGCGCACGTCAACGTACGAGCCCCACGGGGCCTCGGGCAGCATCTCGAGGCGCCGCAGGACGCTCATCGGCGTCTGCGCGTAGCAGTAGCGGCAACCGATGAGGCAACCCGCGTAAGGCGAGAGCTTGAAGAACTGCTCGGCGCCGTGGCTCGCCGTCTCGAGCAGGCTCTCCACGCGCAGCTCGCGCACCCGCGCTGATCCGACGGGAGCCTCGGGCGCGCGCTGCGCGAGGTCCTCCGCGACGCGCGCCTCGTTCGCTGCGACGCGCTCCGCGACCGCGCGGCAGAGCGCGAGCCCGAGCCGCGGATCGACGGGGTTGCGGCCGCCTTCGGCGCGGTACGAGATCGCGAAGCGCGCCGTCCGCGCCGCGAACCGCCCCTCGCCGATCGGCGCCACCTCCACGCTCAGTTGACCGCCTGGGAGCGTGAACGCGAGCCAGAACCCCACCTCGGTGGAGACGCCGAGGAGCCGCGCGCCGGGCGTGATCTCGTCGCCGGGCCGCAAGGGCGCTAGCAAATCGAGGAGGTGCGCTCGAAGGTCCACGCCGACGCTCCGAGGGACCTCAGGAGATCGGGGCGACAGGCACGAACTCGTCCCAGCCGAAGCGCCTGAGGTAGTTGTTCCAGACCCCTTCGCAGGTCGAATTGTAGCGGCAGCCCGCGCACTCGGCGCGCTTCTCGCGGTGGGCCTCGTCGAGGTCTTCTCGCTTCACCATCACCAGGCCGCGCCCGCGCCCCTCTTGCGCCCGCCCTTCGCGCTGCGCCTCGGGGAGCGTGGATTGGCTCTCGAGATCGAAGTGGTGATAGCGCTCCACGTAGCCGCGGTTGAAGTCGGGGATCTTCTCGGTGGTGCAGAGCGGGATATCAACGAGGAAGGCCCTTGGCCGCGGCTCGCCGACCTCCTGGCAAAAGCGCTCGAACTCCGCCGCGATCTCCCGGTAATGCGGGAAGATCTGCTCGAAGTAGGTGTTGGCCCGGCCGTTGGCCTGCATCACATTGAAGACCACCTGATCGACCCCGTGCGAGCGGAGGAAGCGATAGATGTCGAGCAGATGAGGCAAGTTGCGATCGGTGACCACCGTCGAGGTGTGGAGCTCGACCCCGAAGCGCTTGAGCTTGGCGACGGAGTCGAGCCCGGCCACCGTCTGCTCGAAGCTGTCAGGCGTGCGGGTGAGCCCCTCGTGGAGCTTCTTGGTGTGACCGTGAATCGAGATATAGAATCGATTCATCCCCGCTTTGGCCAGGGCCGCTGCATAGGGCAAGTGGCTGAGGCGGCGGCCGTTGGTCATCGTGCTGATGCGGTCGTATCCAAGCCTCCGGGCCTGGGCGACGAAGTCGGGGAGCTCGGGGCGCGTGGTGGGCTCGCCTGAGGTGAAGCAGACCTCCTCGGCGCCGCGGCTCTGCTCGAGGATCCAGCTGACGCGCTCCGGCGTCATCGCGGAGTTGTTGACGTAGCGGCCGTCGCGGTCCTCTTCCATGCAGAAGACGCAGTTGTTGTTGCACACTGCGCCGATCGAGATGTGGACCCGCTCTGCTTGCTTCGAGACCCGCTCGATGATGCCGCGCTCCTCGATCATGGTCGCGCATCGTCCGGCGGCGTCGCCCGGAATGCAACGGCGGACGCGAGCCCTCGTCGTGTGCTCACGCAAACTCGACGGCCCGCCTGGACTGAGAAAGCCTGCACGCTTCCCATGGTCGACCCCTCCGACGCCCGGACGTGCGCGGTCGCTTCCTCCGCGAAGGGTACGCGGCCAACAAGGTCGAGCACCTCGGTACCGTCACGGTGCTCGACTTCGGCATCGCCCGCGTGCGCGAGGTCTCGAACACCCACCAGCACACCCGCGCCCAAGCTCGCCGCTGCCGCCGCTCTCGCCTGGGAATTTCCCGCAAGTGTTCTCGCCGGTCGCGTTCATGCGCGCCCCTTCGTTTTCACAGCCCACCCTCGCGCTCACGCCCGCCGTCGGCATGGCGACCGGACACTCCGTGACGATCGGCGCCTCGCGCGGCGGCGCGGCCAGCGTCGCCTTCTTCCCCTGGCTCGTCGAGCGGCACAGGAGCCCGCGGGAACGTCCGCCGACCAAGCACGTCGGTGGCCATCAGCGCGAGCAAGAGCGCCACGTAGGCGAGGGCCAGTACGGGCACCATCCTCACCGTGAACCGCTCTTCGATAAGGTGCATGAAGAACAGGAGCACGATCGTGCTCTTGGCGGCGGCGATCAGCAGCGAGAGCGCCGTGTCGAGCGACCCGAGGTGGGCGAACGAGAGCAGGAGCGAGAGCGCCGTCAAGCCGACCAGCGCGAGCCAGACGACGAGATAATGAGTCCAGCGGTGGCGCGCGGCGGCCTCGGTTCTTGCCATGGACGACCTCACTCGCGGAGCAGGTAGAGCAGCGGCCAGACGAAGATCCAGACGATGTCGACGAGGTGCCAGTAGAGCGTGCCGAGCTCGAACCGAGCCTGGTTGCCCGGGCCGAAGCGGCCACGCAAGCTCCCCTCCGCGAGCCAGCAAAGGACGACCAACCCCACGATGACGTGGATCGCGTGGAGCCCTGTGATCAGGTAATAGAGGTTGAAGAACAGCTCCGCGCCATGGCCGGTGAGCTCGGCGTTCCGGTACGCCTCTCCAGGGAAGATCCCCGCCTGGAAGTGCTGGTTGTACTCGACGCCTTTGAGGATCAAGAACAGGACTCCACAGCCGATGCTGAAGAGCACGAGCCCGCTCGCGAGCCGCTTCAGCCCGCCGCGCACCGCCCAGAGCGCGAGCGCCACCGTAGCGCTGCTGGTGATCAGGATCAGGGTGTTGATCGTCCCAATGGCGACGTTGTTGTGCCCGGCGGCGCGGGCGAACTCGGCCGGGTACATCAACCGATAGGCGGTATAGAGGCCGAAGAGGGCGGCGAAGAGCAATATCTCGCTCGCCAGGAACACCCAGAGCCCGAATTTGGCCGCGTGCTCTTGCTTCTCCAGGCTCTCGAACTGGTCAGCGAGCCTTCGTGCGGGCATGGGCTTGCTCCTCCGAGAGGTGGTAATCGTACGGCCCGCGCGAGATCACGGGGGGCGTCTCGAAGTTGTGCTTGATCGGGATCGCGGCCGTCATCCACTCGAAGCTCCGCGAGCCCCAGGGGTTGGGCGTCGCCCGCTTCCCCCACTTGAGCGCGACGAGGAGGTTTATCAGCGTGAGCAGCAGCGCTCCGGCGAGCAGGTAGGCCCCGCCGGTGGAGACCACGTTGAGCCACTGATAGCGGGGCGGATAGCTGTAGTAGCGGCGGGGCATCCCGGCGTTGCCGAGCAGGAACTGCGGGACGAACGTGAACAGGAAACCAAAGAATACCGAGGTCGAGGTGAGCAGGCCCATCCGCTCGGAGTACATGCGCCCGAACATGATCGGGAACCAGTAGTGCGCCGCGCCGACGAAGGCCGTTATCGTGCCTCCCACCATGATGAAGTGAAAGTGCGCCACGACGAAGTAGGTGTCGTGCCAGTGGACGTCGAGCGACTGCGTCGCCACCGCCACGCCCGTCATCCCTCCGAAGGTGAAGAGGAAGAGGAACCAGAAAAAATAGAGCATCGGTGTCGTGAAGGTGATGTTCCCCCGGTAGAGCGTGGCTGTCCACGTGAACACCTTGATCGCCGAGAAGATGGCGACGAACATCGAGAGCGCGCCGAAGATGCCGGCGTCGATCTCGCTCATCCCCGCCACGAACATGTGGTGTCCCCAGCCGAAGAAGCCGACGAAGGCGATCCCGAGCGAGGAGATCGCGATCGCCCAGTAAGAGCTCGGCGGCTTCTTGGAGAAGGTACATACGGTCTCGCTGATCACCCCCATGGCCGGCAGGATCATGATGTAAACAGCCGGGTGGGAGTAGAACCAGAAGAGGTGCTGGAACAGCACCGGATCCCCGCCCAGCCTCGGGTCGAACATGCCAATGTGAGCGATGCGGTCGAGCGCGACCAGCACCAGGGTGAGCCCGAGCACCGGGGTCGCGAGGAGCATGATGATGCTCGTCGCGTAGATGGCCCAGACGAAGAGCGGCATATCGAGCCAGCGCATCCCCTCAGCGCGGAGGGTGTGCGTCGTGACGATGAAGTTCAGCGCCGTGAGGATTGAGGAGATCCCGAGGATGAAGATGCCGACAGCGACGAGGAACACCGAGGACTCGGTCGAGGTGCTGTAAGGCACGTAGAACGTCCAGCCGGTGTCAACGCCGCCCCAGATCGCCGCGGCGAGCGTGACGGTCGAGCCGACGCAGTAGACGTAGAAGCTCGCCAGGTTGAGCCGGGGAAAGGCCAGATCCCGCGCGCCGATCATGATCGGGAGCAGGAAATTCCCGAAGACGTTGGGGATCGACGGGATCATGAACAGAAACACCATCACCACGCCGTGCAGCGTGAAGAAGCGGTTGTAGGCTGAGGCGCTCATCACCGTCCGTTCCGGCGTCAGGAGCTCGGTGCGGATCAGCAGCGCGAAGATCCCGCCCAGCCCGAGCATCAAGACGATGATGGCGTAGAACATCACGCCGATGCGCTTGTGATCGGTCGTGAGCAGCCAGCTGCGGATGCCGCGCCCGTCACGGAGGTAGTCCGGCGGGAACGAGAGGTTGGCCTGGTCGAACGGGCTCGTCCCCCCGGGATCGTCTCGATAATCGCGCTCCTCGCTCATGGTGCTCCTCCGTCGTTGCTCGGCGTCGGCGCCACCGGCTCGGGAGGCACGTTGCGGAGGGATTTGATGAAAGCGATGATCGCCGCCGTCTCGCCGGACCGGATCCGCCCGAGGTAAGAGGGCATCAGCGGCGCGAAGCCCGCGTGCATCTTCACCAGCGGATCCATCATCGACTCGGTGATGTAGGCCGCGTCTACCAGCGCCTTCCCGCCGCCTTCGAGCGGCACCACGCTGCCATAGAGGCCGGCCCAGGTCGGCCCGATGTGCGGAGTCCCGTCGACCGAGTGGCAGCGGAGACAACCCTGCGTTGACGCGGCCCGCTCGCCGGTGCGCACCAGATCGAGCTCCTGCGCCGGCGCCGTGTTCCCAACCACCCAGGGCTGCTCGTAGCGCGGCCCAGCGACCGGAGCGCCGAGATCCTCGCCCTCGAGCCATCGATCGAAGTCGCCGGGCTCGAGCGCGATCACCTGTCCTCGCATCACCGAGTGGCCAGTCCCGCAGTACTCGGTGCAGAGGATCTCGTAGACGCCCGCGGCCTTGGCCTCGAACCACACCGTGGTGAACCGCCCGGGCACGACATCCTGCTTGATCCGGAACTCGGGTACGTAAAAGCTATGGATCACGTCGCGCGACGTGAGGGTGAGCTTCACCGGCCGTCCGGCTGGCACGTAGAGCGCGGCGATGCTCCGTCCGCCCTCGGGATAGGTGTATTTCCACATCCACTGCTTGGCGACGACCTCGACCTCGAACGCGCCCTGGGGCGCGATCCGGAGCTCGAGGTACTGACGCATCCCGATGGCCCACCACACGACGAAGAGGGTGAACAGCGCAAAGACCGCCGCGACCTTCATCCAGAGCGGGGGCTTGGCCCCGATGTCGTAGTCGTGGGGGTGGGTCTGGATGCGGCCTTCCCGATAACGCAGGAGAAACCAGCCGCCGACCAGCGTCACGAGGAGGGCGCCGAGCATCGTGGTGATGATCACGAAGTAGTGGAGCTCATCGATGCTCTCAGCCATCGTCGAGCTCTGCTGTGGCAAGAAGAGGAGGCGACGGAGCAGCTCGTTCATGGCGTCTCCTCCCGGCGCCGCGCGCGATCGCGGCGCCGGCGCTCTCCCAGCCAGAGCGTGCCGAGGAGCGTCCCCAGCGCGGCGAGGATGAAGCTCCCACCGAGGCGCAAGAACCCGGCGAGGTAGGGGCCGAATCGGCGGCTCGCGGGATCGAATCGATAGCACGTGAGGAGGACACGATCGACGATCGAGCCGGTGCGCCCCTCGCCTGCCTCCGTCAGCGCGAGCCGGAGATCGCGCGCCGAGAAGTCGACTCCATAGAGATAACGAGAGATGCGCCCATCGGGCGTGAGCGCGAATATCGCCGCCGGGTGGGCGTAGGCGTCGGTGCCGGCGTCATACGCGAAGCGGAACCCGAGGGTGTCGGCGAGCGCTCCGATCGTCGCCTCGTCGCCGGTGAGGAAGGGCCACTCGGCCCCGGAGGCCGGGGGCCGGCGAAGGCTTTGCAGCGTGCTCAGCCGCTTGTCGCGGGCCGACTCCATCGTATCTTTGGGATCGAAGCTCACCGTGATGACGCGGTACTCGCGCCCCAGCGTCCACTCGAGGTCCGAGAGCCCGAGGGCCGCGCCGCGGAGCACGAGTCCGCAGAGCATCGGACAGCGGTAGTAGGCGAGCACCAGGAGAACGGGCTTGTCGCCAGTGAAGACATCGGCGAGGCGGACCCGCCTCCCGTCCATGTCGGTGAACACGAGCGCTCCGTCGAGGCGGGCGCCGAGGTGCTCCTCGACCGCGGCGGAGGCGGCCGCGGCGGGCGCATAGAGGGCCTGCGCGCCGGGTCGACGATCTGGTCCTTCGCCGCCGCCGGAGGCGCCGCAGGCCGCGAGCGAGAGGGCGAGCAAAAGAGCGCTCTTCTTCATCGCGTGCTCTCCCGGGCGATGCGATCCATCGCTTGATCGATGGGCAAGGTCACGATTCGCCGGTCGGGATCGATCCAGCGATAGGCATCGAGCGCGTTCCGCTTGCGCGCGTTGAGACGCTCGCCCTCTCCGGGCTCCTCGCTGAAGAGCGCCTGATTGATCGCCTGCACGGTCCGCCGTGACCCCAGGCGCTGCTCGGGGAAGTCCCTCGAGGGGCGCAACGAGGCCTCGATGGAGGCGGTCGCCGCCACGGCCCAGACCACCATGACGGCGGAGATCGCGAGCACCACGAGCCCGCCCAGGAGGACGCGCCCTCCCGAGACATGGTCGTCTTCCTGCCGCAGCCCGGCGTTCTCGCGCCCGGCGCTCATTTGCTCTCGTAAGCGATGGCCCGCGGGAGCGCGGGATCGTGGACAGGGATCATCGCGTGACCGCGGAGGCGCAAGAGCGAGAACGCCGTACAGGCGCCGCCGACGGCGAGGAGCGCCGCCGCGTCGAGCCAGTGATACGGCGTGAGCGGCCGGAACGTCGGTATCACCAGCCAGTGGACGTCGAGGTAGTGCGCGGCGAAGATCCACGCGGCCACCGCGGCGAGCAGCGGCGGACGGTGCTTGAGCCGGTAGCTCAGGAGCGCGAAGAACGGCACGACGAACTGGGCGACGACGAGCGCGACCGTGGCCGGGTACCAGGGGCCCCGCGCGCGCTCGATGTAGAATGTGACCTCGTCAGGTCGATTGGCAATCCAGATCAGGAAGAACTGAAAATAGGCCGTATAGGCCCAGAAGATCACGAACGCCAGCAGCATCCGCCCGAGCGCGTAATAGTGAAAGAGGGTGATCTCGGGGAGCAGCCCGGCCCTCTGCGCCGCGAAGGTGAGCACCGTCAAGAGCGCGAGCGCGGCCACGAACCCGCCCGCGAACCAGTAGACGGGATACATGGTCGAGAACCAGGTCGGGGTGAGCGACATCAGCCAATCGAACCCGGCGAAGCTGAACGTCAAGGCCACCAGCGGCAGGGTCCCGGCGCTGAGGGCACGGAGGCGCCGGTCGACGTTGGCGCTCGGATCCGCGTCGCGCTCCAGCGACCACCGGCGGAGCCGCTCGCCGATCACCACCCAGACCACGAGGTAAGCTGCGGTGCGACTCAGGAACGAGGGCACGTTGAGGTAAGCGTGTTTGGCGAGGACAGCGTGCCTCGCGACCTCGTCGCTCAACGCCTCGGGGCGCGTCCACGGGTAGAGCAGGTGGAGCCCGAAGAGGATTGGAATGAAGAGGAGCGCGAGCGCCGGCAAGCTCCCCACGATCGTCTCGGTCAAGCGGCGGAGGACTACCGGCCAGCCCGCGTTCATCGCGTGTCCGATCATCAGGAAGATCAGCGCTCCCAGCGCGATGCTGACGGCGTAGGCGTAGGCCACGAGATAGGCGGGGAAGAGCTGCCGCGGAGCGAGGAAGGCGCCGATCACGAGGCCGACGACGCCGAGCGCCGCGAGAGCGAGAGACCCCCGGACGAGACGAGCGCCTCCGCGGAAAAAGGTGTTCTCCGCGCTCACCGCAGCTCCTCGGCGGCGCGGATGCGCTCTCCCGGCGGCAAGCTGTCGAGGGGGACGCCCACCCGCTGAGAGAGCTGGAGGGCGCGGAGGTAGGCGACTGTCGCCCACCGCTCCTCGGAGGTCGTGAGATCCTCGGTATACGGGCGCATCAGGCCGTAGCCGAGGACGATGATCTGGTAGATGCGCCCGTCGGGGAAGCTCTGGACGCGAGCGTTGATGAGCGAGGGCGGCTGCCGCAGGCTCATGTTCGCCGCTACGATCGACTCCCCATCTCCGGCGATCCCATGGCACGCGGCGCAGTAGGTCTCGAAGCGCAAACGGCCCAACGCCAGCAGCGGGCGGGTCACCGGGATCGGGGGCCGGATCAGGTAGTCACCACGCGGGGTCATGCCGACGGCGAGCCCCGGCGCTGTCTCTTGACGCGTCACCGGGACGCTGTCCTCGGGAGGGCGGCGCATGGCGCGGCCATCCCGGAAATAGGAGCTCTCGCCATAGGGCTTCTCTCTCCGCTGATCGATCATTCGCTCGAGATCGATGCTCGGCAGGAGAGAGTCATCGCAGCCACAGAGCAGGGCGGCGGCGAGGAGCACGATTGATGCGCGCCTCATGAGGTCTGCCGCGCCGCGGCCCACCCGGTCCGCGAGGCCCCCAGCTCCGCGAGCGCCCGCTCGACCGCGCCGCGCTCGAAGCGGGGATCGCGCACGTCCACCCCGACCCAGAAACGATCGATCGAGGCGCGCTCGAAGCCCGGGACTTCGAACACAGGTGACCACAGCTCCGGCAGACCAGTCAGCGCGAGGTAGGCGACGATCCCGGTGATGGCCGCAGCGAGCACGCACATTTCGAAGGTGATGGGGATGAACGCCGGCGCCGAGTGCGGCGGCCGCCCGCCGACGTTGAGCGGGTAATCATAGGCGTTGCAATACCACTGGATCAGGTAGGCTACGCCCGCCCCGGCGAGGGCGAAGGGGAACACGATCCAGGGGAGCGGGGACCGCGACATCCCCGCGGCCTCCTCGGCGCCGTGGACCGGATACGGAGAGAAGGCGTCGAGTCGCCGATAGCCACGGCGGCGGAGGCCGACGAGCGCGGCCACCATCGCCTCGGGCGTCTCGAACTCGCCCAGCACCCCGGTTCGCATCAGAGCTCCTTCCTGGTCGCGAGCTCGTGCTGGAGCTCGGCGACCTCGGCCACGGGGATGAACGGGAAGAGCCGCAGGAAGGCCAGAAAGAGCAGCATGAAGAGGCCCATCGTGCCCACGAAGAGGCTGAGATCGACGCGGGTCGGGGTGTAATCACCCCACTGCGAGGGCAGGTAATCACGCTGGAGAGACATCACGATGATCACGAAGCGCTCGCTCCACATCCCCACGTTGACGAGGATCGAGATCACGAAGAGGACGATCGGGTTCGTGCGCACCCACCTCCACCAGAGCAGCTGAGGGACGAGGATGTTGCAGATCTGCTGGGCCCAGAACACCCGGGAGCCGGCATCGAACGGACGGGCGATGAAGAACTGGTACTTTTCGTAAGGCGATCCGCTGTACCAGGCGATGAAATCCTCGATGATGTACGAGTAGATGACGATCCAGGCCGTCACGAGCATCATCTTGGCCAGGTTGTCGAGGTGACGGCGCGTGATCACGTTTGAAAGCCCGAAGATCCGCCGGACGGGGACGAGGAGAGTCACCACCATGGCGAAGCCGGAGAAGATGGCGCCCGCGACGAAGAAGGGCGGGAAGATCGTCGAGTGCCACCCCGGCACCAGCGTTATCGCGAAGTCGGAGCTGACGATCGAATGGACCGAGACCACGAGCGGCGTCGCCAGCCCGGCGAGCAGGCCATAGAGCACCCGGTAGTGGCGGTTTTGCTCGAGCGAGCCGCGAAAGCCCAGCGCGAAGATGCCGTAAGCGATGCGCCGGGCCCGGTCCGGCGCGACGTCACGGAGCTTGGCGAAATCCGGGAGGAGGCCCAGATACCAGAACAGGAACGAGACAGTGAAATAGGTGAACACCGCCGCCGCGTCCCAGGGCAGCGCGCTCCGGAAGTTCGGCCAGGCCTGCATCGTCGCGGGGTAGGGGATGAGCCAGTAGAAGAACCAGGGCCGCCCGAGGTGGAGGAGCGGAAAGAGCCCCGCCTGGATCACGGCGAAGAGCGTCATCGCCTCGGTGAAGCGGTTGATGCTCGTGCGCCATTGCTGCTCGAGGAGCAGCAATATCGCCGAGATGAACGTCCCGGCGTGCCCGATCCCGATCCACCAGACGAAGTTGATGATCCCGAACGCCCAGCCCACAGGGATGTTGTTGCCCCAGAGCCCGATCCCCTCGGTCAAGGTCACCGTCACGCCGTAAATGAGGAGCGCTGTCGCCAGGGCGGAGAGGCCGAACGCGACGCGCCAACCGAGGCTCGAGCGCGGCGTCCACACCGGCGACAGGAGCTGTTCGGCGAGCTCGGCGTCGGTCTTCTTCCCGATCAGGAGCGGCTCGGAGAGCGGGTCTTCCGCGCTCGCGCGCGCGGGATGGCGAGGCTCGCTCACGGCTCAGACGATCTCCGGGTTGGGGTTGTCGATCCGCGCGAGGTAGTTGACGCGAGGCCGGGTGCCGAGCTCGTGGAGCACAGCGAAGGCCCGCGGCTCCTGCCGCCAGCGCACCATGGGAGAGTTCGTGTTGTGGAGGCTGTCGAACTGGATAGCGCGCGTCGGGCACGCCTGGGCGCAGGCCGTCGTCACCTCTCCTTCACGGATCGAGCGGTTTCCGTCGATGCGGGCGCGGATCTTCGTGGCCTCCAGGCGCTGTACGCAGAAGGTGCACTTCTCCATCACGCCGCGCTCGCGCACCGTGACCTCCGGGTTCCGCTGGAGCTGGACCATCCCTTGATTGGCCGGCTGGTGATCGACCCAGTCGAACCAGTTGAAGCGCCGCACTTTGTACGGGCAGTTGTTGGAGCAGAAGCGCGTTCCGACGCAGCGGTTGTAGACCATCTGGTTCAGCCCATCGGAGCTATGGACGGTGGCGTTGACGGGGCAGACGTACTCGCAGGGCGCATGCTCGCAGTGCTGACAAAGCATGGGCTGGTGGATCACCTTCGGAGCCTCGAGCGGGCCTTCGTAGTAGGTGTCGATGCGGATCCAGTGCATCTCGCGGCCCTTCTCGACTTGCTCTTTGCCGACGACGAAGATGTTGTTCTCGGCCTGACAGGCCTGCTCGCAGGCGCCGCAGCCGGAGCAGATCGAGAGATCGATGGTCATCGCCCACTGCGGCGGATCGCCGGTGCCCGAGCCCGGGAGCAGGGGCAGGAGCGAAGGGAGAGGGCCCCTGTGCTCGGCGGTGAAGTCGGGGTTCTTCGCGTACTCCGCGGCGGTAGCCCGGAGGGCGATCGGGCGCCCCTCCATCGAAAAGTGCCCCTGGGTCCGGGCGAGAGGATACCTGGGCCGATCGAGCCGGGTAATCCCGAGCCCGATCGCGCCGCCTGGCGCCGCCGTGGTGCGGAGGCGATAGGCGTTGACCCCGACGCCGCGAGCCACGGCCTCTGATCCTTCGCGCCCGTAGCCGAGATGCAGAGTGACCGCGTGGTCCGCGTGGCCTGGAGCGATGAGCACCGGCGCCTCCACCGACCGGCCCCCGAGAGAGAGAAGGACCCTGTCTTCGCTCGCCAGCCCGAGCCTCTCGCCGAGCGCGGCGCTCATCAGCACAGCGTTGTCCCAGGTGAGCTTGGTGAGCGGTCTGGGCAGCTCCTGAAGCCACGCGTTGTTGGCGAAGCGACCGTCGTGGACGCGGGAATCCGGGCGGAGAGCGACCTCGATCCCCGGCGCCGGCGCGGCCACACGGGTGAGCGCAGGAATCAGGGTGTCGGCCTGGATCGGGAGCACCCGGGCAGGGGACTGGCTCCCTGTGACGACGCCGCGTTTCAAGGTCTCCTGCCAGAACTCCTCGAAATCCTGGTTGGGGACGCGGTCCCGCCAGAAGGAGCGGAGCAAGCGGCGGGCGTCCGGGTGCGTGTCTCCGGCGGTGAGCGCCAGCATTTCGGTCACCGTCGAGCCGTCGTGAAGAGGCTCGATCAACGCCTGGATCAGAGAGATTGTCCCGTCGTAGGCTCGGGCGTCGCCCCAGGACTCGAGCGGATGGCGCGCGGGGACGAACCACCCGACCGCAGCGGCGGTCTCGTTCTCGTAGGCGCCGAGATGGACGGAGGTGGCCACCTTGGCGAGGAGGCGACCGAGCTCGAGATCCGCCGGCGCCGTGTAGACCGGGTTCCCCTCGAGGATCACCAGCGTATCCACTCTCCCCGCGTCGATCTCGCGGGCGAGCGAGGCGAGATCCTGCTCCTGTTCGCCGAGCGAGAGCCGCGTCGGCGCGATCAGGCTGACGAGGCCAGTCGAGCGGAGCATGGTATTGCAAAGGTGGGCAAGCGCGTGCGCCTCGGGCGGCTGCCACTCTCCGGCGATCACCACGGCGGCGCCGGCGTTCCGCGCGAGATCACGCGCGATGGCCCCCATCAAGGCCCGATCCTCGCGCGCGGCGAAGGGGGCGAGCGCGGCCTGCAAAGCATCCTTGGGCACGGGCAGCGTGATCCCCGGCTGGTTCGCGAGCTCGGCGGCGATCGCCGCCGCGACGCCGTAAACCTCGCTCGGTCGGCGCGAGAGGCGGTGATCAGCCAGGCTCCCCGTCGGGCTCAGCATCGCCTCCACCGCGTAGAGCCGATTCATCGGCGCGCCGGGGCCTCCGGGACCTCCGGGACCTCCGGGACCTCCGGGACCTCCGGGACCTCCGGGAACTAAGGGCCGGCGGCGCTCGGCAAAGTGCCGCGCGTAACGCAGGTTGAACGGCGTCGATGCGAGGATGTCCGCATCGAGGGTCAGGATCACCGCGGCTTGCCGGAGATCATGGATCGGTTGCGCCGGCCTCCCGAACGCGAGCGCGGCGCCGGCGTCTCCGGTGGGCGAACGCGCTGGTGAGTAAAAGGTCACGCGCGCCTCGGGAAAGCGAGCGCCGATCCGATCGAGCAGGCGTTTCACGAGAGGAGAGCTCTGGGCCTCGAGGAGAAAGCGAAGCCCGGCGCCGCGATCTGCCCGATTGGCGCCGAGCTTGCCCGAGAGCTCGAGCCAGGTCCCCGGCTCATTACGGCGGCGGATCCCCCGCGCGCGCTGGGGATCATAGAGGCTGAGCACCGCCGCTTCTTCCATCGCCGAGGTGGCGCCCAGGCTCGCCGGATGCTCGGGGTTGCCTTCGATCTTCGAGGGGCGCCCGTCATTCACGCGCACGAGGACGCCTGTCGCGAACCCATCGAGGACCAGGCTCGTGGCGTACGTGACCGGGATGCCCGGCGTGATGTCACGAGGGGTCACCGTGTAGGGAAGGAGCTTGTTCGACCTGTTCTGGGTGCACCCGGTCGCGCTGGCCAGCGCGATGCTCGCGCCGCAGAGTTCGAGCATCGCGCGCCGGCTGATGCCGTCCGGCGCCTCCTCCTCCGGCTCTTCACTGAAAAGCTCGTCTTCCACGATCCCTCCTCGTTCAGCGGTGGCACACGGCACAATCCATCAAGCTCTGCACCCCGAGCTCGTCCCGGAGCCTGGCCCGCACCGCGGGGCTCTGATCCTCGGGGCGAAAGCGCATGTCAGTGATCTTATCGAGCGGCCGGAGGTGCTGCTCCGGTGCGCGATGGCAGTCGAGGCACCACCCCATCGTCAGCGTCGCCACTTGGTACACGGCAGGCATCCAGTCCACGCGCCCATGGCAGGTCGAGCAGCCGACGCCTTTGTTGACGTGAATGGAGTGGTTGAAATAGACGAAGTCGGGCAGATCGTGGACCATGTTCCAGGGGAGCGGCATGTCCGCGAAATAGCTCCTCCGCACCGGCTCGAGCATCGAGCTCTGACCCCAGATCTGGCTGTGACACCCCATGCATTTATCCGTGGTGGGGATGCCGGCGTTGCCCGCCTTGGTGACGCTGGTGTGGCAGAAAACGCAGTTGATCCCATCATCCTGGCTGTGGTGTCGGTGGTCGAACTCCACCGGCTGATCGACGGGCTCGTACTGGTGCCGACTCCAGGGCGTGCGCACGTAGATCATCGGCGCGGCGATCGCGAGCGCGACGCCGCTGAAGAGCGCGATCACGGTCACCCGAACTGCGGTGTTGCTCCAACGTGGAAATACTGCGGCCATGCGTGTTGCCCGAGGTGGACAAGGGGTATCACGCGGCCGGCGGCGCGCCCCCTCGCCGAGGGGCAAACGGATCAAGGCCTGTCCCGAGCGCGTCGGGCGCGGCTCATTTCAGCAGGTTCCAGGCGTCGTCGCGGGCCGATCTCCGACTGTCAGCGCGCGCGCTCCCTCCCCGCAAGCCGGGGATTGGCCCTCAGCACGATCTCATCTCCTCGGCTGGAAAGAGGGATCCGCGAACAACGCGGAGAGGGCGGAGCAGGGGAGTTGAACGAGGGAATGCTAGCGGAACGGCGAGGTGGGCCGGGCGCAACGCACGGTCGGCGGCGCGCCCTCTCCGAAGCCCAGCTCGAGGAGCGCGGCGCGGAGCCGGCCTGGATCGCGCGCCGGATCGGCGAGCTTGAAGAGCGCATACCGCTCCTCGTCGCTGAGCGAGGCCAGCCGACGTCGGTCGATGCCAAGGGCCTCCTCGGCGCCAAGCCGGACCTCGAGGCGCGAGAGCACCTCGGACAGGCTCCACGCGCGCCGGTTGCTCGGCGCGCCGGGCAGAGGGTCCACAGGAATCCCGGTGCGGGCGGTGAACCTCATCAGCACCTCGCGATAGACGGCTACGTCTTCGGCGGTGTCCACGGGGAGGTGACAGAGCGAGAGGCGGTCCTCCCACGGCAGCGCTCGCCAGCCGAAGAGCGAGATGCGGATCCCCGCCAGATCGAGCTTCCGTCGCACGGCGAGCGGGACCGTCTCCAGCGTCTCGTGGACGGCGCCTTCGAACGCAAACCGCCTGTACATCCGCGATACCCCCCCTCATTGGGGTTTATGGGCCGCGGTAACCTCCTGAGTCATCGGGGGATCCCCCGATCTGCTCTTGTTTACGCCTTACTCGTTGGAGCGGTTGGTGGACGGGATCGGTCCGACCTTCGTCTACGCTGGAATCAACGCTTCCGCTTCGCCGGGCTCGCGGCCACAGCTACGGCCTTCGCCGGGGCGATGCCAAAGTACGCTTCGAGTACCTGGCGGCCGACGATGTTGGCCTTGGTGGTCCAGCGGATGTCGTTGCCGAGCATCACGGTGATCGCGATCTCGGGCTTGGTGGAGGGCGCGAACCCTGCGAACCAGGAGTACATCCGCGTCGGCTTCCCGCCGATGAGCGTGCCGGTCTTGGCGGCGACGGAAATCGAGGGGAGCGCGGGTGTGCCGTCGGGACGCTTGAAGGCCTTGGCCGCGGTGCCGCGGCGGGTGGTGAGCTCCAGCATTCGAGTCATCGAGGCGGCGACGCCGACGCTCATCGCGCGCCCCGCTGATGCGCGCAAGGGGGGGTCGCCGTGATCGAGGATCGCGAGGCGCACGCGCTCGCCGTCATTGGCAATCGTCTGCATCGCGAAGAGGGCGCCGAGCGGCGAGAGGCGACCGTTCCAGAAGCCGGCCGAAGCGCGGGCCATGCCGAAGGGATCGTCAGGGATCGTCAGCTCGCTCGGGGCGACGTTGACGTCGATCGGGACCTCGCCGGAGAAGCCGAGCTCGGCGGCCTTGCGGCGGATGCTCGGGGGCGAGAGGTGCTTCTTCGCGAGCCGCGCGAAGACGAGGTTGATGCTGCTGCCGAGCGCCTCGCCGAGGCTCGAGCACGCCGATCCGCGGCGCTCGAGAACGGCGGGGACGATCGCGTGCTCGCCGCCCTCGTAGCACTCGCGCGTGGACGGGTTGACGCGTCCGCCTTCGAGGAGGGCCGAGGCCGTGACGATCTTGAAGAGGCTCGCGCTCGGCGCGAACGGAGCGACGACGTAGTCGCGATCGCCCCGCGTGACCCAGGCGAGGATGCGCCCGGTGCGCACATCGGAGGCGACGATGGCGCCCTCGTGAGCGCTCGAATTCGTCAAGATGCGGGTCGCTGCGCGCTGGAGATCAGGATCGAGCGTGAGCTTGACCTCGGCCCCGCCCACCCGTCCAAAGGCGGCCTCGTTGGTGACGCGGATCGAACGGAGATCGACCGGGCTCGCCGCGGCGAGGCAAGGCGCGAGGGCGAGCGCCGAGGCGAGGGCAGCGGTGAAAATGAAGCGGATCGGGCGCACGAAGCGTGCATAGAAGGCTTTGCCAGGAAGGGCCAAATTCGCGGGCGCAGAAGGGCCAAATAGTGCGAGAGCTGGGGGCGAGCGCGTGGTTAACTGACGCGCCATGAAGCCCCATCACCTCCTCCCCGCCGCTCCGTTCGCCACCTACGCCGACTACCTCGCAGAGACGGGTCCCAGCGCCGTGCAGCGGGCGCGGGAGCTGGGACCCGAAGCGGTGCTCGCCGAGCTCTCACGCTCGGGGCTGCGCGGGCGCGGCGGCGCCGGCTTTCCCACCGCGGTGAAGTGGCGCAGCATCGCGGACCACCCCTGCTCCACCCGCTACGTGGTTTGCAACGCCGCCGAGGGCGAGCCGGGCACGTTCAAGGACCGTTTCCTTCTCCGGCGCAACCCCTACGCCACGCTCGAAGGCATGCTCATCGCAGCGGAGGTCGTCGGCGCGCGCGAGCTGTACGTGGCCTTGAAGGCCTCGTTTGGCCCCGAGCTGATGCGCCTCCGCGCCGCGGCCGACGAGATGGCCGCGGCCGGGCTCGTCGATGACCACGTGATTCATTTCATCGAGGGTCCGGAAGAGTACCTGTTCGGCGAGGAGAAGGCGCTGCTCGAGGTCGTCGAGGGCAACGACCCTCTCCCGCGCGAGGCCCACTATCCGCCCTACGAAAAAGGCCTCTTCGCGACCGGAGCCTCGCCGAACCCGGCGCTCGTCAACAACGTGCAGACCTTCGCGCACGTGCCAAGCATCCTTCGCCTCGGGGGCGACTCGTTCCGCGAGATCGGGACGCGCGACACGCCGGGAACGCTGCTCTTCACGCTCAGCGGCGATGTGCAGCGCCCCGGCGTCTACGAGCTCCCCGCGGGCACCCCGCTGCGGCGCCTGTTCGACGAGATCGCCGGCGGCCCGCGGCCGGGGCGGCGCTTCAAGGTCGCTCTCTCGGGGGTGTCCTCGGCGGTGATCTTGCCGGAAAGGTTCGACACGCTGGCTGACTTTGCCTCGGTCCACCTCGCGGGCGCTTCGCTCGGATCGGCCGGCTTCGTGGTGCTCGACGACACCGCGTGGATGCCGCGGGTGACCCAGTCGCTCGCTCGGTTTCTCTACGTCGAGTCGTGCAACCAGTGCTCGGCGTGCAAACACGGTCTCCGCACCGCCTCGAGCGCCATTGATGAGCTCTTCGATCCGGCGCTGGCCACGCCCGATGATCTCGAGCGAGCGCTGTACGGGGCGCGATCGGCCCCGCAGGGCAATCGCTGCTACCTCCCGGTGCAGGGCTCGATCCTCGTACCCAACCTGCTCTCGCGCTTCCGCGATGAGTTCGCGGCGCAGCTCGCCAGTCCCGATCGCCCCTCGGCGCGCTATGTCGTTCCGGTCATCGTCGATTTCGACGAGGCGACGCGCACGTTCACCTACGATCTGGACCGCGAGCGCAAGCAGCCGAACTGGACCTACGACGAGCCGGCGCCGCCGTCGTTGCGCCCTGTCGCCAAGACCGTATCGCAGGGCGGGCCGCCGCGCGTGCCGGCGAACGTCCGACTCCATCCCGACGTTCATGAAGCGATGGTGGAGGTCGCGGCGCAGCGCGGTCACGAGGTCGAGCGCGTCGTCAACGACGCCCTCCGCGCCTGGGCCGAGCGCGAGCGCAAGTAGCCCCAGAGACGTGTGGATCCGCGCCGCCGTGCGAGGCGGCGCGGGCAAGAGTGTTACTCTTTTTTGTCGGGCTTGAGGGCGTCGTAGGCGCCCTCAACAGCCCCCTTGGCCTCGTCCCAGGCGTGCTCGGCGCCCTTCTTCACTTCCTCCCACTTGTCGTCGGTGGCGTCGGCGATCTCCTGGAGCTTGGCCTTCGCCGCCTCGATCTTGAGGTGCATCGCGTCGAGGTTGGGCTTCGCATCGAGCTTGGCCTGCGCCGTCAACACATCCGTATGAGCAATGAGCGCCTCGAGCTTGGCGCTCCACTCGTGGAGCTGGGCCTGGTACTTTTGCTTGTAGAGCTCGCGTGTTTCCATGCGGATACCTTCTTTTTGCTAGTAACTGTCGCTTGAACCGCCGCCGCCGGAGCTACCGCCGCCGCCGGAGAAACCCGAACCACCGCCGCCACCGCCGCCACCGCCAAACCCGCCGCCGCGACCTCCGCGCCCGAAGAGGAGCACGAAGAACAAGAACCGTCGAAACCCGGGAGAGACGATGGAGAGCACGATCACCAGGAGCAGGAGCCCGATCAGGACCCCTTTCGAGAGAGGCGTCGATTGCGGCCCCGCCTGCGGCGGCGGCTTCACGCCCCGGGGCGCCTCCGAGGAGAGCGCCTTGGCGATCTCCTGAGTGCCCGCGTCGACCGCGTCGTGGAAGCGAGCCTCCTGGAGGAGGGGCGCTATCGTCTTGCGGATGATGTCGTTCGACTGGAGATCAGTGAGCGCGCCGCCGACGCCCCGGCCCGTCTCGATCCGCACCTTCCGCGCCTCGGGCGCGATGACGAGGAGGACGCCGTTGTCGGCGCCCTTCTGGCCGAGCTTCCAGGCGTTGAACACCTCGTAGGCGAAGTCGTCGATCTCTTCGCCTTCGAGCGAACGAGGGAGATACGCGACGATCTCGACCCCGGTATTCTGGCGGATGGCCTCGAGCTTGGCGTCGAGCTCCAGCACCTCGGCGGCGCTGAGCTTTCCAGCGGTGTCGAGGACATGGCCGTCGAGGGGAGGGGGCTGAAACGCGGCGAGCGCCGGCGCGCTCATGAAGAGCGCAACGAGGAAGACCAGCGCCGCGGCGAGCCGCCCGAAGAGGCTCGCTCGGTGAGCTTGCGCCGCGGCGGACATCAGAACGTGACCTTGGGCGCCACCTGCGACTCGGGTGTAGCGGTGAAGTAAACGCGCGGCTTGAAGGGTTTGCCCGTGACCTTGTTCACGACCTGGCCGCTGATGCGCATCAGCTCCGAGTTGTAGTCACGCGCCGCACCGTTGTACTCCTCGCGCGCGCGCAGGATCCGGTTCTCCGTGCCTTCTATCTGCACCTGCAAATCGTGGAAGGCCTGGTTGGCCTTGAGGTCCGGGTACTGCTCCTGCACCATCATCAGCCGGGACAGGGCGCCCGAGAGCTGGGACTGCGCCTTCTGAAAGGCGGCCATCTTCTCAGGATCGCTGAGATCGTCGGCCGTCAGGTTGACCCGGGTGAGCTGAGAGCGCGCCTCGGTGACCTTGGTCAACGTGTCCTGCTCGAACTTGGCCGAGCCCTTCACCACCGCGACGAGGTTGGGGACGAGGTCGGACCGGCGCTGGAGCTGGGACTCGAGGTTCGACCATTTCTCCGCGGCCACCTGATCTTTGTTGATCAGGACGTCGTAGCGCTGGCAGCTCGCCGCGGTGAAGACCAGGGCGAAGAGCGAGAGAACGATCCAGAGGGAGCGCATCCGCCTGAAGAAGGGGGTGGAGATCATCGAGCGAGTGTCCTCATGGTTGGTGGAGAGATACCCCGTCATGGACAGGTTACAAGCGCACAATCGAGTCCGGGTGCGCCGACAGCGCCAGTATTCATATAAGCGTTCGCCCCCGTGTCAAGCCCCCGCAACCCTTGCACGGCGGCTGCTGCTTTTGCGCGCCGCCTCGTCGCCAGGATCGCTAGGAATAGCGGGCCACGACGACCGTGACATTGTCCTTGCCTCCCTGCTCGTTCGCGAGCAGGACGAGCTGCTCTGCCGCCGCCTTCGGGGTCGACGAGGCCTGGAGGACGGTGGTGATCCGATCGTCGGTGACCATCCCCGTCAACCCATCGGTGCAGAGGAGCAGCGTGTCTCCGGACTCGAGGCTGAGCCGGTGAACCTCGGCGTGGAGCCCCGCCTTCGGGCCGCCGACTACGTTGGTGATGACGTGGCGGAACGGGTGCGCGCCCGCGTCTTCGGGCTGAATGAGCCCCTTCTCGACCAGCTCGCCCACCAGCGTGTGATCCTTCGTGAGCTGGTGGAGGGCGCCGCCGCGGTAGAGATAACAGCGGCTGTCGCCCACGTGGGCGACGAAGAGATCGGAGCCGAGGCTGTAAGCCATCGTCAGCGTGGTGCCCATCCCTGCGAGCGAAGGATTGCTGGCCGCCGCGGCGCAAACGCAAGCGTCCACGCTCCGGAGCGCCACCTTGAAGTCGCGGAGGACGGCCGCCTCTTCCGAACCATCGAGGCTGAGTAGCCAGTGAAGGGCGTTGAGGAGGATCTGCTCGATGGCGCCGACGGCGAGGGCGCTGGCCTTCTCACCGGCCTGCGCGCCGCCCATCCCGTCCGCCACGATGAACACATGACCGCGGTCGTCACCGTACTGCATCTGCGACTGCTGGATGCTGGACTGCTCGACCCACAGCGCCCTCATCAGCGTGGCAGTCAAGAACTGGTCCTCGTTACTCGTGCGCACCCGGCCCTGGTCGGTAGCCCCAAAGCTCTCGATCTTCAGCGAGGGAGCGGGAGCAGGCGTCACGGCCGCTCCGTTCTGCTGAGAAGAGCGGACCTCGGTCGTGGCGGGGGATTGCATCATGAAGACTCCTGAAATCGAGCTGAGAGCAGCATTGTGGGGGAGAGGAAGCGGGCGTCGTATGGAGTGAGCGCGCCGAGCCGGACTCAGGGCTCGGAGACGTCGGCCGGCGCATCCCCGGGCCCGGTGGGGCCGCCATGGGTGACGTCGTAGCCGTGCGAGGCGCCGTAGCCGCCGTCAGACTCTTTTGGGACCGGCCGGCGCCCCGGGCTGGTGGCGCGGGCCTCTTCCGGAGCCGCCGACCGCAGCTCGTAGAGACCGCGCGGCAAGGGCTGCGGAGTCATCGGCGCGCTGCACGTGCAGAGGCTCTCGCCCCCGCCCACCTCGCCGAAGTCGAGGAAGCAGCGCGAGCAGCTGGAGCAGCGGTACGAGACCGCGGTGTCGCGGGCAGTCGAGTCGAGATCATTCATCGTTCACCTCCACAACACTTGTCTTCGTTCGATGATACTGGCAAGGAACAAGCCAAGCTCGGGACAGCAGCTTCGTGGGGGAATGTCGTCGAAGAGCGTGGCAAATGGCGACAAAGATACCGGGCCGCCCCGAGTCACCGACCAAAATCAGCCGAGGTCAGGCTCGCATTCGGCGGAAGAGCCGAAAGATGAGGAGCAAGACCACCGACCCGATGAAGGCGACGAAGATGGTCCCCGGGAGGCCGCCGAACGGAATCGTCACGTGGAGCTCTCGAAAGATGAAGCCGCCGAGGAACGCTCCGACGACGCCGACCACGATGTCTCCAATCACTCCATAGCCACCGCCCACGACGGCTGACGCGAGCCACCCGGCGATGAGACCCACTACAGCCCACAACAGGATGGTTTCCAGTGTCATGATCACTCCTCGCGCTCTCTGGTCGAACAGTTCAGGGTCAGTACAGAACGGCAAACAAGCCCTCCGCGGAGGCGGTGGGCTGTTGCTGGATCAGATTTTCTTCCATTCGATGCGCACGTCGCCGAACCCGATCGAGCGCAGCAGCGCGGTCAGGGCGCGCTCGGCGTCGCGCCGGGCGCGATCGAGGATCCCCTGCGCGATCGCGGACTTTTCCATCGATCGAACGGCCTCTCTGCGCGCTCGCTCTTCGAGGTCTTCATGGCGCACGGCGAGTAGATCCGTGGAGCGCGAATAGACGCGGGTGGCCTTCTCGTCGAGCGCGGCCGAGAACACCGACGGCGGCGGCAAGCGCAGCGTGACCCGCTGGTTGGGCCAGTCCGTGTCAACGTCGCCCGGAGTGATGTGCTCGAGATCGACGCCGGCGACGACGTCGCCCACGGCGACGAGAAGGATCGCGTCCTTGGCCTGGATGAGGCCAAAGACGTGGGTCTCATGATCGGTGAGGTCAATCACGCGCTCGAGGTGGTAGCTCTGAGTCTCGAGGCGAGCCAGGCTCTTGACCGCGAGGAGGACGTCTGGAGTCGGCTTCAGCTCCGTTCGCGTGGTGGCCGTCCGAGGCAACGTGGCCATCACCAGGTGAAGGGCGATAGCGATCGCCGCCGCGACGGCGAACACCCCGCCGATCAGGATCAGCCACGAGGCGCCGACGGCGGCCACGACCTTGGCGAGGAGGGGCGCGCGCGGCGGGGAAGCCGGTGTGGAGGAGGGATGTTCGCTGGATGCGCCAAGGCGGCGCGGCGCATCGCAATCATCGCCGGGGGCGCCTTGAGGCTTCATTCGGCTGGTTAGATGGAGTGACCTTGCTTCGCGGCCTGCTCCGCCTTCCGGAGCTCAGGCCCTTCGGGTCCGTCGAGGGCTTGAGCCGCCTTCTTGGCGAGCTCCTCGGTGGTGCCCTCGGCGACCGACCGCGCCACGCCCTCATCATAACGACGGGTCGCCGTGTAGCTGCCCTCGCCCTCGAGCTTGGATGCCTGGTCGTCGTCCGGGGCGAGCATGCCCTCACCCTCGGCGCGCTCTCCGGCCAGCGACGGTCGCTCCGCGCCGGTGCGGCTCTGTCGGTCCGCCTTCTTGCCGTTCGGCTGGGAGGTCCGGTCCTTCTGGGGGGCGGCGTCGTTCTTCAGGGGCGTTTGCTGATTGTCGTTCTTCATGGTGGCTCTCCGTTCCTTTAAACCGCAGCGCGGTTGCGATCCTTCGCTCCTGCTCACCTCCACTGTGCAGAGTCTGCGCCAACCTTCGAAGCCCGTGATCTACAGGACCAACAGCCCGGCCTCCTCGCCGATGCGTGGCGAAACGCCCCAGGTGTGCGAGCGTGCCGCACGGCGAATGCGGCCGGATGAATCTCTTGAAATCACCGTTTGTACCGGCAAGCAGCGTCGTACAAACGAAAAATCCCCGCCCTCTCGGATCACGAGAAGACGGGGGTTTCCAGGGAAGCCACCCTGGACGTGAATCAGGTACTCTTCAACCAGACCGCCGCCTTCGGCTCCAGGACGCGGAACGTGAACGACTCGGTCAAATAGAGCTCGACCTGGTGCTTCTCGTGATACGCGTAGCCAATGGACAGGTCCTGACCGACGGTGAGCTCGAAATCGCCGCCGCGGGTCGAGAGCAACACCGCGCCGGTGAGCGCCGGCGCCCACACGAACGGACCGTCGATGAGCGTGCGCTCGATCCGCTTGCGCAGCGGATACCCGTCCTCGCTCCCGGCCGAGAGCTCATCGTAGGCGCGCGGCCCGAGCGCGAGCGCGTAGGGGCCTCCGATGCCCGCGGCGCGGAGCACCTCTTTGGCGGCCACGATCGCCTTGGGCCAATCCTCGATGCCTTCTACCTGGATGGGGCTGTGCGGGCTCGACTCGACGATTCCGACGATCCCTGCGGCGGGGTAGCCGTGGAAGATCGCCTGATCCTCGATCCGCGCCATCCGCTCGGCGGCCTGGACGATTGGCTCGAGGTCCGGGTTGACGGCCCCGCGAGCGATGCTGTCCATCTCCATGATGTCGAGCACGATCGGGGTGCGGACCTCGATCAGCGGCGCTACCGTGCGCAGGCCGACCGAGACGTCCTTGATTGGCTGATCCGGGAGGAGCTGCAATCGACCGGTGCTCACAGCGGCGAAATTCCAGCCTTTAGGGCCGCAGAAGTCGACGAGCTTGCGTCCAGCGAGGTTGAGCTTCAGGACCCTCCGCGCCTCTTCATCAATCACCTTCCAGGCTTCGGGGAGGATGGGGGCGAGGTTTCGTTTGAGGAGATCCATGTTCACGTTCCCTTGAGGCTGCCGATGCTGAGCGAGCCGTCATCGCGGCGAGCTGCCGCGCTTTTCGTGGTGTCGTTGCCGCCCGGACCAGGCTTCGCGGCCTCGGCTCCCGCGCCGCCCACGGCTGCGGCTTCGAGCTGGGTTATCGGGCCTTCTTTCATCAGGTACGTTCGGATGTTCTTGTCGAACACCGTGTTATTGCGCCGCATCCACTCGAGCACCATCATCGCGTGCTCGGTCTCCTCGTCGCGGTTGTGCTCCAGGATCGCGCGGAGCTCTGGATCCTGCGTGGCCCCGGCCCGCTGCTGATACCAGTCGACCGCCTCCAGCTCTTCCATGAGCGAGGAGATAGCGCGGTGCAGATCTCGGGTGGGCTCGGAAACGAGCTCTATGGGCTCGTGATACGTATCGCTCGCCATCGTTGCGTTCTCTCTTTCTCTGCGCGCTTCTCGATATATTTCTTGGAGGTATCTGTTCCGGGGCGAGACGTCAAGCATGAGCCATGCCCGTGAGGGCCCGCTGTCGGGCCTTCGGCTGCTCACCCTCGGTTGGTCGCCCGCTCCCGGTCGTCCTCGCTCGGCGCCTGCGCCGGCGGCATTTCCCGGGGAGGCGGATTCTGCACCTCACTGGGATCCTTCGGGATCTCCGAGGGCTTCTGCATGGGATCCCCCGGGCTGGGGGGAGGCGGGGCGCCGCCGCTCATCGCTCGCCGCTCGCCCGGATTCCCGACGACGCCGTCGAGGGTATTCATTTCAATCATGGTTCCTGCTTCGTGACGATTGCTATCGTCGGTGACGTTTGAACGAGAGGCCCGCCGCCTCGGGACGACGGGCCGCTGGATCACTTCGCGGCGGGCTTCTGGCGCTCGAGGATGGTGAACGGCGAGCGACGGTTCAGCTGACGACCCTCCGCCGTGTCATTGTCGGCGACCGGAGCGTCCTTCCCGTAACCCTTGGCGGTCAGGCGATCTGCGCTGACGCCGCGTTCAATCAGGGCCTTCCTGATCGCGTCAGCTCGCTTCTGCGTGAGCTGCTTGTTGTAGGCCGCGGTGCCGACCGCGTCGGCGTGCCCTTCGACCTCGACCTTGAGGATCTCGGGGTGCTCGATCATGACCTCGGCGAGCTCGTCGAGCAGCTCCTTGCTCTTGGGGCTGATGTTGAACTTGTCGAAGGCGAACTGGACTTCTTCGAGGATCTGGATCTGCTTCTCGGTGACGCGGACCAGCCGGGGGCAGCCGTTCTTCAGCGGATCGGGATCGGCCTTGCCCTTCTCGAACGGACAAGCATCCTTGTCGTCGCGGATCCCGTCCTTGTCGAAGTCGCCGGGGCAGCCGTTGGTCGCGGGATTGCTGGTCGTGATCCCCTTGATGTCGGGACAGGCATCCTGCTCGTCGAAGACGCCGTCGCCGTCGCGGTCCGTGGGAGGGCAGCCGTTCTTCTTCGGATCGGCGTGGTGCGGGCCGGCCACGTCGGGGCAGGCGTCGTCCTCGTCGAAGATGCCGTCATTGTCCCTGTCGGTGCGCGGACAGCCATTCTTCGCGGGATCGGTGCTGGGCAGGCCGGCCACGTCGGGACAAGCGTCCACCTCGTCGAGGATGCTGTCCTTGTCCCGATCGCTCGGCGGACAGCCGTTCTTCTTCGGATCGCTGCTGGCGATACCGGCCACGTCCGGACAGGCGTCCACCGGATCGATGAACCCGTCGTGATCGCGGTCGCCCGGCGGGGGCTTTTGATCCGGCGTATAAGCCAGCATGAAGACGCCGCGGTAGGCCGGGGTCCCGATCCCGGTGGTGAAGCCGGGGCCGAAGCCCGCGCCGACCTCGAAGTCATCCATCACGCGATAGCGCACGTCGAGCAAGCCCTCGACGTTGGTGTTCTGCTTGTTGGCGTCCGCGAGCACGAGAGCCGCGCTGACCTCCGGGCCGATCTGAAGGCGGCGCTCGTCGCCGAACAAGAACCCGACCCCGCCTCCAAATCGGAGCATCGTCCCCTGCTCGATGCCATTGAACTGCTGGAACTTGCGGAGCTCGGGCCCGACGGCGAAGGACCAGACCCCGCGGTCCCTGCGTCCGCCGAGGATCAGCTGCGGCATTCCGCGCACCTTCCCGTCGCTCACATACGGGCCGTCGCTGGTCGGTAGCCAGACGGTGCCGGCGATGGCCGCCTGGACCAGATCGCGATACTCACCGATGAGGTTGAGGCGAAGCCCGAGGCGAACATCGCCAAAGTCGAGGCTCTGGGGTGAGTTGTAGACCTGACCGTTGCTCGACGGGCTCTCGCCGCTTTGAGCGAACGCGACCGGAATATTGAGGTTGAAGCTGAGCCGGTGGAAGATCGCGACCGAGGCGTTGAAGTTCATGAAGAACTGATTGCTGACCACGGCGCCCCCGGGGATCTCCGTCCCGTCGGCGTTGCGGATGACGAGCGGGTCGTGGGCCACGTCGCCGAGGAGCATGAAGTGAATCGCCGGCGTGTCGCCGCCGGCGGCGTAGGGCGAGGGCACGCCGAACATGCGATCGCCGACGGGCGCGACCTCGAAGCGGTTGAGCGCGAGGCCGTCGGCGCGGGCCGTCGCCGCGGCGCCCCCGATCATGGCGGCGGCGACGACGGCGCTCATCCCGAGATGAGCTGATATTCTACGTGAAGGCATGCGGATTCTTGTTCTCATGGACTGCTGTGCTTATTCGAGGTTGACGCGGGGCGCGCTCGGCTGGGCCCCCGCCGCGCTCTAGGTGTGCAGATTTCCGGTCAGCCAGAGGACCACGAGCGCCAGCACGATCAGGCCCGCGGGCGACCAGCCGGCGTAGCCATAGCGAGAGTGGCCCCAGCCGCCGCCGCCGAGAGCCAGGACCAGAAACACGACGAGGATGATCAGCAACATGGTATCTCCAGTGAGTGAGCGTCGAGCGCGTCGACGAGAGCTCAAGGCTCAGATCTGCGGAGCGCAAGGCATCCAGCGGAGAGGGGGAGTCGTTGGACTCCTCTCTTCGGTGATGTGCGCGTCAGGCTCGACGTCGTTGGTCGTCGTCGGAGCGTTCGCTGTCTGTCGTGTCAAGCCATGAAGCACAGCCCGTGCCGCTTCACGATATTGGCCCCCATCGCTCTGTAATCGAGGCCTGGAGTCGCGGATCGAGGAGAGCCTCTGCGCGCCGGCTCCGCATGTTCCTTCGCGCGCTCGCCCCGCCGAGGAAGCCGAAAGCCCTCCTCATTCTCGCTGTGACAGCGAGGAACTCACGAAGTGTGGCGACATTGCTCGGTGTGGCGTCCTTGCGGCGGTCCGGCCGTTCTTTCGTTCAAATACTGGGCATCGAGGGATGGCACGCATTCTGCTGTCGCGTTGGCGCTTGAAGCATTGACAGAAGAAGCCCTGGTTTTGAGGAGGATCTCTGTCCTTCATTAAAGGTCTGGCCGGCGATCGTGAAGACGCTCATCGCCGATCGCGGCGGTCGAGCACAGGTCGAGTCGGAGCCAGGAAAGGGAGCGAAATTTTGCTATACATGGCCGAAATCATGAGGGTCAGGATCCGCGAAGGGGCGACAAGCCGCGATCTGACGGCAGGCCGCCTCGCACCGTTGCGCTCCGCCCGCCCCGCGCATAGATGGAGCCGCATGATCTCCTCGAGGAAGGCATGAGCGGACGGGTCCTCGTCGTCGATGACGACCAGTCCATGTGCGAGATGCTCGAGCTGATGCTCCGGCGTGACTCGCTCGAGGTCGAGTGGCGCACGTCCGGGCTCGACGCGCTCGAGCTTGTCGCCGAGCGCGATTTCGACGTGATCCTCACCGATCTCGGGATGGCCTCGCTCAGCGGCGCGGAGCTGTGCGAGCGCATCCTCGGCATTCGCCCGGACGTCCCGGTGATCGTGGTCACCGGCAACGCCAGCTTCGACGCCGCGGTCGCGTCGATCCGCGCCGGCGCCTACGACTTCATCACCAAGCCGGTCGACGCCAAGCTCCTCTCGCTGGTGGTCGGACGAGCGCTCCAGCACGGCCAGCTGCGCCAGGAAGTGAAGCGGCTCCGCCGCGCGGTCGTCGACACCCAGCGCTTCGGCCGACTCCTCGGCGAGAGCCAGGCGATGAAGCGGGTCTTCGACCTCGTGACCCGCGTGGCCGACAGCGACGCCTCGGTGCTGATCATGGGCGAGAGCGGTACGGGCAAAGAGCTCATCGCCCGCGCCGTGCACGCGCAGAGCTCGCGGCGCGATGGGCCGTTCCTCGCCGTCAACTGCGCCGCCATGCCCGGGGCGCTGCTCGAGAGCGAGCTGTTCGGCCACACGCGCGGCGCCTTCACCGACGCCAAGGCCGCGCGCACCGGCCTCTTCGAGCAAGCGAGCGGCGGCACGCTCTTTCTCGACGAGATCGGCGAGCTGCCGATCGAGATGCAGCCCAAGCTCCTGCGCGCGCTCCAGGAGCGCACCGTGCGCCCCATCGGCGGCAACGTCGAGGTCTCGTTCGACGCCCGCATCGTCACCGCGACGAACCGGGATCTCGAGGCCGAGGTGGACGAGAAGCGCTTCCGCGAGGACCTCTACTACCGCATCAACGTCGTCCGCGTCGACGCGCCGGCGCTGCGCGAGCGCGGGGGCGACGTGCTGCTCCTGGCCCAGCACTTCGTCGAAAGGTTCGCGGCGCGCAGCAACAAGGCGGTCCGCGGCATCCACGCCGCGGCGGCCGAGAAGCTCGTCAACTACGACTGGCCGGGCAACGTGCGCGAGCTGGAGAATTGCATCGAGCGCGCCGTGGCGCTCCTCCGCTTCGACGAGGTGACGGTCGACGATTTGCCCGAGAAAATCAGGCAATATCGCGCCGACCGCCTCGTCTTCGCGACCGACGATCTCGCCGAGGTGCTCACCATCGACGAGCTCGAGCGCCGCTACATCCAGCGCGTGCTCACCCTGGTCGGCGGCAACAAGTCACGGGCGGCGGATCTGCTCGGGCTCGACCGCCGTACGCTCTACCGCCGGCTCGATCGGTATGGAGGTGTGCGTGAACGCGCGAAGTAACTCGATCAAGCCGGCTCCCGAGGCCGAAGCTCCTGCCGCGGTGACGCCGCGATCGGCGCCGGATCCCACCGCGCTCGCGGATTTCTTCGGGAGCCTCGCGCACGATCTCCGCTCGCCGCTCGGCGTCGTCACCGAGGCCCTCTCCGAGCTTCGAACCGACTTTGCCTCCGGGCTGACCGACGAGCATCGTCTGCTCGGAACACTCGCCGATCGCGGCATTCGTCGCCTCGGCCGTATCGCCGACACGATGAGCCTGCTCGCCGCGCTCGAGTCCGGCACCTTCGAACTCAGGACGCGCCCGATCGATCTGATCGAGCTCGTGCGCGAAGCGGTCGCGTCGGCCAGCGCCGTCGAGCCGCGGCGCGAGGTGGAGCTCGTCTGCGATCTGCCCCCGGGTCCGCTCGCTGCGGTGGCTGACGTCGAGCGGCTCTCCCGCGCCGTCACCGAGATCGTGATCAACGCTGTCCGCCATGCGCGGCGGAAGGCCCGTGTCCGCCTCGAGCTCACCCCGACAGAGGCGCGCATCATGATTGAAGACGACGGTCAAGGCGTAGCGCCGGAGTGGCAGGCGACGTTGTACAGTCGCTTCACCGCGCGCGCTTCGCGATCCGGGCTCGGTATGGGGCTCTCGATCGCGCACGACGTGGTCGTGGCTCACCACGGAAAGCTCACGCTCGAAGCCAGCACCCTTGCGCCCGGTCGCCCCGGGACGGTCGGCGCGAGCTTCGTGATCTCGCTCCCGATCCAGAGCACCGGATGAACCCTAGACCCTCATGGCGACGCCGGGCGCCGTCGAGCTAAGGAGAACCATGTCGAATCAAGCGCCCCTGGCCGTCGAGCCTCGCCCTCTGCGGGTCTTGCTGGTTGATGATCACGTCGACACTGCCGAGCTGCTCCGGATGCTCCTGGTGCGGCGCGGCTTCGAAGTGACGACCGCTCGTTCGGTTGCAACGGCCCTCGCCGCGGCGAACGCGGCGCCGATTGACGTGCTGGTGAGCGATATCGGGCTCACCGACGGGAGCGGCTGCGATCTTCTGCGGCAGCTCCGCGCCGTCGGCCCGGTACCGGCGATTGCCCTCAGCGGTCGAGACCGCGAAGCCGACGTGCAGAGCGCGCGCGAAGCCGGCTTTGATGAGTATCTGGGCAAGCCGGTGGGGATCGCTCAGCTCGTTGACGCTTTACGGCGAGTCACGGCAGTGTAGCGATCTTGCGCTAGGCATTGTGCATCATGTGACATTTTGCGACAGTGACATCGAGCCGTGTTGAACCAATGGCACACGCGTCGTCCAGCTTTGTGGTGCCTGCTTCGTCTTCGACCTGGCCCCGGATGTTGGCGCGGCGCTTGCTGCGATCAAGAAAGCAGCAAGGACCGCTATGAGCATGGACCGGGTAACCAACATTCTTCTCGTCGACGACGACGAGATCGACGTGATGAATGTCCGCCGAGCCTTTGAAAAAGGGCAGATCGAAAACCCCTTGTTTCACGCGGAGGACGGCCTGGCCGCGCTGGAGATGCTCCGGGATGGATCCATCCCCCGCGGCCGCAGGCTGGTGCTGCTCGACCTCAACATGCCGCGCATGAACGGGATCGAGTTCCTCCGGGAGCTGCGCGAAGATCCGGCCCTTCATGGCACCTCGGTGGTGGTATTGACCACGTCCGACGAAGAGCGCGACCGGATCGAGGCCTACAACTTTCACGTCGCCGGCTACCTGGTCAAGCCTGTCCGCTTCGTCTCCTTCGTCGAGCTCATGACGACGCTCAACCGCTATTGGTCCTTGATGGAGATGGCGTGATCGGGTGAGACTCTCCCGCGAGCTGGGAGGTCTCCACCGCGGAGACCCCGCGCTGACGGCGTTCCTCGGACACGAACGGCTCGCGACGAGGCGGGACTCTGAAGGGTTTCAACTTCAGAGTCCCACCCCGTGGCGAGCCATTCAAGCGCTTCTCCCGCTCGAGTCTTCTGCTACTTCGCCATCGCCTGATCGAGGGCCTGGGTGACACGGAGCCACTTGTCATTCAGAGGGCAGGTCCGACGAGGGATCATGGGCAACGTAGCGCCGCTGTACGTCGGCGCCACGAGCACCGGCGTCAGTGTCTCGATCCTCGAGGGGATCGAGAGCTGAGGCACAGAGCGTCGCGACCGGGTGGCGTTGTGATGGAGAGCGCCGTGAACCGCGCGAGCGGCGCGACACCAGAGGGCGCCCAGTGACGCTCGCAGGGCGATCATCGGCGGCGGCGGCGGCGGCAGGATGGTTTGACAGAGCTCCATGATGAGGTCCCTTGTGCAATCCTCTTGCCAGCGTGCTTTGCGCCGAAATTGGCTATTTTCAGGGCCAGCGTGGAGCAGGTTGTCACGATTGACAAACGTGCGCGTCAGAAATGCGCCATGATTCCTGCGCCCGAGGCGCTCACGGTCGGGCCAGCGCCGCCGCTGGGCGACGGGTTCGATCGGCCCGCGGTCAGCAGCAGGATGAGGCCAATGCCCGCGGTCGCGATGCCCGCGCCACCGAGGAGATCGCCGGCGATACCCTTGGCCTGGGCGGCGCTCGCGGCGGCGCCGTCTCGGGTCGGGGCGTCGCTCGCCTGATTCACCCCGAGGATGCCCACGGTCGTTCCGGCGACGAGCAGCGCGCCACCCACGCTCAGCAGGACCACAGGGAGCACGCGACTGGGCGTTCGCGCGGCGGGGGGCGGAACGATCATCTCGCCCGCGTCGAGCGGCCGCACGATAGCGCGTGATCCCGTGGGCGAGGCCGCGGGAGCCAGAGTCAGCGCCACCGCGACACCGGCGTTCGCGGCGACGAAGAAGTGGGCGTTCCCCGCACGAAACCCCGGAGCGCGAGCCACGAGGTCGTGCGCGCCGGGATCGATATCCCGCGGTGTATCCGAGGTCGGAGGGACCGGCTCACCGTCGATGGACAGCGTGAGCCCGGCGGGCGCGCGCGGCTCGATGGTGATGAGCACCCGACCGATCTGCCCCTCGAGCGTGGCTATCGCTGCGCGCGCCGGCTCGGTGTAGCTGGCTGTCGCGGGCGCCTCCGGCTCGGCCAGGAAGGCGCGAAAGCTGCCGAGAGCGTCGGCGTAGCGCCCGGTCTCTTTCTGCGCGACGCCGAGGCTATAACGCGTGATCGGGGCCGGCCTGAGCTGCAGCGATCGCGCGTAGAGCGCCCGAGCCTCTTTCCAGCGGCCCTCATTGGCGAGCCTGGCTCCCTCGACGAAGAGGGCACGCGCGTTCTCCACGTCCGCGGTGCTCTGCGCGAGCGCCGGGCGGGGCGACGCGACCGGGAGCAGAGCGAACAAGAGAAGGGTGAAGGCCGGTGCGAGGCCGGAGCGGAATCGCCTGCTCATTGGCACTTCCCGGCCTCGCAGTGCTTGCTGCTATCGCACTTGGTGGCGCACGAGCCGCAGTTCTTGTCGTCGGTGTCGACGTGAGTTTCGCAGCCGTTCAACAGCTTGCCGTCGCAGTTTGCGAGGTTCTTCGGGCAGGTGGTCCAGCTCGAGCCTGTGCTGCTCTGCGCGGTGCTGCTCTGGGCGGCGCTGCTCTGGGCGGCGCTGCTGCTTTGACTGCCTGTGCTCGGAGCACCGCCGCTGCCGCCTTGCCCTCCATCCCCGGCGTCCTCTGAAGGCTTGTCGGAGAGCTGCTCACCCACGAGCAAAGTGCAGCCGCCGCTCGCCGCCGCGAGGGCGACGAACAGGAGCGGTAGACGGGCTGAACCGATCCAGAAGGAAAGGTAGTTCCGACCGATAGCGGGCATGGTGTCCTCAGAAGTTGGGCGCGGCGGGCAACGGCATGGCCTTCGGAGCGAGCCTGGGGGGCGAGCTCGGAGCAGGCTTTGCGTTGCGCGCCCTGCTCGCTTGCGGGGCCATTTCCGCCACCTTCGGCGTCGCGACGGAGCTCGGCGCGGCGACAGCGCTCGGCGCTGCAGCAGGCTCGGTCGTCGACCACGCAGCGCTGGGCTCGCCCACCGTCGCCGCGGTCGCGACCTGCATTTCTGCGAGGCTCGAGCTCTCGTGCCCCGTGTTCACGTAGAGAGTCACCATGACGGCCAGCGCCGCGACGAGGAGGGCGATGATCGCCCCGAAGACGGGCGGCTTCACCCGCCCTGCAGGCCGGCTCGCGGCGACGCGCCGATCGCTCGCAGCGCACGCCAGCTCGATCGTGCCGAGCCGCGTCGCGAGGGGGAGCTCGGAGATCGCAGGCTGGGACTCGGTCTGCGCCCCGGGATCGAGGGAGTGGAGCGACACGCGCGTCCAGCAAGGCGCAAAGTCGGTGTGCGCCGACGATGTCAGCACGATGCCCGCCGCTTCAGGAGCGAGCCAGTGGTGGGTGAGGGACGTCCCCGCGGCGTCGACGGTGAGCCCGCGTCGAGCGGCCCACGAGGCCAGCGCGCGGCCGAGATCGAGCATGGTTGACCAGCGGTTCTCCGGGGACTTCTCGAGCCCGCGCCGGATGATCCCCCAGAGCTCCTCGTCGCCGGCCGCGAACTCGGTCGTGGGCACGGGATCGAGCGCGTAGAGCGCGTAGATCATCGCCGTGATGCTCTTCCCCTCGAACGGGCGACGTCCGGTGATGAGCTCGTAGAGCACCACGCACAGGGCCCAGACGTCGGTCTGCTCGTCGACCTCTTGCTTGCCCTCGGCCTGCTCGGGAGACATGTACTCCAGGCTGCCGAGGACCATGCCAGCCTGGGTGATCACCGAGCTGTCGCGCTGGACTACCTTGGCGATGCCGAAGTCGACGATCTTGGGCAGGTAGTTGGACGCCCCGTCGGGGACGATGATGATGTTCGCGGGCTTGATATCGCGGTGGATGATGCCGCGCGTGTGGGCGGCAGCGAGCCCGGACGCGACCGGCAAAAGCATCTGGACGGCTTGAGTCGCCGACATCCGACCTTTGATATCGAGCCAGCTGGCGAGCGACTTGCCCTCGAGGAGCTCCATGACGAGGAAGTGCTCTCCCGCCTCGGTCTGGCCGAAATCGAAGGCCCGGACGATCGACGGGTGACCGACGCTCGCGGTCGCGCGCGCCTCGCGCAGGAGGCGACGGGCAGCCTGGTTGTCGACGGCGTCGCCGTGCAGCACCTTGAGCGCGATATCGATGTCGAGGACGAGGCTGCGCGCGCGCCACACCGTCCCCATCCCGCCTTCGCCGAGGAGGCTGACGATCTCGTATTTTCCAGCGAGGATATCGCCTGGGAGGTGCCCGGGATTCGAATCTCGGCTCCTGGGTGAAGATCGATCTCCCGACAGCGGCTCGGCCGAAAGAGAGGGGGGGCGAAGCGAACCCAAGGAAGACAGGTGAGTGTTGTTCATTGGCCGGCCTGACGGCGGAGCTGAGCAATCGGCGGGCCAGCGCGACGCCTTGCGTTTGGCGCACAGAACGCGGGGAAAAGTACCGCTGAGCGCGCCGTCTCCGTCCGCTCTGAGAGCGCGCGGCGATCACGGCCGCGCAAGGGCGCCACACTCGGCAGGAATGACGCAGAGGAAACGTGCCCTGGCGGGGAGAGCCGGGGCGCCGTCAGGGGCGGCGACCCCTCGTCGTCGGCGGCGGTGTGGGCTCCGGCGGCGGCGGTGCCGTGAGATCGCTCATCACGTGATCGGCGATCTTGTCCACGGTCGTGCTCAGGGCCACGCCCAGCGCCGCGACCATCGCGTCGGCGAGGTCGCCTTTGTCGTTGGCAGTGATCGGCTGATCCACCGTCAATGTCTCTTCCCAGCGCACGATGCGCGCGTCCTGGAGCCGAACGGTCACTTGCACTCGAGCTATCCTCTTGGGTGAGCGGATCTCTTCGAATGCGGTGAGCTCCACCTCGAGCGTGGGGGCGAACCCACCGACCACGTGGCGGAGCCCGCGCTCCTCGAAGAGCACGCGCGCGAGCCGACGCCGGAGGTACTCGGCGGGTTCCTCCGTCCAGCGTCGCTCTTCGTAGTAGCCAAGCTCGTAGTCCGAGTCGCGAAAGATCAGGCGCTCATCGAGGTGCGAGGCGCCGTTGATGCGCCCTATGCGCAGCTCCGGCGCGACGCCGGGGAGCTTGGCACTCGTTCGTAGGGGATCGCCGGCACGATCGGGGCTGAAGTAGCGTGGAGCGATCGGCTCGCTCTTCGACGTCAGGGCGCAGCCCGCTGTGGAGAGCGCGGCGAACGCGCAGAGTATCCAGGCGAACCGCCTCGGACCTCGATCCCTGTTCCGGCCGAGAGAGGCGCTCATCGGTTCTTCTCCGCGCCGCGTCCGCGGCCTTTGACGAGCATATCTGGCTCCTTCTCGAGGGCGTCAGCGAGCTTGTGGATCGATTTCGCGGCTTCCTGGACTGTCTTCAGCGTATCTTCGAGCTCGCCGCCGAGCCCGTTGGCGTTGTGCGCCGTGTCGCCGATGGCGTCCGACGCGTGCCCGAGGCTGGCGAGCAGGCCCTTTTCCCCGTCGATGTGCGCGAGGAGCTTGTTCATCCGCGTCACCGTCTCGTTCAGGCCGATGATGGTGCGCTCTGCCTCCTTGGAGAGCTTGTCTGCCTCCACATCGGCGAGCTTCTTCTTGGCGTCGACGATGAGGTGGTTGGTGTTCATGAGCGTCGTGGTCATCTGCTCGGGGATCTTCTGCCCCTTGACGTCCACGAGGATGCCATCGACTTTGTTGAGGATGCCTCCCAGCTGATCGGCGAGCTCCGGCAATCGATTCATCGTGCGCACGAGGGAGTCCTCGATGTTCTTCATCGTCGAGGCGGCCGCGGGGATGTAGTTCTCCGGGACGGGGAACGTCAGTACTGGAGGCGGGTTGTCGGCGACGACGAAGAAGTCGAGCTGGAGGAACTTCACCCCGGTCAGCCCGGCGGAGGCCAGCTGGACGCGCAGGTCAGTCGCTTGCTCCAGCTTCTTCTCCGCGCCGTTCGCCACCGGGCCTATCGCTTCGTTGAGGCGGAGCCGGCTCAGCTCGGCGACGCCGAGATCGCTCGTCACCTCGACGTGGCGATGGTCCAGCGCGATGTCGATCTTTCCCACCGTACCGATGGTCACGCCTCGGAACTTGATCGGCGAGCCGACCTCGAGCCCCTGCACCGACTCGTCGAAATACGAGACGTAGCGCTGCACCTCTTTGCGCAGGCTGCGGGCGCCGAGCACGGCCACGGTGGTCAACGCCAGCACCACGCCGACGACGACGAAGAGCCCGAGCTTCCAGTGGTTGGTCGGGGCAGACATCAGGTACTCTCCGTGGTTCGATTGAAGAAGTTATGCACGCGGGGGTCGTCGCTCTTGTCGCGGAGCTCGCGCGGATCTCCGCGGGCGATGATGCTCTTGGTCTTCTTGTCCAGCATGATGCACCGCTTGGCGATCTTGAAGATACTTTGAAGCTCGTGGGTCACGATGACCACGGTGAGGCCGAGTCCATCGCTCATCGTCAGGATCAGCTCGTCGAGCTCCACCGCGCTCACCGGATCGAGCCCGGCGGAGGGCTCGTCGAGGAAGAGCAGGCTGGGCTCGAGCGCCATGGCCCGGGCGATCGCGGCGCGCTTCTTCATCCCGCCCGAGATCTCGGCCGGCGTATGGTGCTCGAACCCCTGCAAGCCGACGAGCCGGAGCTTGGCGCGGACAATCGCGTCCACCGCATCGTGAGGAAGATCAGTCCACTCGTTCAGGGCGACCGCCACGTTCTCTCCCACCGTCATCGAGCCGAAGAGCGCACCGGACTGGAACATCACCCCGTAGGCGGGCCTGCCCACCTCCAGCGTCGGTTTGCCCACACCCTCGATGTAGATCGACCCGCCCTTGGGCTCGTCGAGCCCGGTCAGATAGCGTAGCAGGGTGGATTTGCCGCAGCCGCTCCCGCCGAGGATCGCGAACACTTCGCCGCGCTCGACCTCGAAGGACGCCTTTTCGAGGAGGTTCACCTCTCCCCAGCCCATGGTCAGGTCTTCCACGGTGATGATCGCGTCGCTCATAAGTGGAGCACGTAAAAGAGCATGGTGAAGCCGGCGTCGAGGAGGATGAGGGCGAAGAGCGAGGTGACAACGGCGGCGGTGGTGCGGCGCCCGACGCCCTCGGCGCCGCCGGAGGTGGCCAGTCCCTGCTGGCAGGCGACGAGGCCGATGGCGAGCCCGAAGACTCCACACTTGATCAAGCCTTGAAAGATGTCCCACATGTGCAGGGCATTCCGGGTCTCGTTGAGATACGCGACGACCGTGAGATCGAGGCTGAGGAGACCCACGAGCAGACCGCCGAGGATGCCGACGAGATCCGCGAGCAGCGTGAGGACAGGCATTACCAGGAAGAGCGCGAACATGCGCGGGAAGACCAGGTAACGCCACGGGCCAAAGCCCATCGTGCGCAAGGCGTCGACCTCTTCGGAGACCTTCATGGTGCCGAGCTCGGCCGCGAAGGCCGCGCCCGATCGGCCGCAGACGATGATCGCCGTCATCAGCGGGCCGAGCTCGCGGGAGATGGAGAGGCCGACCAGATCCGCGACGAAGATATTGGCGCCAAATTGCTTGAGCTGGACCGCCGATTGAAAGGCCATCACGAAGCCGATCAGGAAGTTGATCAGCAGGACGATGGGCACGGCGTCGGCGCCGGTGCGGTTCATCAGCGGCGCTATCTCGCGCCAGTTCCCCGTCTTGGGTCGGCGGATGACGCCGATGAGCGCGAGGAGCATCCTGCCGAGAAAGGCGAAGACGAGCTGGAGCTCGATCAGCGCGTCGTAGGTGCCTTGACCGATCTGGGCGATGATGCTGACCGGCTTTTGCTTGGGCCGCTTGTTGAGCTTGGCGTCCCCCTCGTAGAGCTCGAGGATCTTCTGGACGTGGCCGGTGGCGCCGGTGAACTCGCAGCGGCCGCCCTCTTCCTGGAGATCCCACTTGGTCTGGACCAGGAGCGCCATCGTCCCGCCGTCGATCGACGTGACGTTGGAGAGGTCGAATCGGACCTCTTCCTTCATCTTGGGTGAGATGCGGGCTCGGACCTGGCTCCACAAAGAAGACGCGTCGAGGAAGGTGAGCGTGCCCGTGAGGCGGACCTCGATCAGGGGCCCTCCCGCCTCCTCGATTTCGACTTGAAATGCAGGTTCGCGCTTCGGTGTGGCGCTCATCTCGGCGGTTCCGATGAGCCGGGGACGCCGATCGCGTCCGGCGGCATGCTCCGCATCGTCGTCGCGCGCTTGATCACGTTGGGGCCGGCGCCGAGACCAATCGGGGCGCCGGACCGGACCTGAGGCAGCATCGGGCCCAGGATCGCCGGGATCAGCGAGGGGTTACCCGGCGCGACGGGGAGGCGCTCGGCCGGGCCGATCATCACCGCTATCCAGCCGAGGTTGTCGCTGTTTTCGAGGGAAATTTTCGCAATCATCGTCAGTGGGACAGAGAGGAGCGCGCCAATCGGGCCCCAGAGCCAACCCCAGAATACCATGGCGAGGAGCACGACCAGCGGCGAAAGTCCGAGCGTGCGCCCCATTACTTTCGGCTCGATCACATTGCCGACGATGCCGTTGATCACGAGGTAGCCGACCGCGACCGCGAGCGCCGTTCCCGGACCGTGCTGGAGCAGGGCCACGGCGATGCCGGGCACCATGGCTATCGCCGAGCCGAGGTTGGGGATGAAGTGCAGCAGAAAGGCGAGCACCGCCAGCAGGACGGCAAAGTCGATCCTGAAGATGAGGAGCCAGATGCCGATGAAGGCGGCGGCGACGAAGCTCGTGGCCGTTTTGACGAGGAGGTATTTCTGCACCTCTCGAGCGGCGGTCTCGATCCGCTCCAGTCCCTTCGAGGTCGCGGGGAGGATGAACCGGAGCTTGTCGCCGAACCCGGCGATCTCGGCGAGCGCGAAGAAGACCAGGAGCGGCATCACGATGAGGTGAGGGAGCACGTCGGCGCCGGCGGTGAGCGCCGTGCCGACGACCAGCATTACTTTGCTGGCATCGAAGATGGAAAGGACGTTCTCGCGGGTGGCGTGGAATCCAAGGCGAGTGAGGTACGCGGCGACGCCGCCTGCGCCGTCCTGGGCTCGGGCCCAGTAGGTCGGTATCTGGGCGCGCGCTTCATCACTTGAGTACGCGATTATCAGGCCGCACCCGGCGAGGAAGCCAACACCTGCGAGGAGCGCGATGGCGGCTCCCAGGCTGGCAGGGAGCCCGCGGGCGCTCAGCCAGGAGGCGATGGGGGCTGACGTGGCGGTGATCAGCGCCGCGAGCAGCAGCGGCGCGAGCAGCGGCTGCGCGAACTTGAGCCCCATGATGACGATGACCACCGCGGCCAGCGTCAAGATGGTTGAAGCGATGCGCCGGCTGGGGTCCATAAGCTACTCGAGTTGGGGGTACGCTGAGGAGCGCTCTCGGAGATCGCGCCCGCTATGCCAGGTTACGAGTGAAGGTGAGCCACACACGTCGAGCCCCCGCGCGGTGGCGCGAAGGCTCGAGTTCTTCGGGGCAGGAGCGAGCCGGTGAGGCTCGCTGTCACGAAGCCAGTCTCTGTCAGTGGGGCTTGACGACGATTTCGACGCGGCGATTGTTGGCGCGGCCTTCCGCCGACTTGTTGTCGGCGATCGGCTTGGCGGGGCCGAAGCCCTCCGACGTCACCCGGTCGGCGGCGATGCCGCGCGAGACGAGGTAGTCACGCACGGACTGGGCGCGCTTCTGCGAGAGCTCCTGATTGGAGGCGTCAGTTCCCTGGGAGTCGGTATACCCCTCGACGACCATCTTCGAGTCCGGATCCTGCTCGGTCAGGGCCTTGGCGACCTCGTTGAGCTTGAGCTGCGCCGCCGGGAGGAGATCGGCTTTGCCCGAGGCGAAGAGGACGCTGCCCGAGAGGGTGATGACCATCCCGCGCGTCTCCTGCTTCACCGAGGCGAACTTGGCGAGATCCGCGGTGGCCTGCGCGGCGCGCTTCTCTGCCTCTTGCCGACGCTGCACCTCGCTTTGCAGCTGGGCGCCCTGCGCTTGCAGCGCCTGGCCTTGCAACCCGAGCTGCTGATTGGCACGGCCGAGCTCCGCCGAGGTCGCCCTGACCTGCGCCGACGTTGACGCGTGCATCTGCGCGATGACCTGATCTTTTTCGGTCGTGGCCTGCATGGCACGGGCTCGCGACTCCGCCATCTCCGTGCGCCGCTCGGCGGTGTAGCCGAGATCGCGCGTCACCTGCGTGTCGCCGTCCTTCTCGAAGGACTGCTCCGCGGCGTCCAGCGCCTCCTTGGCGGTGTGAAGATCGGTCGGGTTGAGGCTGGCGGCCGGACCCTTGGAGGCACGATCGTAGACAGTCCGGGCGGTCGCGAGCTCCGGAGGAGCCATGACGGTCGCGCAGCCGGCGGTGCCGACGAGGGTCACAAGGAGGAGGCCGAGGGTGGAGATCGTTTTCAATGCTTTGCTCCCTGGACGTTGGCGGTGAGGGTGGCGCTCGATTGCTCGGCCGCCTTCTGCTTGTCCACGAGCGCGTTCTGCTCACGGGCGAGCGCCAGCGCGAGCTCGGCGTCGGCCCGGGCGCGGAGGAGGACATACGAGGCGCGATCGTTGTCGCCGTTGGCGATCAGGGTCTTGGCCTCGGCGATCTGCTCATCAGCGAGCTTGACCTGAAGCTTCGCGGCAGGTTGGGAGTCGGCGCCGACCTCGCGCGCGCTGCGGGACGCCGCCTCGGCGTCTGACATGTGCTGCGTGGGGGCAGGCATGCTCGCTCCGCAAGCCCACGCGAAGGGCGCGGCTGCGAGGAGTAGAATGAATCGTTTTTGCATGGTGGTTTATCTCCGATCTCTTGCGCCGCACTCTGGGTGCAGCCACTGATCGATACTTGAGTGGAGTCGACGTTCGCCCGTGCCGCGCGGCTGATCCCGAGGATGCCAGCGGCGCCGCTCTGTCAACGTCGCCAGCCCTCATCGCAAACGTCGTGCCAGGCAGATAGTGCCTGTTTGCTGCAGAGCCGCCCATCCGCGGACGTGCAAGGACGCCACATCTTGCAGGCGCGTCACAGAACGATGTTTTGTGGGGCTTTGGGGTGATTGGAGGGCGCTGCGGCCCCGCGCTCCACGTGAAGTGAGCGCGGGGGCGCAGCTTCCAGCTCAGCTCACTGGGGCGCTGCGGACGGCGGCATGGGCTGCCCGGGCGGCGGCATCGGCTGCCCCGGCGCTCCGCGCGGCATGTCCTCGGGCAGCGTCTCTCCGCGGATGTCCGCGTAGCTGGGCAGCTTGCCAAAGTTGAACCCGATGCCAGCGTTGAAGAGCATTCCTGAGCTATCGAAGCTGCGCATCATCGTCACCTCGGGGTGGATGGCAAAGCCCTGCGAGATGCGGAAGTCGAGGCCCAGGCCGATCCGTGCGAGCACGCCCGAGCCCGTGGTGACCGCGTCGCGCCCGCTGCTGCTGTTGACCGAGGTGGTCGCGAGGACGCCCACGATGCCCGGCGTCAGGACGATCGAGAACCAGTCCGTCGGGTTCACCCCGAGGAGGATCGGAGCGTGGAAGTAGAAAATCCCCGCGCTGCCCGCGCTCGAGGGGAAGTAAAACACCTGCACCCCGGGATCGATGGCGAGATCGAACACGCCTTTGATGAAGTTGAACTTCCCGTCGACTCCGAGCGACGTGAGGTTGGATACGCGCGCTCCGATGTCGATCCGGTCGTGTACGCCGACACGGAGCGTGTAAGTCGGCAGCGTCGGGAGGAAGCCGGAGAGGCCGCTCACCGTGGTGTTGCCCGAGGTCTGGTCGGGGATCGCCCAGCCGATGCCCTCGACGGCGACCGAGTGCTGGATTTCCCCCTTGGGAACGGTGCGCGGGGTGCCGTAGGTGTTGGCGTTGGGGCAGCCGGCGCAGAGGGGAGCGAGGATGGCGACGATCGCAGTCAAGCTATGGGCGGAGAAAGTGGTTCGCATGGGCCTCTCGGTCGTGGAGGAAGCGGCCCCGAGCGTGGCCGACGCCGCTTCCAGAAGCGCGAACCTATCTGCGGACGAGCACAGGAACAAGAAGAGTCCGCCCTCTGCCCCCAAGAAATTACTGCTCCAGATAGGTCCCCAGCTCGCGCTCTTCTGACGCGGCGCGCAGCTTTCGCAGCGCCTCCGCCTCGATTTGCCGGATGCGCTCCCGCGACAGCGACATCGACACGCCGATCTCGGCCAGGGTGTGCTCCGGCGTGTCGTCGAGGCCAAAGCGCTTTCGGAGAATATCCTGCTCGCGCGGCGTTAACCCTTCGAGCAGCGCCCTCGTCGCGCGCCGCATCCGGGCCTCGGCGATGGCCTCGTCGGGCGCAGGCGTGGAGCGGTCAGCCGTGAAGTCGCCCAGCTCGGCCTCCCGATCCGCGCCGACCGGCGCTTGCAGGCTGAGGGGTTCGGGAGTGAGCCTCTCGATTGTCCGGAGCTTCTCGGGCGAGAGGCCGCTCCGCTCGCGAAGCTCGGCTTCGCTCGGCTCGTGGCCGTGCTCCTGCGCGAACGCGGTCCGCACTTGCCTCACCTTCTTCCGGCTCTCGTCGAGGTGGACCGGCAGCCGGATCGTCTTTGCCTGATCGGCGATCGCCCGCGCCATCTGCTGCTTCACCCACCAGGACGCGTAGGTGCTGAAGCGGTGGCCGCGTCGGTGATCGAACTTCTCGGCTGCTCGCATCAGGCCGAGGTTGCCCTCTTGAATGAGGTCGTGAAGGAGCAGGCCGCGGCCGAGCATGCGTGTGGCGAACGAGAGCACGAGGCGCAGGTTGGCGAGGACCAGATCAGCCTTGGCCTGCTCGGCCCGCGCTCGCCCCGCCGCGACGGCCTCGAGCGTGCGACGAGCCTCTTCGCCCTTCGCGGGCGGCGCTTCGCGGAGAGCGCGGACGAGGCGATCGAGGAGGCGTCGGTGCAGCCGCGCGCGCTCGAGCGCGCCGCGAAGCGCCGCGAGCTCGGAGGCCTTGATCGCTGCTCCGCACTCCATCGCTGCGGCGAGCTCGGTCGCGCGCTCGAGGAGCGCGACGAAGCGCGTCAGGGCCTGATCGCCTTCGGTCTCGTTTTCCTCGGCGCCCCCGCGGACATCACGGATACGAAGGCGCCCCGAGGCGAGCTCCCCGCCCACGACGCCGAGCTCGCGCAGGGCGATCGGGGACGCGAGGAGGGCATCGACGACGGCGCGCTCGCCGGCCTCGATGCGCCGGGCGAGATCGACCTCGCCTTCGCGCGTGAGCAAGGGTCGGCGCTCGAGGCCGCCGAGGTAGACGCTGGCGCGCTCGGGGCGCGGCGTCACGGCGCGGGGAGCGCGGCGGCTCGAGCTCGGCTCAGGGGTGATGGGGGTGGGATCGTTGGTGTTCAAAACGTTCGGAGTCATCCGCGCGGCTCCAGGGACCGGCGAGGTGAGGGGGTGAGAGGGTCGTTTGCGGTGGCGCGCTGGGCGAGCAGCGGCACACGCCCGCGAGCTTCGCACAGGATAACCACGTAAGCTCCCCGCGAAAGGATCTTCCAGTCGGATTCCCTCGCTGAGCTCGACCGACTCTCGCTCTCCTACTCGACGCCTTCGGCGAGCACGCGAAGGGCCTCTGCATGGACGCGCGGATCCCCCGCGGCGATCACCGAGCCTGTGCTCGCGGCGTCGAGCGCCCGCCCCTGCCAGTCGGTGATCACCCCGCCTGCGCCCTCGATCACCGCGGCCAGCGCGGCGAAATCATGGAGCTTGAGGCCCGACTCGATCACCAGATCGAGCCCGCCGCTCGCCACGAGGCCGTATTGATACCCGTCGCCCCCGTAGCTCACCAGCCGAGCTCGCGCGGCGACCCGGTCGAACGCTCGCCGGCCCGCCTCATCGAAGTACTGAGGTCCGGTCGTGGAGAGGCGGGCGCGCGCGAGAGAGGGGCAGTCGCGGACGCGGGCGGGCCGACTCCCCAGGACCGTGGCGCGGCCCGCGGCGCCGACCCAGCGGTCGCCGACGACGGGCTGATCGATGAGGCCGAGCACCGGCCGCCCGCGGTACAGGAGGCCAATCAGCGTGGTGAAGAGCGGTTTGCCCGTGATGAAGGCCTTGGTGCCGTCGATAGGATCCAGCACCCAGACGAGCTCGGCCCCTTCGCGCTGCCGCCCGAGCTCTTCCCCGACGACGCCGTGATCCGGGGCCCGGGCGTCGAGTAGCTCGCGCATCACCGCCTCGGCCTCGCGGTCGGCGATGGTGACGGGGCTCCCGTCGTCCTTGTCGTCCTCGTCGATCTCGGCGCGGTAATACCTGCGGATCACGGCGCCGCTCGCGTCGGCGAGGTGATGGGCGAGGTCGATGAGTTCCTGATCGGGGATCATGGGCTGGGCTCCCTGCGGCTCGGCCGCTCCTGGAGAGTATCGCCGCGCGGCGCCGCTGGACAGCGTCGATCAGCGCTTCGGGACCGCGGTCGTGAGCTCCATCAGCCGCGCGCACTGGGCGTTGGCTTCATCCCAGGAGAGGCCGAGCTTCATGGCGATCTGGCAGCGGAGGTCTTGCACTGTGGTGACGTCGGGATAGGCGCTGAAGAGCGCCTGGGCTCGCTTCCACGCGTCGGGCGCCTGGCCTTTGCGCAGCGCCTCCGACGCCTCTTCGAAGGCCCTTTGCTCGGCGGGCGCGAGCGCGGCGAGATCGCCGGGCGCGACGGCGGGCGGGCTCGCCCCGGGATCCCGCCCTGAACGCGGTGGGGAAGCCCCGGGGGCGCGCGGCGCCGTGGCGGCGAGTCGGGCCTGAAGGCGCGTTACCAGCTCGTCTCGCTCGGTGGGCACCCAGCCTGACGCGGTCTGCTGGACATGATCGAGCATCGTTTGCTCGAAGGCGCGCTCCGGCAGGGCCGCCGGGTGGAGCCGGTGATCGAGGCCGATCCGCATCCACCCGGCCGCGGCGGCGCTGAAGCCTTCTTCTTTCGGATCATAGGCGGGCGCCATCAACGTCTTCCGGTCGAGCTCGTGAATCACCCCGAGCGTGTGGCCGAGCTCGTGGAGGAAGACCGCGTTGGTCTTGTGCCGCTTTCGTACCCGATAGAGCTTGCGCCGGTCCTGCTCGTCGAGCTTGGAGAGGTTGTTCTGGATGGCCTCGTATTCGCGCGCGTCGTTCATCGCCCTGACGACGAAGTGCTTTCCCGTGCGGCCGAGGCCGAGCTGATGGAAGGACTGCTCGAAGCGGGGGACCGAGCCGATGAGGCCGACGACCCAATCGACCTCTTCGCCCGGATCGCTCGCCGTGACCTCGTCGAGCATCGTCAGGAGATCGTCGTCAGTGCCGCGCGGCGCCCGGACCTCGGCGGCGGTGAGCTCGAGGCGGACGCTCAGCGTCGGCCCCAGGACTTCGTTGGCGTCGGCGACGAGGTCGGCGAGCTGGCGTTGCCAGTCGACGACCTCTGCAGCGTAGCGCGGCGTCGCGTGAGCCCGGAGCTTGAGCGGCCGCAGCAGCTTCTTCGAGATGTTCGCTCCGGTACTGAGCCCGAGCCCGGGCTCGGCCGCCGGCGTGGCCCGGATCGCGCTCGGGGTGGCCCGCTGCGCCGCGGCCTGCTGCGCGTGCTTCGGCTCGGCCCAGCCCGAGTCGTAAAGGCATGACGACGCCAGCAACGCGGTCGCGAGCACCGTCAGACTTTGCGTTCGGGCATCCATGATTTCGTTCCATTCCTGACCAGTCGACACGCACGAAAGAGCCGCGCCACGCGGCGGGCGCAGACTCTAGCGTGGTCGTGTCCCGGTTGTCGAATGACCTTTACCCGATGGCGAAGAGCGCCTCGGTCACCCCCTCCACGCTGCCTGCGATTCCATCGATCAGCTCTGCCACCTCGGCCTCGGGCCTCCCGGCGAACTTCAGGAGCAGCATCTGCGACGTGATCTCTTCCATCTTGAAGAGCGAGCGCTCCAGATCATCCCCGGTCCGCCCGCGCAGGGCGCGGAGCCGCTCGATGTTGCGCAGCCGGGCTCGCAGGCTCTGCGCGCGCGGGTCCGACTCTGTGCCTCCCCGCGCCGTGACCTCGGCGAGCTGCGCCTCGATCGCCGCCGTATCGAGCCCCGGCGCGCGCAAAGCCTCCTCGATCTCCAGGCGCCGAGCCGCCATGGCGCGTAGCCCGCTCGCCAGATCCCGCACCTTGGCTGCCTCGGGGGCCATGGCCTCACCCGCGACGCCGCCCTTCACCTTGGCGAGCGCAGCGAGCATGTCGGCTTCGGCCGCGCGGATCCGCTCATCGCCCTCGCCCTTGGCGCCGTCTCCCGCCGGGGCGCCGCCTCGGCCGCCGAGCAGCATCGGCGCAAACAGCGGCCAGAACACCGCTCCTACCGTGAAGAGGAAAATGACCCGCCCAGCGCTTGGCCTGGTTGCCGCCTCGCCGAGGGCCGTCGCCGAGGCGACGACCAGGCCGAGGATTGCATAGATGATGGCCGTTCCAAAGAGTCCCATGATGGCCTCCGACCGCGTGAATGAGACGAACAGTCTCGCTATCTCTCAGATCCGGTGACTCAGCGCCTCGCCGATGCGATAGAGCGCGACGGGGGCGACAGCGGTGTAGACGACAGCCCAGCAGAGGACCATCCGCCGGAGGAAGCCGCCGCGGCGCTGGTGGGTGACGGGGAGCACCCGGGCGAGATCGCAGAAGCCCTTGTAGAGCGCGTGCATCCCGAAGAGGCCGACCACGAAGGGGATGACGAGCCCCGCGAGGATCACCTGATTGGTGTTCTGGAGGAGGCCGAGCGCTCCGGCGAGCACCAGCGCGGCATAGAAGGGCGTGACGCCGAGGAGCAACACCGCGGTGGTGGCCTGAGCGCGGAGGGCCTGCGCCGTCACCAGGCGAAACGAGGCGTCGAGCCCGGAGAGCTGGGTATAGAAGTAAAAGCTCGGGAGGCAAACACAGAGCGCGCCCACGAACGCGAGCTCGAAGGCGATTGGCATCCACAGCGTCGCGTGCCCATGCGCGCCCTCGAAGAGCTGGGCGCCCAGCGCCTCGGCCGCGAAGCCGACCACGAGCCCGTGAACCCCGAGGCCGAGCAGCGAGAGCACGAGGAGCTTCTGGAGCGTGACCGGGAGATCCTTTTCACGGCGGAGCACCTCGGTGAGGTGGGCTTGACCGCGGAGGATGAGATCGAACATGCCGAGCTCGCCCGTGCCCTCGGCGCGGGGAGGGAGAGCGGACGAAGGAGACGCCAGCGCGGGGGCGACGTCGGGCAGAAGGGCGGCGGATTCCATGGCATTGCTCCGTTTCAGAACGAGAAGACGTTGAGGAGGATCATCAGCTCTCCGCCGATGACGGCGACGAGGCCGAGCCACACCAGGGCGAAGAGGCGGCTCCGCTCCGGCTCCAGGGCCTTCATGATCCGGAGGAACACGTCGACCATCGCCACGCTGACGCCCGCGAAGACGACGAGGTTGACCAGGAGCGCTATCGGCGCGTAGGGGAGCGTGATCCCGAAGAACCAGTTGATCGGCACGCTGGCGAGCATGGCGAGGGCGCCAAAGCTCACCGTGGTCAGCGCCGCGAGCATCGTCGTCCGGGCGTCGAGCCGCGAGCCGAGGACAGTATTGATGATGTAGAGCGCGGGGAGGGCGATGGTCCAGCCGGCGCCCGCGGCGATCGGGGCCCGGACGGCAGCGCGGAGCATGCCTTCGGCGCCGCCGCGGAGGCCCATGGTGAGGCCGTACGCGCCGAGGCCGAGCACCGCGTTGGCAAAGAGGATGGGAAAGAGGGTGAGGCTCTTGCGGGCCTTGTCATCGCTGTCGCGGAAGCGAAGGACGAACTCTTCAGGGCGCCGGAGGGCAGTACCGATCTCTCGAATACCGCTGTTCAGGTCGAGGGCGAGGTTCACGAGGGCTCCTTTGATGAGTGGGTGAGCCCTCGTAGAGCACTCGGCGTGCCGTGCGCGATCGGCGCGGATCCAGCGGGTTTTTCGAGCTTTTGTGGAGGCTGGGCGCGCGGCTGCCCGTCGTGTGGACAGCTACGCGCCCAGCCGGTGGGCAGGCCCGCTACTCCGGGTTGCAGGTCCCGACGCAGGATGGCGTCACGATGCCGGTGCGGAAGAACCCGTCGCTCTGCTTGTAGGCGGCGTCGAGCTTGCGGACCTTGTCGTGGGGATCGTCGCTGTCGGGGTACAGCGCGCCGGTCGGCGGGGTGTTGGTCTTCGGCACCTCGACGAGGCCGAAGTTGAACTCGACGAGGGTCGAGCCGGTGATCGGACCATCGGTGTCGGGGATCCCGAAGAGGGTCCGGTTGGTGGGCTTGAGGTTCTTGGCGTGGACGGTGCGCGCGATGACGTGGGCTCCGAGCGGGGTCACCTGCTGATCGCCGATGGCGGCGTGGATCAGGATCTCGTGCTTCGGGGTGTTGGGGAGCATGTTCTCGTTGATGTACGGGGCGTAGCCGTTCGGCTCGGTGCGGTCCCAGAGCATCTGGACGACGGCGAGGCCGAGCTGGATGTCACGGCCGTTCGCGTACACGAGCTGGAGCGCGCCGAAGAAGGGGTCGAAGTCCTTGCTGCGGTTGAGCAGGAGGTTGTACGACATGCCCGGCTCGCCCACGAGGCCGCGGGTGACGTCGGTGGAGAGGGCCATGTAAGACGTCCCGAAGATGCCTCCCTGGCTGTCGCCGCGGTAGAAGCCGACGCTGGTGTCGATCACGCTCTTGCCGTTGAAGGTGACCGCAGGATCCTTGGCGAAGGCGCCGCGCATCATCCGCATGGCCAGGAGGCTGTTGATCATGCCCTGGTGCTGCCGGTCGATGCACTGGCGGAAGGAGCCGATATCCCCGGTGATGGCGTCGGTCACGGTCTGGAGATCTTCTTCGGCCATGCCGATGAAGTCGACCCCGAAGGCCACGTAGCCGTAGGTGTCGGCCATCGTGGCCAGGTAGCCATTCTGGCCTTCGCCCTTGTCGCCGAGGAGGCCATGGCCGTTCTGGAGGGGGGCGCCGGTGGTGCCTTTGGTGATCAGGCTGTTGGGGACGTGGACGAGCACCTCGTAGTCGGCCTCGCCGTTCTGCTTGGGCAGGCCGTCCGCGCCGAGGACGAGCTTGCCGCCGGGGCCCGGTTTGTCGAGGTAGAGAGGCACCGTCATCATCACGTGAAGGCGCTTGCGGATCATCGGGTTCGGGTTGTCCTCGACTGACGTGATCTTGTACTTGGGCCCATCGACGCCGACCTTCGCCAGCGCGTCATCGCGCATGGCGACCATGGCGGCGGTGTTGTTCTCGCGGCTCGCGGTCGAGTAGTCCCAGGCGATCTGGAGATCGGCCTTCTTGACGCCGGCCTTCTCGAGCTGGGCGAAGATGTCGGTGTAGAGGGCGCGGCGGCTCTCGACCGAGGCCTCGTCGCTCTTGCCGTCGTCGCGGAGGGCCTGGAAGACCGGGGAGGGGGCGAGGGCCTTACCGTCCTTGTCGACGACGTGGCGGACCGCGACGATGTAGCGGGTCGCGTCCTTCAAGCGCACGACCGGGCGGATCATGAAGGCGTGATCGCCGTCGCCGGTCGCGGCGGAGACGTCGAGTTCGGCGAAGTGGGGGACGAGCTCGCCGGTGCTGGTATCGAGGAGGATCGTCGGCGAGTCCTTGGTGATCGAGGCCGCGATCGTGTCCTGGGTCGGCAGGCCCGTCACCGTCGCGCCGGGGAGGTCCGTCATCGGCGCCTGGCCCGCGGAGAAGCCGTCGGAGTCAGCCCACGTCGCGGGGTTGAGGTGGCCGACGCCGGCGACCGGAGGGAGCGTGTACTTGCGGAAGACGACGTGCTTGCCGGTCTTCGTCTTGGCGTCGTCTTCGAGGTAAACGTTGGAGGGGAAGGGGAAGCCGCAGTGGCTCGGCACGAGCGGATCGCAGTCCTTGTCGAGGAGGCGGCCGTCGACGCCGCCGCCGGTGCCGGTGCCCGTGCCGGTGGTGGTGCTCCCGCTGCCGCCGCCCGAGCCGCTGCTCGAGGCGCTCGTCGCGGGGCCGGTGGTGCTCGAGGTGGTGGTCTCGTCGCCGCAGCTCGCGGCGGTGAAGGCGACGGAGAGGGTGAGTGTTGCGACGCTGAGGAGGGCAAGAGATCTCATGATCAGGAGGCTATCAGAGCTGCGCGCGGGGCTCCTTCGCATCGTGCGCGCGGTCGCTCTTTCTCGACGGCGCGCGCGGTCGCGAGGCGCCTCCGCGAAGCCCTCTCCAGCGTCGTCACGGCGGGCCGAGCCTCGCCGTGGCCGAGCGAGCGGTCAGGGGCGATCGCCACGGGCACGACCGAGAAAACGTGATTAGCTAGGGCGACCGTGGCTGCCAACGCACCCCTTCAGATGAACCCCTCGGCCGCGGCGAAAGCCCTGGAAAAAAGCCTCGGCGGCGCCGGCCGCAAGGAGAAGATCGACCTCACGATCGCCGACGCCGCCGCAAAGAGCGGGCTCGCCCTGCGCGACGCCGAGCGGGGCCTGCACGCGCTGCTCAGCGAGTACCGCGGGCACCTCCGCGTCACCTCGGAGGGCGAGCTTTTGTTTCGTTTCCCGAACGGCCTCACCAAGCCGTGGGAGACGCGGACGAAGATCGACGCGTTCGTCGCGCGCGCCGGGCGGGCGCTGCTGGGCATCGGGCGCTTCATCGTCCGCGCCTGGATCGCGGTCGTGCTCATCGGCTACGCGCTGCTCTTCTTGGCGCTGATCATCGGCCTCACCCTCGCGCGATCGAACAGCGATTCGAAGAGCTCGCGCGGCGGCGGGATGGGGCTCGAGCTCGGCGCCGTGCTCTTCCGGATCATCGGCGAGGCCCTGTTCTGGACATTTCACCCGTTCTCGCCGTTCTCCGTCGGTTACTACGGCTACGGCTACGGCGGCGAGCGGGGCTACGTGCGGGCGCCCCGGCGCCGCCAGCCCGAAGAGAACAAGGAGCCCTTCTACAACAAGGTGAACCGGTTCTTCTTCGGCCCCGACCAGCCGCCCGAGGATCCCCGCGCGATGGAGCGGGCGATCCTGGCGGAGATCCGCGGGCAAAAGGGCCGCATCGGGCTCGCCGACGTCATGCGCGTGACCGGGCTGCCGCGCGACGAGGCCGACCCGCTGATGTCGCGGTTGATGCTCGACTACGAGGGCTCGGTCGAGGTCTCGGACGAGGGCGGGATCTTCTATCGCTTCGAATCGATCCGGAAGACGGTGGAGCAGTCGACGGCCGAGGCGCGCCCCGCGCCGGCGTGGGCGCGGCTGGAGAAGCTCTCGCCGCTGACGGGCAACGAGGTGGGGACCAACCTGCTGATCGTCGCGCTCAACGGCTTCAACATGATCATGAGCCTCTACGCGATCGCCAACGGGATGACGTTCGAGAAGATCGCCTGGCTCCTGCGCGGCGCGCGCGACACCGCGGCGCACCCGCTGCCGGACACGGGGACGGCGATCGCGCTCGGCGTGGTGCCGCTAGTGTTCTCGATCGCGCTCTTCGCGATCCCCGTCGTGCGGGCGCTCTACCGGCCGATCAAGGAGCGGAAGGTGGCGCGCGAAAACGGGCGGCGCGGCCTCCTGCGCGAGGTGCTGACGGGGATCGACAAGCGGGAGATCACCGACGCGTCGCTGGAGAACGCGTGGCGCAGCGCTGCGGGGAAGGCGCCGGACGCCAAGGAGATCACGCGCGAGGTGGTCGCGCTCGGGGGCGATGTGGAGATCCAGGACGACGGGCGCGTGCGCTATCGGTTTCCGGATCTCGAGGCCGAAGCTGCGGCGCTTCGAGCGGAGCGCGAGGCCGCCTCGGAGGAGGAGGCGCGCGTCGGTAAGATCGTTTTTTCGTCGGAGAACTGAGCGCGATCGAGGCCCCGCGATCGCGCGCGGGACCTCGACTGCGCGGGGCTTCAGTCTTCCACGCGCTGCTGCAGCACGATGTCGCCCGAGGGCGACTCCGGGGACGCTTGCTTCTCGATGCTGACGACGAGATCGAAGGAGATGAGCGGCACGCTCGCCGCCATGAGCTCGCCCTTGCGATCGCCCTCGTCGTACTTCAACGCGCCGACGCGCTGCCACTGCGCGCTGTCGTTCTTGCGCGACCACACCACGTACGTCGATCCGCCGTCCTGGAGCCGGCCCGGCGGCGCGAGGTGCTCGGCGATGATCGTGAGGTGCGTGATGCTCGCCTTCTCATCGACCTCGGCGACCACGTGGGCGTCCATCTCGGGCGCCTTCGGCGTGCCCTTCGGCGCGTACTTGAGCGGGCCTCCGCAGCCCGCGAGCAGCGCGCTCACCGACACGACCAGAACACTCAAACGCAGGGTTGAAATCCACCGTCGCATCGATCCTCCTGAGAGCTGAAAAAGCGGGCCGCGCCGGGCGGGGCCATGAAAACTTCGGTGGCATCTACAGCAGGCGCCATGCCACCTCAATATCCACGCGGTCTGCGGGCGGAAAACTTCGATCTGCGCGTGGCCGTCACGACCATGACGCCGTGCAATGCGGTCTCCCGTCCTCAGCATGCGGGCGACACTCCTCACCCGGCACGATCCGGAGCGGTGCGGCCTTCAGGTCGCGTGAGCTGAGGAGTGGAGCCCTCAGTAGTGAGGGTTGCTTTGCCGTGGACATCGCCGCGATGACGGGATAATTCGCCGAAATCCTCGTCGGCACGTCGGTTGCGCTGTGCGGCGGCGACACCGCTCGAGTGCAAGAGCCGCGCGCCGGCTCGCTCGCTCTCCTCCCTCCTGAAAGGCACGTCCGTCGAATGCGCTTCCCTCGAATTCATGCCTGGCTCGTGGGTATGGCCGCGCTGGCCCTGATGACCACGCTGCTCCCGCAGCGCGCCTCCGCCGACGAGCCGTTGAAGCTGGCCAACAAGGCCGACTACGTCCCCGGAGCGGGCGGGCCCGACGCGAAAAAAGACGACTCGAAGGCACCGGAGGGGTGGAACCCGCGGCTCGCCGTCGGCCTCACGGCCTCGTTTGGCGACAACCGCAGCGTCGTCGGCCAGACCGACGGCGGGACGCTCGGCTTCGGGCTCAAGTTCGACGCCGGGCTCGACTACCGGAGGGGCGGGCACGAGTGGCGTAACTCGCTCAACCTCGCCGAGGGGTTGACGCGGACGCCGGTGATTCCGGTGTTCGTGAAGTCGGCGGATCTGCTCTCGCTCGAGTCGATCTACCTCTACCACGTGACGCCGTGGTTCGGCCCCTTCGCGCGGGCGACGATGCTGACGTCGATGTTCCGCGGCGCCGACATCCAGCCGACGTCGGTGACGTACGCGATCGCCCACGTCTCCGGCGAGATCGAGAGCGTGGAAGCGCGCCGCCTCACGCTCTCGGAGCCCTTTCGACCGATGACGCTGAAGCAGTCGATCGGCCCGTTCCTGCGGCCCGTCGAGAAGGAAGTGATCAACGTCGAGATCCGCGCCGGCCTCGGCGCGCAGGAGACGATCGCCAAGGACCAGCTCCTGGTCGCCGACAACAAGGACACGCCGGTGATCGAGGTCAAGGAGCTCGCCAACGTCAACCAGCTCGGCGTCGAGGCCGCGGCCGATGTGTGGGGCACGATCTCCGACAAGCGGGTCATCTACCGCGTCGGGGTCGACGTGATGATCCCGCTCGCGCACACCGTGCTCGTGGCCGGGGACGACCGCTCGTCGCTGGCGCTGATGAACGTCGATCTAGGCGCCCAGCTCTCGTTCAAGCTCGTGGAGTGGGCCTCGCTCGACTACCAGATCAAGGCCATCCGCGAGCCCCAGGTGCTCGACGGGTTCCAGGTCCGCAACAGCCTGCTGCTGACGATGGGGCTGAGCTACAACACCGGCGAGAAGAAGCCGTAGATCACGGCACCACGAAGTCGTGGAGGATGAAGGCGGCGACGTCGGCGGCGCACTTCGGATCACAGTAGCCCTCGGGGGGCATGTCGCTCTCGACGCTGGCCGCTAACGCGGCGTGATCGCCGCAGTCCTTGCAGGAGCAGGTCGGGCCGAAGCAGAGCTTCGGTCCGACCGAGCCCTGGCCTTTTTCGCCGTGACAGAGGGCGCAGCCTTCCTTGTAGATGCGTCGCCCTTCGTCGATGTCGCCGTGGACCGGGGCAAAATCCGCAGGGGAAGCGCACTTGCCTCCGGTGCAGAGGAGCGACGTCGCGCTGCAGAGATCGTCGTGCGCGAGCGCCGGCCACGCGGCGTTGCTCGTGGTGAGCGCCGCATGATAGACACTCTCGAGCTCCGGTGTCGTGAAGCGCGTCGGGCAGAGCCGCTGGTCGAGCTCTTGATGGCGGCGTACGCCGAAGGAGACGAGGCCGCTCGATTCGTTGAAGTAGTCGCCCGCTCCCCCGAGGAGCTGGCCCGCGGGGACGGCGTCGCCCTCGGCCACCTTGAGGTTCTTCACGTTGCCGTAGACCATCCAGTAGGCCGAGCCCGCGCTCGGCTGCACGGACACCGTGAAGAGGTCCGAGTGCGTCAGCATCGAGTGCTCGAGGTAGGTGATGTCCGACACGACGCCCGGCGCCGAGGCGTGGACGGGCGCGTCGTTGCTGGTCACGAAGGTGAAGAGCCCGGCGTCGTAGGTCGCCCCGCTCGCGGGGAGGAGCTGAAAGGGCGTCATGCAGGCGCGCTCCTCTGTCACCGGGCGATCCTTGACCTCGGCGCAGAAGAGGCCAGCGCTCTCGACCACGGGCATCGAGAGGACTGGAGGCTTGGAGTCGGTCGGGGCGGGGCCGTCGTCGGGAGGATCGATGTTCGGAGACGTCGCCGTGAGCGGGATCTTCGTCCCCTCGGTGACGAGCCCGAACATCCGGCTGTAGTTCCCCGCTATCCTGGCGGCGGGGCTGTCCACCGTGCCTCCGGTGACCGTGGCCTCGGTGGCGAGCTGCACTCCGGCGAAGATCCGATCGACCTCGGCCTCGAGAGCAATCTTGATCTCCTCCTCGGCGACGAGCTCCACGGGCGCAGGTAGCTTGGCCGTGAGCTCTTTGTAGAGGACATCCATCCCCGTCGCGAAGGAGAAGCTCCCGGCCAGATCGTCTTGCTGGAACTTCCCACCTGCGGTGAGGAATTTGTAGCCGGCGCCCCCGGTCCAATCCATCCCGGCGCCGGCGGCGAGCTCGCCCTCTGCGGAGGCGTGGCTGGCGTTGTGGGGCGGATCGACGCCGAGGTGGAAGATCAGCGTGTCGTAGCTGCCAGGCGGGATCCCCCGGATCGTGAGAGAGAGCCTCTCGTGATCCGGGGTCTGCTCGACGAGGTAGTACGACGCGGGGACCTTGAACCGCTCCTTGCCGTGGGCGAGGACCACGTTGCTCACCCAGTACCGCAGGTGATCGAACGTCACCTGCTGTCCGTACCGCGTGGTGTACGTCTGCCCGACGTGGATCGCCTCGCCCTCGATGACGTGCGAGAGGGCAAGCGTGAGGATCGTGGCCGGCGGCGCGGGCCCCGGCTCCACGACCGCAGGCGAGGAGCACGCCACGATCCCGTGGAGCAGGATGAGCCCGAGGCGCCGAGCGAGGAAGATCGGGCTCACGGGGCGATCAAGGCACCATCGCGCCGTTGACGCGCTGGATCGAGCCGCTCGGGAGCGCCGTCTGGACGACGGCCTTGGTCTTGACGTTGACCATCACGAGGGCGGTGTCGCTGTTGGTGTAGTACCAGTCTCCCGCGATCTCGCCGCGCCGCGTGACGCTGGTCGAGCCGGGGGGCGGCGAGAGCGTGCCAATCTCGATCTCGGTCTGCGCGAGCGTCTTGAGGTTGAGGACGACGAGCTTGGGGCCAGTTGACTCCGGGATCCACGCCTCTACCTCGCCCTGGGCGTTGTCGAGGAAGCTCGTGCCGCGCACGCTCGCGGCGCCCTTGATCGTCGCGGTGGCGTCGAACTTGATGCCATCGTGGCCGGCCGCGGCGGTGTCCCAGACCTTCACCGCGTCCGTGCCATTGTCGAAGGCGAGGATGTACTTGTTGTCGTGTGTCTTGGCGAAGCCGCCGAGGACGATGGGTACGAGGTCTTTCACGACCGCGCCGGTGGTGCCATCGACGAAGGCGACGGTGCCGTTGGTGACGCCGGAGCACTGGAAGACGATCTGGTTCGTCTTCGGGTTGTAGGCCTTGTCGTGGGTGCCGCCGCACTTGCTGAGGGACTCGTCCACGGGCGTGGCCGGATCGTCCACACAGGGCTTGGCGCAGAGGCTGAGGAAGGTGGCCGCGTGCGTGGTGGCGTCGAGGGAGAAGCCGCCCGGATCGTTGGTGTTGGTCGCGAAGTACTTCGTGCCGAGCTGCGAGCCGTACACGAGCTTGCCGTGGCCCGTATTCTTCAACGACGCTACCACCGGCGCGGCGACGGCGAGGGTGGTCGTGTTGATGACCGAGAAGGAACCATCGGTGTCGTTGTGGGCCCAGATCTCGCCGTTGTCATTGGGGTTGTAGATGTGGAGCGGCTTGCCGCCGACCTTGAGGACCGTCTCGACCGAGGGGGTCGCCGTCTCGATCACCAGCGTTCGATCGGCGTTGGCGGCGTTGGCGAAGACCCGATCGCCCTTGGGGCTGGCGATGCTGTCGCCCCAGCCAGGGCCCATCTTGTTGCCGGCCGCTCCAGTGAGGGCGGCGAGCTCGTCGACCACGAGGGTAGCGACGACCGGCTTCGGGGCGGTCGGATCGACGACCGTGACTGTCCAGGTGTTGGCGACGGTGTCGACGGCGAAGTAGTAGCCTCGCGATCGGGCCGAGATACCGCCGGTGCCCGTGCTGGCGCTGGCGCTGGCGCTGGTGGCCGAGGTCGTGCTCGGGTCGCCGCCGGCCCCGGTCGTACCGGCGCTGGCGGAGGAGTTTGCAGCGCTCGTCGACGTGGTACCGCTGCCGCCCGTCCCGGTGGTGTCGTCCGAGCAGGCGAGGAACGTGAAGAGGCCAGTGGCACCCACGCTGAGGATCGTGAGCCGGCGGAAGAAAGGCATGATGGTTGTTCCCTGAAGACAAGCGGAGTGGCCGGGGCGGCAGCACGCCTCCACGAACCACTCGAGCCAGGTTGAGCGGCCGAGCATGGTCGCCTGGCTCGCATCAATCAAGGTGACATTCGGTCGCGCGACATCTTGTCGCAGCCGCCTCGCGCGTCGGGGCGGAGAGAGCCACTCTCGCCGCCTCGGGCGCCTCCGGCGCTTCGAGCGTCTCGAGCGTTCAGCCGATCAGAGGATGGCGCCGATGGCCTTGCGCCAGGCCGCGATCCGCGTGCTGGCCGGCTTGGGCCAGCCCATCTTCGCGAACCGCTCCAGCAGCTGCGGCGTGTGGTCGCCGGTGCGCCCCGAGTCCTTGAATGTGGCGCGGGCGGCGTCGAGATCGCGGGCGGCGTCGACGAAGCGGCCCTCGTGGTAGGCCAGCCATGCGAGCGTCAGGTGACGGTGCTGCTTGGGCTCGGCCTCGACGAGGGCGAAGGCCTCGCAGGCGATGAGGTGGTCGCGCGCGGCGTCGGGCCGGCCGCGATCGAGGGCGATCTGGGCGTGGAGCAGGCGGGTCTCGACCTCGCCCCAGGGATCGGCGAGCCGGGCGAAGATGGCGCCGGCGGCGCGGGCGTGGGTCTCGGCGAGATCGACGGCGCCGCCGTCGAGCGCGGTCATCGAGAGCAGGCGCTCGCTCGCGGCCTCGCCGCGGGGGTTGGCGAGATCGCGGAAGCTCTGCCGCGAGATCAGGGCCGTGGCGCGCGCGGCGTCGAGGTTGCCCTCGCGGTGGTCGGCGTGGGCGAGGGTGATGTCGCACTGGGCGAGGCCGAGGCGATAACCGATGGCGTCGAAGTCGGCGCGCGCGGTGCGGAGGAGCTCGCGCGCGAAGGTGGGCGACCCGCCGGACTGCTCGACCCAGCCCTGGAGGACGAGGCACTGGGCGCGGCCGAGCCAGTCGCCCGACTTGAGGAAGCGCTCCGACGCGCCGGCGAGGAGCGCGCGCGCGCGGCCATGATCGCCGAGGTAGTAGTCGATCTCGCCGAGCACGACCTCGCACTGGGCGCGGCCGTGATCGGCGCCGAGCTCTTCGAACATGCCGAGGGCGCGGGCCACGAGGCGGCGTCCGTGCCCCGGCGCGGCGAGGTCCGACGCGATGTGGCCGAGCAGGCGCAGGCAGTGGGCCTCGGCCTCGCGATCGCCCAGCTCTTCGAAGATCCGCCGCGCCTCTTCGGCCTCGCGGCGCGAGTCTTCGAGCCTCCCGGCGTGACGGAGCGCCTCGGCGCGCCAGCGCAGGTGCGTCGCCAGCATCGCCCCTTCGAGCTTGCCGTCGAGCAGCGCGAGATCGCGCAGCGTCGCGGTGAAATCGCGCGTCTTGCCCCAGAGGAGCGCGGTCTGCCCGTGGAGCAGCGCCGCAGCGTCGGCGATGTCGCCGGCGCGGAGGAGGTTGACGACGCGGTGACGGACGATGCGCCGGCTCGATCCGGTCGGGTGCAGCGCCAGCGCCTCGGCGGCGGCGCGGAACATCGCCGCGGCGTCGGGCTGAAGGAAGAGCTGGCTGAGCAGGTGCTCTTGCAGGAGCGCGTGCGGCCAGCGCAGGCGATCCCCCGAAACGAGGAGGATCTGCGCGCGCTTCATCGCGAGGATGGCGGCGTGCGGATCGACGCCGACGAGCTTGAGCTCGGCCTCGAGCACGTCGTGGCGGATGTCGCCGCCGAGCGCCGCCGCCGCGAGCGCGCCGCGCCGCAGCTCGATCGGGAGCGCGAGCAGCCGCTCTTCCCAGAGCTCGCCCGTCGTCCCGGCGCGGACCTCGAGCGAGGATTTGGGCACGGAGTAGCGGCCGCCCTTGAGCTCCATGTGCCCGCCGCCGGCCCACGCGTGGAGGAGCTGGAGCGCGAAGAGCGGGTTGCCCTTGCTGCGCGCCGCGGCCTCCGTCACCGCGGTGTCGTCGAGGGGGAGCGCCTCGCGCAGGAGCGCGTGCGTCTGCGAAGGGCTGAGCGGGGCGACCTCGAGGCGCTCGCCGCGCAGCTCGGACAGCGTGCGATCGAGGAGCGCCGCGGCTGCAGGATCGGCCTGCACGGCCTCGGCGCGCGCCGTGGCGACGACGAGGAGCCCGAGCTGAGGCGCGTCGCGGTTCAACGCCAAGAGGCCCTCGAACGTCGTC
>Ga0105048_10000435_pt1 | contig 63721 bp, 48 predicted proteins | sample MAT05_FD_78382 | JGI IMG/M metagenome (GOLD analysis project Ga0105048, IMG submission 78382) | Freshwater microbial communities from Lake Fryxell liftoff mats and glacier meltwater in Antarctica - MAT-05 | ecosystem: Environmental > Aquatic > Freshwater > Ice > Liftoff microbial mat | place... | reverse complement strand
TTTTTTAGAAAATACGTCAGTTTACCTGCGCGTTGAAGATGGATGAGGTGAGTAAAACTACCACAATTTCAGCCAGTAGCGTCACTTAGCGCTCATTAGTGGTTAAATAGCTGCTGGATTTAAGTGTGTGGGTTCGATCGAAACGCTCGACGAACTATGGACTCACTGTGTTGGTGTTTCCACGTTGGTTCTGGAAATCGGTTATGAACTCAAGGTGTCGCAGGCGGTGCTGCGCGAGGCGTGCACGGCGGCCTTGTTGCACGACAGCGGCAAGCTGGTCCTCGTAGTTTTGCGGCGCCCTCGGCGTTTGTCGCGGACAATACCCGCGCCAAGGCTGATAAAATACCGGGCTGGCAGGCGGAGTATTTTATTTTTGGCAATCATCACGCGGAGATCGGCAATTTTCTTTTGAAACTATGGGGTTTGTCGGCCTCGGTCGTGGAAACAGGTGGCGATGCACCGCACGCCGCATGGCAGCGGAGACGACGCGGTCGCGCACGCCGCAGCGGGTGACCATGCCGAAAGCGCATGATTGGCGAGGACGAATTTTACCCCGAAGGGCTGGTTTCGTTTTAGCCGGAAACGCTCGCGCTCTGACGTCGTAAATTCAGTCCGGTTCGATGGCGTCGAACCAGTCGGCTGCACCATAACTTGAGCGGTCAAACGCTTTAAAGGCGTCGGCATTTTGCCAGAGTGACGTCGCGTTTTTGGGCGCGTCGCAACCGCAGCGTTTAGTCTGCGGTTGTAGGCGGGCAGGCTCAGGTGAGCAGAGCGCTGATGACGTCGGCGGCGGTGTACGAATCCGCGCCAGGTTTTAGAAAACGAGCGACGTTGGACACTTCGTTACCGGCGGTTAGGATCGGCGCTTCGGCGCTGCCATCGGCGCGTTTTTGCGCGAAGCCGACAGTCGCCATCAGGCCGTTGCAAATGCATTTGCGCCCTTCGGTATCCTTGATGTTGCCGCCTTTTTTGACGTAGTCCTCGACGGGTTCACTCGGACAGCGGTAGCCGGGAGTGCCGTCGGGTTTTTGATAAACGTGCCGCAGGTAGCCCATGTCGCAGATGCGTGGGCGTGCGGCGTACTCTTCGGCGGTGGAGAGTGTTTGGGAAAGTTGGACAACTTTGAAGGGGAATCCGGTCGGCGAGGCGAGGGGATCGGTGAAGACTCGGGCTTGTCCTTCGCGACTGAGCTGCACGACGCGTTTTTTGAGTTCGGGCTCGATGCCGGATTCTTCGCAGAAAGCAAAGGCGGTGCCAGCTTGGATGCCAGCGGCGCCGAGTTTGAGTGCTTCGGCAAGTTTGCCCGGAGCGCCGTAGGAGCCGGCCATCCAAAAAGGGAGGCCGATAGCGTGGATTTTTTCGATGTCAGGCACATCGCGTGGTCCGTAGAGTGGCTCGCCTTCGGGCGTGAGTTGGAGCGGGCCGCGCGGTGGGGCGTTGTGGCCGCCAGCGGTTTCCATTTCGACGATGAAACCGTCGACTTTGCCGGTGGATTTCTTGGCGAGTGTGAGGGCGAGCGTAGCGGAGGCGACGATCGCGAGGAAGGCGGGGCGTTTCAGAGCGCTGAAAGTTTCGGAAAGAAACGGGCGCGGATCGAAGTGAAGGCTAATGCCTTCGCCGGAGGTTTCGCCAACGGTGTCGATTTTGATTTCTGCGGATTCACCCTTCGCGAGTCGGTCAATCGCGCCGGGAATCGTCCGGGGGATGCCTGCGCCCATGAGGACATAATCGACTCCGGCGAGCATGGCGCCGAAGAGGGCATGCAGGGTGGGAAACTGAATTTTTTCGAGGAGATTGATGCCGACTACGCCGTCGTGTTTTTCCTTAGCGAGGAAAACTTCGGCGAAGCTGGCCGCGATAGTAAGCTCGGCGAAGGCCTTGCTTGGTGTAAGCGAGGGCATCGCGGAGCCTTTGTAAGGAGCGTCGACAGCTTTGCCGCCTTGCACAAAGTGGGCCGCCAAAATGCGGTCAGCCACGCCGGGGATGGGCAGCTGCGCGAGGGCGTGACGCATCTGGCCGTCGGTATCGCCGAGTTGGAGCCGTCGTGCCAAGATGTGGCCGAGTGCGGTGCCGGAGACAACGCCGAGTTGTCCTTGCTTGGAAACTGCGCGCGCTAAGGCCCAGCCGGAGACGGCTACGCCCATGCCGCCCTGAATAATCCTAGGATGTGCCATAATTTAAGGGGACCCTCAGAAAGGAGGGAGCTTGCGGCAAGAAAAAATCGGAAGCTGCCAAACCAGTGTACTGTTTGAACAGCTGGCCAAGAAGGTCCGTCGTTGACCGACGCGCACAGACAGTGGGGGGGGCGTTGGCCGATGGGAAGTCCCTTTTCTGATTTTTTTCGTCCGGCCGACTTCAGAAAGCGGCGAGCAATTTTTTCAGATCGATGTGGTCGGTGATGAGTTTTTTGATCACAGGGATTTTATCGGTGTCCTGCGGCTGCGTTTTCACCGTCATGCTGTGGATCTTTGAGGTGATGGTGTAACATTCTTCTTGGGCGGCGATGACGGGGATGTCGGTCTGGGCGAGCAGTTCGAGGAGCTTGGCGTGCGGCGGGATGTCGTTGGTGAGCACGATGCCGGCGATGATGCGTTCGCCGGAGAGGCGCGCGCTGGAAATCGCGGCGAGGATGATGTCGTCGCGATCGCCGGGGGTGATGATGAGTACGCCGGGCTGGATGTAATCGACGATGCCCTTGGCGGTCATGGCGCCGACGATGATGCGTTGCACGCGTTGGCGGGCGCTGCGGCGGCCGTTGAGCCACTTGCCGTCGATCTCTTCGGCGATTTGAGAAAGGTTCGGTGCGGAGAGGACTTTTTGCACCGGCAAAACGCCGAGTAGCGGCACGTCGTGGTTTTTTAAACCGAGTGCGGCGTACTCGGCGACAGTGGCCATTTTTTCGGGGTCCACTTTATTGAGGATGGCGCCGATCACCTCGACGCCTTCACGGTCGAAGAGGGCTTTGTTGAGCGCGATCTCGTCGACGGGGCGGCCGATGCCGCCGGAGCTCACGAGAATGACTTTTGCGCCGAGCAGCTTGGCGACGCGGGCGTTGGAGAGGTTGAACACGGAGCCGACGCCGGCGTGGCCGGTGCCTTCGATGAGCGTGAAATCTTTTTCCCAGGAGACGCGATCGAAGGCGCGGCAAATTTTATCCTCCAGCAGCGGGAGCGTCTCGCCGGGATCTTTGAGGTAGCGGCGGGTGAACTTCGAGTCGACGGTGACGGGGCTCATGCTCACGAGCGGCACATGGACGTTGTACGTCATGTCGAGGAGGTAGGAATCCTCGTCGACGCGATGGCCGTCGATCTCGACGAAGCGTTGGCCGATGGGCTTGATGAATCCGACGCGCGGATACAACGACATGAGCGCGGCGAAGAGGCCGAGGCAGGTCGTGGTCTTGCCCTCGTTCATACGGGTGGCGGCCACGAAGATGCGTTTGGTCAGGCGATTGGTGGGCGTCTGGAGGAGCGGTAGTTCGGGAATGTCAGCTGGATTCGGTGAAGGCATGTCTGGCTTTGGGAAATTGTCGGTACCTTGCGGTTCCCGCTTCCGCGGGTGAGGCGCGGGGCGGCGCGGCTCAGAGCGAACCGTAGAGCAGGCGGCGGTCAATGGCCTGGCAGGCCACGATGGCGGCGGCGCCGAAAACGTCGTGCGCGCTGGAGCCGCGGCTGATCTCGGCGGCGGGTCGAGTGAGACCCGTGATGATCTGGCCGAAGGAATTCGCGCCGGCGAGGATGTGCACGAGCTTAAAGGCGATGTTGCCGCTGTTGAGGTCGGGAAAGATCAGGACGTTGGCGCGGCCGCCGACGGGGCTGGTGACTTTTTTCATCTCGGCTACGGCGAGGTTGAGCGCGGCGTCGACTTGGATTTCGCCTTCGATCTCGATTTCGAGCGAGGCGGCTTTGGCGCGCAGCCGAGCGAGTTCGGTGGCGGTGCGGATTTTAAGTAGCGAAGGGTGCGTGGACGTGCTTTTCGAGGCCCAGCTGAGCATGGCGACGCGCGGTACCTCGTTGGTGAGATGCCGGGCGACGGTGGCAGTCGTGATGGCAATGTCGGCGAGTTGCTCGGCGGTTGGTTCGGGGATCACGCCGCAATCGGCAAAAAAAAGCGTGCCGTCGCTGCCGATTTTTTTCTCGTCGAAATCGAGAATCATCAGTGACGAGGCGGTCTGCACACCGGCTTGGCGAGGGATGATCTGGAAGAGTGGGCGGAGCGCGCTCGACGGAGTGCGCGTGGCGCCACCGACCATGGCGTCGGCCTGGCTGTTGGCCAGCATGAGCGTCGCGAAGTAGTTCGGGTCGCGCACGCAGTCGCGGGATTCGACGGAAGAAATGCCTTTTTCGCGGCGGAGCTGCTCGAACTGGGTCACAAACGTCGGGAAATCCTCGCTGCGTTCGGGTTCGATGATGCGCATGCCTTGGAGGTTGATATCGAGTCGGGCGGCGGTGGCTTTGATCAGCGCGCGTTCGCCGAGCAAGATGGGCGCGCCCATGCGACGCGTGACCCACTGGCGGGCCGCTTGGAGAATGCGCGGATCCGCTCCTTCGGGAAAAACGATGCGCTTGGGGTGGCGCTGCAGTCTCTCGATGAGTTTCGGTACGATGGACATGGCGGGATGGAAGGTGCGCAGGGTAAAGGACAGCGTCAATGCCGTTACGAGTGACGTATCTTCTCTGACCACTGTGGCTGGGGTGGTTCCTTACGGCTTTCTGTAATGACTTGCTAAGGTGTTGGCCTCACCCGAAAACGACGGCTGTGTCGAAGAGCTTAAAAAACATCAGTGTCGTTGCCACGGCCACCCTCGTTTCGCGCGTGCTCGGGCTGGTGCGCGAGACGCTGACGGCCGCGGTGTTTGGCACGAGCGCACTGGCTTCGGCTTATGCGACGGCGTTTCAATTGCCTAATTTATTCCGGCGCTTGCTCGCCGAAGGCGGGATGACGGCGGCGTTCGTGCCGACGCTCAACGATGAGCTGCAAAAAGGTCAGCGCGAGGCAGCGTTTAAGTTGGTGAGCCAGGTGGCGAGTTGGTTGCTCGTGGTTTCGGGAGTCGTGGTGTTGCTTGCGATGGGTGTGCTTAGCCAAGCTGGCTGGATCGCGGCGCTGGGCGAACGTTTTGGGGCCGATGCGGACACGGTTGGACGTTGGCTGCTCGCGGCAAAACTCGCGGTGGTGCTGTTTCCCTATCTCGTTTTCGTGTGTTTGGCGGCGGCGTTTAGTGCGGCATTGCAGACGCTGAATCGTTTTCTGGAGCCGGCGCTTTCGCCGATCTGGCTCAACCTAGCGATGATCGGTTTGCTGGCGACAGGCGCGTGGCTTGGCCGGAGCGATGCGGTGAAGATGAATTGGTTTTGCGGCGGCGTGCTGCTCGGCGGATTTTTGCAGATGATCGTGCCTGCTTGGGCGTTGACGCGCGAAGGCTGGCGTCCGCGTTTCGAGCTCGTCGCGAGCGAACCGGTCCGCGCGGTGGCGCGGCTGATGGGCCCGACCGTGCTCGGGTCGGCGGTGTACCTGATTAATATGACGGTGTCGCGCTTCGTCGGCCTGTCGCTCAACGACGCGGCGGTATCCGTGCTCAACTACGCGACGCGGTTGATGGAGCTGCCGATCGGTGTGTTTGCAGTGGCGGTTTCCACCGTTATTTTTCCTCTTATCTCACGTCTTGCGGCGCGCGGTGACATGGATGAACTGGGTAACGCTTATCGCAAGGGCATGCGGCTGATCTTGATGATTAACATTCCTGCGGCGGTGGGGCTCGTGCTGTTGGCGGAACCGGTGATTCGGATGTTTTTCCAGCACGGCGCGTTTCGCGCTGACGACACGCGGCAGATGATTCCCGTGCTCATGGTGTATGCGCTGGGGCTGCCATTTTTCTCGTTTGTGAATCTGGTGCTGCGGGCGTTCTACGCCCAGAAAGACACGCGCACGCCAGTGCGGGCCGCGGTGTTGAGTTTTGTGGTCAACCTTGGCCTGAGTCTCGCGCTCATGGGGCCGCTCTCGACGGTGGGCCTCGCTCTGGCCGGAAACGTTGCGATCATCGTACAGGCTTGCTATCTCCAGCGTAAACTCACGCGTAAGACGCCGCAGCTCGCGCTGCACCATCTGATTGGGGACGTCGGCAAGATCCTCATGGCCAGCACCGCGATGGGCTTCGTGGTGGCGGCGGGCGGCTGGGCGGCGACGCATTTTATGGTGCGAACGAAGTGGGCCGATCCCGGGGTGGTTGCGACCCTGATCGTCGCCGGTGTGGCGGTGTACGCGGGCGCACTTTGGGCGCTGCGCATCGAAGGCCGTGAGGACCTGCTAAAGCTCTTTAAGCGCGGCCGGAAATTCGTCGGATAGGCCGCGTGCTGGCCACGGAAACAGGCCTGGGCGCGCCGAGGTGACGGCGGCGTGACGTATTTACGTCGATTTCGCATTCTTAGGAGTGCAAGTAGGGAACCATCGGTTAGTGATAAGGGTCATGAACGACCTGCAGCGATTATTATGTTAGTTCGGGTGTTTCGATGGAACTTTTCGCTCCACGTCCTGTTTTGGGGGCATGGCAATGGCTAACGAAAATTATCCAGATAATTCCCGTTTTGATGTAATTTTTCTGCCATAATAACCGTAATATATTCCAAGACACTTTCCTCTCCATGAAATTTGAAAAGACACCCTTTCTTGCGACTCATTTAAGCGATGACGTGGCGTGGATCGACGTGCTCTTCGTGCCACAGGAGCACCGGCGCCGGGGCTATGGTCGCCGTATGGTCATGGAATGGCTGGCGAAGCTGCCGGCCACGATCAAGAAGATCGAACTGCTGGCGGTGGATCTCGATGGTGGTTCGCCCGTGGGGTTTTGGAAGAAGATGGGGTTCGATGTCGAAGATCGTTATTTCCCAGAATTGATGACGGGCTGCTACATGGTGCACCCGTTGCATGCGGACGCGGTTGCCGAGGCGAAGGCTAAGGCCGAGTCCTCACCTAAGACTCGTCCCGACGATGACGTCTGGTGCGTACAGGCTTGAGCCGCATGGAATTTAACGGGGTGACGTAGGTGATGTGTGTCGGTTGGGTACGCGGTTTTGAGGACGACGTGCGATGCTTTGTCGTCATCCCGGACCGGGACTGCGCCCGCCTCAATCCTAGCAATAATCGGTCCAATTAATCGCTTGTGAATATGTCAAAATATTTATCTATAGGTTTTTGCGAAAACCAAGCGACTCGATCCAAGGAATCAGGGGAGGGCTGCATGAAATCGAAGGCCTCGAACGAAAAGCGCAGGGAGGACTGCTTCGGTTTATCTCATCAACGCGTTCTTTGGCGTCGGGCCAGTGAAGCCATAAATGAGTGAAATGAATAACTATCATGATTTCAGGTAAGTGCGTAGCCCAACCCGACAGACCGCCGTTACGCCCGTGAGCCGATCGGTCATCGCACCGTGCTCAACGCATCGCTCAAGAGGCGTGGCCAACTATCGTGCGCCGCGCCCATGCGACAACCGCCACGGTGCGCATTCCGAAAAGGACTGCTAGGTGAAATTGTTCGTGCACAATGAGTTGTATCTCTTCATGCAGTACGACTGCTCTGCGCCAAACACGCAGGTCTTCTTGGTTTTTTTAGCATGCGGGAGCGCATCGACATGATCAGAGCGGACACTTCTCGATCAATTCCGCATCCGGGCGGGACAAGAATTTCACCATCGAGAACCCCTGCAAACGCTGAGCCGCGGCGATTTCCCCCTCCGTCAGGTTATTGCACCAGCATAAATGAAAACCCTCGGCCTTGCTCTAACTAACGAACCATTATAATGTTGAATTGTAGACTGGGGGTTGTGTCTGTGTGTGGCAAAAAAAAACACATTGAACCGGTAGGGTTAGTCCTTATAGAGAACGGGAACCGTTTTGCTATCTTCTGGTCAGGTATACGTCAGCTCAGAGCTGCAACGGTTTGCTAGTAATTAGAACACAACCACACATGAAAACATCTATCACGCTGGCTGCTATCGCAGCCTTGACTGGATCCGGTTTCGCCCAGATGGCGACACTGCCTCCAGCTTCCACCTCCAATGGCATCAGCATTCAGTCCATCGGCCTCAATGCCGGTGTGACGCATTGGGATTCACCTGCGGGTATCAGCGCCTTCAAGGCCGCTGGATTAACCGAAGGCACGAATCTCATTAATACCCTCGCCTACAATCCCAGCGGGTTGTCCTTTGGCTCAGCGCTGCCCGCGAGCATTCAGTCTGCCTTGGACACGATCAACGCCAACGGTGGCACCATCCGCACCGTTTTCCTCTCGGAGTCTGCTGGATGGCGCAACAGTCTCGGCTATACCTATTCTGGTGCCTATGCTGGCCCTCAGTCCTACACGGCTTTTGCGGACATGGCCGATAGCGCCACGCCTCAGGACGGCCCGGCAAGCATCTCCTTCGGTACTTATTTCGATGTGAGTTTACAGGCGGGTGTCGCGTCTAAGTTTGACCTCTGGTTCCAGGGTGAAGACGCCACGTATGGCGGCGACTACACACTATTCAATCCGGCGAATAGTTCGAACACCAGCGCTCCTGGTAATGCGCTCTGGGCGCAGCAGGCTCTTACCACCAGCACTTGGAGCGTGCTGCTGAATAAATATGTCGATGTATCCACCTATGTGGTCGGCCTAGAAGACTGGCGCTTGAATGCTGGTTCTGACAGCGATTATTCCGATGCCGTCATCGCACTGCAGTTCTTCGCCTTGGACGGCACGCCCATCGAAGGCACCGTCGTCCCCGAGCCCTCCACTTATGGACTCATCGGCGCCGCCGCGCTGCTGGGCTTGGTGGCCATCCGCCGTCGCACACGTAAGAATCAGAAGTCGGTCTGAATACGACCTTCCTTCGTTAGGTGAGCGCATCACCGCTGTAACAATGACAGCCCGTGATTTATTCTGAAGCGTCTACGTCCCTTGTTCCTTCGGGAGCAAGGGATTTTTTATTTTAGGTTTTCTAGCAGCTTGTCGGATTTGCGGCAGACCGAACGATGAGAACAAAACCATCGTATCTCTCCGGTCTCCGATCCGTTCCGCGGTGATTGCACTCAACCATCCAGCTTACCAAAACCAAACTCACAGAATTAAGTTAGGGCGGGCCGGACATTGCCCGAACCAAGCGTCGGGGCCGGGTTTGGCTATGACCGCTCTACGTGCCGACCGGCCACGAAAAAAGCCTCGCCGAAATCGACGAGGCTTCTAAAAACCAGCTCAGCCACCGAGGGAGAGCGTGGGGGGAGTTAAGTCTTATATTGTCTAGTCTTGTTCGGAACTGACTTTTTTTAATCGATTAATTTGTAGGTAGTGCTGTAATAATTGCTTTCTGTGTTGCGTACTCGCCGGGATTTAGTTCGGCAAAATGCCTGCGAGAAACATTGATAAGTATGGGCTCCAGCGGGACATCATGGGCCCCTGTGCTGTTGTTTTCAGCGCGCAAATTATTATGTAAGCCCCATTTGCGGCCAGGAGCGCTGTAGATTCGAGTGGCAAGCCATGGTTCGCAGGCGACTTCGCTTTCAAACATGGCGACCATCGATCCGCGGATGTAGAGATCGCCATTCCAGTTTTCTGACATTCTCGGAAAATTATGGACGCCACCACTGCTTTGGTAACCTTTAGTTTGGTAGAGTAGCAGAGTCACCCCATCTGTCTCTGTTCCACGGGGGAAGTTCGATGAGGTCGTTTGCACGATGCCCTGTAAAAGACAGGACGAGATTTCTGTATCGGCGCCCCTGAATTTGGTGGTTTGATTTGGGGCATTGCCATAGGCGGGGCCATTGGGATAGGTGGTGGGTGCGCTACTCCATGATCCTTCGTTGGGCATGCGTCCGGCAAATCTTGCGGTTGTTATTCCATCATATTGATTGCTGCCACTTGGATTTGTGGTTTGCCACGATGCACTCCATGAACCGGTTGAAATTGCATTGGCGCTGAGTGAATCCGACCAGCCGTTGGTGTGGATGTAAAAACCACCACTGGTGCCATACTCAGGCTGTGAGAGAACGGTGAGTGAATCAGCCATGATGTTGCAGAGTTTCTCGTTGGTTTCAGGGTAACGGGCGCTGTAACCATTCGTGCCGGTCGATGTCGTGGTGTCGTTGATCGTTCCATCTGCATTGAGATGGCCGAAAATGTAGGCGGCATCATTGGTTGCGAAACTGATACCCGTGCGGCCGGTGAGGTCGAGGGATGCAGCAAGCCCGCGGCCGTTTATGAAGCGGACGCCTGAATCCATGCGTTTGCGTAGTTTTGTAACCGAGTACACATCCTTGTTTTCAGCCTCTGCAGAATGAATGTAGATGGCGATACCATCATACCACGGTGTGGCTGTTTGGGTCGTGTTAATCAGATCTGTGCTGGTGAGTGGCACTGGGGCGGCAGTCGAAGCAGTTGCCATGTATATCTTGAAGGGATCAGAAGCAAATGCGCCAGAGCTGTCTTGCGGAAATAAATAGCCCGTCGAATTATTGTTTCTGATGCCTAGGCTATAGGTATTCTTTGCGGCCGAAGGTTTCAGCATATTATAATTCCAATTGGTATTATTCGGTACATCAGGATTAAATATTGAAGAACTGATGGTATAGCCGAAGTAGGTGCGCTCTACGGCGAGCTTAAAACGCGTCATATCGAAGTCGATCTTGGCACTAGGCCGAGGATTGAAATTCGTGGTCGCGCGGCTGGTCGCCAAGGCACCATAACCATTGCTTCCATCGGCCCGGCGTAGATCATAGAAATAGGCATCCTTAAAACCTGTTAGGCTGGGAATGGTCGGCGTCGCTGCTGTATTGGTGGTAGGAATTCCTGTTTCATATCCTGTTTTAACGGGAGCAGCCAGTGTAGTGTCAAGGTTAGTGCCTGCATTTGTTGTTACTGTAGAATAAGTAAGATATGGATTGTCGAAGTTGGTGGCGGGTACAGTGTATGGAATAGGGGTTCTCAATATTTGATTTGAACCGATGGCCGTGAGATTGGTAAAGCGGTTTGGGAGATTGTTTTTAATTAAAATATTCGGGGTAACACTTTGATCCAAGTAGCTTGGCTGGCCGGGGAGAACCACTTGAGTTAAGGTATGGGTCACTCCATCGGCTGCGATGGAATTGAGCCAGCAAAGGTAGGTGTAGGGCGGCATCCGTATTGTAGTGCCGTTGGGCATAATACCGGTGCGGCATCCATCTAGACCAGCCACGGGGTGGGTGTCGGGATTTGTGCCAGTCGGATTAACGATAATATAGAGTCCTGCATGTCGGGAAAATTTAAACTGGACCAAACCCGCTGTATCGGTGGATAAGGGCGGCTCGATCACAGAACGAGTAGCATTTTTTCTGGTAATACTAGCAAATTCATCGACACCAGGAAGGCTTAAGCGTGTAACGTCATGAACGGTGGTGCGTAAATTGCCCCTGAATTTACTGTCGGCAAAATTTTTGAAGTTAGTCATTGTCGTCGAAGTTTCAGTTCCTGTGGCATTAATACTCATTGTTTGGTCGCTCCAAATATTACTGGTATTTCTAATATTGGTGACATTGCCTGCGGGGTCTTGAAATTTGAGCGCTCCATCACCACCAGGTGTGCTAATACTGCCTCCATCATTGCTATAAATCGCCCCCCGCTTTGTGCCGTGGGCATAAAAATTATTTACAACTGTAACCCGTTCTTTAAATTGAACAGTATTTGAGTGGTTGTCTTGGCAGCGTGCGAGCAGTGATCCGTTGGTATGCACAGGGCCGTCGATAATCATATCCAAGCCTGGGCCGAATTCTAGGTCCTTGTCGTAGAATATGGCGAACTGGTAGAGCGGAATTTGTGCAACCGAAAGCTCCTGCTGTGTGTAGGAAGAATATGTGCCTAGTGTGGGGTGAGTAATCGTGGCTTTTGCTACCACGGGCACTATGCTGGTGATTACGCTAAGGCCTGCGTAGGTATTTTTTGCAGTAGCAGCAAGGGTGGGGTCGATGTAAGTGAGTGTTGTTGAACTGGTCAAACCAGCATTCACTGCCACCGTGCCTTCGCTGCCATAATCGGTCTGAAGCAGCGGGCTGCCGATAGCCGGAACATCAATTTTATTAGAACCTACAGAATATTGAATCGGGCTGGAGCTGCGGATGCGATAGAGGATGGATGAAAGCTGGACGGCGGCGTAATTCGCTATGTTTTCCGCCATATTACGCGTCTTTAGCACGAGTTTTTGGCGTTCATTGATACGCCGTTCCGAAATGCTATAGGAGAGTATGCTGGCTGTCAGGGTTGCCATGACAGCGATGATGATGATGACCGTGATAAATCCAGAGCCGCGTACGGAGTTTAGGTGCTTCTTGGGAGTATTCATAGCGTTATATTCGTGGGGCAATAATGTAATTAAAACTGCTACTCGAGAGCATATTGTTAGCTGTTGTGCCGTTGATGATCTCGATGTTAATAGCCACGCTTGCATTTGATGGCGTCGGCTCAGGGCATTCCGTGGAGAAAACGGGGTAGCGATTGGTTGAACTGCTCTGCTTTCGCCCGATTGTCGACTTCGCGAGTTCGGTTGATAGCGTGATTTGCGGACTTGAACTCAGGTTAATGGCGTTCAAAAGGGTTCCTATGGTTGAACTTGAGCCGCTAATTCCATAATCTTTCTCATAATAGCGCATGGGTGCCTGCGTGTTTGGCGAATTTGCGACCCGATAGTAGATTCGGATGTAACGAATTTTAGCGTCAGGGTCCGTAGTCAGGCGAGAGACTAAAACCAAGCAATCGCCTTCTGCGGTGTAGTTGTCATAGGCGTCCGCCACCAATTGAGAAGTATCTGTTGGCACGGTCGTGAGGTTCACACTGCCATCTAGGCTTTTATAGTCCGGGAAAAGATAAAACTCGGTGGAATCGAGCGATTTCTTTGTTACATGAGCCAAAAACTGGCGGAGATTTGTGTTGGTGGCGAGGCGCTGAGTATCCTTATACATGATGCGAAGCGCAAATACATAAAACCCCAATGCGCAACTGGCTGCCAAGACGGTGATCGTCCCGGCAATCATGATTTCCACCAAGGTAAATCCCGACTTTGAACGGTGTAAACGAGAGATGCTCATGAGGTTGGATTTAATTGCTTAAAGGGCATACGGAGAAATACTTCTCGGTTGATGTAGGTCTTTTTCTCGCGGCCGTCATTCAAGACATAGGCATAGACGATGGTGACGCTTTTTGCATCAAGGATACCTGGGCCTGTGAATGGATCGACCCAAACCCATAGATCGAGCGTGAGTGGTTGTGATTTGGCGCCAGTGGTGCTCGGTGTGAGCGGCCCGATTGTATTTTTGCTGGCCGCTGGAAGACCAACTAGATTGGCTGGGGCAAACGCTGGAGCAGGGACCACTCCGCTATCTGTACACTGTAGCCAAGTCACCTGATCCTGACTGATGCGGACGCGAACGTAGGGGGCGGATTTTGTACTTGGTCCAGGAAAGGCATCGTCAGTCGACTGATTTGCATCGATGGCGGTTAGCGGGGTGTTCTTGTACTCCATCATTTTAATTTGCTCGACTAGCCCATAAACGAGGGTAGTCGCAGCGGATTGCATTACGCTGCCTTCCGTCAGTCGTCGGGACTGCATAAATGTATCGAGAAATCCGAGCATAAACATCGCCATCAGCAGCATGGAGACCATGGCTTCGACGAGCGTCATTGCGCGGCGGCGGTTGCGCTGCAATAGCGGGGCGGGATATTTCTGTGCGGCAAGGGGCATGCTCATAGTATAGACATTAAAGGATTTAGTGGGTAGAGCAGTAACGTTTGTAAAAAGACCTTATAGGAGTAGGGCTGGATGGCTCTAGTGGGGGGCGGCTGGCGTTCGGGCAAAAACGGCGGCGGCTTGGCTGCGGCGGGTGACGTTCAGTTTGTCGAAGACGTTCGCGAGGTAGTTCTTCACGGTCTTTTCGCTGAGGTTCATCTCGGTGCCGACTTCTTTGTTGGTTTTCCCTTCGGCGATCAGGGCGAGGACGCGGCGCTCTTGCGGTGAGAGGCTGTCGAGGAGTTTGGGTTGGTTGGCTCCGGTTTTGACCAGTCGCATCACGCGCGCGGTGATGGCGGGGTCTAAAATGGATTTGCCCGCGGCGACATCGAGGATCGCTTGGACGAGGCCGCGGCCGTCGATTTCTTTGAGCAGGTAACCGTGTCCGCCAGAGCGGATGGCTTCGTCGACGAGGTGGTCGTCCACGACGGAGGTGAGAAAGAGGATGCGGGTGTCGGGCCGTTGTCCGAGAATCTGTCGACAGGCGTCGAACCCGGTGCCATCGGGAAGACGGATGTCCATGAGGACGATGTCGGGTTTAAGGCGTGTGGCGGCGGCGGAAGCGGCGGCGACGTTGGCGGCTTCGCCGACGATCGCGATGGCGTGTTCAGGACCGAGGAGGGTGCGCAGGCCGGTGCGGACGAGTTCGCTGTCGTCAACGATGAGCAATTTAACCGCTGAAGGGAGGGACGATTTCATGGGCGACGGCGAAGACGCTTAGGCGGAGAGGGAATTGTCTGCGAATGAGTGGTTCCCGGTTGTCAATGGTTTGAAAAGACCGGGGTTCTCGCAGAGCCGCAGAGCGCGGCAGGTGGTTTGACGGGGTAGTATACTGCATCTCAGTATTTTTCGGATGAGCCACAGAGCCAAGCCGGAGCCCAGACACAGAGTCCACAGAGGAAAAGTAGAACGGGTTTAATGGCTCTGTGTTCTCTGTGACGAAAAACACATCGTGGGGAATGCTAAGGCGTCCCGAAGCTTCTCGTGTTACTGCATCGTAGGGCGAGGCGTGACAATTTTCATTAGGGGTGGGGGTCATGACGCGATTGAGGACTCGGCGGTGAGCGTGAGGACGATGCGGGTGCCTTCGTTGGGGGCGCTGGTGACGCGCAGGCCGGCGTGGATGCGGTCGGCGCGGGCTTTGATGTTGTCGAGGCCGTGGCCGCGGACGGAGAGGCGCGCGGGATCGAAGCCCTGGCCATTATCCTCGACGGAGAGGCCGATCTGGCCGTCGCTTTCGTGGAGTCGGAGCGTGATTTTACTGGCGCGGCCGTGGCGCAGGCTGTTGCTGACGGCTTCTCGGATGATCTGAAGGAGGTCGGTGCTTTGCGTGTCGGTGAGTTTGCCGGCGGCAGTTTCGTCGATGCGCAGGTCGAAGGTCGTGGTGCGTCCGCCGCCGAGTGTCTGGGTGAGCGAGAGGACGGACTCGGCAAAACTTTGCTCGCGGAGCTTATCCGGCGAGAGGCCGCTGATATAACCGCGGACGTCGCGGATGGTGGAGTTGAGAGCCTTGAGGCCAGTTTCGAGTTGGCGGGCGGCTTCGGTGGGATTGCTCGGTAGCTGGTTTTTGGCGGCTTCGAGAGTGAGGCCGGTGGCGTAGAGCGACTGGATAACGCCGTCGTGAAGCTCGCGTCCGAGTTGGATTTTTTCCTCCAGCGAGCGGTTGAGGAGGATTTGCTGAAAGTGCAGGTCCTCGTCGGCGCGGAGGCGTTCGCCGCGTTCGCGTTCGAGATCGGCGCTCTGGCGGACGGTGGTTTTGGCGAGATGCGTGAGGCTGTCGAATTCGGGCGCGGCGGAGTTAGTTGCAGGCGCGGCCTTGGTGGCTGTGTCGCGCGAGGAACGCACGTTGAACAGCAAAGCGGCGACGAGCACCGCAATCAGGCCGAGGGCAAAGACGAAAAGGATCAGCGCCGTGTGGCGGTAGAGCGCGCCCAAACGGACCGCGGGCGGAGGCTGGGTGCTGATGCGGAGCGTCGCGAGCGTGCGCCCGGCTGAGTCGCGCAGCGCGTGGTCGAATTGCCAGTGTCCGACGGGAGCAACGAGTGCGGTTTTCCCTTCTGGCGCGGCCGGCAAGACGTCGATTTGCGCGTCGAGGATGGCGGCGAGGTGACCGAGGTAATCATCGGTCCACGGCAGTGCGGCGGGCTGCGTGAGGGCGAGGATGCGTTCGAGTTGAGCCTGTTTCGTGCGGAGCGTTTCCATGCGTAACTGCTCGGTGTGTTGTCGCAGCCGGAGGCCGCTCGCGAGCACGGCGGCGAGAAACACGATGAGCAGCACGGCGGCGAGGCCGAGCAAGCGGGCGATCCGGTTCATGGGGTAGTGGATACGCAAAAGCGCGTGCCTAGGGTTAAGCCCGCGCCGCGCCTTTTCGCAAGATCCCCGACGCCAGTGATTCGTTTTTTATAACATTTCGACTTTTGGCGCGCGGTCCTTTTCTTTCTTCGGCTTCCCGTATGAAAAACTTCTTCATCACGACTGCCATCGATTACGCGAACGGTTCGCCTCACTTGGGCCACGCCTACGAAAAAGTGCTGACGGACGTCATTGCCCGTTTCCGGCGGCAGATGGGTGACCGCGTGCATTTTCTCACCGGCACGGATGAGCATGGCCAAAAGGTTCAGCAGAGCGCGCGCAAGCAGGGCGTCGAGCCACAGCAATTCGTAGACAACGTGTCCGAAGAATTCCGCGCGTTGTGCAAACGCCTCAATATCTCCAACGACGATTTCATCCGAACCACCGACGAGCGCCATAAACGCGTTGTCCGCCGCATTCTTCAAGAGCTCTTCGACAAGGGCGAAATCTACAAGGCCGATTACAGGGGTTTCTACAGCACGCGCCAGGAGCAGTTCTTGCAAGAGAAAGACCGCCAGCCCGACGGCACCTGGCCCGAGATCTACGGTGAAGTTGTCGAGATCACCGAGTCGAACTACTTCTTCCGCCTAGGGAAATACCAGCAGTGGCTGATTGATTTCCTCAAGGCGAACGAGGACTTCGTCTTCCCGCGTTACCGCCAAAAGCAGGTGCTCGAATTTCTCAAGGAGCCGATCAACGACCTCTGCATTTCCCGTCCGCGCGAACGCCTCTCGTGGGGCATCTCGCTGCCGTTCGACGAAAATTATGTCACTTACGTTTGGTTCGACGCGCTGATCAATTATTACTCGGCCGTCGAGGGCACCGACTGGTGGCCGGCAAATTTCCACGTCATCGGCAAAGACATCCTCGTGCCGGCGCACGCCGTTTACTGGCCGATCATGTTGCACGCCGCCGGTCTGCCGCTGCCGAAAGCGCTCCTCGCGCACGGCTGGTGGTCCATCGCCGGCAGCAAGATGTCGAAGAGCACCGGCACCGCGGTGAAACCGCTCGACTTCGTCGATCAATACGGCGTCGACGCGCTGCGCTATTTCCTGATTCGCGAGATGAACGTCGGCCAAGACAGCGATTTTTCCGCCGAACAATTTCTCGTGCGCTACACGAGCGAGCTCGCCAACAACCTCGGCAATCTCGTCAACCGCACGCTCAACATGACCAACCGCTTCTCCGGCGGCGTCGTGCCCGAACCGGATGAACTCGACAAACCTGAACAGGATCTGCGTGCCCTCTGGGAAAAGACCCGCGACGAGGTCATCCAGCTCAACGAGGGGTTTCAGTTTCACCTCGGCCTGGAGCGGACCTTCGCCTTCATCACCGCGACCAACGCCTACATCGAGCTGCGCGCCCCGTGGAAACTTGGTAAATCCACCGAACCAAAAGATCAGGCGCTCCTGCGCACTTCACTCGCCACGATGGCTGAGGCGCTGCGCTGCGGCGTCGGCCTGCTCTCCGCCGTCATGCCTGAGACCACGCAGAAAATCTACGGCGTACTCGGTCACGTCCCGGGCGCGGTCTGGCGCGACGAACTCAACTGGGGGAACCAGCTCACCGGCAAGAAAGTCGCCGAGAACGCGATCCTCTTCCCGCGACCAGAGAAACCGGCGGTGGAGAAGAAGTAAACACGAGCCAAAATCATTGAACAGAAGGTAACGAAGGAAACGAAGTGTCCAGGGTGCTTCGTTATCTTCTGTAAACCTGCCGTGGACTCGCGTGGCTTAGTGGTTTTAAAACCCAATCATGACCATCCTCCCGCTTAACCCCGCTGAGAACTCCTCGTCGGAGGCGTTGCGGGCTTTTCTGGCGCAATGTCAGGCGCTAGCGGTGAAGACGGGGCATGCGCAGTTGGTGAGCATTTCACTGGAAGTCGACGCGCTCGATCCGCTTGCCGTGCTGGAATCGATCTTCGAGCCGGGTGAACGTCATTTCTATGTCGAGCGACCGGCGGAAGCGATGGCCGTAGCCGGCGCTGAGGCGGTGCTCGCTTTCACCGCCGCTGGGCCTGAGCGCTTTACCGCAAGCCAGCGGTTCGTCGATGAAACGCTGGCCAACACCGTGGCCGTGGGCGCGCTGGACGCGCCGTTTGCCGGGCCGCACTTTTTCACGACCTTCACGTTTCAAGATGAGACGGAGGCGGGCGAGGCGTTTCCTTCGGCAAATGTGTTTGTGCCGCGCTGGCAAGTCGCATGCAGCGGTGGCCGCACCGTCGCGGTGGCGAACCTTTTGGTGGAGGCAAATGCGCCGCTCGACGCCCATGTGGAACGCATCTGGCGTGCCCGCAAAAAATTCGGAGCCTTCGACTATGCTGCGCCGGAGTTTGCTCCGGTAGCTTCGGCGCGTGATGCAATTTCTGTGACCGAGGTCGGCGCGGACGATCACTTCGAGAAGGCAGTCGCCGAGGCGTTGCGGAAAATCAAGGTCGGGGAGTTTCAGAAAATCGTGCTGGCCCGCGCCAAGGACCTTCGCGCGAGCGAGCCTTTTCACCCGTTGGAGGTGTTGAATGGTCTGCGTCAACGTTATGCCGATTGTTTTGCGTTCTCAGTCGCCAATGGCCGTGGGCAAAGTCTCATCGGCGCGAGCCCCGAGCGGCTGGTGCGCGTGGCCGGTGGCGTGATGCTCACGGAAGCTCTTGCCGGGTCAGCGCCGCGTGGTGCGTCGGCAAGCGAGGATGCGGCGCTGGCTGGAGTGTTGTTGCGCAATGAAAAGGATCTCGCGGAACACGCCTGCGTGCTGGATTCGATTTTGCGCCGGCTGAAGCCGCTGGGGCTCGCACCGCAGCATCCCGAGCGTCCGGCGATCCGGCGGTTGGCCAATGTTCAGCATCTGCACACGCCGGTCACGGCCATGACAACGCCCGGCACGCGGCTGCTCGATTTGGTGTCGCGGTTGCATCCCACGCCCGCGGTCGGCGGCTCGCCGCGCGAGGCGGCAGTTTCGTGTATCCGAAGTTTGGAGGCGTTTCCGCGCGGACTTTACGCCGGGGCGTTGGGTTGGATCAATGCGCGCGGGGAAGGGGAGTTCTTTGTCGGTCTGCGCTCGGCGTTGATCGATGGCTCAGCGGCGCGACTCTACGCGGGCGCCGGCATCGTTGCCGGCTCGGAGCCCGCTAAAGAAAAGGCGGAAACCGAACTGAAGTTTAGCGCCATGCAGGCGTCGCTCTTGGCCAGCCAAACGCCTAGCGCTCGTTCAAACGCATGAGCGCGTCGTTTGGAGATCACGATGTGTTGAAGAGTCATCCGCAACCGCTGCGCGCGCCGCCGGTGTGGGTTCCGATGGTTCAAAAAGCTCTCGCCGAACCTGCGCCTGACCTGCCAGCCTCGGCAAATCGCATGACTGCTGACGCCGCCCCGCTGCTCGATTTTCGCAATACCAACACCCTTTGGTGCAGCGTACTGGTTGAGACGCTCGCCCGCTGCGGTATCACGCACGCCGTTATTTCACCGGGCTCGCGCTCGACGCCGATCACCCTGGCGTTGGCGAGCAGTAAAAAAATTGAAACGCTGCCCGTGCTCGACGAGCGCTCGGCGGCGTTTTTTGCGCTTGGTCTGGCGCGTCAACAGCACCGGCCCACGGTGCTCGTTTGCACGTCGGGCACGGCGGGAGCGAACTACTTTCCGGCGGTGATCGAGGCGCAGGAGAGTGGTGTGCCGTTGCTCGTGATCACGGCGGATCGTCCACCGGAGATGCGCGAATGCAGCTCGGGACAGACGATCGACCAGCAGAATCTTTTCGGCGCGCATGTGAACTGGTTTCACGAATTGGCCGTGCCGGAGGCGAAGATCGAACGCTTCCGCTATCTGCGGCAAACCGTGGCGCAGGCGGTGATGCGCACGCTGCAAAACGAAATTGGACCAGTGCATCTGAACGCGCCCTTCCGCGATCCGCTGGTGCCGATTGAAGACGGTTCGGTGACGGCGCTCAAAGGGGTGATCGACGCTGATTTTTTTGCGATGCTTGTGCCGAGTGTGCCGCTGGCGCGGACGAATTTGCTGCCCGAGTTGCCCCGTGTGGCGCGCGGCTTGATCGTCACAGGACCGAGTCAGCCGTTGAATCCGGCGCAGTTCGCCGGCGTGGTGGAACTTCTCGCCCATAAAACCGGCTGGCCGGTGCTGGTCGACAGCCTCTCGCCGCTGCGCTCGTTCAAGGCGTTTGGGCAGCCGTTCATTTCCACCTACGACGCGCTGAGCCGAAACACCGACGTGATGGAAAAGTTGAAGCCGGAGTTTATCCTTTGCCTCGGTGGCTGGCCCATCAGCAAGCCGCTCCGCGAGTGGATCAGCGGGTTGGACGTGCCGGTGTGGATGCTTTTGGAATCGGCGAAAAATCTTGATGCGTTGCATGGCCGCACGCGTTCGTTTCAGGTCGATGTCGAGGCGTATGTCGCGACCTTGCCGGACCGGAATGCGGATCTGGCCTATTCCGGCGAGTGGACCGGAGCGGATGCCTATGCCAGCGCCTCGCTGGGCGACAAATTGACCGGTCTCGACTGGTTGTTTGAAGGCAAGGCGGCGTGGTTGATGTCCCAGCACCTGCCGAAGGAGACGCCGCTCTTCGTCGCGAACAGCATGCCGGTGCGCGATCTGGAATATTTCTGGCTACCGAACCATCTTGGCTGCCCAATTTATTTTAACCGCGGTGCCAACGGCATCGACGGCACACTCTCGACGGCGCTTGGCGTGGCGCACGGTGGCAAACCAGCGGTGTTGCTCACCGGCGATTTGGCGCTGTTGCACGACACCAATGGATTTTTGCTGCGACCCAAACTGCGCGGTTCGCTGACGATTGTGCTGATTAACAATCGCGGCGGCGGAATCTTTCAGCATCTGCCGGTGGCGCAGTTTGAGCCGCCGTTCGAGGAGTTTTTTGCCACGCCGCAGGAGGCGGATTTCGGGAAACTCGCCTCGGCCTACGGCGTGGAGCATGTGAAGGTGGACGATTGGGCGCAGTTCACGGCGCTCATTTCGACTTTGCCGGAGAGCGGCATTCGCGTGCTGGAGATTGGCACGGATCGAAAGCGCGACGCGGCGTTCCGCAAGGAGCTGCTGGCTGACATGGTTAAGCACGCCCGGGTGGATTGAGGCTGAGGTTCGGCTGATTGGCAGGGGAGCGCGAGCAAGCTCGCGGCCTACGGTGGACAGCGTCGATTCAGTCGTCGATGCCGGCGACGAGAATTTTCTGCACGAGGCGAACGTCTTCGCGGAGCTTCCAGCCTTCGCGTTGCCAGAAGGCCTGGCCAAGGGTATTACTGGTGATGAGTAGGATATTGCAGCGGGTGATGCCTTGCGCGCGCAGGAGAGCGAGGCAGCGATCGACAAGGGCGCGACCGATGCCTTGTTGGCGTTGTGCTGGGGTGACGGCGAGGTGGTGCAGATAACCGCGGCGTCCGTCGTGTCCGCAGAGTACGGCGCCCACGATTTTGCCGGTAGCGAGTGTTGCGACTTGGCTCAGTCCGGGGTTGCGTTGCAGAAACGCGGCGATGGCCTCGGGTGTATCCGATTCGCCGATATGCAGGCCCTCGGTCTTTTGCCACAGATCGAGCACGGAGGCGTAGTCGGCGAGGGTCAACGGGCGCAAGGTCGGGCTTGGCGTTGGCATGGGCGGCGCGACGGCGATGGCCGATTAGAGCTGGATCGGCAGCCCCAGCTCGATGATTTGGGTGGGCGGGATTTTGTAATAATCTTTCGCCGGGCGGGCGTTGCGGCTCAGGAAGGCGTAGAAGCCTTTTTCCCATTCCCACATGCGGGCTTCGCCGCCGGGAATGATCATCTCGCGGTTAAAATAGTAAGTGGTTTCGCTTGGCTTAAGTGGGGCGCCGCACGCGACGATTTTTTCCATGAGGGCGGCCACGTCGGGGGATTCCATGTAGCCGTAGCGGCCAAAGGCGCGCCAGAGGCCTTCGCCGATGGATTCGAGCCCGAGCCGTTCATCCGCAGGCACAACAGGGACTTCCTCGGTGATGACGCTGAGGAGCACGACGGTCTGCTGAAGACTCTTATTGGCCTTGAGGTGATGGAGCAGGGCGAGCGGTGTGCCGTTGGGGTTGCCCGCCATGAAGACGGCGCTGCCGGAGACGCGAGCGACGCGGGGGCTGCGCACAATGGAAACAAGTTCTTGTTCGGTGACCTCGTTGCCGTAGACGCGGGCAACAATCTCGTTCTTTCCGGTTTTCCATGTGTGCATGATGGCGAGGATGAGGCCGCCAATCGCAAGGGGGAACCAGCCACCGTCAGCAAATTTGTGGATATTTGCCCCAAAGAAAACGAGGTCGATAGTGAGGAAAAGTCCGCAGAGTGGGAGCGCTTTCCAGAGCGACCAGCGCCAGCGTTTATGCACGACGACGAAGTAGGCGATGGTGGTCACGGCCATCGTGCCGGTGACGGCGATACCGTAGGCGGCAGCGAGGCGTTCACTGGAGCCAAAGCCCAGTACGGTGGCGATCGCGCCGACCGCGAGCAGGGTGTTGACCAGCGGAACGTAGATCTGGCCGGAATGCTCGGCGTTAGTGTAAGCGATTTTCAGGCGGGGAAAATAGCCCAGCTGAATCGCCTGTCGGGTGAGCGAGTAAGTGCCGGTGATGAGGGCTTGGCTCGCGATAATGGTGGCGGCGATGGAAAGGGCGATTAGCACGGCTTGGCCGATGCCGGCGGGGGCGAGCGCGAAAAACGGGTTGTCGCGAAACTCCGGGTGAGCAATCGCGTAGGCGCCCTGGCCAAAGTAGCAGAAAATGAGACCGGGGAACGCCGCGCCGTACCAAGCGGCGGCGATGAACTTGCGCCCGAAATGGCCCATATCGGCGTAGAGTGCCTCGGCGCCGGTGATGGCCAGCACGACTGAGCCTAGCATTGCGCCGATCTTGACCGGGTGATGGGCGAGCAGATTGTATCCGTACCACGGATTCAGCGCAAGGAGGACGCCGGGGGCCTTGATGATTTGCCAAAGTCCGAGCAGGCCGATGATGGCAAACCAGGCGACCATAACCGGACCGAAGACACCACCGAGGTTTTTGCTGCCCTTATGTTGAAAGTAAAATAGCAGGGCTAGGATCGCGACGGCGATGGTCACGGTGACGTTTTGCGAAAGATCGGGCATGATCGCCTTAAAGCCTTCGGCGGCGCTGAGCACGGAAATGGCGGGCGTGATAATGCCGTCACCGTAGAGCAGTGCGGCACCGGCGAGAATGGTGACAATGAAAAAGCCGAGTCGGCGTTTCGGGTTTTCTCGCCCGGCATGACTGAGCGCGAGCAGTGCGAAGATACCGCCCTCGCCGCGGTTGTCGGCCTTGGTGACGAAGAATAAGTACTTCCCGCTGACAACGAGGAAGAGCGTCCAAAAAATCAGCGACAGGATGCCGAGCACGCCCTCGGCGCGATTCATGCCGTCGGGCAGTCGCGCGATGCATTCGCGCATGGTGTAGAGCGGGCTCGTGCCGATGTCGCCGAAGACCACGCCGAGGGCACCGAGGCATAAAGCGGTCTTGGCCGACTTGGACAGGGCACCTGTTTCGGTAGAACTCATGAACCGGACGATGCTTCAGGATATGCCCGCTAAGTCCAAGCCGTTTTATGCGATCCCGACAAAAGGATTGCCCCGCTTGCTGCGCCGTGAGTCACCCGCAGGCTTTACGCGCACCGGTCGAGCCATTTAACGTGCGGGAATGAACACCTCTTGGAAGGCCGCTAAGACCTATACTGACATTCTCTACCACAAGGCTGATGGCATCGCGAAGATCACCCTCAACCGCCCGGAAAAGCGCAATGCCTTCCGCCCCGAGACGGCGTTTGAACTCTACGACGCACTCCTCGATGCGCGTGAAGATCCCACGGTGGGTGTGGTGCTTTTGACCGGGGCTGGTCCGCACAAGGACGGGAAATATGCCTTCTGCGCGGGTGGTGATCAGAGTGTGCGCGGCCATGCTGGTTATATCGGCAAGGACGGCGTGCCACGGCTCAATATTCTCGATGTGCAAAAACTTATCCGTTCGATGCCGAAGGTCGTGATTGCGCTCGTCGCGGGTTACGCCATCGGCGGCGGCCATGTGCTCCATCTGGTGTGCGACCTCACGATCGCGGCGGACAACGGCATTTTCGGCCAGGTCGGCCCGGCGATGGGCAGCTTTGATGGTGGCTTTGGCTCAAGTTACTTGGCGCGGATTGTGGGCCAGAAAAAGGCGCGTGAAATCTGGTACTTGTGCCGCCAATACAACGCGCAGCAGGCACTGGAAATGGGCCTCGTCAACACCGTCGTCCCGGTCGCTGACCTCGAAGCCGAAGGCGTAAAGTGGGCCAACGAAATTCTTGGCCACAGCCCCCTCGCGATCCGCTGCCTGAAGAGCGCCTTCAACGCCGACGTCGACGGCCAATCCGGCCTGCAAGAGCTCGCGGGCAATGCGACGATGCTCTATTACATGACGGATGAGGCGAAGGAGTTTCACCGCGCCCAACGCGAGAAACGCCGCCCTGAAGCCCGGAAATTTCCCTGGCTACCGTGAGGCGATGCGAGGCGTAGCGGCGCGGCCTGCTTGCCTTATCTTACCTCCGTCGGCACTTCGAGCACGACGGCGGAGTGGAGGTTCTTTGCCAAATAGTCGTAGCTCGCAGTCCCGTAGCCGCCCTGGCCCCAGTGCGGGCCCCAGGAGTTTTTGAAAACAAACACGGCATCCTCGATGCGGCCGGTTTTGCACCGGTAGCCAACCATCGTGACGGCATGGCCGTTGTTCATGGTTGTGCGTTGGCCGTTGAGAAACTGCACACGCCAGACACGCGTGTCAGGCCAGACCATGCCAACGGGCACCGGGATGCCGAGATTAAGGGCCTGAATGACATGGTTGACGAGAGTGGCGCCGTTGTGGCCCGGAATCGTGTGGACCACGGTGCGTTTGCTACGTTGGGCAGCCTGAATGATTTCGTCGGTCGGTACGCCCAGGTTTTTTTTCGATAGTCCATTCGGCATTTCGTCACGCAAGGGGATGCCGTAGGTGCGCAACGCGGTGGCCACTTCTTGTAATTTAAAGCCGTCGTCGGATTGGTCTTCACCACTATTGCCGGTGGCAGTGGTTTCGTCGGAAACACTGAGTCGATTCAGCGATTTTTTGGTCGCCCAGTTGAGATATTCTTCGGAAAAACGCTGCGGAGTGTTGTTGGCCTCGGCGCTTTGAAACTCCAACGCGCTCACTATGGCAAAAACGGCACAGCTCGGGCGGTGGCCTTGATCTTTTACCCAAAGACCGAGTTCGCTAAAACGGGGACGCAAGTCGACTTCTTCGGCGATGTCAGGTGGTTGGCCAAAGGAGCGCAGGAGTTGATCGAGTTTGCCGCCCGCCTGAGTTGCGTTGCGGGAGGCGGCGCGGTTTTTGCGCAGAGCTTCGAGGCGGGCTTGTTGTTGTTTCTCGGCGTTGGCCTGCCCAACTTTCGCGGCGGCTTCCGATGCGCGCTCGGCTTCAGGGCTGTAGCTGAAGCGTTGTTGCAGTTCAGGCGTGAGGTCGCGCAGGAGAATCGACTTCATGCCGCCGTCGAAGGTGATCATCGCGCTGCGCGCGGTGATGGACCGAATCTGCACCTGCCGGTAAGTCGTCGCGCCGACGGTGAGGGCGTCGAGTTGGCTACCGGGCGTGAATTTGGTTGGGGCGTCCTCGGCTCGAAGCCCGGCAACGAGCGCCGTGGCTAACAAGGTAAAGACGAGGTTGCGACAAGTACGACGAAACGAGGGGCGCACGGTTTTCATAGTTGGACCTCCAAGGGGTATTGGAAGTGAGCCGGAGATTGAAAACTTGCGCAAGCGCCCGGTTGTTAAGTTCCGGTAATACAGAGACTCCTGAGTTTAAACCGCCTGTTGCTCCCTCCCAACTCACTCGTCGCTGTCGTCGGTGTCGACTGGGCGGTCGAGTTCCTGGCGGCATTCTTTCATGACGCGGAGCCATATTTCGCGCAGATCGAAGAGTCTCGGGCGGGCGTCGGAGCAAAAATGAATGAGGGCGCGCGAGCTGGTCTCGGGGCTTTGATTAACGTGTGCGAGTGTTTGGTTCAACTCGTGCAGTGCACGTTTGAAAAGACTCACGGCCATCGCAAAATCGCCGAAGTCGAGTGCCTGAACGGCGAGGACGGCGTTTTCTTCGCCGCGTTGCAGCGAGCTCAGAAGGTTGATCGCCAAGGCCTGGGGAACTTTATTTGAATCGACTGCGATGCGTTCCCACATGCGCTTTAAGCTCAGATAAATCGCCTTGGTGGCGATAAAAACGGGGCTCTTGTGCAGCGTATAGGGTTCGGCTTTGAAGCCGACTTCATCCTGCTCATCATCTTCGCTATCATCGGAATCCGAATCATCCAATGAAACGCTTTCACTGGTCCACGATTCTTCTTCCCAGCGCATGAAGCGGGCCACTTGATCGATGCGCTCGGGGTGTTCGCGCAACTGTTCGTAGAAGGCGAGGTAGCGATGAAAAACATCATCTTGCTCCCGCAGGTACTGTTCCCAATCGAACTCGTTCCATGCGAGGTCTCCACGCTCTTCCCCATCGTTTTCTGAAGGTGTGTCTGGATCGAAATTGCTCATCAAGTAATGGCCGGGATCGTGGAAATAAGCTGCTTCGCTTTGCCTGAAATGCAACGCAAAATCCCATTCTCTGTCCACCGCGCGTTTTGCGTATTGAAATGGAGGGACGACGCTTCGTAAAATGAGTTTTCCAAGCTATGGTTGATGTTCATCATGAGACGGTTTTTTTTTCAGGTCGCGTGCAGGGAGTGGGCTTCCGGTACACGGCGCTTCAGGTGGCAAAGGAGTTTGAAGTGGCGGGTTGGGTAAAAAATTTGGCGGACGGTCGTGTGCAATTGGAAGCAGAAGGCACGCCACAAAATGTGAAGTCCTTTATTGCTGCAGTGGAAGAGCGCCTGCACGGGTTTATCCGTAAAACCGAGCGAAAAGAGGCGAGGCATCCGCAGCAGTGGAGTGGTTTTGTCATTCAATGAATTGCTTAAATGGTTGTGGTTTAGGTTTATAGTACTGTGTTATTTAAAACATGCTTGAATTTCAGTTAAATCATCTAAATGTAGATGGACTAACTAAACTAATGAGCGCCGACAACCTCCATCCCATCTTCGAACGCGTGCTGACCCGCGCGGAAAAGGAGAAAAAGCTGGGGCAGCGGGCTGGAGTGATTTGGCTTTATGGGTTGTCCGGTTCGGGCAAAAGCACGCTGGCCATTGCTTTGGAGCGGCGGCTGCACGCCGAGGGTTTTACGACGCAACTGCTCGATGGAGACAATGTTCGCACCGGCTTGAATCGCGGACTCAGCTTCAGCGATGCCGATCGCGCGGAAAACATCCGTCGCGTCGCCGAGGTGGCGAAGCTCTTTGTCCAGGCGGGAGTCGTGACGTTGTGCTCTTTTATTACACCGACGCGTGCGCTGCGGAGTTCTGCACGCGAGATCATCGGCGCCGGAGATTTTATAGAAGTGTATGTGCAGGCTTCCTATAAAACCTGCGCCCAACGTGACCCGAAGGGGCTTTACGCCAAGGCCGGAGCGGGCGGCGTGAAACAATTCACCGGTCGCGATTCCAGCTTCGAACCGCCGACAGCGGAAGACGCGGCTGCGATCATCAATACCGAAGGGGAAAACGCCGAGGCTTCGCTCGAACGCCTGCTGGCTCTGGTTTTACCCCGCATCACATCTTCATGAGTTCATACAATCTCACGCATCTCGCACAGCTGGAGCACGAGGCCATTTTCATCATGCGCGAAGTCGCCGCGCAATTCGAGCGGCCGGCGTTGCTGTTCTCCGGCGGAAAAGACTCCATTGTGATGGTTCGGCTGGCGCAAAAAGCCTTCGCACCGTCGAAGGTTCCGTTTCCGCTGGTGCATATCGACACCGGGCACAATTTCCCCGAGGCGATCCAGTTTCGCGACAAGTTGGCCAAGGATCTAGGCGCGCGTCTGATCGTGCGCTACGTCGAGGATTCTATCAAGGCGGGTCGCGCGGTCGAAGAAAAGGGACCGAATCCCTCGCGCAACGGCCTGCAAATCGTGACACTGCTCGACACGATTGAAGAGCTGAAATTCGACGCCTGCTTGGGCGGTGCGCGCCGCGATGAGGAAAAAGCCCGCGCCAAGGAACGTTTCTTTTCGCATCGCGATGAGTTCGGCCAGTGGGATCCAAAAAACCAGCGTCCGGAGCTGTGGAATCTTTTCAACGGCCGCAAAAATCATGGCGAGCACTTCCGTGTTTTCCCTCTGTCGAATTGGACGGAGATGGATGTTTGGCAGTACATCGCCCGCGAAAAAATTTCGCTGCCCTCGCTCTATTTCTCACATGAGCGCGAGATTGTGAATCGCAACGGCGCGCTGCTCGCAAACACGCCTTACATCACGGTGATGCCCGGTGAGAAACTGGAGAAACGCATCGTGCGTTTCCGCACGGTGGGCGACGCGACCTGCACGGGCGCGGTCGAATCCACGGCTTCGACGCTGAGCGATATCATTCAGGAAGTCGCTTCCGCGCGTCAGACTGAACGCGGCACACGCGCCGACGATAAACGCTCCGAAACCGCCATGGAAGACCGCAAGAAGGCGGGTTACTTTTAAGAAAATCGCAAAAGGCAAAGAGGCCAAACTCCAAAGAAATTTCAAAATAGCATAACTAAAAAATACTCAGCGCCGTTCGGGTTGCCACGTCATTTGGCGTTTGGCCCTTGAGGTATGAGTAGTATTTCCCGATGTCTTCTACCGAACCACATTCTGACGCCAATTACCTTTCCATGGACCTGCTCCGTTTCACTACGGCGGGCAGTGTCGACGACGGAAAATCCACGCTGATCGGACGCCTGCTTTACGACTCAAAATCTATTTTCGAAGATCAGCTCGACGCACTGGAGCGCGCCACCGAACAGCGCGGCGAAGAGCATTTGAATCTTTCGCTGCTGACCGACGGCCTGCGCGCCGAGCGAGAGCAAGGCATCACAATCGACGTGGCCTACCGCTACTTTGCCACGCCTAAGCGCAAGTTCATCATCGCCGACACGCCGGGGCATATTCAGTACACGCGCAACATGGTGACGGGCGCCTCGACCGCCAATCTCGCCATCATCTTGATCGACGCGCGCAAAGGCGTGATCGAGCAAACCTGCCGCCACTCGTTCATCGCTTCGCTGCTGCGCATTCCGCATCTGGTCGTCTGCGTGAACAAGATGGACTTGGTCGATTTCAAGCAGGCGGTTTTTGATGAGATTGTGGCCAAGTACTCCGAGTTCGCCTCACGGCTGGCGATCGCAGATGTGAAATTTATCCCGATCAGCGCGCTGCATGGCGACAACGTGGTGGATAAATCCGAACGCATGCCTTGGTACAAAGGCACGCCGCTGCTTTACACGCTGGAGACCGTTTACATCGCTGCTGATGCAAACCATCTCGACGCACGTTTCCCCGTACAGACGGTGATTCGTCCTAATACGACCGAGCACCACGATTTCCGCGGTTTCGCTGGGCGTGTGGCCGGTGGTGTGTTCAATGTCGGCGATGAAGTGATGGCGCTGCCTTCCGGCCTCACGTCGCGTATCAAATCGTTGCACAGTTCCGACGGCGAAACGCAGAAGATTTTTTCCCCGATGTCCGCCACCATCACGCTGGAGGATGAGATCGATATCTCGCGTGGTGACATGCTGGTGAAACCGAACAATCAACCCCACGTCAGCCAAGACGTGGAGGCGATGTTCTGTTGGTTCTCCGAGAAAAAACTTCAACGCAACGGCAAATACATTCTGCGACACACCACCCGCGAGGTGAAGTGCGTAGTGAAGTCCGTCCTCTATAAAGTGGACATCGACACCTTGCAGCGCAGTGAAGCGAATCCTGAGATCGGCATGAACGATATCGGCCGCATTCACCTGCGCACTGCGTCGCCGTTGTTTTTCGACGGCTATGGCCGCAATCGAAACACCGGCAGCCTGATTCTCGTTGATGAGCACACCAACGCCACGGTCGCGGCAGGCATGATTCTCTGGCCCGATGCGACTGAGGCGGCACCGCCTTCGCAGTTTGTCGAAATGGGCGGCTTGTAATGGGCCGGTTTTAGTTGAAAACGGCGTGATGCAAGAATCGACGCCTTCAGCTCCTGCCATTTGGTTCGCCGCCGCCCGTCCGCGCACATTGCCGGCGGCGGTGGCGCCCGTGCTCGTGGGCACGGCGTTGGCGTGGCATGACAACGCCGTGGTCTGGCCCGCGGCGCTGGTCTGCCTCGGGTTTGCGCTTCTGATTCAGATCGGAACGAATTTCGCCAACGATTACTACGACCATATCAAGGGCGCGGATACAGCCGACCGCGTCGGCCCGCGCCGCGCCGTGGCGTCGGGACTCGTCGCGCCGGGTGTGATGAAAGTGGCGATGTGGATTGTCTTTGCCCTGGCGTTTGCCGTTGGGCTGACGCTGCTGAAATTCGGCGGTTGGCCGCTGCTCGTGATCGGCGTCGCCAGCATTGTCTGTGGCATCGCGTACACCGGCGGGCCGTATCCGCTCGGGTACAACGGCCTTGGCGACATTTTCGTTTTTGTCTTCTTTGGCTTGGTAGCGGTTTGCACCACTTATTTTGTGCAGGCGGGCGAGGTGAATCCGCGTGCGATTCTCTGTGGCATCGGCGTCGGCCTGCTGGCGACGAACATCCTGGTCGTTAATAATTATCGCGATGTGGAAACCGACAAACGCGCCGGGAAACGCACGCTTGTCGTGCGCTTTGGGCGCCGGTTTGCGCGGCTGCAATATGGTGTGTCGCTCTTTGTGGCGCTCACGATTCCGCTGCACTTGGTTCGGCAAGGATTCCCTCCGTTGGTCCTGTTGCCGCTCGCGCTGACACCGATGGCGTACCGGCACGCGCTCCGTCTGGCTAACGCGGATACGCCGGAGGAGTTGATCGAACTGCTCGGCGACACCGGCAAACTGCTCGCCCTGTACGCGATCCTCTTAAGCGCGGGACTGCTGGCGTGATCAGATGCTGTGTAGACGCCTGTTGGACTATGCCCCCGGCCTCAATAAAGCACCGTTTGTAGCGCGATATTCTCAATTCAAATTAGACGTGAGGTCATATACGCGGCTACAGACGCTTATTTGATCTGTTTTGGCGCAGCTTAAGACCGGGCTCCTTCGTACGCACCTTTTCATCTCTTCAAATGTCGAAACAAAACTACTTCTATCAATGGTTCTCTAATCCAGGACGCGATATCGCGGCAGGAGCTGTTGTTGCGCTCGCACTCATCCCTGAGGCCATTGCCTTTTCAATCATTGCCGGCGTCGATCCCAAGGTCGGCCTCTACGCCTCGTTCTGCATCGCAGTGGTCACTGCTTTTGTTGGCGCTCGTCCCGGCATGATTTCCGCCGCAACTGGCGCGATGGCCTTGCTCATGGTCAGCCTGGTCAAGGAACACGGCTTGCAATACTTGTTCGCCGCGACGCTCCTGACTGGTGTTTTTCAGATAGTAGCTGGTTTATTTAAGCTGGGCGCGCTGATGAAATTCGTTTCGCGTTCCGTCGTGATTGGCTTTGTCAACGCGCTCGCCATCCTGATTTTCATGGCGCAACTGCCCGAATTCAGAGGGCAGGGGTTGCTCATGTATGGTATGGTCGCAGCCGGTCTCGCCATCATCTATATCCTCCCGCGTTTCACCAAAGTCGTGCCGTCTCCGCTGGTGTGCATCGTCGCGCTGACCGGCATCACGATGTTGCTGAAGCTCGATCTCCGCACCGTGGGCGACATGGGCCAGCTTCCCTCGTCGCTGCCGGTTTTTCTCTTGCCGGACATTCCGCTTAATTTTGAAACGCTCCGCATTATCCTGCCCTATTCGCTGCCGCTGGCGGTGGTCGGCTTGTTGGAATCGCTGATGACCGCAACCATCGTCGATGATTTCACCGACACAGGAAGCGACAAAAGCCGCGAGTGCACCGGCCAGGGCTGCGCCAACATCGTCGCCGGATTATTTGGCGGCATGGCCGGTTGCGCGATGATCGGCCAGTCTGTGATCAACGTAAAATCCGGCGGGCGCGGCCGGCTTTCTACCTTCTGTGCCGGGGTATTTCTGCTCATCTTGATCGTCGTGCTCGGTCATTGGGTGAAACAAATCCCGATGGCTGCCCTCGTTTCCGTGATGATCATGGTTTCCATTGGCACCTTCAACTGGGCTTCGGTCAAAAACCTTCGCGTGTACCCAAAATCCTCGAGCATCGTCATGATCGCCACGGTGCTCGTCGTAGTGGGCACGCACAATCTCGCGCTGGGCGTCGGTGTCGGCGTGCTGTTGAGCGCTCTCTTTTTCGCCCGCAAGGTGTCGCAACTCCTCGACATCACCTCGTCGCTTTCGCCTGACGGCACCGAGCGCACTTACCGCGTGCGCGGCCAGCTTTTTTTTGTTTCCGCCAACACGTTTGCCGAGGTTTTTGATTTCCGCGAAGTGATCAAGAAGGTCTGCATCGACGTTTCGCATGCACATTTATGGGACCTCACGTCGATCAACGCACTCGACAAGGTCGTGATCAAATATCGACGTGAAGGCACCGCGGTCGAACTCATCGGCCTCAATGAGGCTAGCCGAACCATCGTCGACCGCCTGGCGATTCACGACAAACCCGGAGCGATGGACCAAACTTCAGCGCACTAAACCCTAAGCCCCACCACTACCATGCCTACGATTCTCTCCTGCACTGACGGCTCGATCTATGCGCCGAGCGTCTGTGATCACACTGCCTGGGCCGCTCTCCGGCTCGGTGCCGAGGTCCACGTCCTGCACCTGCTGGAACATTCGGAAAGTCCCGCCCCCGCCGATGTCTCCGGCACGATCGGCATCGACGCACAAAGCGCGCTCCTGTCCGAACTGGTGGCGCTCGCCGAGACGCAAGGCCGTCTCGCGCAAGCCAAGGCTCGTGCGTTGCTCGATCAGGCAAAAGGCCAACTCGCGAACGCCGGCATCGCTAAAGTCGTGATCGAACAGCAGCACGGTGCACTCGTCGATTCCATCGAACGTTTTGAAGCAACGGCCGATCTTGTCGTAATCGGTAAGCGGGGCGAACACGCCGATTTCGCAAAACTGCATCTCGGAAGCAATCTGGAGCGCGTCATCCGCAGCTGCCACCACCCGGTGCTTGTTGCTTCCCGCGTCTTCAACCCGATAGACCGCTTCCTCATCGCGTTCGACGGCGGCCCCAGTGCCAAGAAGGCGGTCGCCTACGTCGCCAGCCAGCCGCTCCTCAAGGGATTGTCCTGTCATCTGATCACTGCGGCGTCATCCCGATCTGCGCTTTCAGACGAGTTGGCCGCCGCTCATCATCAACTCACGGAAGCCGGCTACAGCGTCACCGCCAAGCAAATCGCCGGTGATCCGGAAGCGGTGATCGCCGACGAAGTCAAACGTCTTGAGATCAATCTGCTAGTTATGGGCGCCTATGGCCACTCGCGTATCCGTAAGTTCATCGTCGGCAGCACGACCACCTCGCTCGTTCGCACCTGCACGATTCCCCTCCTGCTCTTCCGCTGAGCCGTTTGCCGACCCGCGCCGGGCGCGTCCAGTCGTGACGTCTCGGTCATGCACCCAGGGCCAGCACCTCTCGGCTGCATGGTGAAGCATCAAAAGGTTGTGGTTCTTTGGTAAGTGTACAACTCTGACGTGAAGACGTGGCGGGGGATGAATCGTGTAGGCTGGGCGGATGGGAAAACATCCCAAGCGAGCTGAGACAGCAATCCGCAAACCGCGCGGGCCGCGCCTGACCCCGGACCAGCGAGCCCAGATCCTGGGCGAGTTCCGCGCCAGCGGCCTCACCTAAGAACGTTTCGCCGCGGCAACACCAGATAAACATAGCGACCTTGCGTAATGGGATTTATCAGCCGGCCGGTGGTTGCGCTGGCGGCTTCGTACCGGTGCAGATCGTGCACCCGAACCGTATGGCCGCCGGGCCGGTGGTGGGATCGCCCGCCGCCAATACGATCCGTTGGCTGCAGGGTGTGGCCGTGGAGTTGGCCGTCGACCTCCATGGCGACGGTGTGGTGCGGCTGGTGCGTGAACTCCTCGGACCCTGTTCACCATAGGGGCCTCGCCGCCGATCTATCTGGCGGTCGGAGCGACCGATCTGCGCAAAGGTTTTAACGGACTCCACGGGCTGGTTCAAAATCGGTGGGGACAAGCGGTCAAGCCGCATGTGTCGGCGTTGGATAAAGTGGGCGGTGACGCCGACGCCCTGACGTTGGATGATCTGACGCTTCATTATATTTCTTCGCCATCCCATCACAGCACTTGCAGGGTCTTGCGGTAGAAGGCGACGACTTCGTCGGGGTCTTCGGTGAAGAGGATGTAGTCGGCCATCCATGCCGGGGCGCGTTTGGTGCGGATCATCTCGCGGATCTGTTTGCGCAGATCGGTCCAGTATTTTGAGTTGTAGAAAATGTACGGCACGCGCGGGCGGATGCCGAGTTTGAGGTTGCACAACTCGATGCCGATTTCCTCCAGCGTGCCGACGCCGCCGACGTTGAAGATGCAAAAATCGGCGATCTCAAACCACTTTTGCCGGTTGTGCCGCGCGGTGTCCTGAAACGTATTGAAAAAGTCGACACCGAGTTCGGGGGGCTGGGCTTCGAGTTCGAGGAAACACGCGCCGGTCATCGCGCCTTTGTTGCGCGCTTGATCGGTGGCGAGGCGCATCACACCGCCGCCGCCACCGGTGAGCACACCGACGGACGGGCCGATGAAGGCGGTGAGTTTGTCGATGAGCGTGGAGATTTTTCCCGTCTCTTTGTCGTCGAGGCCGACGGCCGAACCGTAGAAGGCGAGGATGGTGGACTCTTGGAAGCGTTTCACGCGTTCGTCGCGCACGAAGAAGCCGTGATTCTTTTTGTAGGTGTGGAGAAAGAGATCCTTCATCGCCTCGTTGTGCCAGTAGACGTCGATGCCGAGGGCTTCGAAGGTTTCGAGGCGGGCGTGGGTATTGTTCGAGAGGAAAAAGCCGTGGGTGCGCGAGGGCTTGCGGAAGATGAGGCGGCGGAGTTTCACCTTCTGGAGGCGGGTGAGGAGCTCTATCTCTTCCAGGAGGTTCGGGAAATAGTCGATGAGGAGTGTATCGGCATTTTCGGGCGCGGCGTCGAGCGCCTGGACCATGGTCGGGTAGCCGCAGTGCGGGGTCAGGTTGTCCAGTTTCGCCTTGAGAGCGGCTTGGTCGGCGGCGTTGAGCAGCAGGCTGCAATTCTCCATCGTGGAGCTCTGGCCGCGGAGCGTGAGACGGGTTTTTGGGCGGGCCTCGCCGGTGTCCTTCGGCGGATTTTCGTCGAGGCACTGGTAGATCGTGGTGGCGGTGGCGTGGAGGCGGGCGCGGCGTTTCTCCAACGACTTGGTTTCGGGGTCGGCGGCGGCCGGCGCGCGGAAGACTTCGACGGAGACGACGGGGTTGACCACGAGCTGGTCGCTCGTGTTGTAGATCTCCAGCATGATGTTTGTTCCAAAGGTCTTGATCGGGTCGAGTAATACGGCGCTGGTGTGGATGCCGAAGTTGCCCTCGCCGCGGTTGAGCAGGACGTAGTGCTCTTTCAGGTACATCGAGCAGCTGGTGAGGATGCCGGAGCGGGGCGGCACGGTGAGCATTTCGGTCTCGTGGCGGACCTGGACTTTGTCGAGGTAGCCGCGGCCGGCGTCGCCGTTGACCATGCGTTCGAATTGCGGGCGCTGGAGCTTCGGGTTGAGCGTGTAGCGCACGCTGTGCGGGGTGAGAAAGACGTGGCCGAGGCGGTCGATGCTGATGGTGTTGGGGAGTTTCAACCGGTTCGTCTGCACGGCCTCCCAGATTTCGTTGGTGGTGAGTTTGGCGGATTCGGGCGCGAGGTAGAGGCGGCCGACGGGCACGCCGGAGCGGAGGAGTTTTTTCCAGAAAGGGGCGTTGGGGAAACTGAGGTCGTAGAGCGAGGCTTCGGCTTCGAGGAGCAGGCGGTTGCCGTCGATCTTCGGCTCGCCGGCGGTGATCATCTCGATGCCGATGCGGGCGAGGGTGCTGCGTTCGGTGAAGTGCAGGCGGGCGCGCTGCGTTTTCATGAAATCGAACTCTTCGGGGTGGCGGGGCCAGAAGGCGAGCGTGAGCGTCATCGTGTGCTCGTCCTTGGGCTTAACCGTGAGAATCTGGCCGTCTTGACTGGTCCAAAATTGATCGGGCGTCATGTGGCGTCGAGTCAAGGCACCGAGACGCGGGCTGACAAGGGGGGAAACGCAGGCGTTGCGCGGTTGTGACCTCGGGCGGCGGTGAGAGGTGAAACCGCGGATGAACGCAGATGAGCGCTTATGAACGCAGCTGAGCCTGATGCCGCGAGAAAAGGTGATGGGATTTGGCTGCGGTGAGGCGCTGGCGGCGGGGCCATTGCGGCTAATACAACGCAATGGTCCGGCTTTAAAATTGTCCGGCTTTGCGCAAAGGATCGCAACCGGGCGGGCTATTTTTTCAAGATGAGAGTTTATGCCGTCTGATACCTGCACTCCGATTCGTAACCGTTGGCTCGTGGCTGCCGCTGCTGTCGGCATCCATATTTCCATTGGCGCTGTCTACGCGTACAGCGTTTACGTGAAGCCTTTGGAAGAAACACTCGGCTGGGGCAAAACCCAGGTGACGGTGGCGTTTAGTCTCGCGATTGGCTGCCTCGGTTTGTCGGCGGCGTTTCTGGGGCGTTGGGTCGAGCGGAAGGGGCCACGCATGGGCGGGCGTGTGGCGGCGCTGTTTTACGGCTGCGGTTTGCTGCTGGCCGGTCTGGCGGTGACGCAGGAATCGCGCGCACTGTTCTATCTTGGCTATGGCGTGTTGGGTGGCATCGGTCTCGGCGTGGGCTATATCACGCCGGTCGGGGCGTTGGTGAAATGGTTTCCCGACCGCCGCGGTCTGGCTACTGGTCTCGCGATCATGGGTTTCGGTTTCGGCGCGTTTCTCGGCGGACCTTTGGCGGTGGCGCTGATCAGCGCCTACGGACTGGCCAAGGCGTTTTTCATCCTTGGCGCGGGTTATGGTGTGTTGATGCTGGTTTCGGCGCAGTACTTGGCGGCACCGCCGGAAGGCTGGTCGCTCGCAGGCGCAAAAACGTCGGGAGAAAACGCGCAAGCGTCCGCGATCAAAAACGCTGAGACGGCTTCCGCAACGTCCTCGGCCGTGGTCGCGCTTTCGCCGCGCGAGGCATTGGCGACGACGCGTTTCTATCTGCTTTGGGCGATTTTCTTCGTCAACGTCACTTGCGGCATCGCACTCATCTCGGCCGCCTCGCCGCTCGGACGTGAGATCGCTGGACTGACGATCGCGCAGGCTACGACGATGGTGGGGTTGATGGGCCTTTTCAATGGCCTCGGACGCATCGGCTGGTCGACGCTTTCTGATTATCTGGGCCGACCGGGCACGTACTTGCTGTTCTTCGCTTTCGAAGGCGTTGCGTTTTATCTGCTGCCCAACTTGTCCAATGCCTTCGCGTTTCAGGCGGTGCTCTTCCTGATCATCAGTTGCTACGGCGGTGGTTTCGCGACGTTGCCGGCGTATGTGGGCGATATGTTCGGCACGAAAAACCTTTCGGCCATCTACGGTTACCTGCTGACAGCTTGGTCGGCTGCGGGCATTCTTGGACCGCTCCTTGCGGCGGCCGTGCGCGAACGCACCGGCAGTTTCGCCAGCACGCTCCAAGGTTTTGCTTGCGGCTTTGTGGTGGCCATCGCGCTTACGCTTTGGCTCGTGATCGAACAGCGTCGGGTGTCCGTTCGGCAGGCTCAGGTCTTAGCCCAGAGCCGGGCTTGAGCTCGGCAAGGAGGTTTGTAGGTGGGCGAGGGGGCTTTTAACGTCTCCCGTCCGCCCGCTGTTGGTCAGTGGCGGGTGTGGCGCGGTGGCGTTTAGTAGAATAGGTGCCTGATAATTAGGTGCTTGAGTGGCTTAATATCATTCTTTAGCAGAAGTTATGGCTTGTGAATAACCGTCTTAACTTGCTTTGCAAGAAAGGTATAAGTTTTTGCATGAAAGAAAAGACTAGCCATTTTTGTTTTGCGTATCATGGCCGCGTTTTTAAATTTCATCACTTCGTTTTGATTATTCGTAAGCTGTTGAATGTTAGATTTAAATGTATTATGTAGGCAATGGTTATGGTGAAATATATTGCATTATACTGGCAGGATATTGATCTCTTCAGGTTCAACGTATGAATACGAACCTAGATGATACGCAGTTAGTTGCGAAAAAAATGAGCCCGTTTTTTCCCGGTCTCTGGTGTAACCACCTCGATGTATCCGATTTTGTATCGAAGAATATCACTCCCTATCATGGTGATGCCTCATTTCTTGCTGGTCCGAGCAAGGAGACAGGCTACCTCTGGAGTGTTTGCCAACACGCCTTAAAGGAGGAGCGTGCGCGAAACGGTTGCCGGGCAATTGATCCCGAAAACATCTCTTCCATCACGAGCCATCGTCCCGGCTATATCGATCAGCAGCATGAGGTGATCGTGGGTCTGCAGACCGACGAACTGCTCAAGCGTGCCATCAAGCCGTTCGGCGGCGTGAAGGTCGTCGAAAACGCCGTTAAGGAACGAGGCCTCGAGCTTTCGCCGAAGGTCATCGAGATTTTCCATTACGCGAAAAACCACAATGATGCGGTTTTCTCGTCCTACGATGCCGAGATTCGCGCTTTTCGCTCGAAGCACATCATCACCGGCCTACCGGACAACTATGCTCGTGGCCGCATCATCGGCGACTACCGTCGTCTCGCGCTCTACGGCACAGCTTACCTGATCAAGATCAAGAAGGCCGACCTCGCCAAAATCGACGGCGACATGACTGATCACACCGTGCGTTTGCGCGAAGAAATCGGCATGCAGCTGAAGGCCTTGCAGGACATCGCCACGATGGCGGCTTCCTATGGCTTCGATGTCACCGTGCCGGCCAAGAACGGCCGCGAAGCGACGCAGTGGGTTTACTTTGCCTACCTCGCCGCCGTGAAAGAGCAGGACGGTGCCGCGATGTCGTTGGGCAACGTGTCCTCCTTCCTCGACATCTACTTCGAGCGCGACATCAAAACTGGCGTCCTCACCGAGTCCGGCGCGCAGGAGATCGTTGACCACTTCGTGATGAAGCTCCGCATGGTGCGTCATCTGCGCCCGGGGGCCTACGACGACATCTTTGGCGGCGATCCGACTTGGGTCACCGAATCGATCGGCGGCATGTTCCACGATGGCCGCACGAAGGTCACTAAGACCTCGTTCCGCTTCCTTCAAACTCTCTATAACCTCGGACCATCGCCTGAGCCGAACCTCACCGTACTCTGGTCTGAACAACTCCCCGCTGGCTTCAAAGCCTTCTGCGCCCAGGTGTCGCTCGATACGTCCTCGCTCCAGTATGAGAACGACGACCTCATGCGCGACGTGCGCGGTTCCGACGACTACGGCATCAGCTGCTGCGTCTCTCATCAGGAGATCGGCAAAGCGATCCAGCACTTCGGTGCCCGCGCCAATCTAGTCAAAGCGCTGCTCCTCGCGATCAACGCCGGTCGCGAAGAAGAAGGCGGCTTGCAAGTCATCAAGGGCATCCCCGCGCTGCCCGCCGGTCCGCTCAACTACGAGGAGGTCAAGGCCAACTTCGAGCGCTGCATGCAGGAGCTCGCGCGCGTCTATGTGAAGGCGATGTTCATCATCCACTTCATGCACGACAAGTACTACTACGAGAAAGCCCAGATGGCCTTCGTCGACACCGATCCGCGCATCGACGTCGCTTACGGCGCTGCCGGCATCTCCATCGTGGCCGACGCTCTCTCGGCGATGAAGTACGCCAAGGTCACGCCCGTGTTGAACGACCAGGGCATCGCTATCGACTACAAGATCGAAGGCGATTTCCCGAAGTTCGGTAACGATGACGACCGCGTCGACTCCATCGCGCAGGACGTCGTGAAGTTCTTCTCCGACGAACTAAAAAAGCACCGCCCGTACAAAAACGCGAAGCCCACGCTCTCGCTCCTCACGATTACCTCTAACGTCATGTACGGCAAAAACACCGGCGCGACGCCCGACGGCCGCAAGGCCGGCGAGCCCTTCGCCCCCGGTGCCAACCCGATGCACGGCCGCGACACGCACGGTGCCATCGCCTCGCTCAACTCGGTCGCCAAGCTCGACTACCGTATGGCCGAAGACGGTATCTCCAATACCTTCTCCATCGTGCCGAAGGCGCTGGGCTCCAGCCGCACCGAGCAGATTCAAAACCTCGTGTCATTGATGGGCGGATACTTTGGCAGCCGCGCCCACCATCTGAACGTCAACGTGCTCGACCGCGAAACCCTGCAGCAAGCGTTCGAGCATCCGGAAGACTATCCTCAGCTGACGATCCGCGTCTCAGGCTATGCGGTGAACTTCACCCGTCTGTCCCCGGCTCACCAGAAGGAAGTCATCACGCGCACCTTCCACGGATCGCTGTGATTCCGACCGCTCCGGCCAGTCTGAGGGTTCACTCCCTGGAAACCATGGGTGCCCAGGACGGGCCGGGGCTTCGTTTGGTTGTTTTCACGCAGGGCTGTCACATGCGCTGCGTGTATTGCCATAATCCCGACACGCTGTCGCTCGAAGGCGGCAGTGTGATCGCGGTCGATGAACTCGTCGCGCGCGCCCTGCGCCAAAAACGCTACTTTGGGACAAATGGCGGCGTTACGATCAGTGGCGGCGAACCCACGCTGCACCGCGAAAGCCTCTTGCTGTTGTTTCGGGCGCTGCATGCCGAGGGTATTCACACCTGCCTCGACACCAACGGCCTAATTTTCGACGACGCGCTCAAGGCGCTCTACGCCGAGACCGATCTCGTGCTCCTCGATATTAAACACATCGACGACGCCGCGCATCGCCGCCTGACCGGCGTGAGCAACGAAGTGCCGTTGCAAGCCGCCGCCTATCGCGAAAGCACCGGCAAGCCGCTCTGGTTGCGTTATGTTTTAGTGCCCGGCTGGAGCGACCAGCCTGAATTTCTGGAAGCGTGGGCGAACCACTTTTCCACCTACAAAAGTGTCGAGCGCGTGGAGATTTTGCCGTACCACCAGCTTGGCGTCCATAAGTGGTCGTCGTTAGGCATGACCTATAAGCTCGAAGGCGTGCAACCGCCCGACCAAGCCGCCCGCGAACGCGCCAAGTCAATCTTCAGCCGCCACCTCGCAAACGTGGTGGTGAAGTAAGCGCGTGCGGCCGGGCCGCGCGGCCCTACCGTTTCAGGCCGAGGATCACGATGCCGCCGGCGACGAGCGCGATGCCGAACCATTCACGCAGGCTGGGGCGGTCGCCGAGAAAAGCCGTGGCGAAAATCGCGACGAGGATGACGCTGAGTTTGTCGACCGGCGCGACCTTGGAGGCGTCGCCGATTTTCAGCGCGCGAAAGTAGCAGACCCACGACGCGCCGGTGGCGAGGCCGGAGAGGACGAGAAACGCCCACGTCTTGCCGGAGAGCCGGAGCGGGTTGCTCCATTTCTGCGCGTACCAGACGAAACCGCTTAACACCACCAAGATGACTACGGTGCGGATGAGCGTGGCGAGATCGGAGTCGACGCCTTGGATGCCGATCTTGGCGAAGATGGCGGTGAGCGCGGCGAACACCGCTGAAAGAATCGCCCAGTAAAACCATGTGTGATCGGCGGTCATATTTTTTTATGAAAATGCAGTAGGTCGCCGAGGGCACAGAGCGCGGACACCGAGATCACAGAGAAAATTCAGGAATAGGTTGGGGAGCTTTTTTATGGCGAGTTTTGCCGGAAGTTTTGGACTTACTTGCGATTCTCCCGCCGCCTCTGGGTCAGAGCTCTGTGTTCTCTGTGGCCAATGTCTTGGGCCGATCTGATTGAGTTGGTCTACCTACGTTTTCTTTCGGCTCTTGGGCTCGATGTTGAGGTAGGTCTTGTTGAGCATCTGGCTCTCGTAGAGTTGGAGGAGGCGCACGCCTTCGCGGGGTTTGACGTGGTCCTTGCGCGTGGCGTTGTCGATCTGTGCCTTCATTCTTCGGCAGAGGTCTTCCTGGTGGTATTGCACGCCCTCGATCACGTCGGCGATGCGGCTGCCGCTGAGCGCTTCTTCGATGTAGAAGCCGTTGGGTTCGTCGGGTTCTAGGAAGACGTGGACCTCGTTCACGCGGCCGAAGAGGTTGTGCAAGTCACCCATGATGTCCTGGTACGCGCCGGTGAGGAAAACGCCGAGGTAGTACGGCTTGCCGTTGAGCGGGTGGAGCGTGAGGTAGTCCTTGGTGTCCTGGAGGTCGACGAAGCTGCTGATCTTGCCGTCGGAGTCGCAGGTGATGTCGACGAGGATGGCGTTGACGGAGGGGCGTTCCTGCAACCGGTGCAAAGGGGCAATCGGGAAGAGCTGTTTCAGCGCCCAGTGGTCGAGCAGCGATTGGAAGACGGAGAAATTGCAGACGTACTGGTCGGCGAGGAGTTTTTTGAGGTCGTGCAGTTCCTCGGGCTGGTAGCCGGTTTCGTTGCCCTCCTTGTCGATCTGCTCGCAAATTTGCCAGAAAATGGATTCGGCGGCGGCGCGGTTTTCGATGTCGAGGTAGCCGAGATTGAAGAGCGAAAACGCTTCTTCCTTTTTCTGGAGCGCGTCGTGGAAACGTTCAAGTCGGCCGAGCTTGGGTTTATTTTTCAGCAGCAGCTCCAGGTCGGTGACGACCTTGTCCTTTTCCTTGGGTTGGTGCTGCTGGCCGAGTGTCTCCTTTTTGTTGATACGCTCGAAGACCTCGACGACGAGCATGGAGTGCGGGGCGACGACGGCGCGGCCGCTTTCGCTGACGATGTCGGGCTCGGGCACGCCAGCTGCGCTGCAGATTTCGCGGATGTTGAAGACGATGTCGCGGGCGTATTCCTCCATCGAGTAGTTCATCGACGACTCGAAGTTGGTGCGCGAGCCGTCGTAGTCGATGCCGAGGCCGCCGCCGACGTCGAGGTAGCCCATAGGGAAGCCCATCTTGTGGAGCTGGCAGTAGAAACGCGTGGCTTCGATGACGGCGTTTTTGATCGTGATGATGTTCGGCACCTGCGAGCCGATGTGAAAATGGATCAGGCGCAGGCAGGAGGAAAGTTTGGCGGCTTTGAGTTTCTCGGAGGCGAAGAGGATTTCGGCGGTGTTGAGGCCGAACTTGGCGTTTTCGCCGGTGGACATGGCCCACTTGCCCTCGCCGCGCGTGAGGAGTTTGGCGCGCAGGCCGATCATGGGCTTGATGCCGGCCTCTTTGGAAAGGCGGATGATGTCGTCGACCTCGGCGAGCTGCTCGACGACGATGATGACTTTCTTGCCGAGCTTGCGGCCGAGGAGCGCGAGGCGGATGTAGTCGTCGTCCTTGTAGCCGTTGCAGATGATGAGCCGCTGGTTGTTGTCGTGCATCGCGAGCGCGATCATGAGCTCGGGTTTGGAGCCGGCTTCGAGGCCGTAGTTGAACTCCTTGCCCGCATCGAGCACTTCCTCGATGACCTCTCGCAGTTGGTTAACCTTGATCGGGAAGACGCCGCGGTAGCCGCCCTTGTAGCCTTCGTCCTTGATGGCGCGGTTAAAGACTTGGTTGATTTGGAGCACGCGATGGCGCAGCAAATCTTGGAAGCGGATGACCATCGGTGCGCGCAGGTTCATGCCGACAGCCTCCTGGATCACGTCCATGATGCGGACGCTCGCGCCGCCGGGCAGGGGCTGGACGTTGACGAAGCCGCCTTCATCGACGTGAAAGTGGCCCGCGCCCCAGCGTTTGAAACCGAAGTGGTCTTCGGACTTTGCGGCTGACCAAGAAGTGGAAGGTTTGCTTTTCAACGCGGGAAGGCGACTGCAGGGGTTATGGCTTGCTTTTTCAGCGGTGAGTCAAGTTTAGTGCGTGTTTCTTTTTTCAAAATCAACAACACACAAACACGAAAATGACATCACTTTTTTCCGCCCAGTCCATTTTAGCCCAAGCCGCGCCCGCTGCCGCCCCTTCCGCGAGCTCAAGTTTGATGAGCTTTTTGCCGATGATCTTGATTTTCGCGGCGATGTATTTCCTGATGATCGCCCCGCAGCGTAAGAAGCAGAAGGAGCACCAGAAGATGCTCGAATCCCTCGGCGCGGGCGACGAGGTCATCACCGCCGGCGGTATCTACGGCGAGATCACTAATAAGAAGGACGACCGTTTCGTCGTTCGCATCGGCGACAGCACGAAGATTGAAGTCGGCAAGGCTTTCATCACCACCGTCGTCAAGAAAGTCAGTTCATAACGGATCTCCGCCCGCTTTCCTTTTTTCACCGGCGCGAATCTGTTCGCGCCGGTGAACAACTTACCCCTTTGTGCGTTGTTGCCCCGCTCGGCGCCTTTTCCCTTTAACCAAAATAACCCATGCTTAAACGCAACCTCTGGAAGCTCACCCTTAGCTTCGCCATCGTCCTCTGGGCCGTATGGACGCTCCTGCCGCTGAATGATCAACCCTTCGCCGAGTACGCGAAATCTCAGTCTGGCTCGCAGGCAACACCCGCCAAGACCGCCGAATTCGCCGCCCTGCTCAAGGAAGCCGGTGAACGCAAAGCCGCCGACAAAGCCCCCAGCGCTTTCGTCGCCCTTAAAGACATCGCCAAGGAGCGCAAGCTCGACCTCTCGCATTACTTCCCGAACCTCAACCTCGGTGACGTCAAAAACCTTGAGCGCAAAAACGCCATTCTCCTCGACTACCTTCTGAAGGAATCCAAGGGCAAAGTGCAGCTCGGCCTCGACCTAAAGGGCGGCGTCGGCGTCACCCTCGAAGTTGATCCCACGCTGGCCGCTGCCAAAGCCGGCACCGACGAGCGCGACCAAAAAGAGAAACTCGACAAGGCCATCGAAATCATCGGCAACCGCATCAACGCCTATGGCGTGACCGAGCCTCTGATCCGCTCCGTCGGCGGCAACCGCATCGAAGTTCTCCTTCCGGGTCTCAACACGCAGGACAATCCCGAGATCGTCGATCAGGTCAAAAAACCTGCGCGCCTCGATTTCCGCCTCGTCCATCCTTTCCTCACGCCCGCCACCTCGCCCAACGAGATTCCGCCCGGCTATGAGATCATGACCCTCGAAAACGAGCACCGTGCCGGTGAAACCTCGGTGGAGGAAGTGTTCGTTAAGCGCATCCCGGAAATGACCGGCGAGGGCATCGACAAGTCCTTTGCCCATTACGACCAGTTCGGCAAGCCCGAGATTTCCCTCCAGCTCACCAAGGAAGGCCGCCGCCAGTTCGCCAAGGTCACCGCTGAGATCGCCGGTTACACCCAGCAGCTCGTCCAGCGCAGCGGCAACGCCAACGCCCGCGCCCGTCTCGCCATCGTGCTCGACGGCAAACTCTACTCCGCCCCCGGCGTCGAGAAAGAGATCAACGGCGACGCCGTCATCAACGGCAGCTTCACCGATCGCGAAGCCCAGAGCCTCGCCAACGCCCTCAATAACCCGCTCGACCTTCCGCTCGTCGTGAAGGAGCAGTACGAAGTCGGACCCTCGCTCGCCGCCGACGCCGTCTCCAGCGGCAAACAGGCCGCCATCATTGGCACGGCGCTCGTCGCCGGCTTCATGATCACCTACTATATGGTTGGTGGTGTGGTCGCGGTCCTCACGCTTGGCATCAACATGTTGGTTCTGTTCGGCCTCATGGCGATGTTTGGCGCGACGCTGACGATGCCCGGTATCGCCGGTATCGTGCTCACCGTCGGCATGGCGGTGGATGCCAACATCCTGATTTTTGAACGTATGCGCGATGAGCTGAACCTCGGCAAATCGCTCAAGGCCGCCCTCGTGAGCGGCTACGACAAGGCCTTCATCACCATCGTCGACGCGCACGTCACCCAGGTGTTGATCTGCTTTGTGATGATCTGGCTCGGTACTGGTCCGATCAAGGGCTTCGGAGTCACCCTCGCGATGGGTGTGTTCTCCACGCTCTTCAGCACGCTGATCGTCAGCCATCTCATCCTCGAATGGCTCATTGAAAAAGACATCGTGACGAAATTCCCGATGTTGCATTTCTTCCACATTATCGACGTCGACTTCGTCAAGTGGGGCAAGCCCGCCTTCATCGGCTCTTGGGTCGTCGTGCTCATCGGCCTCGCCACCGTGTTCTACAAAGGCGACGCGATCTACGGCATCGACTTCGCCGGTGGTGATGTGACGTCCGTTTCTTTCTCGCAGAAAATCGACGTCGCTGAAATTCGCCGCGTCGCTACGCAGGCTGGTTTCAAAGACGTGAGCCTCTCGTACCAAAGCGCCCTCGGCGAGGGCAAAGAAGTGCTCAAACTCGAAACGCCGTTCGGCCAGTCCGAGCGCTTGCTCGATGCCGTTCAGAAAGCGCATCCTGAAGCCAAACTGGTTAAAATCGGCACGAGCCAAATCGGGCCCTCGATTGGCGCAGAAATCAAATGGAACGCCGTGCTCTCCGTCACGCTCTCGCTGATCGTGATCATGGCCTATATCGCCTTCCGCTTTGAAGTGGGCTTCGGTATCGCTGCCGTGGTTTCTACGATCCACGACATCCTGATGACGATCGGTATCTTCGTTCTGTTTGGCAACCAGTTCTCCGCTCCCATGGTCGCGGCCATCCTCTGTATCGCCGGTTACTCGATCAATGACACCGTCGTCGTCTTCGACCGCATCCGCGAAGAACTCCGCCTCAATCCCAATACCAACCTCCGTGACGTGATCAATCTCTCGATCCGCCGCGTGTTCTCCCGGTCGTTGATGACGAGCTTCACTTCGTTCCTAGCCTCATTCGCGCTGTTCATCTTCGGCGGCGGCGTGATCCGCGACCTCTCGTTCACCTTCCTTGTCGGCATCATTACCGGCACATTCTCCTCGATTTTCATCGCCGCCCCGATCTTCTACTGGTGGCACAAGGGCGACCGCGCCCACGTCGAGAAACATCAGGATGTGAAGCCGACCTACGAGTGGACCGGTTCCAGCAAGGCATCTCAGTAAGCAATTGGTAGGGCGAGGCGTCCCCGCCGAGCCGAATCATTCTTCGGCTCACCCGGAGGGTTCGCCCTACCAGCGCTGCTCACATGCGCTGGATCTACTCACCTCTCGCTGAAGGGACGGTCGACGAGCTCAGTCACACCGCGGGCATCAGCCCCGTGCTGGCAGAGCTTCTGTTGCGCAACGGCCTCGCCGACCCCGCTGCCACCCTTCAGTTTCTCAATCCCGCGCTCAGCGGGCTGAGCGACCCTTTCCTCCTGCACAACATCGAAGCCGGGGCCGAACGCCTGCGTTTTGCCATCGAGTCGCGCGAAGAGGTTGTTGTCCTTGGCGATTACGATGTGGATGGCGTCAGCAGTACCGCGCTGCTCGTCTCCATCCTGCGCCGCTTTGGGCTTAAGCCAAGGTTCGTCGTTCCCCGTCGCATGGAGGATGGTTATGGTCTCTCGCGTAGCGCCATCGACCGCGCGCTTGAAGGCGGCAAGCCCGACCTTTTCATCGCACTCGATTGCGGCACCAATTCGCTCGACGAGGTCGCCTACCTCGTGGCGCAGGGCGTCGATGTGCTCGTCGTCGACCATCACCGCTCGAAGGAAAAAGCGCTCGACCAGGGCATCCTCATCAATCCGCACGTCGTCAGCGGCGACGAGGACAAACCGTGGCACCACCTCTGCACTGTGGGTCTGGTCTTCAAACTGGCGCACGGACTTTTGAAATTGTTGCGCGCGGAAAACAACGCCGTCGCTCTGGGCATCAAGTTGCGCGACTACCTAGACCTCGCTGCGCTCGGCACCGTGGCCGATCTTGTACCGCTGCGGGGTGAGAACCGCATCATTGCCCGGCAGGGCCTGAAAACGCTCAAGACGACTCGGCGCCCCGGCTTGCGTGCCCTCATGCAGGTGGCCGGTGTGAAAACCGAAAACGAGATCATGCCCGTTGATATCTCGTTCCGCCTCGGGCCGCGCATCAACGCCAGCGGCCGTCTCGCCGACGCCGCACTTTCCGTCGAGCTCATGCTGAGCGACGACGAAGATTTTTGTAACGAAACCGCCCAGCAGCTCGACGCGTTTAATCGCGAGCGCCAGGATATCGAGCGCCAGATTACCGAGCAAGCTGAGCACATGATCGAGACGCAGTACGCCGACTGGCCCGGCATCGTGCTCTACGCCGACAACTGGCATCCCGGCGTCGTCGGCATCGTGGCAGGCCGCGTCTCCCGCAAATACAACCGTCCCTGCGTCGTGCTCGGCAACGAAGGAGACCTGGCGAAAGGTTCTGGGCGCAGCGTCGACGGCGTGAGCCTCGTCGATGTCCTCGGTTTGTGCGCGGAACATCTTTCCAGCTGGGGCGGCCATCCGATGGCGGTGGGTGTGGCTTTGCAGAAAACAAGTCTCGACGCCTTTCGCACGCGCTACGCCGAAGCCGTGCGCCAGCAGGTCGGTAGCGATTTGATCGAGGCACGGCTGGTGCTCGCGGCCTGGCTCAAGCCCGACCAGATTCGCGAACCGCTGATGGCCGAGCTGGCCGAACTATATCCCTTCGGCCAAGGCAACCCCGAGCCGGTCTTTGGCCTGCGCGGCGTGGTGTTTCAACAGCGCCCGGAGGTGTTTAAGGAACAGCATTTCCGTTTTAGTTTCGACGATGGCCGCGGCCGCCGACTCTTCGGCGTCGCCTGGAAAATGGCCGACCGCCTGCCGCCCGTCGGCGTGCCGATCGACATGGCCGTCGAGCTCACCTGGAATTATTTCAACGATCGCAAACTTCTCCAGCTCGAGCTGATCGACTGGCGTCGCACCGAGTAAAAAACTACTCCACTGGAGGGTGCGAGCTCGTCTCGCCGCCGGGTTGACACTCCGCCGCCTGCTCCGCTTGATCACACCAGCTCGCCGCCCTGACCTGAAGGTCGGCGAACGTTTAAACCGCCGTTGGCAGTTGGAATTACGAAGAAACAAAGAAGGCCAAATTAGGATGAAAGTCGCCGCCCAAAAAGATTACGCCGTTATCACCGGCGATATCGTGGATTCCTCGAAACTGCCCAAGGCGCAGCGTCAGGCCTTACCTGCTTTTATCGCCAAGGCCTCGCGTGAAACGTGCAAGGCGTTTCCCAAACTCGTGCCGCTCGCGGCTGATGTTTTTCGCGGTGACGGTTGGCAACTCCTCGTCACTGACATCGTGCAAAGTCTGCGTGTCGGCCTCTTTTTTCGCGCTTGCCTGCGTACCGCCGCCGAACGTGGACGCGGGCTCGATACCCGCATGGCGATTGGTTTGGGGCGGGTGGATTTTGTGCGCGAACGCGTTTCCCAAGGCGATGGCGACGCCTACCGCCTCTCCGGGCGCGAGCTGGAGGCGATGCCGCGCAGACAGTACTTGCGCCTAGTTTTGCCCGTCGAAAAAAAAGTGGAAGCCCTCACCGTCATTGTGCGCCTGATCGACGTGCTCGCCCGCGGTTGGACGGGTAAGCAGGCGCTCGCCATCCGTGGTGCGTTGCGTGGTTGGACGCAGGAGAAGATCGCGAAAGAATGGCCTGAGGCGATCAGCCAGCAGGCCGTGACCAAGCACCTCGACGGGGCTCAGTGGTCCGCCTTGGAGGAAGCGTTGACTTATGTTGAAAACAACCTCCATAGGTTGTAGTGTGCCATTACAACCTCCAGAGGTTGTAGTCGGTGCGGGGCCTGTGGCGGCCTGCACGCCGAGCCTGAGCTGTGTCCTTTGGGTGCGGTTGCACCCAAAGGCAAAAGTCCAAACACAAACGGCCTCGTTTTTCTTTTCTTTATGCTGACGCTGCTCCAACTCGACCTCGGACTCGCCTTGCTGGCTGCGCATGCTTTAGCGGATTTTGTGCTCCAGCCCGATTGGATGGTGAAAGCCAAGGCGCGGCGGCCCGTGCTGTTCTTGCATTGCCTGATTGCGGCGGGGCTCGCGTATGCCTTGGCGGGGCGTTGGACGCTCTGGCTGCTGCCGGCGTGGGTTTTCCTCAGTCACGCGGTGATCGATTTTGTGAAAGTACGTTCAACCCGGAGCACGTTGTCGGTGTTCTTGCTCGATCAGGTGGCGCATCTGGCCGTAGTCGTGATGTTGACGTGGTGGCTCGCGCGCGGTGGGGAACTTTCTCTTTGGGCTAAATATTATGGCCCTACTCTTTGGCGCGGCTGGATCGCGGTAATCGGTGCAATCTTGTGCGTGCGCGTGGGCGGCATCCTCGTTGGCTTTTGGGTGAAGCCGTACCTCGACGAAATTGAACAGGCCCATGCTGAGTCCGGGGTGGCAGTGAAAGCCGTGCGCGGGCTGACCAATGGTGGCCGGTTGATCGGCCAGTGGGAGAGGCTGATGATTTTTATGTTTGTCGGTCTCGGTCAGCCGATGGCCGTGGGCTTTTTGGTGGCGGCCAAATCCGTCTTTCGCTTCGGTGAATTAAAGGACCGCGAAAACCGCATGGAAGCCGAGTACATTACGATCGGCACCCTGATCAGTTTCGGCTGGGCTATCGCCACCAGCAGTCTGACGTGGTGGTTGGCGCGTCTGGTGTGACAAAGAACGCGAGAGACACGGAGCGGTTAGTGGTTTTAGTTAAGACGGTTTGTCCTGCCCTTTTTTTCTCTATCATAATTTCCGCTGCATGCAGGCGGATGATTCTCTCGAAAAGGGTTTGATTGATGAATCGCTTAACTCGTGCCGGTGGCGGATAGTTTTGGTGTGAGGATTTCTAACGCGACGCGGGCGGCGGCTTCCTCGGCCACTTTTTTCGATTTCCCCCGGCCGGTGCCGACGGGTTCGTCGTTGAAGAAAACTTGGGTCTCGTACTCGCGGTTGTGGTCCTCGCCGTAGGTGGCGATCACTTCGTAGCGGATCGCGTGGTTGCCGTGCTGGGGTTGCACGAGTTCCTGCAACCGTCCTTTCGGGTTTTCCGAGGGCTGCAGCGCGGCGAGGTGGTCGGCGAAAGAGCCGTAGAGCGCGAGCACGACGCGGCGGGTGGTCGCGAGATCGGAGTCGAGGTAGATCGCGCCGACGAGGGCTTCAAAGGCGTCTTCGAGCGCGGCGGCGCGGTCGCGTCCTCCTGTCTGATCTTCGCTGGTGCTGAGGCGTAGGGCGGCGGCGAGCCCGATCTGGCGCGCGAGCTGGCACTGGAACGCGCCTCTGGCGAGGGCGGAGCGGTTCTTGCTCAATGCTCCCTCGCGGTCGGCGGGGTAGCGCTGGAAGAGTTCCTCGGTCAGGATGAGTTGAAGCACGGCGTCGCCGAGGAATTCGAGGCGTTGGTTGCTCTCCGGCTCCTGCGGAAATTCGTGCAGGTACGACGGGTGCGTGATGGCCTGTACGAGCAGTTGCGGTTCGCGAAACGTGTAGGCGAGGCGCTGCTGCAAAGCCTGAAGGGTCTTGGCGAAAGGTTCGGTCACGGCGGAGCGAGGTTAGCAGAGGGGCGGGCGCTGCCAAGCGGTTTGCGCGGGCGCGTGGAGGAGGTTGCGGAGTTTAACCGCAGAGGTCGCGGAGTGCGCGGAGAAATGCTTGGGTGGCGATTTTACTTTTGCTTGTTCGGTGATAAATCGCTTCTTCCGTTCTTCGTGTTCAGCTACTGCCTACGAGCTGGCGCTGGAGTAGCGGCGGAGGCCGCGGTTGAAAACGAACACCGCGAGCGAAAACCAGCCTGCCGCCGCGGCGATCAGCCAGAGCGTGAGGCTGGGTTGGAAGCCGTAAAGGAGCGTGCGGGCCGGGGTGTTGCTCACGACGACAACGGGTAGGGCGTAAACGAATACAACGTTGTTCAGGCCGCGAAACGCTTCGCGCGGCAGGCGGGAAAATTCGTACAGCGTGAAGTAGGAGCCTTCGAGTCCCTCGGTTTTCACGATCCAAAATGTGAGCGAGACGACGAGTACCATCGTGCTGTAGTGGATAACCAGTCCGCAGAGAATCAGTAGTGCGTAGAGCGCGAGGTCGAGCGCGCTGGGGTGGAGGGCGAGTTTGTGTGCGGCATAGACGACCAGACTCACGGCCACGACGACATTGGCGAGGCCGTCGAGGTCGAGTTTGCGCGTTGAGACCATGAAGAGTGGGTTGCCGGGCTGAGCGAGGAAGAAGTCGAAGTGGCCGCTGCGGACGTTGCGGCCGAGTTCGAAGAGGTTGCTCCAGAAAAAGCCCATGAAAAGGCGCTGCATGATCATGGCGGTGCCGATGAGCAGCAGCATCTGGTATTTGTTCCAGCCGGCGATGGAGTCGGTGTGGCGGTAGATGATCTCGATGGTGAGCACGTTGACGCTCATCCAGAGCAGTTCGACCATCGCCCACATGAGTGTGTCAAAACGAAACATCATCGTCCGCACAATCGAGTAGCGGGCGCAGGCGAGCCAGAGGCGCAGGTAGCTGGGGAATTTCATGTGCGGAGGTCTGTCTGATAACTTGAACTTGGTTTTGCCGTGCCGTGGTGCGCCCTACGAAAGTAACCTATTAGGTTACTTTGTCGGTTTATCGTTGGTCAGGTTTGGATGGGGCGGCGGAACGCCTCGACTTGAATACGGATTTTTGCCGCATGGAGTTGATCGAAATGATTTGGGGCTGCTTATGGATTTTCGCTGGTTATTGTTTGGCTCAACCGCCGACGGCGGTGTGGCGGCGCAGGCCGCGTTTCCAGAGCAGATTGGCGCAGCCCAGCAGCGCGGCCGCCCAAAACACTTGGATGCCGAGGCCGGCGAGCGCCTGCATGGGCTCGGCGATGCGGCCGGTGAAAATCGCGACCGGAAAATACATTTGGTAGTAGTACGGCAGATACCGCGAGATTTCGAAGAGCATCTTCGGCATCAGATCGAGTGGGAAAACCTGTCCGCCGAGGAGCGTCTCGATCGCGTAGGAGAGGATGATGAACGACTGGATTTCCAAAAACCAAAACGTCAGCAGTCCGAAGCAGTAGGCGATGGTGAATTGAATGAGCGCCGACAGCGCCATCGCAGGCACACCCAGCAGCAACCGCCAGAGATCCATGGGAAGCGTCAGCTGGTGGTGTAGCAGCAGCAGGATCGCCGTCAGCGGGATCAGCGTGAGCAGTCCTGAGACGAGGCGCGCCGCGCAAAAAATGCTGATGCGATAGAGAAAATAATTAATCGGTTTCAGCAGGAACTGGTTGATCAAGCCGTTGCGGATTTCCTCGCTGATCTGGTAATCCTCGCTGAAGGCGCCGATGAAAAACTGCAGCATGAGGATCATGATGAAGTACGTCATCGTCTGCCCGAGATCGAAGCCGCCGACCTGGGTTTTGCCCGCAAACGCTGCGCCCCAGAGCACAAAAATGACGATCAAGTGGAAGAGCGAGAAGGTCGCGCGAATCGCGAAGTTCCACCGGTAAACCAGATTGCTCTGGAGTCCGATGAGGAAGGCGTGACGGTATTTCGCGAGGCTGGAAAACATGACGTGACGAGCAGTGAAGCGCGGAGTCGCCTAGAGGCAACGACCAGATGCGGCTTGGCCCGGAGTCTGTTGCTTGAGAAGCGCGTTGTGCGCGCAGTGTCGCTCAGTCCGCCTTCAGGTTGAAGCGGGCGATGATTTCCTTCGCGAGTTTCTTGTAGGCGGTGGCGCCGGGGGAGAGCGGGTCGTAGGCGAAGATCGTCTGGCCGAAGCTCGGCGCTTCGCTCAGGCGCACGGTGCGCGGGATGACCGTGTCAAAAATCTTTTCCGGCAGGTGCTCTTTGACCTCGTTGACCACTTGGCGGGATAGGTTGGTTCGCACGTCGAACATCGTCATCACGATGCCGCCGACCTCGAGGGCGGCGTTGACGTTGGCGGTTTTGAGTCGTTCGACCACCTTGAGGATCTGGCCGAGGCCTTCGAGTGCCATGTACTCGCATTGCAGGGCGATGAGCAGGAAGTCGGCGGCGGCGAGGCTGTTCATCGAGAGCATGCCGAGGGCGGGCGGGCAGTCGATGATGATGGCCTTGTATTCGCCGGAGTCGCGCACGGGCTGGAGGCAGGTGCGGAGCTTCATCAGGTAGTTTTCCGTCTGGGCGAGCTCCATTTCGGCGGCGGCGAGGTCGACCTCGCTCGGGATGAGGGAAAGGTATTCGTAGGGCGTGGGCGTGATCATCTCCAGTGCGGTGCCTTCACCGTGGAGCGGACCGTAGAGGCTTTTGCCCTCTTGTTTTTCGACGCCGATGGCGCTGGTGGCGTTGGCCTGCGGATCGAGATCGATGAGCAGCGTGCGGATTTTTTTCTCAGCGAGTGCCGCGGAGAGGTTGACGGCGGTGGTCGTTTTGCCGACGCCGCCTTTTTGATTCGCGATAGTGAAAACGATGCTGCCCATGCGCGGGATTAATCGCGAGGCGTTCATCAGAGTCTAGCGTGAAACGCGGCGGCGGCGGAATGCGCCCAACATTTGTTTTTGACTGCGTTAAACCCGGCTTGCCGGGCGAGGAAACCCTTGGAGTGGGCGATGCTGGTCGCGAGCCTCTCAAAATGGGAGAGCAGTCAAGGTGCGCACTGCCGCGTCGTGCGTGTGCAGATTTTGGTTGGTGAACTTTTTCCTCTCGGTCGATCTGACGGTGATCGTTGACGAGCATTGGACCGTCGTCTCAGCCACGGTCGCCATGCCGCCGGGGGTAGAAGATGCAGCGAGTTTATCGCTCTCCCTGAATGCGCCAAAGTTTAGCGCGCTCGTCTGGATTACCCCCAGGGAGGATAATCTTGATTGAATAGGGTTTGTTCATCGCAAAGCGGTTGATGAAAACACGGGTTTTTATGAAGCTGAGCGGGAACGGATGTCGTCTCTCCTGTAGTCGTGTCAGAAAGAATGAATTAGGGGTGGATGATGGTTTAGATGAATCTTGAAGCGCAGGGCAGCGTTGCATTGGGGATGAATACGGAGCCGCGGATGGACGCGCATGTATGACGGTGGGTTTGGGGCTGCCTGAGCTGAGCGGAGGGATACGTCGGCCTAGGTGCAAATGCTTCTGGCAAAGGTGGTATCACCCGCAAGTGCGCAATCCCCGTGCCCCATCCGATCTCATTACCACAATCGCCTTTCCCCTGCAGTGTGACCTAACGGAGTCGTGTTAGGAGTGTCCCTTATGGCGGGCGTGGCATTGCTAGAATGGCCGCTTCTTTCGGGAAAAACGGTTTGTCTAAGCCTGTGTCGTTCCTCTACCTTTCCCGTCCTTTCTGGCGCGTGATGCGCCGGTCCCTTCTCACCCTTCATTGAAGATTATTATGCCTATCGCCGTTGGTTCGAAAGCCCCCGATTTCACTCTTAAAACAAAGACCTCAGAAGGTCTTAAAGACATCAAGCTGAGCGACAATTTCGGCAAGAAGCAGACCGTCGTTCTCTTCTTCCCGCTGGCCTTCACCGGTGTCTGCACCCAGGAGATGTGCGACATGAGCGGCGGCCTGGCCGAGTATGAAAAGCTCGGCGCCGAGGTCATCGCGATCAGCGTTGACAGCCCGTTTTCGCAGGAAGTCTGGGCGCAGAAAAACGGCATCAAGATCACGCTCGTGAGCGACTTAAACAAGGAAACCACCAAGGCCTACGGCGTGCTCTTCCCTATGTTGGCCGGTGTTGGCGACACTTCGGCGCGCGCCGCTTTCGTCATCGGCACGGATGGCGTGGTCAAATACGCTGAGCAAACCGCCACACCCAAAGACCTGCCCAACTTCGCCGCCGTCAAGGCCGCGCTGGCCTAAAACAAAAAGACTGAAACGCTGAAAGACTGAAGGGCTGAAATCGCAGAAGCCTTTCCCGTTTTTTTCCCGCGCTTCAGCCTTTTTTGCACTTCAGTTCTTCAGCCTTTCAGTCCTTCAGCCTTTTTCTTCGATGAGCCTACCCAATCCCTTCAACACGCTCCAGACCTTCACCGCCGCCGGGGCCTCGCATTCGCTCTACTCGCTACCCGCCCTTGAGCAGGCCGGGGTGGGGAAGATTTCGCGTCTGCCCGTCTCGATCCGGCTCGTGCTGGAGTCGCTGCTGCGCAATTGCGACGGCAAGCGTGTATCCGAGCAAGCGATTCGCGAGCTCGCGGGGTGGGGCGCGAAGGCTCCACGCACCGAGGAGATTCCCTTCGTCGTCGCGCGCATTGTGCTGCAGGACTTCACCGGCGTGCCGCTGTTGGTGGATCTCGCCGCGATGCGCTCGGCCGTGACGAAGCTCGGCAAAAACCCGAAGATCATCGAGCCGCTCGTGCCGGTCGACCTCGTGGTCGATCACTCCGTGCAGGTGGATTTCGCGGGCAGCGCCGACGCGTTGCAGAAGAATCTCGAACTCGAATTCTCGCGCAACCGTGAGCGTTACCAGTTCCTGAAATGGGGCATGCAGGCCTTTGATACCTTTAAGGTGGTTCCCCCCGGCATCGGCATTGTGCACCAGGTGAATCTTGAATACCTGGCCAAAGGCGTGCTGAGCGACGCGGCCGGTGTTTATTATCCGGATACGCTCGTCGGCACCGATTCGCACACGACGATGATCAACGGCATCGGCATCGTGGGCTGGGGCGTGGGCGGTATCGAGGCCGAGGCAGGCATGCTTGGACAACCCGTTTATTTTCTCACGCCCGATGTGGTCGGTGTGCATCTGACCGGCGCGTTGCGCGAAGGCGTCACCGCGACCGATCTGGCACTCACGATCACGCAGCTCATGCGCAAGACGAAAGTCGTGGGTAAATTCGTGGAATTTTTCGGGCCCGGTGCCGCCGCTTTGCCGGTGGTGGATCGTTCGACCATTGCCAACATGGCGCCCGAGTACGGTGCGACGATGGGCTTTTTTCCGATCGACGCCGAGTGCACGAACTACCTCCGCGCCACCGGCCGCGACGAGAAACTGGTCGCCACCTACGAGGCTTACTACAAGGCGCAGGGCCTCTGGGGCATCCCGCAGCAGGGCCAGATCGATTACACGCAAGTCGTGGAGTTTGATCTTGGTTCGGTTGTGCCGAGCGTCGCTGGTCCGAAGCGCCCGCAAGACCGCATCGAGCTCAAGAATCTCAAAAAAGAATTTTCAACGGCTTTCTCGAAGCCGGTGAACGAAAATGGCTTTGGCAAGAAGGCGGATGACTATGTGCGCTCCGTGCGCTTGAGCACGGAAAAGACCTCGTTGGTGTCAGGCGGCGGCAGCCAAGAACCGGTTTCTCTGGCAAAAGCTAAACAACAAAACACAAACCCGCAGACCGAGCTGGAGATGGCGAACAACCGTCCCACGCCCGATACGGTTTTGCAGACTTCGTTAAATACACCGGCTGTCACCATCGGTCACGGGTCTGTGCTCATCGCCGCGATCACGAGCTGCACCAACACCTCCAATCCTTCCGTGATGCTCGCCGCCGGACTGCTTGCGAAGAAGGCGGTCGAGAAAGGCCTCTCGGTCAACCCAGCCGTCAAATCTTCGCTGGCGCCTGGTTCGCGTGTCGTCACGGATTATCTCAACAAGACCGGCCTCGCACCGTATCTCGACCAGCTCGGTTTCCAGACCGTGGGCTACGGCTGTACGACCTGCATCGGCAATTCCGGCCCGCTCAATCCGAAGATCGAGGAAGCCGTGGTGAAAAATGACCTCGTCGCCGCATCGGTGCTTTCAGGCAATCGTAATTTCGAGGCCCGCGTCCACCAAAACATCAAGGCCAACTTCCTGATGTCGCCGCCGCTTGTCGTTGCCTTCGCGCTCGCCGGTCGCGTCAATCTCGATCTCTCAACCGAACCACTCGGAACCGACCGTGATGGCGCACCGGTTTTTCTGAAGGACATCTGGCCTTCCATCCAAGAAGTGCGCGACCAGATGCAGGCCGCGCTCAAACCCGAGGTTTTCCGCCGACTCTACACCGATTTCGCCGCGCAAAATCCGAAGTGGAACGAAATCCCCTCCAGCGTGGGCAACGTCTACGCCTTCGACGACACCTCCACCTACATCCAGGAGCCGCCGTTCTTCACGCACTTCGGCCTACAACCTGCCGCCATCGCCCCGATCACCGGCGCGCGCGCACTCGGCATCTTCGGCGACTCCGTCACCACCGACCACATTTCGCCCGCCGGAGCCATCAAGAAGTCGTCTCCAGCCGGTCAATACCTGCTCGCCAACGGCGTAGCGTTTGAGGATTTCAACAGCTATGGCTCCCGCCGCGGCAACGACCGCATCATGACGCGCGGCACTTTTGCCAATGTCCGCATCAAAAATCTGATGCTCGGTGGCGAAGAAGGCGGCAACACCTTCGGACCGGATGGAGCGGCGACTTCGATTTATGATGCCTCCGTCGCCTATCAAAAACTCGGCACGCCGCTGATCATCCTCGCGGGCCAGGAGTATGGCACCGGTTCGTCGCGCGACTGGGCGGCCAAAGGCACGAACCAACTCGGCGTTAAAGTCGTCGTCGCGCAGAGCTTCGAGCGTATCCACCGTTCCAATCTCGTCGGCATGGGCGTGCTGCCGCTTCAGTTCAAGGAAGGCACCACCACGCAGACGTTGAAGCTCGACGGCACGGAGACATACGACGTTGTTGGTCTCGACGCCGCGATCAAGCCGCAGCAGGACCTCACGCTCAAGATCACGCGTAAGAACGGTGAAGTCGCCGACGTCGTTGTCCGCTGTCGCATCGATACGCCAATCGAGATCGATTATTATCAACACGGCGGCATTTTGCCTTACGTTTTGCGGCAGATTGTGTCGAAGAGTTAAGCGGGATAGTTTTTGGAAAATCGACGACCAAAAAGGATGTCTCGCCAACATCCCTTTTGGTCGTCTTTGATCTGCTCACCTTTGTTCCGTATGCCCGAAGCCGTCAAACCCGCCTTCCTTGTCGATACTGATTCTGACCCTGTCGTGGTTCGAATTGAGGGTCGTGCATCTTTTCAAAACAGCGGATGCCTGCACGATTTTTTTGCCGAAACGCTGCGCCGTGCAAAGACACGCTACGTCTTTGATTTTAAAGCCTGCGCCAGCATGGACAGCACCTTTCTTGGTGTCATGGCCGGTCTGGCGCTGGAGCTGCGCAAGAAGAAACCGCCCGGCAGTCTCGTGATCGCGCGGGCCAGCCAGCGCAACATCGACTTGATCCGCAACCTCGGCCTGCAACACTTGGTGACGATCGATACAGGCGATGCTCCGGTGGCGATCGGGCAGGCGACGACTCCGCTAAATTGCAGCGGCAATCGCTCTGAACTGGACCACGCGCGCTTGGTGCTCGCGGCGCACGAAAATCTCGTGACGACCGACGAAAGTAACCGCAGCAAATTTCAGGACGTGTTGACGTTCCTCAAAAACCGCGTCGAGCAGAAGTGAGGCGAATCCGGCGGGGTGTCCCGTTGGTTAGAGTGTTTCGGAAGTGGTCACAGAGGCCACGGAGCAGCCCGCGGAGCGGCACGGAGGGAACTTGTCGCAGTGGCCTGTGAAGATTTTCTTTTGTCGCTGAGGGGGAAGACCGGACGTGTTCTATGGGCCTCTATTTTTAGGAGGTTTCTCTGTAGCTCTGCGTCTTTGCGAGAGGCCAAATCATTTTTGATCCGTGTTCTCGCAGAGACGCGGAGGCGCGGAGGAAGAGGGCCGTTTCTTTGTTCTCGAACATTCCTAGATCCGCGCAGTGTTGGCGCGGAATTGTTGTGGCTCAGTCCCCCAGCTTTTTTCCTGGGACCATGTAGTTCTGGACGTAGTCGCGGACGGCTTCGGGGAGCGGGGTGAGCGGCTTCGCATAACCGGTGCCGCGCAGTTTGGCGATGTCGGCTTTGGTGTAGTACTGGTATTTACCGCGCAGGATTTCCGGCATTTCGATGAACTCGATCTTGGGCTCGCGGCCGAGGGCGGCGAAGATCGCGCGTGAGAGCGTGATCCAGGTGTTTGCTTCGCCGGAACCGAGGTTGTAGAGGCCGCCCGCGCCGGTGGCAGTTTCGGCGAAGTGCAGGGTCATTTCGACGGCGTCTTTCACGTAGAGGAAATCGCGCATTTGTTCGCCGTCCTTGAACTCAGGTTTGTAGCTTTTGAAGAGGCTCACCTGGCCGGTTTCGAGGATTTGCTGGTAGGCCTTGTTCACGAGGCTGCGCATGTCGCCTTTATGATCCTCGTTGGGACCGTAGACGTTGAAGTACTTCACGCCGACGATGGCGTTGAGGATGCCTTCCTTTTGCGCGTACAGGTCGAAGAGGTGCTTCGAGTAGCCGTACATGTTGAGCGGGCGAAGGGTGGCGAGGGCCGCGGTTTTGTCGTCCATGCCCTGCGCGCCGTCGCCGTAGGTCGCGGCCGAGGAGGCGTAGATGAAACGCGTCTGGTGGGCGAGGGCCCAGGCGGCGAGCTCCTTGGTGTAGGCGAAATTATTATCGATCAGGTACGAGGCGTTTTTCTCGGTCGTGGCCGAACAAGCGCCCAGGTGGAAAGCGACGGAGAATTTGCCGAAGGCGCCGGCTTGGGCGCGGAGGCGTTCACGGAAGACTCCGGCTTCGACGTAGTCGGCGAATTTGAGCGGGACAAGGTTCTTCCATTTTTCGTCCTGACCGAGGATATCGGTGACGACGATGTTGCTGAAACCGCGCTGATTGAGGGCTGCGATCAACGCGCTGCCGATCAACCCTGCGCCGCCGGTGACGAGAATGCGTCCGTGGAGATTGCTCATGTGTCGGTTCTAGGTGTGGCGGTGGTTGGGCGGAGGGTGCGCCAGCGGGTGACGATGCGCTGGTAGATGGCGTCGGGCGCGAGGCCGTTGGCGGCGCGCAGCGTGGCGACGTCGCTGCCGTGTTCGACAAATTTGTCGGGCCAGCCGATGCGTTCGACGGCGGTGGTGCAGTGGCTGTCTTGCAAGGTCTCGAGCACGCTGCTGCCGAAGCCACCGGCGAGGACGTTGTCTTCCATCGTCACGAGCAGCGGCGCTTCAGCGGCTTGCCGGAGCAGGAGGTCGCGGTCGAGCGGTTTGGCCCAGCGGGCGTTGATGACGCCGACGGAGAGTTGTGCTTCACGTTCCAATTTTTCCGCGAGCTGGAGTGCTTGCGGCACCATCGGGCCGAGCGCCCAGATGACGATGTGCGAACCGGTTTTCAGCACTTCGGCGCGGCCGACTTCCAGTTTGGCCGGTTGTGCTTTGATCGGTACGCCGACGCTCGCGCCGCACGGATAGCGGATGAAGGCGGGCGAGGCGAGCTGGAGACTCGTGTGGAGCATGTCGACCAGTTCGTCTTCGTTTTTGGGCTGCATGATGACAGCGTTGGGCACGCAGCGCAGGTAGGAGAGGTCGAAGAGACCGTGGTGGGTCGGGCCGTCGTTGGGCGAGAGGCCGGCGCGGTCGAGGCAGAAGGTGACGGGCAGGTTTTGCAGGCACACGTCGTGGATGATCTGGTCGAAGCCGCGCTGGAGAAAGGTCGAGTAGACGGCGACGACGGGGCGGATGCCTTTGGTGGCGAGGCCGGCGGCAAAAATGACGGCGTGTTCCTCGGCGATGCCGACGTCGAAGAACTGTTTGGGTACTTCGGCAGCGAGCAGGTGCAGGCCGGTGCCGGCAGGCATGGCGCCGGTGATGCCGACGATTTTCGGGTCGGCCTTGGCGAAGCGGGTGAGGGCCTGGCCGAAGACGTCCTGGTAGTTGGGCGGGGTGCCTGGTTTTGGTTTGGCGCTTTCGCCGGTGATGGGGTCGTAGGGGCTGAGGCCGTGGAATTTTTCCGGGTGCTCCATGGCGGCGGGCAGGCCGCGGCCTTTCTTAGTCAGCACGTGGAGGACGATGGGCACGTCGGAGCTTTTGGCGAATTCCAGGTTTTTGATCAGTTCGTCAAGGTTGTGGCCGTCGATCGGGCCGAGGTAGCGCAGGCCAAATTTTTCGAAGAGGCTGGAGCTGACAAAAAAGTCCTTCGTTTCGCGTTTCCACTTCACCCACACGCGGTGCATATCGTGGCCGTGGGGGAGGCCGGTGAAGAATTTTTCCAGGTCGTGGTGGATGCGGTTGTAGGTCGAGCTGGTGCTGAGGCGGTTGAGGTACTTGGCGATGGCGCCGACGTTTTTGGCGATGGACCACTCGTTGTCGTTGAGAATGAGGATGAGGCGTTTGGTGGAGCCGACGACGTTGTTGAGCGCTTCGAGGGTGATGCCGCAGGTGAAGGCGGCGTCGCCGCAGATGGCGACCACGTGTTCGTGCGAACCGCGCAGGTCGCGGGCGGTGGCCATGCCGAGGGCGGCGCTGACGGCGGTGCCGGCGTGTCCGGCGCCGAAGCTGTCGTGCGCGCTTTCACTGCGGTAGCAAAAGCCGCTGGCGCCGCCGGTCTGGCGGAGGCCGTCAAAGAATTCGCCGCCGCGGCCGGTGAGCAGTTTGTGGATGTAGCACTGGTGGCTGACGTCGAAGACGAATTGGTCTTCGGGCGTGGAGAATACGCGGTGCAGCGCGAGGGTGAGTTCGACGACGCCGAGATTGGGGCCGACGTGGCCGCCGTTTTTCGCGGTGACGGCGATGACGGTGTCGCGGATTTCCTGCGCGAGGCGCGGGAGTTGGTCGGCGGGAAGTTTTTTCAGGTCAGCCGGGCTGTGTATCGAATCGAGCAGGCGGGCGGCGGGTGACGTGGGAATGGTTGAAGCGGAGGATGCGGAATTCATCGAACGGTGAGCGGGGGTGGAGGCGAACGGCGGGGCGTTCAGCGGTCGCGCTCGGTGGGAAAGGGGGTAAAGGCGACGCCGTCTTTTTGTTTTTTGAGCAGCTCGATCTTCATTTCGGCGTCTTTCAAGCGGGCTTCGCACACTTTCAGGAGCTTGGTGCCATCCTCGAATTTCGCGAGGAGTTCGGCTAACGGCACGTCGCCGGATTCCATGGTCTCGACGATGGCTTCGAGTTCATTGAGAGCAGCTTCGAATGAGGGCGGTTGGTCGGGCTTGGAATCCACGCGGCTAATCTGCTCGGACGAGCCGGGTTTTCAACAAAACATTGGTGTTGGCGGCGAGTTGGCTCGGTGGAGGGCGTTTTTAGCGGGGCAATTTCTGGCGTACGGGAGACCAGCAGGTGGTGCGGCCGCCGATCTGCGCGCGCAGGAGAGTGGCACCCGTTTTGGGGCAACGGCCGCCGTCCTGCCAGCGGTGCGGGAAGAGCCAGCTGGCGGGTGGATCGGCGAGGGTTTCGCCGATGGTTTTGAGGGCCGCGCGGCAAACCCAGCGGCATTCTTTGTGCAGGGTTTTGATCGCAGCGGGGCTGAGCGAGCCGGCGGGCTGGCGCGGGTGGAGGGCGGCGCGCCAGAGGATTTCGTCGGCCATCCAGTTGCCCACGCCGGGGAAATATTCCTGCATGAGCAGTACGGCTTTGAGCGGCGAACGGGCGCGGCGGCGGAGAAACGCGGCCACGGCGTCGACGGTGAACGCCTTCGACAAGATCGGCGGCGCAAGCGAGGTCCACCAGTCAGGCGCGTCGGCCCCGAGGGAAAATTGCACGCGGCCGAACATGCGGTGATCGCTAAAGACGAGCGTGCGGTCGGCCTGCGCAAGCACGAGGTGGTCGTGGCGGCGCGGCGCGTGGTCGGCGGGTTGCACGGTGAGTTCGCCCGTCATACCGAGGTGCAGGCCGAGCCAGGCGTTACCGCTGAATTTAAAGAGCATCTGCTTGGCGGAAGCGGCCGAGGAGAGCAGCGTGGCGGCGGTGAGATGGTTCTGGAGTTGCGTGGTAGCGCCGCCACGGAAAACCGAGGCGCGGGGGTGAACCAGCACGCGGGTGACGCTGTCGCCGATGCCGGGATGCCAGCGTTTGCGAAAGAATTCGACCTCGGCGAG
>Ga0105048_10000432_pt1 | contig 63777 bp, 58 predicted proteins | sample MAT05_FD_78382 | JGI IMG/M metagenome (GOLD analysis project Ga0105048, IMG submission 78382) | Freshwater microbial communities from Lake Fryxell liftoff mats and glacier meltwater in Antarctica - MAT-05 | ecosystem: Environmental > Aquatic > Freshwater > Ice > Liftoff microbial mat | place... | reverse complement strand
AGTCCGCGCTCCGAAACCTAAGGAACTATCGGTGTACCTGTGGCGGTGGCTTCTGTACCCGAGCTTATCTCTTCAGGGGAGAATGTGCAGATATTACGCACTACAACCACATCCGCGGCAATGTTGGGGTCGCTGTCAAATTCTGAAGCTTCGATCTCGGATGCGATCTCAAGCGCTCTCGAACAGTAGTCATTCTTTTTGTTGCTCAAGGCGGCTAATTCAGAAGCATAAATGTCATAGTAATAGACAGTGCTGGAGCTAAGCGGGAGTCCTTCCACAGCCGCGGCAGTATCATTTGGGCCGCAATCACCCCGCGCCGGGCAGGATTGCTCTACTGTACAGCCGCGTACCGCACATTCAAGCGCGAGAATACCGGTCTCATAGTTACGATTCTTGTGATATAGCACGCCCAGCTCACCATAAAAGACCGGGTTATCGGGTTCAAATTCGAGAGTTTTTTGTACATTTCGAATTGCGATAAAGAACTGTCCCATTTGCGAGTAGGTCTTTGCAATGGAAATATACGGCACGGGGTCATTGATTTCCAATTGAGCATTGATGCGCGCCGTCTGCGCGAAGTATTCCAAAGACTTTTCATAAAGCTGGGTTTGAACTTCTTCGTTGGGACTGTCAAATGCGAGGCGGCGATAATTTGCGCCTGCGTACAGGTATAAAAATGTCAGGTTGGGCGTGATCTTAATGGCGCGGTCATAGGCTTCGATGGCAAGCGCGTATTCGCCCAATGATTCGAGCACATAGGCATGAACGCGATGCACATCCATTAACGAAGAATCTGTTTCCAAAGCCTGATCAATGTTTTGTTGAGCCGATGTCCATTTTTGCTGATCGACAAGAATCTCGGCATAGAACGCTTTGGCTAACGTGTTTTGATTGTCTAATTGAATGGCGCGCACTGCGGCAGTTTCTGCCTGATTAAGAAAATCTTGCGCTTCGCGTGGGTCAATCAGAGTTGGGTTGGCATTCCAATCTAAAACGAAAGCGCGGATGCCTTGTACGGTGCTGTCATCGGGTGCGATGGCAACCGCCTGGTTGATCGAATCCAGCGCTTCTGCAAGACGAATTTTGACATCTGCATCTTTCACCATCATCGCAGAGGAATAGGTTTGAATGCGCGCGAGCTGCGCCAGAACCTGCGCGTTATTGGGGTCTACTTTTACGGCTTCGCGATAGGCTGTAATGGCCGCGTCCAATTTGCCGGCTGTAAATTGTGCGTCGCCTTCGAGTGCGTAAGAGGATGCAAAACGTGTGGGCGTGGGGGTGGGTTCAAAGAGTGGTTTGACATCGCCATTATTCAGGGCGCGTACCAGCCAAATTCCTCCCAGAATCAAAACGATCCAGAAGAACATGCGATAGACATTGGAATCAGTGCGGCGGCGAAAGAGTGCGCGTCTTTGGTAGATGTTCATGGTGTGGTGGGGGTGGGTGTCTCTTCCGTGGTGGTCTCTGTTGGGGAAACAGGAGCAGGCTCGGTCGAGGTGGGAAGCGGTTCGGGAGTCGCGTTAAGATTTTGCTGGCAGCGGTTCGTAACTTCGTTGGCATTCTCTACGGCCAGTTCATCCGCTGGGATGCGTGAAAGGATCATTTGTGCAATTTTCAAAGCTTCGCCGCATTTGTTCATGCGGGCCAGCGCCAGTGCGTAGGTGAAATAGTATTCTGCGGTGCGGGCATCATTCGGCGTAAGGTTGACCGCTTCGATTTGAATGCCTTCTTTGGTCAGACCGCCGTTGATGACATAGTTAAGTTCTTCGATGGCTTCCGGCCAGTATGAATTCCGGTAATACATCACGCCGAGGTTGCCGCGCAGATTGGCATCGGTGGGTTTATTCGTCACGGCAGAATCAGCAAATTGCAGGGCTTTTGAATATTCACCGATTGTGGCATAGGTGCGCGAGATAAATAGATCGGGCGTTGAATCTTCCGGGTTGAGCGCATCGGCCTGTGTGAATTCATCCACGGCTTGATCGTAAATACCGAGCGCGCGATAGTTGCGCCCAAGCGCGAGATGCAGATCGGGGATGTTGCCGTTGATACTGATCGCAATTTTATATTCAGCAATGGCTTCTTCGTAGTTGCCTGTGGCTTCAAGGACGTACCCGCGCGCGCGGTGTGTTTCCAATTTGTCGGGCGCCAGCGCCAGCGCCACATTGGATGCTTCGATGGCTTTTTCAATGGCGCCGACTGCGCCGGTGCCATTGAAGTATGAGTCTACAAGAATTTCCACATAATAGGCATGGGCGATTGCGTTTTGATTATCCAATTCCAATGCGCGTTTAATACTGGCTTCGGCTTCAAGATACTCGCCTTGAAAATCCAATGCCCAGGCGCGTACCGCGTGTGCCATGGAATTGTTGCCATCCAGCAGCAGGGCATCTTCGGCGCTGGTTTGCGCTTCTTTATATAAACCAGCGAACACCTGAGTACGCGCCAATGCCACATATACTGTTGGGTCTTCAGGGCGTGATGCGATGGCTTGTTTATAGGCCCCAATCGCTTGTATAAGTTTGCCTTCTTTAAATAAATCCCCGGCTTCGGTGATAAACGATTCTGGCGCACGGGTTGGCGTGGGCGTGGATACAAAAGGCGAAGGCTGCGTTGAAATGATAAATCGATTCACGTACGCCCCGCCCAATACCAGCAGGCATAGCAAAATAATACGAAACCGATTTGGTCTCGACCTTTTGCGGTTCATACTCCATTTACTTCCTCTAAGATACATACTTTTATATTACCATCCGCGCAAAAGCATCGTCAAGCAGGGGAACAAGCTTCTCATTTACCTTTAACATCATTTATTTCAAATTTTTCTAGCGTATATTTTCAAAAATCAGCAATGTTTTCGTGAGTTGATTAACCGCAGACAGCGGACGGCGGTCTGCGGTCTGCGGTCAATTGGGTGAAACCATAGTTTGTACGCTAGAGAATTCCAAATAACGTTAATAATGGATAAGCCCTGTTGAGCCAAAAAACATCAAATTCTGACCGCAGAGACGCAGAGATCACAGAGAAAAGCACTTAAAAACTCCGCGGACTCTGCGTCTCTGCGGTAGAAATTCTTTATCCATTATTGACGTCAAATAATAAATTGATCTACTTTCTGTAATGGGAAATGAAACCAGCTACCGAAACCGCCTGCGATGAATTTATCGCGGCTGCCCGCGGACCTGAAACTTGAGTCTATCCACGACAGCTTGAATCTCCGCTGGAGCAGGTGGATGTGCTTCTGTGTGATGAAAAACAATTGTCAGAACGAATGGGCCGATGTGGTTTTCGAGCGGCAGCCACTCATCGGTCAGCAATACAGCCACCCGTCCCGCCGCATTCACGCGATGATGATCATAATGCACCAATTGCGCGGCTTGTTCACGCGAGCAAATGGCAACTGCCTGACTTGAAGCTATCTGATTAAAACTGGATGTGCGGGGCATGGGCTGTTTTCATAAACCAATCATAGTTCATTTGAAAGTGCCTGTCACCTGCCCTGTTTTCGGATTTATGAAAATTTAAGTGGAATTACGCCGCCTTGCATCCTTGAAAGGATTGCGCTGCCAAATCAGCCATACACTGCGTGTTTATGCTTATTCAGAAAAATGCTCAAATAAAAGAGGCCTGTTACTTTCTAAACTGAAGAGTTTACAAAAATGGGGGGGTGTCTAGTACTTTAGTCCTATATGAACCCTCAGCCTGGGCGATATCGCTATGATACCCTACGCACAGTAAGGCATGAAGGCCTGTTTAAAAGTATAAAAACATGAACATAATCAAGGAAAAAATGAACAAGACAATGTATCGAACCATGAGCATCATCACCGCATTCATTCTGGCGCTTGGAAGTTTTACAAGCACAAAAGCCTCATCCACATCTGCTCCACAGATGGCGGCAAACTCATACTATGTGTCTGTTTCAGGCAGTGACCAAAACACCTGTACATTCGCCGCTCCGTGTAAAACCTTTACCAAAGCCATGTCTTTTGCGCAATTTGGCGATACCATTCAGCTTTTGCCTGGGACATACAGCCAGCGGCTTCTCGTTTCAAAAGATGGGCTGACCATTCTTGGCAACGACGCAGTCATTGATGGCGGCAACACGGGAAATGACCCCTGTGTCAAAATATCTGGTGATAATGTTGTAGTAGACCATATCACTGTTAAAAACTGTCATTCGCACGGCATTATTGTATTTGGGCAAAATGATACGGTGCAGAATAGCACGGTTACAAATTCAGTACTCGAAAACTATCCACCCAAATCTAGTAATCGCTGGGGCAGCGCTTTTAAAGCTGAAAGAGGGTCTGGTAACGTTACATTCCTACAGAACACCGCCATTGGCAACTTTGGTGAAGGTTTTGGAATTACGATGACAGTAGGCGCCACCCTGAGCGGCAATACATCCATTGATAATTATTCGGTTAATTTCTACACTGATAATTCCAGTAATGTGGTAATGGACGGGAATTTAGCGGCTTGCTCTGGTGCTGCGCTGTATAACCGTGATGGCAAGCGTCCCACTGGAATTTCACTGGGCGAAGAATCATACTCAAACTGGACAACTCACCCATACAATACTCTGATTTCGAATAATGTTATTAGCGGATGCGGGTCTGGCATCACCTATTGGGGAACAGGGGTTTCCGGCGGCGGGCTGGATACTGTCACAATCCGAAACAATACCATATACAGTGGAACCGATACTGCTTTTTCTCTGGCTTACGAAAGCGAGAATAAAAATGTGGTGATTGCCAATAACATATTCTATTCCTCTCCATCTCCCTGGGTGCCAAACAAAAAAGGCATCACATTTCAGGATAATTTCTGGATGGGTTCCATACCCAGTAATAATGCCCGTGGAATAAATGATAAATCAGGTGATCCCTCATTTGCCACAACCCCTGTTTGGAATAATGCTGATTCGTTTCGCCTACCTGTCGACTCACCCGCCTGCGGATACGGCAGATGGAGTTGTGTGGATAGCGGCACAACAGAGATCACAGAGTTTGCAGATATCCCTGTAATTTATTGGGCATATCCATCTATTATTAAACTGTATCAAAATGGAATCACAGGCGGCTGTGGGTCAGCTCCCTTAATTTTTTGTCCCGAAAAACCTGTAACCCGTGCTGAAATGGCGATTTTTATTGAGCGCAGTTTAAAAGGCGCAAATTACACTCCCCCCAATACAACTTCCCAGTTTGGAGATACTGCCAATCACTGGGCACAAGATTGGATCGATGCCGCTGCGACTGATGGAATCACATCGGGCTGTGGTAACGGAAACTACTGCCCGGATAATATTGTGACTCGCGCGCAAATGTCCATTTTTCTTCTGCATGCCATGCATGGAGCTTCCTATGCTCCGTCTGCGGCAAGCGGCTCCATGTTTTTGGATGTGCCCACTTCCTATTGGGCAGCATCTTGGATTGAACAATTCGCCCTCGAAGGTATTACTTCGGGTTGCGCGGGGGGAAACTATTGCCCCGATGATTCTGTTACTCGTGCGCAGTTGGCTGTTTTTCTAGTGCGCGCATTTAATATTCAATAACTCACCTTACGTGGAACATCCCGAAGGTTTACTTCAAGCACATTGGATGCCTGAAAGTAATCTTCGGGACGTTTTTTTTTCTGACAATAGTTTCCACCAAATAACCAGGGAAAACATTGCTATAAAGATTCCCTCACTTTTTTTCCATCGCGTTTAATAATATAAGCAAGGACTCCCACAACGGTACAATTCGGCGGGGCATTCATTTTAATTTCCTTGATTGTCTATTATTTTTTTTGATTTTACCCGTTACTTTGGTTCTGCTTTATCTATTGAAAACTGTGGTTAAATACCTGCATGGCATTGAAATCAATCATCCGCTCCATTCTTTATCAAACTGAAAAGCTGACTCAGCGCGCCCGTTTTTTGTCCGCGCCGAAACCCGCAAACGATTATCCCATTTTACTTGGCATTTCTTTTCCCAAAAGTGGCACGCACTTACTCGATCAAATTTTGGCTGGCTTCTCAAATGTCGCGCCGTTTGCAAAGCGTGTCCATTCTTTTTATGCTGAGTATGATGGCGAAAGCGGAGCAAAGCGCAGCCCTGAGCAGGCTCTAGACTGGCTCGATTCACTTCGCGCATGTGATCTTGCGTCGGCGCATCTTTTTGCGCGTCCCGAAGTCGTTGCGCGTGTGTGCTCGCCGAAATTTGTTCCCTACTTCATCTTTCGTGATCCGCGGGATGTGGTTGTCTCGCACGTTTTTTATGTCACCGATATGGAAGCGCATCATGTGCATCATCCGTATTATCAATCCCTGCCAGATTTTGACGCGCGGCTTAACGTGAGCATTCTGGGTAGGCCCGATGCGAATATCGAGTTCTCGAATATCGCAGATCGTTTCGCGCCATATCTGGGCTGGCTCAATCAGCCTGAAGTGTTGGCGATCCATTTTGAGGATTTGATTCACAACCGCGCCGCGACTCTGACCCGCATCATGGATCATCTCCTCGTCCGCGCCCCGCTTCAGACTCCCCGACAACTGATTCTTAATTCCCTTGAAACAGCCATCAACCCGAAAAAATCCCCGACCTTTCGCTCGGGCAAAACTGGCGAATGGAAAAAATATTTCACCGATGAGCATAAAAAGATATTCAAAGACGTAGCCGCTGACCTGTTGATTAAGTTGGGATATGAAAAGGATAATAATTGGTAAGTACCAATTGCCAATCATGAACTGCTCCATCATCATCCGCGCTTATAACGAAGAAAAACACATCAAACGTTTGCTCGAAGGCATTAAACAGCAAACCATCAAAGATGTGGATCTGATCCTCGTTGACTCAGGCTCCACTGACGCAACTGTCGCCATTGCTGAAGCATACGGCGCGCGGGTCGTGAGAATCCCGTCAGCGGAGTTTACGTTTGGGCGCTCACTCAATTACGGGATTAAAGAAGCGAAGCGCGAATTTATCGTCATCGCCAGCGCGCATGTCTATCCCGTCTATCCTGATTGGCTCGAGACTTTGCTGCGTCCATTTCAAGCTGAAGAGGTGGCTCTGACTTATGGCAAACAGCGCGGGCCTGAGTTTGCAAAATTTTCCGAACAGCAGATTTTTCACCAGTGGTATCCCGATCTAAGTAAGCCGAAACAGGAAACTGCATTTTGTAACAATGCCAATGCCGTGATTCGTAAAAGTTTGTGGGAGAAAAATAACTACGATGAAACGTTGACAGGTCTCGAAGACCTTGCCTGGGCAAAGTGGGCCAAAGAGCAGGGCTATGCCATCGCATATATGGCAGAGGCTGAGATCATCCACGTTCACAATGAAACACCGCGCGGCGTGTATAACCGCTATCGCCGTGAAGCGATGGCGCTGCGCAAGATATACCCCGAAGCGCATTTTAATTTTTACGATTTTCTGCGCTTGACCAGTACCAATGTTTTAAGCGACCTATGGCACGCGGCACGCGCACGTGTGTTATTAAAAAATATGTACTCCATCTTTTGGTTCCGCTTCATGCAATTTCACGGCACGCGCATGGGGCATCGCGAAACCAGTTTAATCACGCCGCAACTGCGCGAGACTTTTTATTATGCCAGGGAAAGAAAGAAGAAAGAAGAAAAGCAAAGAGATGTTGAGCCGATTCGATATAATGAATAAGCAATGAAAAATATTGTTTGCGCACTAATTTATTTTATTAGGAGAGTAATATGAAATCAAAAACCATCGTACTGATTCACGGCATGTTTATGTCTCCCTTGTGCTGGGAGAAGTGGATTCCTTATTATGAAGCCAAAGGCTATCGCGTCTTTGTGCCTGCCTGGCCCGGACGTGACAAGTCTGTAGAAGAACTTCGCAAGGCACATCCTGATTCTGAATTGGCAAAGTTGAAACTCGATCAGGTTGTCGATTCACTTGAATCTTTCATCAAAGGCTTGAGTGAAAAGCCTGCCATCATCGGCCACTCAATGGGCGGACTGGCTGTTCAAATATTGCTTCAACGGAATATCGCCGTGGGTGGTGTTGCGATTGACCCTGCACCGCCGGCCGGCGTTTTCAGTACTGAACTTTCCTTCGTGAAAGCAAATTTCCCCACCATTAATCCATTTTTGCTTAACCGACCAGTGCAAATGAGCTTTGAGCATTTCCAATATGCCTTTGTCAACACCCTGCCACTGGATGAACAACGCGCCGCGTATGACCGCTATGTGGTCCCTGAATCTCGCAATGTAGCGGCATCTTCTCTCGGCGCCGCAGGCAAAGTGGATTTTAACAAGCCGCGCCGTCCTTTGCTGATCACTGCCGGGCAGAATGATCATATTATCCCTGCCTCTTTGAACAGGAAAAATTATGAGAAATATCAATTGCCATCTGTGACAGACTTCATGGAATTTTCAGGCCGCGACCATTTCCTAATTGGTTCCAAAGGTTGGGAAGAAGTCGCAGATTACTGTCTGGAATGGCTCGCAAGCATAGAATAATATTTCAAACAGACAGTCACTCTCGCGTAGAAAGTGATTGTCTGTTTTTTGTAGGTATAATCGTCGCATGTCAACACTCCTCCCCATGACTCAACCTGAATTTGAAGCATTTCTCGAACGTTCGATTCCTGAATACGCGGCAGAACATGTGCGCGCAGGGAATTGGCTTGAATCTGAATCTCTTGAAAAATCGCGCAAAAAGTTTGATGAATTATTGCCGCAGGGATTGAACAGTGCAGACAACCTGCTCTATACCTTGTATGATGACGATCAGGCAGTTGGGATGATTTGGATGAAGATCAAGACCCAGCCTGCAAAAAACGGATTCATCTACGATGTATTTATCGAAGAAAGATTTCGCGGCCAAGGTCATGGAAAAAGTCTGATGCTGCTGCTCGAAGAAAAAGCGCGTGAAATGGAATTGAAATCCCTCGGGCTGCATGTTTTTGGCTCCAATCAAGTAGCGCGGAAATTATATGAAACCATCGGCTATGAAACCACCGATGTAATGATGAGCAAAATATTATAAATATGTCTCAGTTTGAATTCAAGCCTGCCAGCGCCTATCCCATCCTTCAAATCGCAGATTTACTTACACGCGGTTTTGAAGGATATTTTGTCCCGATCCACATCACGGAACCCGTCTTGCTGACCATGCTGCGTCGTGACAGCATTGACCTGACCGAAAGCCGCATCCTTCATAAAGATGGTGAGCCAATCGGCGTGGCGCTCATTGGCCGCCGCGGCTGGACCAGCCGACTCGCGGCGATGGGCATTATCTCTGCTGCCAGAAACAGCGGCGCGGGTACCTGGGCAATGCGGCAACTGATCGCAGAGGCACGCATCCGCGCCGATCAGGAAATGCTGCTGGAAGTGATTGAACAAAACACAGCGGGCATAAAGTTGTATCAAAAAGTTGGTTTCAAAATTACCAGAAGATTGCTCGGATATCAACTTGAAAATCCTCAAGTTGAGTCAACGGAAGAGTTACAGGAAATCGATATTCATGAGCTTGCAAGGCTGGTCACTTATTATGGCTTGCAAGATTTACCCTGGCAGCTTTCAGGCGTCAGCCTTGCGCAGCACACACCGCCCGCACGCGCCTTTTGTTTGAACGCTGCCTATTGTTTAATCAGCGATCCCAACTCGGCGCACGTGTCCATTTCGTCAGTGTTGGTAAAAACTCACTCAGGGCAAACAGGCTTGGGCGCAGATATGATGCGCGCGCTCTTTGCGCGATTCCCAAATAAAACATGGCACGTCCCCGCGCTGTATCCCGAAGAAACTTGCGCGGTCTTCGAGCAGATTGGGATGAAACGCGAATCGATTTCGCAGTGGCAAATGGCGCTGATGTTGTAAGACGTAGTGCCCATTATGGGTATAAAATAGGGGCTATGAAACTTGCCGCCCTTGTCCCCATGCGTCACCATAGCCAGCGCGTGCCTGGTAAAAATTATCGCCTGCTCGCGGGCAAACCCCTTTTTCAGCACATCATCGAAACTTTGCTCGCTGTTCCTGAAATTGAAACCGTCATAGCGGATACAGATTCTGAGCCTGTGCTGGATGGAGTGCGCCGCCTCTTTCCTACCGTCAAATTGATTCAACGCCCCGCACATCTCTGCCCCGACGATGTGCCCATGAACGATATTCTGCTGCATGACACCGCGCAAGTGAAAGCGGATTTTTATTTGCAAACGCATTCCACGAATCCATTATTGAAAGCCGAAACTATTTCACGAGGTATCCAAACTTTTTTTGCTAAATATCCAAAACACGATTCTCTTTTTTCAGTGACCCGTTTGCAAACGCGGTTATATTTTCAGGATGGGCAGGCTATTAATCATGATCCCGCTGTTTTACTGCAAACACAAAACCTGCCGCCCGTGTATGAAGAGAATTCCTGTTTGTATCTTTTCACCCGTGAAAATCTCGCAAGGAAACATCACCGCATTGGCGATACACCATTGATGTTCGAGATAGACAAAGCCGAAGCCTGGGATATTGACGAAGAATTGGATTTTGAAATTACAGACTTCTTAATGAAAAGAAAATATTCAGAAGAAAATTAACCTATGCCAAAAAAAAACTGGGCAGGTCCGCTTGTGCTGGTCTTGATCGCTGCAATTACCTATTTGCCGCTGATCTTAAAGATTGGCTATCTTAATGACGATTGGTACCTCATGTTTGATGGACATGTAGGCGGTGCCAGTTTCTTTCATGCCGTTTACAGCGTGGATCGTCCACTGCGCGGGTACTTAATGCAGATGGTTTTTTCCCTGTTTGGTATGAATGTTTTATATTATCACTTGAGTGCGTTCCTCTTTCGTGTCTTGAGTGGAGTTGGCCTGTTGTGGTTGTGTAACCAACTATGGCCCAAGAGACCAGCCAACAATCTTTTGGCCGCCATTTTATTTTTGATCTATCCTGGCTTTCTTTCACAAGTTAACCCCATCGATTATCAATCCCAAATTTTTAGTCTGGCGTGCGGCATGTTTTCAGTGGCGTTGACTGTGAAAGCTGTTCAGTCAGTTAAATCGATGGAACGCTGGATTTATACAATTTTGTCTGTTTTGCTTGGGTGGCTGTATCTCGGTCTGGTGGAATACTTTATTGGTTTTGAGGTGCTTCGGTTAATTTCCATTGGGGCGCTTTTTTGGCGCGACCATGAAAAGACAATAGCTACACGGCTATCTTCCACGATACGCGCGTGGCTTCCATTTTTACTGAGCGCAGGCGGCTTTTTGATCTGGCGCTTGTTTTTCTTCCACGCCGAGCGCAAGGCAACCGATATCAGTCTACAGCTTTCTTCCTTGTTTACATCTCCATTAACCGGGTTGTGGTGGCTGAATTATTTAATTCAAGATATCTTCAAGGTCGTGGTTGTGGCCTGGGCCGTGCCGCTTAATGCTTTTGCTTTTTCCTTGCGCCTGCGTGATACGTTGCAGGGATTTGGCCTGACGATTTTGGCCGTATGGATCATGAGTGTTGTATTTCGTAGAAGCGTGGATGATGCTGACGGGATGCAGCCAGATGATAATGAAGTAAGTCAGCGATTGTGGATTGCAATGGCCGTCATCGTTGCCGGGCTTCTTCCCGTCATTCTTGTGAATCGACATGTCATTTTGCCTGATTATTCGCGCTATACACTCGCCGCCTCGGCAGGGGTGGCAATTCTTTTGGCAACCATGATTGGACAGATATCGAAATCTTCCTTGCGGATAACCGTCGCAAGTATTTTCGTGGCAATCGCAGTTCTGACACATTACGGTAATTCGACCCGTGTCATGAATGAGACCGCCGCGACTCGTGAATTTTGGTGGCAGGTGGCCTGGCGCGCACCACAAATGAAACCAGGTGTCACACTGATTGCCTCTTATCCTGATAGCGCATTAAGCGAGGATTATTTTGTGTGGGGACCCGCTAATTTTATTTATTATCCTGAAAAACAGGCGGGCAATCCTATTCTCATAAAATTGCCCGCATCGGTGTTGACCAGTGATGCTGTGTTAAATATCACCACCAATGGTGGCTCGGAGCTTCCATTGCGTCGTGGAAATTATCTGGAGCGTGATTTTGGAAATGTACTGGTCATGATTCAGACTTCTCCCAATGGCTGTGTGCGCTTTATCAATGGCGAGTCGCCTGAGTTATCTCCGTATGATGAACAGAGGTTATTTTTGGTTGCGCCTTATTCGCATTTGGATAATGTCATCCCTGATGTGGAGTTTCATTCTCCGCCTGTTGTGGTGTTTGGAGAGGAGCCCGCGCATGGCTGGTGCTATTATTACCAAAAAGCAGACCTGGCCCGTCAGCGTGGTGAATGGGAGCAGATTCCCGGCCTTTTGCGGGAAGCCCTGGATAATGGATACTATCCCGAAGATGGCCTGGAATGGATGCCTTTCCTGCAAGCCTCGGCCGTCTTGGGCGACGTGGAACAAGTGCGCAGCACAGCAAAGTTGATCGCAACTGATAAATTCCTTCGTATTCAAGCCTGTAAGAGCATGACAGATTTAATGCAAAAAGAATCCATGACAGAAGATGTACAAGTAGTGATCGTAAAAAATATTTGCAAATAAACTTTTTTGGATAAACTCACTTTATGAAAAAAACGTTCTCCGACCTTTTTAATGTACCCTGGTATCCAATTGCATTCAGCGCCTACCCCGTTCTGGCATTGCTTTCGGCCAATAGCGGGCAAGTTCAACCCGATGCTGCTCTGCGGCCTTTACTGGTGTCTATTGTATTTGGCAGTTTGCTATTTTTTGTAACCTGGCTGCTCTTTTCGCGCCAGACTCATAAAGCCGCGTTTCTTACCACGCTGCTGCTGATATTGTTTTTCACTTTTGGCCACGCCTTTATTGCCTTAGATGAAAAATATCCCAAAACGAATTACACGACCTGGCTTTTGACTGTCTGGGGACTGCTTTTTGCGCTGGCCCTGTTTTGGGCTACTCGTCCAAAGTTGACCTTTGTCTCGTTCGCTTCCACCATGAATACCGTTGCTGTTGCGCTGGTGGTGATGTCGCTCTGGCAGACGGTTTCAGCAGTGACGCCGCAGGGCGCGCATGACTTGGGCGCTCCGAATGCTCCCATTCAGGCTGACCTCGTCAAACCCGATACTCTGCCCGATGTGTACTTCTTCCTATTGGATTCATATGGCCGCGCCGATTTGCTCTACCGCGCCTACGGGTTTGATAACAGTAAATTCCTTGGCGAACTGGAGCAGCGCGGTTTTTACGTTGCGCCATGCAGCCAGAGTAATTATGTGCGCACAGAGATTTCACTCGGCTCGTCTCTTAATATGATGTATTTGCCAGACCTGAGCGATACCTTTAAACCTGATAGCACCTCGCGCCGTTTATTATGGAATTCACTTAAACATAGCGCGGTACGTTTTAACTTTGAAAGTATGGGCTACGAAACTGTAAACTTTGACACAGGCTTTGCGTGGCTCAACGTCAGCGACTCTGACCATTTCATGAGTCCGCCGCCGATTTCTTCGGGCATGACCGAGTTTGAAGGACTGTTCATGCGCACCACTTTGGCACGCTATGCACAGGATCTGGGTTGGGTTGACCCTGATTATTTGCTGGGCGTTGGTTTCCGTGACCGCTTTCACTATACATTTAATAGCATGGAAGAAATTTCGAAAATGCCTGAACCCACATTTTCATATATCCATATCATCTCGCCGCATCCGCCTTTTATTTTTGACCCCGAAGGCAACCCAACCTATCCGCCCGATTTTTGGAACGAGCAGCGTCAATATCCACCTGACTTATATCAAAAGGGATATGTCAATCAAGTGCAATATTTGAACACCAACATGATTCAAGCAATTGATACGATCCTCGCCAATTCAGAGACTCCGCCCATCATCATTATTCAAGGTGACCACGGCCCGTGGCTGCAACCCAAGGAGAAGCGTTTCTGGAATCTGACCGCCATCTACTTCCCTGAACACAAAGAGGATCTCTACCCAACCATCTCGCCCGTCAATATTTTCCGCCTTGTATTTAATTCTTACTTCGGTGGAAAATATGATATTCTCGAAGACGCCAGTTATTTTTCACCTGTGCCCAATCTATATGACTTCAGCGAAATACCATACTCCTGCGGCAATTCAAATAACTAAATATGAAACCTGTCATCCTGCTTACCGCCCCTTATATGCTCCCATTTCTTGAACGCTTCAAGCCTGTCTTCGCGCAATATGGGCTTGACCTCATCGTCCCTGATGTTCAGGAGCGCATGGAAGAAGCTGACCTGCTCAAATACGCGGGACAGTTTGACGGTGCCATCTGCGGGGATGACCGCTACACAGCGCGCGTCCTCGCAGCTTGTTCCCCGCGCCTGAAAGTCATCTCTAAATGGGGGACGGGTGTCGATTCAATCGACGCCGCAGCCTGCTCCCGTTTCAATATCATTCTCGCCCGTACGCCAAATGCATTTACCACCCCCGTAGCCGATACCGTCCTCGGGTACATGCTGGCCTTCGCCCGTCGCGGCCCGTGGATGGACTCCGCCATGAAACGCGGTAAATGGGAAAAAATTCCAGGCCAGGCATTGAGCGAATGTACATTGGGAATTATCGGCATTGGCAATATCGGCAAAGCGATTACGCGCCGTGCCAAAGCCTTCGGCATGAAAGTGTATGGCGCCGATATCATTAATATTGACCATGTCTTCATCAATGAATCTGGCATCGAGATGACAAATCTTGAAACGTTATTATCCAACTCCGATTTTGTCTCGGTTAACTGTGACTTGAATTCCACATCTCATCATCTGATCAATGCCAAAACACTCGCGCAGATGAAATCCACAGCGGTGCTGATCAACACCGCGCGCGGCCCCATCGTGGATGAAAATGCCCTTGTCGCCGCACTCCGTTCAGGTCAAGTGGGAGGCGCGGCGTTAGACGTCTTCGAGTTTGAGCCGCTTCCATTGGATAGTCCATTATTGAAGATGGATAACGTCATACTTGCGCCGCATAATTCCAATTCCAGCCCCACGGCCTGGGAGCGCATCCATTGGAACACGATCAAAAATCTGGTGGAAGGGCTGGGATTGCAGTACGAGGAAAGATAAAGAGGAAAAAATGACTGAGTTGAAAACTGTTTTAATTACAGGCGCCGCAGGCGGAATTGGCCGCGCCACGACACAGCTCTTTGCTGAAAATGGCTGGCGCGTGATCGGCGTGGATAGAAATATCTTTGGCGAAGATTTTCCTGCCAACGGACTCTTCATCCAATCTGATATTGCCCGCCCTGAAGATATGCAAGTTATCTTTGAGCAGGCTCACGCCTTTACCAACACGTTGGATGCACTGGTTAATAATGCCGCCATGCAAATTGCAAAGCCATTGATTGAAACCACCGTGGAAGAATGGGATGCGGTCATGGCATCCAATTTACGCTCTGTTTTTTTGAGTGTAAAACTTGCGCATCCCTTGCTTAAGGCGCACGGCGCAGCCGCAGTAGTAAACGTCTCGTCTGTCCACGCGATTCAAACTTCCACGAACATTGCCGCCTATGCCGCTTCCAAAGGCGGGCTGTTGGCATTGACGCGCGCCATGGCTATTGAGTTTGCCCCCGATAATATTCGGGTCAATGCCATTTTGCCCGGCGCTGTGGATACTCCCATGCTGCGCGCTGGTCTTGGCCGTGGGCATCTCGGCGGCGAGAATATGCAGGATCGCCTTGACAATCTGGCGCGTAAAACGGTCAACGGGCGCGTGGGGCGGCCTGAAGAAATAGCGCACGCTATTTTCTTCCTCGCCGACCATAAACAATCCTCCTTTATGACGGGTCAGTCACTGGTCATTGATGGCGGCGCGACTGCCCGATTGAGCACTGAATAATGAGCAAGCGCTCCAGAAAAACCAGCTCAGCGCGCAGCAGCTCAAGGCAGGCCGATTCGTTCAAGAAAAATGCGGTGCAGGCCTTGTTCTTTTTGAATGCCATCCTGTGGTTTCTGTACGCGTTTTATGTTGTCTTTGATATGAATGCCATAGGCAACAGCGGCTTCTCTGTGGCTGCTGTTGGTTTTTTTATCATTGTCGTTGCAGGCACCATGCTCGCGGCTGGGATATGGATCATAAGAGTGCAAAAGCAGATATATTATTTTGCGCTCGGAATTACCGCGCTGAATGTTTTATTGTCACTTACAAACCTGACAGACTTTTTCTATATCGCCGCCTTGATTCTTGATCTGCTCATCTTGTGGATATTGTTTGCACTGCGTAAAAGTTATCTGCCAACCTCATGAAAAATATACTCAAAAAAAATACTCCTCCCGCGTTCTGGAATTTTGCGCGCACAACCTACGACTCAGTTCGTCGTATCCCACAACTGCCCGCCGCGTATTTTCATCCCTGGCGGCGTGAGAGTATCCGCCGCCTTGCTGAGTTAAAAGATATTCATAAAGGCAAACGCGCTTTCATCATTGGTAATGGCCCCAGCCTTAAGCAAACCGATCTTTCCAAATTGAAAAACGAAATCACCTTCGGCATGAATCGTATTTACCTGATCTTCCCCGAACTTGGCTTTCAAACAACTTATTTTTGTGCCACAAACAATCTTGTGATTGAACAATTCCATGAGGATATTCTCGCGCTTCCCATGCCAAAATTCCTGGCGTGGCGCTCACATAATTATTTTTCAAAAACTTTACAACTTTCAAACGTGCCAACGTTTTTATATACTTCCTATACCGGCCCGCGTTTTTCTCCCGATGTCCGTGGGCGTGTTTGGGAAAGCGCCACCGTCACCAACGTGACTCTTCAACTTGCATTTCACATGGGCATCGAACAGGTCATCCTGATCGGCGTGGATCACAATTTTACGTCCAAAGGCGAAGCAAATAAAACCATCATCTCGCAAGGTGATGACCCCAACCACGTTTCGCCCAACTATTTCGGCAAGGGTATCAAATGGCAGCTGCCCGACCTGGATACTTCCGAGATCGGCTATGCTCTGGCGCGTGATGCCTATCAAAAAGCAGGCCGCGAAATTTTGGATGCGACCGTCGGCGGCAAACTGACCATCTTCCCCAAAGTGGACTACAATTCCCTCTTCTAATTTATGACTTTTGACCTTCGACTTTTGACATTTTTTCCCCCATGACAAACTCGCATCAACCTCAACCTCGCATCTGGTCTGCCTTCCTGATCATTTTCCTCGCCCTCGGCGGACTCTTGCGCCTGCTCGACATCACCGATCCTCCATTGGATTTTCAGCCTTCACGTCAACTCCGCAATTCACTGGTGGCGCGTGAAATTTATTACTCCCTTTTGCCGTCTGCTACCCTTGAGCAACGTGAAGCTTCCGCCACTTTTGCAGATTCAGTTGGGAAATATGAGCCGCCCATCATCGAAACGATTGTGGCGGTTACTTATTTTTTCACTGGCGGCGAGAATATCGCATCTGCGCGTGTCTGGGAGACGCTCTTCTGGCTCGCGGCAGGAGTGGCTTTGTTTGATCTCATGCGACGCTCGGTTTCATTATGGGCCGCCTTTGCCGCGCTCGCGTATTATCTTATTTTGCCATTTTCAGTGCAAGCCAGCCGCTCCTTTCAACCCGACCCGTTGATGACTTCCGCCTTTGTCATCGGCGTTTATTTTCTGTATCGCTGGTCTGAAATTTCGGGAGATACCGCTTCGAATAAAAAAGAAACCTGGAAATTTGCAATTCTGGCAGGTATCTTTCTCGGTCTTGCAACGTTGGTCAAAATAGTCATCGCCTTCTTTGCGGGCGCGGCTGCGATTTCACTTGTATTATTTACACTCAAAAAAGATTTCTGGAAATCAAAACAAGTTTGGGCAATGGCCGCCCTCATGATCGTGCCCGCTCTCATCTTTTACATTCTCCTTAACCAGAGCCGCTCCACTGAATATTTTTTCGCGTGGACTGTGACTCTGATCAAACTCATCACGAGTACAGATTTTTACTCCAAGTGGCTGGCTTTCATTGGCAGTCTGTTTGGGTTGACGGTGATCTTTCTCAGCCTGGCGGGCGCGCTGTTGGCTCCTGCGCGGCTGCGCTGGTTGTTGATCGGTTTGTGGATCGGATACTTGCTATATGGACTCACATTGCCGTTCCAAATGTACACGCACAGTTACTATCATATTCAACTGATTCCCATTGTTGCACTGGGAATGGCCGCAGCGTTGAATCCGCTTTTTGAAAGAGCGGCAGGTACAGGCGCGGTGGGACGCGTGGGTTTCATCCTCCTGATGATTGCGGTGATCGGATATCAAGCCTGGGTGGCACGCTCGGTTTTAGCCGCCGAAGACTTTCATCATGAGCCTGCTTTTTGGCAGGCAGTGGGTGATGCGATTCCCGCGGATGCAGATACGATTGGCCTGACGCAGGATTATGGCTTTCGTTTGATGTTGTGGGGCTGGCGCAAGGTGAGCCTGTGGCCGTTGAGCACGGGCTTGAGTGAAGCACGCGGCGGACAGGATGTAAATGATTTTGCGGCGATCACGGCAGGCAAGGAATATTTTCTTGTAACAGCCTTTGGTCAATTGGAAAAACAACCCGATCTAAAAGTGGTTTTGGAGCAATATCCGATTGCGGTGCAAGGGGATGGATATGTGCTGTACGATCTGCAAAAATAATTTTGCAGGACGCGGACGAGCACAGATGAACGCAGAGGTTCTTATGTTAAATAGCCCGATTGAGCTCAAGCACAAAGACATTACCGAGAAAATTTTGTTTGTTTTTTTTAAGATTGTATATCCACAGTTAGGGTATGGCTTTTTGGAAAAAGTATATGAGAATGCGATGTTGATCGCCCTAACAACTTTAGGTTTGAAAGTTCAGCAGCAGGTTGGGATTACAGTCTATTTTCAAGAGCAGGTTGTAGGCGAATATTATGCAGACGTATTGGTTGAGGGATTGGTGATCGTGGAATTAAAAGCGGTTTCCCGACTTTTAATTGAGCATGAAGCTCAACCTCTAAATTATCTTCGTGCTACTCCTTATGAAGTTGGCTTATTGCTTAACTTTGGCCCCAAACCTGACTTTCGTCGTAAAGTTTATGATAACTCCCGCAAGACTTTTACGTGGGAACAAAAATAGAAAAATCCGCGTTTTCAGCGTTTATCCGCGTCCTATATTCTTATGACTCTTGTTTCGATCATCACCCCTTCGTACAACCAAGCCGCCTATCTTGAGCAGACGCTTACTTCTGTTTTGAATCAAGAGTATGCAAATATTGAATATATTGTTATTGATGGCGGGTCAACTGACAACAGCCTAGACACGATCAAAAAATATTCAAATCGCCTGGCCTATTGGGTTTCAGAAAAAGACAGCGGGCAGGCAGAGGCAATCAATAAAGGATTTACAAAAGCAACAGGCGAAATTATTGCATGGTTGAATTCTGATGATTATTATCTGGATGGCACAATCAGCGCGGCAGTAAAGGTATTCGATGAAAACCCAGACGTTGTACTGGTCTATGGCGATATGCGCGCGGTGGATGAACATGGAAAAACTTTCAACACATTGCACTACAAACAACTAACTCTCGAAGACTTGCTCTGCTTTCAAATTATCGGACAGCCCGCTGTTTTCATGCGGCGTTCTGCGCTGCAAAAAACAAACGGACTCGATGCTACCTTCCACTTTTTACTCGATCATCATCTTTGGATTCAACTCGCCCAGCTTGGGAAGATTCTGTATGTTCCCCAAATTTGGGCAGCGGCGCGTTATCATGCCGAAGCGAAGAATCGCGCCAAAGCCGCTGAGTTCGGGCGGGAGGCCTTCCGCATTTTGAAATGGGCGCAGCAAAATGAATCGCTTGCTCCCGTATTAAGCCACGTCTCGCGCCGCGCGCGTGCCGCCGCAAATCGTGTGGATGCACGCTATCTGCTGGATGGGGGACAGCCCCGACAGGCATTACAAGCCTGGGTTCGCGCCCTGGTCATTCACCCGCCAACGGCGTTGGCACGGTTGAATATTCTCGGTTCGATATTGCTGCGTTTGATGAAACTCGATCAAATCCGTGAGTTGATTTTGCAGGGGCGGAAGAAGCGCTACAAGTAGTGCGGATTCACCGTCATCTACTTCGAGGAAATATAATACCCACGGTCACAAATTGCGCTTTCCACCCTCTGAAAAAGCGCAATTTGTGACCGTGTGCGGTATAAATTGACCACAGACCGCCGTCTATGGTCTGCGGTCAATCCGATTAAAAACAGAGTTTGTACGATAGCGAAAGGATATATATAAATGTCTACACTTTTTTTACGGTTGAGGCTGGTATCAACTTGGCTGCTGATATGTTTTATGCTTTTTAGTTGCAGCGCATCTGAAACGAAAGCAGTGGTTCTGCCAAAAGAGAATCGTCCGAATATTGTTTTCATCCTTGTAGACGATCTGGATTCAAAACTTAACAGCATTGACTATATGCAAAATTTGCAGTCGTTGATGATCGACCACGGCACGAGCATGGATGATTTTCTAATTACGGATGCGGTCTGCTGTCCATCACGCACCACCATCCTGCGCGGACAATATACACATAGCCACGGGGTTTATCACAACACCGCGCCCGACGGCGGATTTTATAAATTTAATGAAGCCGGTAATAATGATTCAACACTGGCAGTTTGGATGCAGGCTGCGGGATACCGTACCGCGCTGATGGGGAAATACCTCAACGGTTATCCATATCCTACGGATAGGACATTTATCCCGCCTGGCTGGTCTGAGTGGCTTAGCCCCGCCAAAAAGAATGCCTACGATGGTTATGATTATGTTTTGAATGAAAGCGGCACATTGGTTGAATACTCACCCAATGAAGTGAATTATTTTACAGATGTCATGAGCCGCAAGGCCGTGGATTTTATTCAGCGCGCCTCAGCAGAGGATGTCCCATTTTTTCTCTATCTTTCCACCTTTGCGCCGCATACTCCATCCACGCCAGCGCTTCGGCATCGTGAGTTATTCCCCACGATTACCATTCCCATCACGCCATCCTTCAATGAAGCGGATGTGAGCGATAAACCCCCTGTCACGAGTCAGAATCCCTTGCTAACCGATGAGATCGTTTTGCAGTTAAATATCAATTACCGTAATCGAATCCGCTCTCTGCAAGCCGTGGATGAAATGATCGCTGAGTTAATAAAAACACTTGAGCAGAATGGCCAGCTTGAAAATACGTATATTGTGTTTACTTCTGATAACGGTTTTCATATGGGACAGCACAGGTTGTACGAAGGGAAAAATACAGCATACGAGGAAGATATCGTTGTCCCGTTCATCGTCAGAGGACCGGGTATTCCTGAAGGCCAGGTGGTTCCTGCCTTTTTGGCAGGCAATGTGGATATCGCTTCAACCATCACCGATTGGGCGGGAATTGTGCCGCCATCCTTTGTGGAAGGCAGGTCATTTGCTGGCGTTTTAGCCGGTGACAATATCCCCGCTGATTGGCGGCAGGCTTATCTGCTCGAAGTATATGCCACAGAAGGAGAGGCGATATCAAGCGAATCCGAACCACCTGCAACCGCCGCGCTCAAGATTTTCAACATGCAATTGAGTTTGCCAAAATTTGGAAGGCAGAGCGTTGCGCCTGTTTTACATGGGCTTCGCACGACGGACTATAAATATGTGGAGTATGGTGATGGCTTTGTGGAATTTTACGACCTGCTCAATGACCCATACGAATTGGATAATATCGCCTCCACAACTGACCCAGCCATTCTGAAACATTTTTCGGAATGGCTTCAAGCATTATCTGTTTGCAGCGGAAAAGAATGCCTCAAACTCGACCAGCAACCGCGTAAATAATGGATTTCGCTAAAAAATGGGCGCGGAACAATGATGATAAAATGAACCGTGTTTCGTTCGTCTATTCCACTCGATTTTCCCTCTACCCTCACCATGTTGAAAAAAAATAACAACGCCTATTCATGGGTTATCAGCCTGATTTTACTTTTGCTTGCAGGCATGGCAATCCGCATGTACAACCTGACCAATCCCCCGCTTGACTTTCACTCAACGCGCCAAATGCTCTCGTTCCATAAAGCGCGCGGCATGTACTACGAGTTCCGCACCGACGCAGACCCTGAGAAGCGCGCCTTTGCCATTCAGCAATGGAAATACGGCGCGGCAGTTGAGCCCGAGATTCTTGAGCGGGTCGTCGCTTTTACCTATCGTTATACCGGCGAACAGTTATGGGTGGCGCGCGTTTACTCTTCTCTGTTTTGGGTGATTGGTGCCCTATTCATTTTCCTGCTGGCAAAAGAATTGGTTTCCATCAGCGGCGCATTGGTTTCCACTGCTTTTTATTTATTCCTGCCGTATGCAGTATTTGCCAGTCGAAGTTTTCAACCCGACTCATTAATGATGATGTTGATCATTATATTTTGGTGGGCAGTCTTTCGCTGGTCGAAACAACCTGCTTCCTACGGCTGGGCGATCCTCGCTGGTTTATTTGGGGGGCTTGCGATCTTCGTCAAACTGGTGGCTGCTTTCTTTGTGATTGCGGCAGGCTTGGGCGCGGCATTTGGGCGTCAGTCACTGCGTGAATTAATCCGCAGGCCGCAAGTCTATTGGATGAGCTTTTTAGGAATCCTGCCTGGCGTTGCCTATATTGTGTATGGCGTTTGGGTCACAGGCTTTCTCGGCCAACAATTTGGCGGGCGTTCGATTCCCGCGCTCTATCTCAGCCCGGCTTATTATCTCGGCTGGATCGGAATTTTGAATCTTGTCATGGGCGGAGTTCCCATTATTTTGGGATTAATCAGCTTTTACTTTATTCAGGAAAAGGGGACATTCCGCTTCCTCTCTGCGCTGTGGGCTGGCTACTTGATCTTCGGCATTTACTTTAACTATCATATTTCCACCCACGACTATTACAGCATGATTCTCATTCCAATTGTGGCGCTTTCACTGGCTCCCCTGGCAGATCATTTAATATCCGCGTTGAATAAGACATCTTTATATGAACATACCAGAGCCATTCCAACATTGTTGATCGTCATCGGATTGCTCCTTGTCAACTGGAATACGCGCGCTGTTTTGAAATCGAAAGATTATCGCGCCGAACCCGCCAAATGGACAGCCATCAGTGAACTGGTTGGCAAAGACACGCGCCTGATCGCCCTCACTCAGGATTACGGCATGCGTCTCGCCTACTGGGGCTGGCGGCCCACCACCGTTTGGCCGCGAGCCGGGGATATTTATTATCATGAAAATCGCGGGGCTGAATTTGTATTTGCAGATATGTTTACAGAAACAGCCTCCAACAAGGATTATTTCATCGTCACTAATTTTGACGAATTGGAAAAACAACCCTTGCTAAAAGACTATCTGTATGCACACTATCCCATCGCTTTTTCAGGCGACGGTTATGTGATCTTCGATTTGAAAAATGGATTGAAATAAACGGTATGAAGAATAAGAACACGCCAATTCAATATATTGTTTTGCTATATGCTTTGGCCTCCATTGTGTTTTTGCTGGCCATTGCCTATCTCGGCACATTTACACGCTACATGGCAGACGATTATTGTGAATCCTTCATGGTTACCGACGATTCGATTTTGGGCGCAGTGCTCGACCGCTACATGAATGGCCGCTGGAGAGCCGCCAATCGTTTGTCAAACTTGATGTTTGTCGGCTTTTTTGAATTGCTGGGGAAACACAATGTAGAAATCATTCCGCCCCTGATGATTCTACTCTGGACAATCGGCTTGATCTGGCTGGTTTATGAAATACGAAAACTTGCCAGATTATCCTGGCCTTTGTATATCGACTTTTTCCTCGGCATTTTGCTGGCTTTCTTTTCTGTGTTTGAAGCGCCAAATCGTTTTCAGATTTTTTACTGGCGTTCAAGCATGGCTACGCATTTTGTGCCGCTCGTCCTGCTTAATTTTATGCTTGCATTCCTGCTATCAAACATTCGTTCTGCGCAAGGACAAAGAAAACCCGCCTGGGTTGGCTTCCTGTTCTTTTTTGCATCCTTCATCATCGGCGGGTTCTCCGAGCCGCCCGTCACCGTGATGGTTGTCGGCTGTGGACTATCGCTTTTCTATATTTGGTATTTTGTGAAACATGAAGACCGCCGCCCAGCCTTCCATTTGTTGGCATGGATATTTAGCGGGGCGCTTTCTGCGCTGCTGGTGATGGCCGTCTCCCCGGCTATCGCCCATTTGCGCGGAGATACTCCCTCGTTTTCGATGTGGGTTTTTAGAACAACCCAATACACCTATTTGTTTTTGATCGATACCTTTAAGACTTTGCCAATTCCCACCGCTTTGAGTTTTGGCGTGCCCGCTTTATTCTTTTATACCTTGTATTTCAACAAAGAAAATAAACAGGAGATCAGCCAACAGCGTTGGAAAATCAATTTTTATATCATGTTGATTGCCCCGTTCATTCTTGCCTTATTGATCGCGGCAGGTTTTTCTCCCAGCGCATATGGTCAATCTTTCCCGGTGGCGCGTGCGCGCTTTTTTGCCCATTACCTGCTATCCGCCACGCTCATTCTGGAAGGCGCATTTTTGGGCGCGTGGCTTTCACAACTTAAGTTTCCTGTGTTTCATTCGAAATATAGCTTTGGCGCATCGATTTTTATTTTGGTTGTTTTGGCATTCTATCCATTGCGGGCTGGTTTGCAAGTATTGCAAAATGTGCCTGCCTACCGCGAGCGCGAATTACTTTGGGATAAACGGGATGCCATCATTCGTGACCTAAAAGCGCAGGGCGAGACCGATCTGGTCATTATTCAATTTGACGGCGTGGATGGCACAAAAGAATTGGATGTCAGCGCGAAGCACTGGGCCAATGGCTGCGCCGCGCAATACTATGATGTACATTCCATTCGCGCCATTCCTGTTCCTCCAGAATATATAGATGAGTATTTCGGTGAATAAATTCCCCCCCATTCTCGTGACAGGCGCGCATCGCAGCGGAACAACCTGGGTTGGGCGCATGTTGTCTGCCGCTAGCAATACTGCGTATATCAGCGAGCCGCTCAATGTTTTGCATCGCCGTGGAATGTATCGCGCAGAGGTTGAACATTGGTATCAATATATTACCGCTGAGAATGAAGAGAAATATCTTCCCGCATTTCAGCAGCTCTTAAATTTTCGGTATCATCTTTTTGCAGAGCTTGGCTCATTACGCTCTCGAAAAGATTTCCTGCGCATGGGGCGCGACCTTGCTGTTTTTGCAAATGGCAGGCTGCGGGGTCAGCGTGCTTTGCTTAAAGACCCGTTCGCGGTTTTCTCCACGCCCTGGTTTGCGCAAAAATTGAATTGTCAGGTTGTGATTACCGTTCGTCATCCTGCTGGGTTTGCCAGCAGTCTTAAGCGTCTTAACTGGCCTTTTGATTTTCGCGATCTGCTTTCCCAGCCCATGCTCATGCGTGATTACCTTGAATCAGATCGCGCGGATATGGAATCGATTCAAGCGGATGACATCGTTGGGCAGTCTGCGCTGCTCTGGCGCATGATCTACCGCTCGGTTCACGCTTCGCGCACCCCCAGCCTGTTTCCGCACTTCAAAGTGGTTCGCCACGAAGACCTTTCGCTTGATCCCGTCGCAGGCTATAAATCCCTTTATGAATCTCTCGGCTTAACCTTTGACGAAAAAATCAAAAACATCATCCTTAATTCCAGTAGTTCCGAAAACCCAACCGAGTTATCGAAGAAAAAAATTCACTCCGTAAAACTGGATAGCCGCGCCAACATGGACAACTGGAAGAAACGCCTCGCTCCCGAAGAGATTACCCGCATCCGTAAATTGACCGAAGATGTATCTCCTTTATTTTATTCAGATGAAGAGTGGAAATAATGATGAAGCCGCTTGCCATGCCCCTTGTCTCCATTATCACGCCGTCTTTCAATCAGGCAAAGTATATTGAAAAAACCATTCAATCTGTATTGGGACAGGATTATCCGCGCATTGAATACATCATTGTCGATGGCGGCTCCACCGATCAGAGCGTGGAGCTGATCCAAAAATATGCGGGTAGACTCGCCTGGTGGGTCAGCGAGCAGGATCAGGGTCAGACCGATGCGATTAATAAAGGATTCAATCGCGCCACTGGTGACATTCTGGCGTGGATCAATTCAGACGATACATATAATCCACGGGCCGTGGGTCAGGCTGTAAAATATCTGATCGAAAATCCAGAGGTTGGGCTGGTCTATGCCGATTGTAATTTTATTGATGAAGAGGATCAGATCATTGGAAAATTCAATGCGGCGCAAACCGATTTGCGCCGCCTGCGTGAAGGCTATGTCCACATTCCGCAGCAGACGATGTTCTTTCGCGCAAAATATTGGAAGGAGTTGGGCCCGCTCGACTCGTCTTTTTACTTCGCCATGGATTACGACCTGTGGACGCGCATCGCCGCTCATGCGCCATTCAAATATCTGGCAGGGAAAACGTGGGCAAACTTCCGCTTGCATACTTCTGGGAAAACCGTCACTGCCGATGACCGCTGCTGGCCTGAAATGATTCGAGTCCATTATCGTGATGGCGGAAGTTTTTTTTCTGTTATCATGGCAAAATATTATCTAAGAAAAATAATCGGCCCGCTATGGAAATGGCGCATTAAGAAACCAGGTAAATTGGTAGACTAGTAAGTTGGTAGATTAGTAAATAGGTAAATTGGTAGATTGGGTTCGTCCATTCATCCTTTATCCTTCACCCTTCATCCTTTCCTTTCCCCCTTCCCCTTATGAATTATCTCCTCACCCCTCCCTCCCTCGATGATAGTATCCGCCTGCTCAAAGCATGGCGTTTTTGGATGCTCGGCGCAGTGCTCGGCGCAATCCTTGGCGCTGCAATTTATTACATAGCTCCGCCGCCATTTCGCGCGAAAGCCACAGTCAATGTGGACTTTAATCTTGAGCAAGCCTGGCCGCAAGACACAGACCGTCAACAGTTTTATTACCTTGAACGCGAGTCTCGTAAACTGGAAGAGATCGCCTGGTCAGACGATGTGATGAGTCAATTATCTTCCGAGTTTGCCATTCCCGTGGAAGATTTGCGCGGAGTTGTATTGCATCTTAGTCAACCTGCTGAAGCAGGCTGGCATCTCTATGCCGATGACAAAGACTCACAAATCGCGGCTTCACTTGCTTCAGCATGGGCTGCTGCATTCGTTGCCAAAGCCCAGGCGGATATAGACTCTGGCGCGATCAATGAATTTATAAAACTGGAAGCCACGCAATCAGAACATCTGCCAAAAGAACGCAGCATCCCGCTCAGCGGATATTTGCTCGCAGGTTCTGTTGGATTCCTCACGCTTGCTGTTTTTATTGTATTGTTTGTAAAACCAAAAAACAAATGAACAACTCAACGCCTACCGCCGCAAGCGATTTTCAAAAACTTTCCCGCATTCTGTGGGGCGCGGCTCTGCTCACTTTGCCCGTTACCAGTTTTCGCTGGTTCCCATTGCTTGGCGAAGGTACGTTGGTTCGTCCGCTGGCGTTATATCCTTTGGCGCTCCTGATTCTATTGCTGCTGATTCAAAGCCTGCGCGGAAAAACAAAACTCAACTGGGCGGGCGCATTGATTCCACTGGGGGCGCTGGTACTGTTCATTTTTGCAGCAACCAGTTTCGGGGCGTTGATCGATCCGATTCCATTACGCGGACAAATCTATTCGGGGCGTGCCATCCGTGCGCTGGCGACTCTCTTCATCGGCATCGTCTTCTTTATTTCTGCGGTGTGGATGAATAAAGACGAAGATGATTTTCGTTTTACGGTGCGCTGGCTGTTTGTGGGATTATGCCTTGATCTTGCGTGGAGCGCTTTGCAAGCCGTTACTTTTTATACAGGCCTGCTGAATAAAGAAATGGTGACCCATTGGCAGCTTGCATTTTCAATGCGCGAACTCGTGCGCACGAATCGTATTTCTGGTCTGGCTTATGAACCCGCCTGGCTGGCAGGACAACTCGCCACCACATTCATCCCATTTCTATTTGCCGCCGTGTTGACGAATTTTCGCATCACACGCCTGAGATGGCTGGAACCTGTTTTATTGGCAGGTTCTCTGCTCGTGCTTTTAGCCACCTACTCACGCGGCGGATTATTCACCACCATCGCCGCAGCTGGATTAACATTTTTATTTCTTGGCCGTGACGTACTGCATTCAATTTGGATATGGTTCATCAATGGCTTTCGCGGACGAGCGTTCGAGATTTTATTTCGCGTTGGCATGATCGCTGTTGTGATTGGCATATTCGCTGGCACGTTTCTTTTTCTGAGCCAGAAAAATTTCTTCCGCCGCTTATGGGAAACAGACGCGCAAACTTTAAGCGAATATGTTGTGGATATCAATGCGGGCGCGCGTGGCGCCTACTCGGCGGGGGCGTTGGCGGCATTTGAAGAATATCCGATAACGGGCGTGGGGCTTGGCGCAAGCGGCTTTTATATTTATTCAAACCTGCCCGATTGGGCGCTGACCACTGTGCCAGAAATTGCAAAACAACTCAATCCTGAGAATCGTTTATATCCCAACCCAAAAAATCTATATGTGCGTTTGCTGGCAGAAACTGGGCTGATCGGTTTCTTTTTGTTTATAGCTTTTCAGCTTTATATCCTTGGGGATATGCTAAACTTGTTACGACGCAATGAACGCTGCGCGTGGGCGCGCTTTGCCGCAGTGGCTGGCGTATTTGCGTGGATTGCAATCACATTTTATAATTTCACACAGGATTCGCTCACAACCCCAAACATCTGGCTCGTTCCGGGCATATTGGCGGGGCTGTCTTTCACTTCATCGTACAAGGAAATCAAATGATCGTTCTCTCTGTTGGTATGCCGCGCGCAGGTTCTGGCTGGCACTACAATCTTATTCATGACTTGATGGAAACGACGGGCTGTGCCGATGCGCGTGACATCCGCGAGCGTTATCGGCTGCAAAAAATTCTAACTGAAGTCAACTGTAATATCGGCGTACTTTCTGCCCGACGACTTGGTTTGGTGATGTTTCCTGGACTGGTGAATTCGTTTGTCATCAAGGCCCACGCAGCGCCGACAAATGCCTCGCGTCTTCTCTCGACTTTGGGCCTGCTGCGCGTCACATACATTTATCGTGACCCGCGCGACGCCATGCTCTCGGCCTTTGATTTCGGTCAGCGCGCACTTACAAAAGGGCGTCCCAATGCTTTTTCACATCTGTCTGATTTTGAAAAAAGCGTAAACTTCATGATGGAGTATGTACTCATTTGGGAAAAATGGATGAAAGAAAAGAACGTTCTAATTGCGCGTTACGAAGACTTGCTGACGAACTATGACGCCGAATCCACCAAATTGGTAGACTATCTCAAATTAAACGGGAGCAGGCTCGAGGTCCGCGAGGTGATCGAAAAATATCGCCCTGCCGCGGCTGAAGGCCAGCAAGGTCTCCACTTCTTCAAAGGCAGAATCGGGCGCTTCCGCGAAGCCTATACAGAAGAGCAGAAATCAGTCTTAAAAGCAAAATTAGGCGTATATTTGGCTCGTATGGGCTATGCTGAATAAGGTGTAATCTAGCTGTAAGTCACTTGAGTTGTCGTCTCCAGTATTTTTCGTTATCATAGGGAAGTTATGCTGCGTAAATACGATACACCCTACATGGCAGATTGGTTTGCCATTTCACTACGATGGATCATGCTGGTTGGTTTGATCGTTTCACTTGGGCTGGGGGGCAAGTTGGAATTGTATATATCCTGGCCGTTGGGTTTGTTGATCTTGTGGAATCTGGCAATGACTGCGCTGGCTGGTTTAAATGCGCGTGTGCCTTATCATCGTCCTGTCAGTATTTTGGTAGACCTTATTTTGGCGGGGGCGTTCTTTTGGCTGCAGGGAGGTTTACGCGGTCCCGCAGTTTGGACTGGGTTGTTACCGATCTTAACAGGCTCAATTTATTTTGAATTATTGGGGGCTTTGCTTGCTTCGTTATCCTTCTCTGGCTTGATGATCTATACGGGTCTGGGAGATAAGGATTTGCCGCTTGCCATTACCATTTCAATGACGCTGGTCATGTTGAGTTTGGTGTTTGGGTTTCTTGGCCGCCGTATGATCGCACACATGCGGAAGAATCGTGAACTGTGGCAGGATACGGAAGAAAAGAAAACTGCCATGCAGACTGAGCGCATGCGCGCCATTTACGAATTAACCACCACGCTTTCTTCTACATTGAGTTATAAGCGTGTGCTTGAATCCGCATTGAATATGAGCGCGGCGGCATTGAACCCAGACCCTGAGCAGTTGCTTAATGATCCGTTGGTGGGCGCGGTGATGTTGTTCAACGGTGGCAAGTTGAAAATCGGTTCGGCGCGGCGTTTCACCACTGCCGATATGCGTGTGAACTTTGACGCAGCCGAAGGCGTGCTCAAAAAAACTTTGGATGAAGGCGAGCCTCTTTTCTTCAAAGATATCGGGTATGACCCCGAACTCGGACGTGTCATTGCGCTTAGAAACTGTACCAGTGGATATTGTTTTCCCTTACGCAGTGGTTTCAATGTGTATGGCGTACTATTGTTTGCTCACCCGGATCCTGAATATTTCTCCATGGACCGCCGTAACCTGCTTGATATCATTGGTCGTCAGGCAGTGATTGCGATTCAGAATGCGCGTTTGTATCAAGACCTGGTGGAAGAAAAAGAACGCATGGTGGAAATTCACGAAGAAGCGCGCAAAAAGCTGGCGCGCGATCTGCATGATGGCCCCACTCAATCTGTGGCGGCCATGGCGATGCGCTTGAATATTACGCGGCGCATGTTGGTGAAAGACGTAAAAGGCGCCACCGAAGAAATTGTCAAACTGGAAGAATTGGCGCACCGTACCACCAAGGAGATCCGCCATATGCTCTTCACCTTGCGCCCGCTGATTCTTGAGTCTCAAGGTCTGACGGCGGCAGTGCAAGCCATGTCAGACAAGATGATGGAAACCTACACTCAAAAAGTTACAGTTGATATTGAGGAACGAGTCACGATCCAATTGGAAATGGGCAAGCAGGGTGTTATCTTCTATATCATTGAAGAAGCTGTGAACAATGCCCGCAAACATGCCGCCGCTCCCGTCATTGCTGTGAATTTACGTCAGATGGAAGCGGGGATTGCTGTATTGGAAATTGTAGATAATGGCGCTGGTTTTGACGTGAAGTCTGTAACAGAAGCCTATGACAAACGCGCCAACAGCAGCCTGGGTATGGTGAATTTACGTGAACGTGCCGAGCTGGTAAATGGTTTGTTCCGCCTCGAGTCTACGCCGGGCATCGGCACAAAAGTGCAGGTATATATCCCGCTCACCGAAGATGCCGCAGACCGATTGCATCATCCACGCGCCAAGTAAAAAGTAAAAATGCCAACCACAACTAAATTATATTATTTTGCCCACGAGGCAGAAGATGAAGTCATCAAGCGCCCGCCCGTGATTTTGATTCATGGCGCGGGCGGCACTCATTTATCCTGGCCGCCGCAAATTCGCCGCCTGGCTGATGAGAAAATGTATGCGCTCGATTTGCCCGGGCATGGAAAATCTGAAGGCATAAGCCGGCAATCCATTGATGAATATGCCGATGATGTGCTTGATTTTATGAAAGAGTTGAAGATGCGCGCGGCAATCATCGTGGGGCATTCGATGGGCGGCGCGGTTGCCCTCACGCTTGCCCTAAAATATCCCAAACAAGTGTTGGGATTGGGTCTGCTTGGCTCTGGCTCAAAACTACGAGTAGCGCCGAACATTTTAGAGTCTGCGGGGAATGCAAATACTTTTGAATCTGCCATCAATATGATCCATGAAACTTGTTTCGGTTCAGAAGCCCCTAAAAATTTGATTGAACTTTCAAAGCGAACCATGAGAACGATACGTCCGCCCGTTTTGTTGGGTGATTTTCTGGCATGTAATGAATTTGATGTCACCAGTCAGTTGGAAAAAATCAATATTCCCACACTGATGATTTGCGGCGCAGAAGATAAAATGATGCCCCTGAAATTTTCAGAATCATTGCGCGATGGAATTGTCAACTCGCAGCTGCGTGTTGTGGAGGATGCTGGCCACATGGTGATGCTCGAAAAGCCTGATGCAGTTGCCGATCTATTAAAACAATTTATTGACAAGATTCCGCTGAAAGTTAGGAGGACAAGAAAGAAACGCATCATCCCTGACGAGGTAACTGCTCCCGTCTTATAGGCAGAATCAGCGCTGTCAGAGCGTGGACTTTAGTCCGCGTTTTGTTCGAAAATTTTCTGCAAAACAGGAATCGCATTCATCACTGCTTTGGCCCGATGGCTAAGGCGGTTTTTTTCGTCCATGCTTAACTCGGCTGTTGTTTTATTTAATGCGGGCAGGAGAAAGATACAGTCGTAGCCGAAGCCGCCCGTGCCGCGTTCTTCAGGGATCACTTCACCGTAACAATTTCCTTCCACAATATGAACGCCTTGATCTGGGATGGCAATCGCAAGCGTGGCATGGAAATGCGCCGCCCATGGTTGTGGTTTATCGCGTAGATTTTCGAGCATATAGGCACGGCGATCTGCATCATCTGCGCCTGGTTTGGGAGAGTAGCGCGCCGAGTATAGACCGGGCGCACCGCCGAGAGCATCTACTTCGAGGCCTGAATCATCGGCCAGAGAGACCAGTCCGCTGGCTTTGGCAAAGGCCATGGCTTTTTTTGCGGCATTTTCGGCATAGGTTGTGCCGTCTTCTTCCACTTCGAGCGTTAGGTTTATATCTGCGGGTGTGACGAGTTCAATGCCAGTACCTTTGAGCAGGTCTTGCAGTTCTATCACTTTGCCTTTGTTGTTGGTGGCGATGAGAAGTTTTTTCATTTTCACTTTTTACCTTTTACTTCTTGAAGCGCCCATTGCGCATGTTCTCTTACGATGGGTTCTTCATCCTGTACGGCTTGCTCTAAAATGGGGATATCATTTTCATTACCTTTGTTTCCAGTGGCTACTGCCAGATTACGCAAATAGCCGCGTCGCTTGGCGCGTTTGATGGGACTTTTCTTGAAGCGTTGATTAAATTCAACGGATGTCAGAGTCAGGTCTGAGGCGGCGTCCTGAGCGTGTCGAAGGGTTAAGACCGGCAGCGGGATTTTCGGCTCGAAGGACGAATCGGCTTGAGATGAGAATCGATTCCACGGGCAGACCTGTTGACAGATGTCGCAGCCGAAAATCCAATCCTGCATTAATGGACGCAGTTCTTCGGGGATGTCAGTTTTGAGTTCAATGGTGAGATAGGAGATGCAGCGGCGCGCATCAAGGGTGCGGTTGGGCAGGATGCATTGCGTGGGGCAGGCGGTGATACAGCGTGTGCAGGTGCCGCAATGATCGGTGATGAGGGGCTGATCAGGTTCGAGTTCGATGCCAAGTAGAATTTCAGACAGAAAAAATGTGGAGCCTGCTTGAGGGTTGATGAGCATGGAATTTTTGCCGATCCAGCCAAGGCCTGCGCGTTGTGCGAGTTCACGTTCAAGAATCGGACCAGTATCTGTGTAGTAGCGATTAGGGATAGGGTGGCCGAATTCTTCTTCGATGAATTCGACAAGTAATTTTAAACGCGGCGGGATAATATCGTGATAATCATCGCCGAGGGCATAGGCGGCGATTTTAAATTCTGCATTCTGCATTCTGTATTCCGCATTTTTTAATGGGGAATAGGGCATTGCCAGCACGAGAATTGATTTACATTCAGGCAGGATCTGTTTCGGGTCGGCGCGGCGCGTGCGGCTGCGTTCTTCGGCAAGATAATTCATCGTGCCGTGCATGTCGGCATTGAGCCATGTTTCGAATATGGAATAATGCAGGGGCGGCTCAGAAGAAGTAACGCCAGCCAGGGTGAACCCCAGCTGGCGCGCTTTTTCTTTGATTGCCTGTTTGAGCGAGGCGGTCAATTCTTATTTGACGATGATCTTAACAAAAATGGCTTTGCCGAATGGAATGCCTTTGGCGTTTGCCATTTGCCAGGCGCTGGTGTATTCGCCAATATCGGTCGGCGCTTTGAAGTTGACAGAAACGTCAATTTCCTGCCCAACTTCAACCAGAGTGCCGAGCGGCACAGGTACTCCACCCATCTGGTTGGCATAGCCGGCGTAAATCAGGCCGTAGCCCTCGCCCCAGGCGCAAATACCTGTGTTCTTGATTTTCCACGTTTTTATAAATTCCTGTCCGGGTGTCATTTGTGCGCCATCCAGAATGGTGACATCTACAGTGGCATTGTCAAAGGTCATGTTGTCGCACAATTCGCCCGGCGTACCGAGGGCAATTTGAGTGGGATCTGTAGCGAATGCCGCCGTTGGCGTTTCTGTCGGCAGCGGCGGGACAGGGGTCTCTGTGGCAGGCAGCGGGGTGGGTGTGAATGCCGCCGCGGTGAGTGTGAATTCTGCAATTACTGTGTTTGCCGCTGAAGTGCGGATGGCAAGCACATCCGGTGTAGGCTCGATGGGTGTGGCTGGCGCGCAGGCCGAAAGAATTAATATGGCTGCCAATACGAAGATGATTAATTTTGCTTTCATTTTTCCTCTCTCTTTTTACGGGTAATTCTTATTGTCCGTAATTGAGGTCGCTGATAATGGGTAAACGATTCTTTTACGGAACCGCGATAAAAATAATTGAAACGAGCGGCCCAAAGTAATTGCCTGTATCGTCTCTTAGTTTCCAATAGCCTTTATATTCAACTTCCTTGGTCGTGCCGCCGGGTACTGTCAACTTTATAACGAATGAATTGCTGGCGCCGGGTTTTGTAAAGGCATCGCCTTTTTTGTAAACAATGTCATAGCCCTTTAATTCAGGGCTGGAACGTGCGGTATCAAAAACGAAGGCATACCCATCATCCCAGGGACATGTCCCCGTATTTTTAATTTCCCAGGCTTTTGAAATTTCTTTGAAATTCTTGAGTTTGGCGCCGTCAAATGGGGCGGTTTCTCCGATATACAGACCATCGTTACAGCCATTTTGGGTGGTGATCGTGGCGATGGATCCCAAGGTTGGTACTGGAGATGCAAGCGGAGTTAGGCCCGGCAATTGAGTATTAAATGGAATGGCTGTGTTGAGCCCCGAAACCACGGCGGTGGGGATTAATCCCTGGGTGGCCGCAGGAAGAAGTGTATTGGTCGGCATGGCTGTGGGTGGAATTGCCAATGCGGTTTGGGTTTGCTGCATGGCAGCTTCTGTCATAACGAGATTAAATGCTTGTGTTTGAACCGCTCCCAAGTCTTGAGTAGGTACGGCTGCTGCGCCTAAATTACATGCGCTTAGGATGGTGGCTGGAACCAGCACGCTAAGCAGCCAAAGGATTTTACTTAATTTCATGTTTTATAACCTCCGAGATTAGTTACTTTATTATAACGCACCTACGGCATGGGCGTATTTGTAGAGGTTGCAGAGGGTGTCAGCGTAATGGTGGCGCTGGGTGTGAAGGTTGCACTGCCAGTAGGCGTTAATGTAGGGGTGGGAGTATTTGTGAAAGTGGGTGTGGGCGGCGGCGTGCCTTGCCGAATGATATGCGGGTTAAGCCAGATCGCCTGATCGTTTTTCTGTGGGCCGTTTGCATCTACGATCAGAATAAAGTTGACCGATTGGCCGGCCAGGCTGCCTAGATCCAGGTCAACAGGGTAGTATTTTTCATCATAGATTTCATGCCAGCTCGCCAGCGTTTTGACCTGTCCGTTAACTCTGTAATTGATACGGAAAAACACATCACAATTTTTTGCATTGTATTGGCAGTTTACAATTGCGCGCAAGCGGTCACCCGCTTGAATCGTAATGGGCGGATATTGGCCGCTGATGAAACCGTTGTTGATGTCTTCTGGCACGGTCAGCAGCCCGGGTTCATTTTCGGTTGAGCCATTTTCCAGCACGGGAGCATTCAATTTGAGCGCGGAACCATTAATGCCGCCATCCACTCCGCAGGCAATCGGCCCATTGTTGTTTTCCCAGGCAGCCGCGCAATGGTTGTTTGTAAAATCATAGGCAACATAAGCTGTGCCCGTTACTTTAATATCCACCCAAAATGCGGTATCCGCTTGCGCGCCGATGCCAAATAATATATTCGCGGTATTGCGTAGTTTCCAGTAGCCGCGATAATTTCCATCTATATTCGGGGCGGTAAATGTGATGGGTATTTCAATACTTTGGCCCGGGTTTACATTGTTTGTGAGCGCCACGGCGCTGGGGCCGCTCATTGCGTCGCCGCCTGTAAAGATCAGCGCGTAGGATGTTGTCCATGAGCAGGTGCCAATGTTTTTAATGCGCCAGATTTTGACGAAGGTATTGTTGCGCGTGACAGAACTGCCATCTGGATACGTCACATCGCCGGCGAATTGCGCCGCATCACATCTGGACTGTGGAACTGGTGACTGTACAATGGGTATATTCGTGGCTGAGAGAGGGGTGGATCCGCTCCCAGTGGCGCTTGGCAGAGGCAAACCCGGGGTGGCGCTAAAAATCGATTGGGTTGAAGCCGCTTCAAGCGTCTGTGCTGATGCGGTGTACAGTCCATTTAATGTGGCGAATGTATCGGGCGTCGCAGAATTTGCAGGGACGTTACAGGCCAGTTGGACGATGGTGATAAAAACAATAAAGAGGACGAGGGCTGAATTTTTTTTCGACATGGGTTTCTCCGCAGGCTTTGATTTTCAAATATTAAAGACGCAGGAATAGTATAAATTGTTCCCACATAAAAAGAAACCAGTTCATGTGAACTGGTTTCTTTTACAATTAAAAAACAGGTAGTGAGATCTAAGACCCGCATAAATAGGTGAAGTATTGGCCTGGGAAAAACTCGAGATATTCATCAGGCGTGGTGACGCCAAGGGCTATCCAGCGTTGACTGCCCGGCGCACTTCCGATATGAAGTTTCCATTCGCGGGTAATGGTCTTGTTGCCGGCGGCATCCATTTTTATTATGCCTTTACCGGGGCCGGCATTGGTCTCTGCGCTATTTCCATCTTGTTGCAGCCAGATGTATGAAAATTCAAGTGGTCCATTGGTTGTGATGGTGGCTGAGACAATGTAATTGACATTTGCAGGGCAGCCTGTGGCTGGGTCACGTACGACGCTGTATGTAACCGAGGTGACCGTGTAATTGGGGCTGGTTGAATCGGAGACCACAATTTGTGTATAAAACGATGTGCTATATTGGCCGACGCCGAAATTTGTGCCATCCGGAGTTTGTAATACCCATTCAGATTTATAGGTTGCATTGTTTGTCGGCGCGGTCAGCACGAGAGAAATGGGAATCACTCCTTGTGGCGGCGTCACTTGAGGCAGGTTATAGACATATGCGCCGCCGAGGATATCGCCGCTCCAGAAAATGATTTTGTAACTGGTATCCCAGGTGCAGGTACTTGTGTTTTTGATCTGCCAGGTCTTTGTGAATTGTTGACCGGGTTTGTAGATCGTTCCGTCAGGAATAGTTTCGCTCACCAGACTTGCGCTGGCACAGGCTGATGCTCCTGTGTTGATAGAAACTGGCGTAGGGGAGGTGGCAGAAGCAGGCGGCGTGAGTGTTGGCGAGAATTGCAGGGGTGTTTGTGTGACGATGGCCGTGGGTACTGCGGCTGTGGGTTGTGCATTCTGTGCGGCTACTGTGAGCGCTACAGCAGTTTGTATATCTGCTCCCATGACAGGTGTGGGTGTGCTTTTTGCTGTGCAGGCTGTCAGGATGAAAGACACGATCAAGATCGAACTAAAGTATTTGTGTTTTATTGTGTTTAACATTTTTTCCTTTCTTGTATATGATTATACTGTTAAACAGAAACGCCCGGTTTCCCGGGCGTTTTGTATTTTGAACTATTGCTGATATTAAGGCGCGATGCAGGCGGTGGTGAAGTCTAATTTGCCGAAGTCCTGGTTGTTTGGGCTGCCGATATAAATTCCCACAGAAGCCAGAGTTCCGTTATTTGCTGACCCGCGCGCCCAGTCATAATTAATGGATTGGGTGCCGGCGGATGCAAATATTAAAATTTGGGTGGGATTTGTGCCGCTGGAAGCCTTCCACTCATAATTTACGTTGCCCGCTCCATTGGTTGTAATATTTGCAGTAACGCGCGGGCAATTGGTGTGCCCGGCGTCGCTCCATGTGCCCAAAATATAGGTGACACTGGTGACGGAAAATGGCGCCGCTATGGTGCCTGTCGCTGTGGCTGTGACCGAATTTTGTACCTTGATCTGTACATAGAATTTTCCGAATAAAACACCGGAGGCATCTTTTATTTTCCAGTTTCCTGTGTAGTCGCCTACGGTGGCGGGTGCGGTTAAGTTAACTGAAATATCTATGGTCTGGCCCGGGTTAACGGTACCTGTCAACGCCTGAGTGGAGGGGCCGTTTAGAGAGTTGCCGTCAGCGAATACAATTGCGTAGGAAGGTGTCCACGCGCAGGTGCCTGCGTTTTTGAGGCGCCATGTTTTTGTGAAGTTTTGTCCGGGGGTGACTGTGGCTCCATCCGCGTAGGTTACATCGGTAACGAATTGCATGATGTTGCAGCTTGCTGTAGGGGGAACTGAAGTGTTCGTTTGCAGGGGGATGGGTGTCAACGTAGCTGGGACTGCGGCTGGTGTGAAGGTAGGTGTATTGATAACCACACTGGATGTGGGCGGCGTGGAGCTTAATAAGGCTTCTATGGTTTGAGCCGCGGCAGTGCTGGCGGCGTCTGCCCTGTTGACATTTGAAGGCAGATTACATGCGCTACTTAATAAGGCTAAGACAATAAGCAGGGTATAAAGGCGTATGTTATTTTTCATGATATTCTCCTTTGTTTTGTAATTATTTTACCGCAAGATGGGTTTGCGTTGTTTTTGGCAGAATCAAAAACAGGAGTTGTAAAAACTCCTGTTTGAGTGAATCAGGGCTGGGGTTGGAAAGATGCGCTGATTGTTATTGCGGAGTCTGCACGTGGGCGCCAGCCATCCACAAGCCAAGTTGTTCGCGGGTTGTTTTCTTGGTATCTACAATGGCGACGATCTGGCCGCGATACATAACAGCGATGCGGTCTGATAGCGCCAGAATTTCATCCAACTCTGCGGAGATCAATAGAACGGCCACATCGCGATCGCGCATTTTTATGATCTCGCCATGAATATATTCAATGGAGCCGACATCCAAACCGCGTGTAGGTTGACTGGCCAGAATAAGTTTTACAGAGCGACTCAGTTCACGCGCCACAATCACTTTTTGCTGGTTGCCGCCCGACAGTTTTCCTGCGCTGACAAAAGCGGATGGCGTGCGTACATCGAAAGCTTTGATCAGTTTTTGCGCGTTTTCATCGAGCGCCTTGGGCTGCATGACCCCGCGTTTGCTAAATGGCTGATGGTAATAATCGCAGAGCGCCATGTTGTCGCCGATGGAATAGGAAAGTATCAGGCCGTGTTGTTGACGATCTTCCGGGATGTTTGCAAGACCGGCTTGTGTGATCACGCGCGGCGTTTTGTTGGTGATGTCTTTGCCTGCGAGAAGTACGTGACCTTTTTTTGTTGGACGTAACCCGCTTAAGGCTTCGGCGAGTTCTGTTTGTCCATTACCTTGTACGCCGGCAATTCCTAAAACTTCGCCAGCTCTCACTTCAAAGGAAACGCCGCGCACGGCTGGGTAGTCACGGACATCGTTTACGTGCAGGTCGGTTACGGTCAACATGGGTTCTTTGGGAACCGCCTGCTTTTTAATAATCACCAGGTTTACTTCACGCCCAACCATCATGGTTGCGAGTTTTTCTGAGGTTGTGTCTTTAGGTAAAACGGTTCCCACGGTTCGTCCGGCGCGCATCACGGTGATTCTATCCGCGATGGCGAGTACTTCTTTTAGTTTGTGGGTGATAAAGATGATCGAGACGCCGCGCGCTGTCAGGTCCCGCATGATGCGGAAGAGGTCATCCGCTTCCTGCGGGGTGAGCACTGCGGTGGGTTCATCCAGAATTACGATCTTTGCATCGCGATACAGTGTTTTGACGATTTCAACGCGTTGTTGTGTGCCTACCGGTAATTGACCGACCAGCGCGGTTGGGTCTACTTCCAGCCCGTATTGGGATGAAATTTGAGTGATTTTTGCGGCAACTGCTTTTTGGTCAAGCATGCCATTTTTGACGGTCTCATCCCCGAGCATAATGTTTTCAGCCACTGTAAAGACCGGGATGAGCATGAAGTGTTGATGTACCATGCCGATGCCAAGTTTGATCGAGTCGATGGGGGAGTTGATTGCGGTAGGTTTTCCATTAACAAGGATTTCTCCTTTATCCGGGTTATGCAGGCCGTAGATCAGATTCATTAATGTGCTTTTGCCTGCGCCGTTTTCGCCAAGCAGAGCATGGATTTCACCTTTGCGCAGGTCAAAATTTATATTGTCGTTGGCTAGCACACCGGGAAATTGTTTGGTGATACCTCTGGCTTCAAGAACGATTTCGTCTGAAAGGATATTATTATTTTCAGTCATGGCGCTGCCTCTTATTTCTCGTATGCCACGCCGTCAGCGGCGGGCGGAGTGGTCTTGCCAATGATGCCTGTCAAAATAATCATGGTCAGGATGTATGGTGTAAGACCCACAATATAGGATTCCTGGAGGAAGGCCAGTTGTGGAGGAATGACATCGCGAAATATTTGCATATTGATCAGCAGCGCTTGTGATGCGCCAAAGACAAGCGCCGCAGCCCATGCGCCAATGGGAGTCCAGTTGCCGAAGATCATAGCGGCCAGTGAAATAAAACCACGCCCGTTGGTGAGTAAAGGTTCAAAGGATGGGACAGATTCAATCGTGAAGTAAGCACCAGCCAGCCCGGCAAACATGCCGCCAATGATTACGTTGGCATAGCGCATTTTTATAACATTAATGCCAACTGTATCCGCTGCTCGTGGATGTTCACCCACAGCGCGTGTGCGTAATCCCCAGCGTGTATTAAACAGAATATAGTGAGAGATAAACACGAGGAGGATTGCGGAGATTGCAATTGGTTTTTGATCAAACACGCGGTTGATCGCCTGTACATTTTCCAGGCAAGTTGCAGAGGATCCACAGAGTGATGCGAATATTTCTGTAATGGGGACGTGTATGGTGGGCAGAACACCCGGGGAACTGGGTACGTTTCCGCCAAAGACACTGCCTTTTCCAAAGAATAGCTGACGGTTCAAGAAGCCTGTTAAGCCGACTGCAAGAATGTTGATAACCGTTCCGCCGATGATCTGGTCTACTTTAAATGTGATCGAGAGCGCGGCGAGTAGCAGCGCCATTAATCCACCGGTGATAATGGCGAAGAATACACCAAACATAATGCTGACACCAGCCGCCATGTGAAAGATTTGAAACATGTAGATGCCGCCCAGCCAGCCAAAAAATGCAGAGGTGAGCATCATCCCTTCGATGCCAATATTGACCACGCCCGCGCGTTCACAATATACGCCGGAGAGCGCTCCAAGAGTTAATGGGGTTGCCACTGCGATGGTGGTGGCCAACATGCTGGTGATGATGAGTATAGGGGTCTGTCGTGTCTGCCCGACATACACAACTGTACCAATGAGAAGGGTAATAATAAGAGCGATGAAGCCAAAACGTTTCCAGTCCATGTTCGTCTCCTAGCCTCCCCAACCGCGGGTGAGGACAACGCGTTCGCCTCTGGATTTAATGCGATAGATATAGCGCACGATGGCATCTGCTGCGACAAAGAGCAGGATCAGCGCTTGCAGCATGGAAATCAGATCCACTGGTAATTGAGTCAGGAATTGCATACGGGTTGCGCCGTTACGCATGGCAGCGAAGAGGAATGCCGCCAAGACAACACCCAATGGATGAGATTTCCCGAGTAAGGCTATGGCTATCGCATCATAGCCGTAGCCGATGGAGAAGCCAAGCTCGTGACGATAATTCAGTCCGCTAACTTCAACCGAACCTGCCAGACCCGCCAACATGCCTGAAAGCGCCATTGTGAGAATAATGATACGCTTTACATTGATGCCCGCGTACTTGGCGGCATCCGGGTTCAGACCTACGGTGCGGATCTCAAACCCAAGTGTGGTTTTGTTTAATATCCACCAGACCAGAAAGGCAATTAATAACGCCAGTACAAAACCCCAGTGAACGCGTAACCCATCAAAGATGGGCGCAATGCGCGCGCTGGTTGCGATCAAAGGCGTACGCGCAATTACATTTGTGGGGCTTGGGTCTTTCATAACGCCATTGAGCAGGAAAGAAGTTGTGTTCAACGCGATATAGTTCATCATGATCGTGTTAATCACTTCATGTCCGCCGGTGTATGCTTTGAGCGCGCCGACAATGCCTGCCCAGACACCGCCCATTAACATCCCAAAGAGAATCGTCAAGGGGACGTGAATAATGGCAGGCAAATCAAAGCCAAGCCAGCCCGGTAGGGCATAACCGATCAAGGCTGAAAAAACAGCACCGACGGCCAATTGGCCTTCTGCGCCGATGTTGAACAAACCACCTTTAAATCCCAGCGCAACTGCCAGTCCGGCAAAAATATAAGGTGTTGCCCAGATTGCGGTTTCACTTAATGCTTTCTTTGAGCCGAGTGACCCTTCGATCAATCCCATATAGGCTTCAAATGGATTTCCGCCCACCATTTTGATAATGATCCCGCCAATCACTACAGCGGTGAAAATGGCTAAAAAAGGGACCAGTGCTGCATCCAGGATCGATTGTAATATTTGTTTACTTCGCGAAATTGACTGCTTTTCTAATTGCATTCTTCGCTCCAGTGGAACTTGTGAATTGTGGTGCGATTATATCAAACAAGTCCTTTTCTTTCTGGAAAATGAAATCAACTTAAAATAAAAAGGGAAAGAGGAAAAACCTCTTTCCCTTTTTATTGATATAAAGCTAAAACTTAGGGTTTGGCAGGTGAAACACCGGTGGTGATGGTGCCATCAAGCAAACCAGTGTTGATCGCTTCCATGGTGGCCTTGATTTCGGCAGAAACTTTGCCATCAAGATCGTGATAGGGAGCATACCCACCGGTACCAGCGAAGTTTCCAGCAGCAATGGAACCATCTTTGGCAGCAGCAACCAATTCAGATACACCAGGGACAATGAGTTTCATCGCGCTGGAAAGCATTTGAGGAGCAGCTTCGGGCAGGGTCAGATATTGATCAGCATCCACGCCAATGGCGTACTTGCCAGCCTGAGCGGCGGCAGTGATGGCGCCGTTACCGGTCAAACCACCGCAGCCAAAGATTGCATCCGCGCCGTTGTCCATCATGGCTTTGGCGGTCTGAGCGCCCCATTCTGGATCGGTGAAGGTCTTATCGAAACCCACATCGCTGTGGTACACAACCTGAACTTCGGTGGTGGTGCTGTTCATTCCATCGGCATACGCAGCGCCGGCTTTGTAGCCTTCACCGTAGCGCCAAACTGGAGGAACCACATCGGTACCGCAAACGGCGCCGATGACATGGCTCTCAGACATCATCGCGGCGAGTGCGCCAACGAGGAAGCCAGCCTGATCTTCAGGGAAGCCCAAACCAGTGACATTGGCAGAATCATCTGCGGTGTCTTCAGTAAACTGCCAGGCCTGGAATTGATCTACACCGATGAACTTAATATCAGGGTAGGTTGTGCCAGCGGCGAAAGTAGCTTCACCGAGACCGAAACCAACGGTTACGATCACATCAAAGCCAGCATCACCAAAGGTGGCGATGTTCTTGGCGTAATCTTTGGCATCAGCGGTCTCAATGAATTGAACCAAATCAGCCGAGCCATCTGCTTGGGATTGCTGAACGCCTTCCCAGGCAGACTGATTGAAGGACTTATCATTGACTTTACCCACATCGGTCACGAGACCTACGCAGAAAACTTCAGGTTTCACACAATCATCAAGTGTTACTTCAGCGGCAGGCGCTTCAGTAGCAATAGGCGCTTCGGTCATCGCTGCGTCAGTAGCAGGTGCCTCAGCGACAGGCGCTTCAGTGGCGGGAGTGCCACATGCCACGAGGATCATCGAAGCGACGATCAACATAGCCATAACAAAGTACAGTTTTTTCATTTTTCTTCTCCTAGAAGAGTAAGGGATTTCACGGCAATACCGCTATTCAAGCATTGCCTTACGACCTGACAAGTATAAATCCTATTTTTTTATTGTGCAAGCCTGAACTAGTTCACGGCTTTTCAGGAGTCACGCCCGTCTTAATTTCCCCCGTCTGAAGCGCCAAAAGCAAAATATCCATTTCACGCGTCAAACTTTCTGGAAATTTCGCATTAAACGGCATATACTTAATTTGACTTTTCTCCGCTTCATACGCATTTCCCTCCCTCAGCAGACGTATCACACTCTGGACCTCGAAACTGGCACGCCCAAAAATAGAGGTTGCCACGTTTGAACCTGATTCTGCCAAAATCATACGCTGGTCACGTTCTGTTCCAATCGCAACGACTTGGGTATTTGCCGTTGCGCGCAATGCTCCCTGGCCTGTTGCTCCGCCTGCTGCAAAGAGTACATCCGCTCCGCGTTGGATTAATTTCTGCGCGGTCTCGAATCCCCAGGCTTCATCAATGAATAATTTTTCGCGGTCGCCATTTTCACGATAGACTACTTGAACTTTTATGGTTTCATCAGCATACTCTACCCCCGCGCGGAATCCCTCGCAATAGCGCCACATTGACTCTATGCCAGAGGTCTCGCAGACTGCGCCCACAATATGTGATTCTGAAATGCGCGCCGCCAACACCCCGGCCGCAAATCCCATTTGATCTTCGGTAAAGGTGACGGGAATCAAATTCGGGCGCACTTCTTCATAGGGTTGATTCATGCCGATGAAAGCTGAATCAGGATACAGGTCTGCGCTGCGAAGCGTTTCGTCGAGCAGGCCAATGCCTGTTGTGATGATTACGTCATAGCCTTTTTCTGCAAAGTAGACGATATTTTTTTCATAGTCGCGGGTATCTATAGAATCAATATACTCAATGCGGTCAACAATTCCATTTGCTTTGGCTTCTTCCAAGCCTGCCCAGGTATCTTGATTGATGCCGTGGTCTTCAATGCCGAGTGTGTCTGTAACCAAGCCCGCGCAAAAGACATCTTCCTGAAAACAATCTGGCGATTGCGCGCAGGCTGTGAGACCCAACACCACAATCGCCAGAATAATCCAATTTACCTTAACTTTTATTTCATCCTTCATCCTTGATCCTTATCGCTGCGCTGCCTCACCATGTTTCACTCCGAGCATCAGCCATAACGCGATCAACATAAACCCGGGCGCGATCAACATGATGACATTGTAGTTGTTGTTCGTGAGTTCGATGGCCCAGCCATTGAGGTTTGGCCCGATAATGGCCGAGAGCGTGGAGAATAAATAATATAAACCTGTAAATGTGCCGATGCGCGCCGCGTTGGTTAAGTCGAGGATCATGGGCAGGGAGTTGATGTTGATAAAAGCCCAGGCCGCGCCTGCAAAGATCAGGAGCACGCCGGCGAGGGTTAACATACGCGGGCCGCCTGCCACGAGCGGAATGCCGACCAATGGCAGCGGGGCAATGCCGGTCAGCAGGGCGCTGGCTGGTGTGATGTACAGCAATACCAATACGATTGTGATGATGATCAATCCCATCGAAATGGTGAGACGCCGCCCAATTTTTCCAGCAATATAGCCTGAAGGAATCGCAAACAAGACGAAGAATAAGGGCAGCACTGAAAGTAAGGTGGCGCCGTCGCCTTCAAGCAAACCGAGGTGATTCTTCGCATACAGTGTGAAGAATGTATCCACGGCGGAGAAGCCGATGAACCAGAAGAAAATAGCGAGGAGAATGCGCACTCCGCTTTTATCCTGGTTGGTGAAAACTTCTTTTAAACTTTCAAGCAGGCCCGGTTGTTGTTCTGATTGTCCATATTCTTTTGGCTCTTCAATAAAAAGATATACAATGAGCGCAGAAAATAGAACCAGTCCTGATCCAAGCCAGAAGGGAAAGCTGGGACTCATTTTATATAATATGCCGCCTGTTTGCAGGGCGATGATTGTGCCGATACCGCCCATAAAATTGATGATGCCATTTGCCTGGGAGCGGAATTCAGAAGGCGTGATATCGGGCATGAGTGCAATGACCGGGGTGCGCCAGAAGGCCGCGCTTAGTAACAAGGTGCTGGTGCAGGCTACAAATAAGGGCAGCACAGCAGGCAGTGGAATTAATCCAAAGGCGACTGCGGTGATCGGTGCGCCGATTAATAGGAATGGAATGCGGCGTCCCATAGGGGAGCGTAATCTATCGGACCATGCGCCAACGGGCGGTTGAATCAATAAGGCTGCGATATTATCCAGCGTCATAAAGAAGCCGACGAGGAGGGGCGAGAGCTGGAATTTTTCTGAAAGAAAGATGGGGACAAATGCATTGTAGACGCCCCAGACTACACTTAAACCAAAAAAGCCGAAGCCGAGCAGGAAGGTCTTGCCGTAGTTTAATCTTGTTGCCATGGTTTCCTCCAAGTGATTGGGTCGAAGCTTAAAGGTTGAAGATCTAAGGTCATTCGACTTTTGACTTTAGACTTTCGACAAATTTTTTATCTTCTTTGCTCAGATCCGCTTTTTCCAACATATCAGGGCGTTTCTTCAAGGTTCTCAGTAATGCCTGTTCGCGGCGCCATTTGTCTATTTTGGCGTGAGCGCCTGAGAGTAGAACTTCGGGGATTTTCCAGCCGCGAAATTCAGGCGGACGTGTGTAATGCGGGTATTCAAGCAAGCCCATGGCGTGTGAGTCATCTTGTGCGCCGGTGGGGTCGCCGAGTACGTCGGGCAGCAGGCGTGAGAGTGCGTCGATCAAAATTAACGCGGGTAGTTCGCCGCCGGTGAGTACGTAATCGCCAATTGAGATTTCGTCGGTGATCAGGTGTTCGCGAATGCGTTCATCAAAACCTTCGTAGCGGCCGCAGATTAAAACAATACGTGGGTGTTGAGAAAGTTCTTCGGCGATGCTTTGGTTGAAGACACGTCCCTGTGGGGTGAGTAAAATGATCGGGATGTTTGACTCAGCTGGCGGCAGAGTCTGACCCGTGTTATTTAATCCCAAAACAGATTCTACGGCTTCGAATACCGGGTCTGGTTTCATTACCATTCCGCCGCCGCCGCCGTAGGGGGTGTCGTCTGTGGTGTGATGTTTGTCGTGTGTGTAATCGCGGATATTGTGGACGCGCACGGTGATCAATCCCCGTTCACGGGCGCGTTTGATAATGCTGGTGTCAATATAAGATGGGAATACTTCGGGCAGGAGTGTGAATACCTCAAATTGCATCTTCGGATTTTAGCATATTAATAAGGAATATCTTTTTTCCTGCGGGCGGGTTTTATTACCAGATTACTAAATTAAATCAGGAGTATCAAGTGAATAACTATATCGCTCTCTTTATCACCTTTGCGCTTTCGATGTTGTTTTTACGCTCGATGGATTTTATCGCCCATCGCGGCTGGATGGATAGCAAATTGAGTCGCAAGGTGATTCATATTGGGACGGGGCCGTTGTTTGTGTTGTGCTGGTTTCTCTTTCGTGATACGCCGGATGCGCGCTGGCTGGCGGCGCTTGTGCCGTTTGCGATCACTGTGCAGTTCGCGTTGATCGGTTTCGGCGTGATAAAAGATGACGCATCTGTTAAGGCCATGTCGCGCACGGGTGATCCACGGGAAATTTTACGCGGTCCGCTGTATTATGGGATTATGTTCGTGGTGTTAACTTTGGTCTATTGGAAAGATTCTCCGACAGGCATTATCGCGTTGATGATGATGTGCGGCGGTGATGGGGTTGCCGATATTGTCGGGCGTGCTGTTAGGTCGCCAAAGCTGCCATGGAGCGGAGAGAAATCGGTTGCAGGGACAATCGGGGTCTTTGTGGGCGGCTGGCTCTTGGCAAGTGCGCTTATTTTTATTTATGTGGCGGCGGGTGTGTTTACGGGAGGATTTATGAACTATATATTTCCAATCACAGTCATTGCCTTTTTGGGCGCGTTGGTTGAGTCTTTACAGTATAAAGATATTGATAACATAACGATGACGCTGGCTTCGGCTTTGATCGGTGGATTTTTTTTCTAACTGCAACGGGTGTTCATTAAGTTGATAGACGGCAGAATGCGGTCGATGGTCTGCGGTCTGCCGTCTATCTTTGAATTACTTTTCCAAATCTCGTGAAATCGATTCCATTTGCGCCAGAATCGCGGGCACTTGTCCGCTGGGCACGTTGACTCGGTACATGTGTGTGAATCCGTCGCCGATCATAATTTTTACTTTGCGCCATGAGGCCAGTTGCGGTTGTACCTCACCCTGGGGTAAAAGTTTTATGGCTTGCGCCCACTGGGGATGAGTCTTCTCGTAGTCGCCGAGCAGGTCAATCGTTGAAGTGCGAATCGGGAAGAGGTGTGTCGCTTCCACCCAGCGTGCATCCTGTTTATTATCCAACAACCAGCGCACGAACAGCCATGCGGCGAGTTGTTCATTGCTGGTTGAATTTAAGATTACATACGAAGAACCATAAACAATCAGCGCGTCTTCATTTTCACCGGGGAAGGAGATCACTTTCCACTGGTCGGTATTTTTAGCGGCAGCCATGGCGCGTGCGGCATTGGGCAGGTCTTCAAGACTGGAGGTGATGAGCATGGCTTCGCGATTTGCAAACGCGGTAAATGGATCGGTTTCTGCGGCTTGCCAGGCGCAGCCCGTTTCAGAAAGTTCGCGCAAATATTTGAATGCTTTAATATTATTGGGAGTTAGAAAACGATAATCACTGCCATCCAAAACGCCGCCTTCAAAAGCAAGCAGCCAGGCATAGGCGGTCATCGGTTCGGTATCCACCAGCCAGCCGCCCATGAAATCATTTTGAGTTGAGTCATCTTTGAGCATGGCTTTTTGTGCGCGGCAAGCCTGTTGCTTGAAATCTTCAGGCGTATCTGGCGAAGAATCAAAACCCAGCTCGCCAGCCCATGTCTCATTCCAAAGTAAAAAGCGTGCGGTGCGCTGCGCAGGCACTGCCACACGCGTCTCACCGCTTGAATCTTGATTCCAAAACACAAAGGGAATATCACTTGAATCGATTCCGTACAATGGGTCTTCTGCATACGGCGTTAGATCCGTTACAACACCATCCGCGCTCCATTCCAAGGCATGCTCGGGCAATGCGATCACCAGATCAGGTTTTTCGGTAGTGGGCAGAGAAGCCGTAACATTTTCATATAGATTTGTAAAATTGACCTGCCCCTCCATGTTTACTTTGATGCCCCACTCATTATCAGAATTAAATTCCTCGACGAAAGTATTAAGCAGCCCCAACTCGACGCCGTACCACGGCGCCCAAACTGTGACTTCCAACCCGTTCAACGCCTCTTTCTTAACGTCCAGCCTGGTCTGCGCCGCGACAGTTGATTCTGGCCTCGGCGTTTTCGTGCCTGCCTGCACCGCAGATGTGGAAGACTCACTCGTGGATGGGACAGGCGCGGCGCACGCGGCCGCCAACATGGATGTAATGAAGATGATGTTTAATGATTTTTTCATGGTGTCCAATTTTATACTAAACGTCCCGTGGAATGTTGACCAAAAACAGGCCGTGAATTCTACGGGACGTTACTAATCATGATGATACTTATTGTGCGAGGGTCATAAATGGAACGGGCATGAATACCAAAATAAAGACGAAGATCATGAAGAATGCCAATCCACGGCGGGCAGGGTCGAGCGTGGTGATCTGATCGAGCGGCTCCGCGTTGACACGTCCAAGCCAAAATAATAACGCAGCCCAAATCCACCAGCCGCTCCAGAAAAATCCCATCACAACCAGCAGGCTGACGATAAATGGGAATGTTTTTTTGGCTTTGTCGCCAAACAGCGCGTAGATCACATGCCCGCCATCCAGCGTGCCAAGCGGAATGAGATTGAGCGCAGTGACTAAAATCCCTGCCCAGCCTGCAAACGCCACAGGATGAATGAATACATCCAACCCGCCAAAGGGCACGGGGCGGCCTGTAAAGAAATATTGCAGCCAGTATAAAATTCCCTGCGGCTCAATCGGAGAGGGCAGCAGTTGTTTGAAGGTTATAAACTTTGCCAATAGATAGAGCAGGGAATTCCCTTCTATGAATCCATTTGGGTTTGGATCAATCGTCCCCAGGGTCGAGAGTGATAATCCTAAAAATAAAACAGGAATCGCGACAACCAGCCCGGCGATGGGGCCTGCTACGCCAATATCAAATAACACGCGCTTATTTTTTGGGATGGCACGCATGATGATCGCCGCGCCCAGTGTCCCCAGCGGACTAAATGGGAAGGGAATAAAATAAGGCAGCGTGGCTGGGGTCTTATGATGGCGGCTCATAAAATAGTGACCCAGTTCATGCGATACCAAAATGCCCAGGAGACTCAATGCAAACGGCCAGCCTGTAAAAATGCTCTTAGCCAGCATGAGCATTTGTCCCATTGCATCTGCGGGCATTGGTCCATCGGGCTGCGCGCCAGCCAGCATCACGCTGAATACTGTCAGCACGAAAAGGATAATGTTTGTGTTGATATTATCTTTCTTCGGTTCTGCTGGTTTCGATGCGAGATAAATTACCTGACGGCCTTCTTCGATCTTGAATAAGGGGATGATTCCGTATGGGATGAGCGCATCAGCTAACTGGTCGTAGAGCGCCTCGGAATCTTCATCCACTAATTGACCGCGATAGCGCATGAAATAGCCCTTGCGTGGGTCTGCGCTGGTTACATCTTCAATACGAAAGATACGTGCTACAAGATTATTTAAGAGTTCAATTTCAGGGATGGACATTATTCTCCTTAAAAAGATTTCGGAAGTCTTTTCAAATCTGTGCATAAGACTTCCGAAATCCATAACAAGCGGGAGTGGATGGGAGTCGAACCCACCGCGGCCCGCAACGCGACCCGCCACAGGTGTTGAAGACCAGGAGACCCACCGGGACCTAACCACTCCCATTTGCAAGGATAACCGAGAGAAGATAGATTCGCAAGTGAGGCGGATTATTTTTGTAAATTATTGAGGAAGGGCGATAGATGAATTGAATCAGGCACGAAGGGTAATAGCGCTATGATTGTGAGCGCCATACACAACACACACAGAAATATAAATCCCCCGATTATGATTCCGGTCCATGCCATCGGGCGGCCTGATTCGTTATTCTTTTGAATTCGATTCAAGGCGATCATTCCATAGATCAATGCCAAAAGGCCGAGTAAAAAACTTATTGGGATACAAATAATCGATGTAAGTGGGAGGGGAAGCATAGCGCCGCCACAAGCGGAGATCGTGAAAATTCCAAGGACGAGGCTGATGATGGAATGTCTATTTGTAGGCGGGTGGGGTGGGGCTTTGTAGGTTTCCATAAATGATTAATGTATTATCGCATATTGTTGGTTTTATTAAAAATTCTCTACCATACAAACTATGGTTTTCACCCAATTGACCGCCGACCGCAGACAGCGGTCGGCGGTCAATTCACAAAAACATTGCTGGCTTTTGAAAATGTACGGTAGAGAAATTAAAAATAAAATCGCCCTGTCGACAGGGCGATTTTATTTACTTTGTCGGGGCGAGAGGATTCGAACCTCCGACCTCTTGCACCCCATGCAAGCGCGCTAGCCGGACTGCGCCACGCCCCGATTGAGCGAAGCGGATTATAGCCGTGTTTCCTTATTCTGGCAAACCGAATTTTATATTGCCCGTTCTCACAACGACGGTTTTATTTATGCTAAAATAGATATATTGGAGTTACCCCATGTCAGATATGATTGAAGTGATTATTGATAGTATCCGCGTACATTTAATGACGCCGCAGCGCGTTGTTGTGCTCAAGCAGACCACAACAGAACGGTACCTTACCATTTGGGTGGGGCCCTATGAAGCAGAGGCGATCACCGTCGCTTTGCAGGAAGTTGAAATGGTTCGCCCGCTTACGCACGACCTGCTTAAAAATGTTTTTAACGCATTTAAAGCACGGATTACACGCGTGGAAATCGTGCGTTTGCAGGACGAGATTTTTTACGGAAATATTGTGGCTGAAGTGGATGGCCGCGAGATCAACGTCGATTCGCGCCCATCGGACGCGATTGCGATCGCTGTCCGCGCGCATGTGCCAATCCTCGTCCACACCAGCGTAATGGACGAAGCCGGTAGACTGCCAGATCAGGATATGCCAGAAACCGCAGCACCCGCTGTCCCAGCCAAAAAAGCACCGCCTGTTCCATTGACTGATGAAGGAAATGACAGACTGTCTGTTTTCAAGGATTTCATAGATAAACTCGATATTGACAACCCTGACAAAGATAAACCCGAATCGCCCTTAACCTAAACTTGACACAATTCGATGACTGATTATTTCCCTGAATCACCCCCGTATGGGGAGGATAATTCCGCCGTCCCTGCCAGCCCAGTTTCTACGCAAGTGCCGCATAGCCGAGAAGCTGAAGAAGCCGTTGTAGGGGCGGTATTGATTAATCCCGAAGCGTATTATGATGTCGCTCAATTCCTTGATGCGGATGATTTTTATATTCACCGTAACAAATGGGTTTGGGAAGCATTCATGCGTTTGCATGAGCAGCGCATTCCTGTTGATTTGTTAACTTTATCCGAAGAGTTGGATCGCAGCAGTCAACTTGCAGAAGTGGGCGGCTCGGCCTATCTCACTTCGCTAATTAATCAAGTGCCGTCTTCACTGAATGCTGAGTCGTATGGACGCATCGTTGAAGGACATTCCATTCGGCGCAAGATGATCAATGCCGCGAATAAGATCGCATCCCTGGCGTATAAAAGCGATGATTCCATCGATTTTGTTATGAGCGAAGCTGAAAAGACCATTTTCGGCGTTAGCGAGAGAAGAACAAAGCACGAAGTTCAACCGATACGCGCAGTTCTTTCTGATTATTATGACCGCATTGATGAACTCGCCAAGCGTCCTGAAGATTTTCATGGCGTGCCGACGGGCTTCACCGATCTGGATAAACTACTTAACGGCTTGCAGCCTTCAGACTTCCTGATTATTGCAGGTCGCCCTGGTCAGGGTAAAACAGGCTTTCTTCTAACGCTTGCAAAAAATTCAGCGCTCATATATAAAAAACATGTTGCCATCTTTTCACTGGAAATGTCCAACGAACAGGTGGTACAACGTTTGATCGCACAACAGACAGGTATTTCCTCTCACAATCTCCGTAACGGAAAATTGGTGGGAAATGAATGGGAATTATTCAACCATGCGATCGAGGTGTTTTCAGACACGCACATGTACCTCGACGATACCCCTGCTCTTACTCCGCTGCAATTGCGAACAAAGTGTCGTCGTTTACATATGGAGTACGGCATTGATTTGGTCATTATTGATTATCTCCAGCTCATGGGCGGAGACTCGCGTAACGACAACCGTGTGCAGGAAGTCTCGCATATATCCCGCAGTTTGAAGGTGCTGGCGCGTGAGTTGAACGTGCCCGTGCTTGCTGCGGCGCAGTTAAGCCGCGCGGTTGAACAGCGCACAGACAAAAAACCCATGCTTTCAGATTTGAGGGAATCAGGCTCGCTGGAACAGGATGCCGATATTGTTATGTTCATTTATCGCCCTGATGAATACGAGAAGGATAACGACAAGAACAATATTACAAAGATATTGATTGCCAAACACCGTAATGGACCTGTCGGTGAAATTGATTTAATCTTCCGCGGTGAATTAACACGGTTTGAAAATGCGGCGACAAAGATGTTCAAGCCAAATGAGTAAAAGGCAAGGATGAATTATGAAGGATGAATAAAACTTTATCCGCTTTCAATGACAGCCTAAAAAATATGTCCACCTTCGCTGGTTTTACCTCTTCTGAAACATTTACTCAAATTCCCGATTCCTTGCTTGCTTTGATGAGTGAGATTGATGACATCGCGGAGCTGAAGGTGATTCTGCACGCCATTTGGCGGATTGAACATATCGAGGGACATTTCCGCGCTTTGCGGGAGGCGGATTTTGAGGTTGGGGCGCTGGGGATGGACGACGCGGAGATTCAGCTTGGGCTGGGAAAAGCTATCGGGCGCGGGACCCTGCTCAGGCGTGAACGCGAAGCGCAGGTCTTTTATTTCCTCAATTCGCCGCGTGGACGTTTATCGGCTGAGGCTTTCGAAAAAGGTCAATGGCGCGAATCTGCTATGGGTTCATCTGCGCCGATGAGAAAATCAAATATATTCAAGTTGTACGAGGAAAACATTGGCGCGCTCACGCCGTTATTGTCGGACATGCTGCGTGAGGCAGAGAAAAATTATCCAGTTGTGTGGTTCGAAGAAGCGTTCGAGATTGCGGTCAGCCGCAATATTCGTAACTGGAAATATGTGGAAGCCATTTTAGCGCGCTGGAAGGAAAAAGGGAAAGATGAAAGAAAAGATCAGCAAGACATTGTCAAAGATTCAAAACGATACACCGACAGCGATTTCTCCGAATTCATCAACCGAGATTAATAATTTGGTAAAGTCGCTAGGAGACCCGCACTGCCCGCACTGCGGGGGGGTGGGTTATATCAGTTATGATGTACCGCCAGGGCATGAGAAATTTGGCAAAATTGAGTCTTGTGTGTGTCGAGCAAAAGATGTGGCTGATAGCGCGCGCGGTCGTTTGTTTGCTTTAAGTAATTTGGATCGGTTAAGTCATTTAACCTTTGAGAACTTTAATGCTTCAGGAAATAAAAAAGCAAAATTCATGACTCTGCAGGAAGCAGACAGCCTGCATGAAGCCTATAATGTTTGTGAAAAGTTTGTGCAATTACAAACTGGCTGGCTGTTGCTTGAAGGTGGGTATGGCTGCGGAAAAACTCATCTCGCAGCTGCAATCGCAAACTATTCGGTTAATCGTGGAGTGCCAACATTATTTATTACCGTGCCAGATTTACTCGATTCTCTGCGTTTTGCATATGCAGACCCAGAAACAACTTTTGAGCGTCGGTTTGAGGAAATTCGAAACTCTGATTTGTTGATTATGGATGATTTTGGCACACAGAATGCCACGGGCTGGGCGCAGGAAAAACTATTTCAGATCATTAATTATCGTTATACCAACAAATTGCCGACGGTCATCACCACCAATTTAATGCTGGACCAAATTGAAGGGCGTATTCGTTCTCGTTTACAAGATGAAGGATTTGTAAACCATATTAAAATCAATGCCCCTGATTATCGCAGACCTGAAGAGACAAGCAACCCAGGGCTCTCGATGCTTTCATGGCCTGATATTGTAGAAATGACCTTTGAAAATTTTGAGCCAAGAGATAACGATCTGGGAAAGGAAATTGTCACCACTGTCGTTACGGAAAAAGAAACAGGTTATCGAAGCCGTACCAAAGAAAGAGTCGTCACCAAAAAAACGGTTACACAAAATGATATTAAAACATTACACGTGGCATTTAATGCTGCAATTAATTTTGTAAAAGACCCAAAAGGCTGGGTTATATTTTTGGGCGAATCGTATTGTGGAAAAACCCATCTGGCCGCAGCTATTGGGCACGACCGTATTGCCTATGGCGGACAAGCCATTCTCATAGATGTCTCTTCATTATTGGATTATTTAAAAGAGCCATTTAGTAAAGATATTGATGTTACATTTAATCGCCGTATTCACGAGATACGCAACACTCCATTATTAATATTAGATGACATTAAAGAAAGTCAAAAAAACTCAGTTTGGACGGAAGATAAACTGCACAGCATACTGAATTACCGTTATCACTCGCATTTGCCGACAGTGTTAACTTCCTCCATGGATACAAATACTTTTGCAACAAGTTACCCTGGCTTATGGCAGAAACTATTGGATACTTCAAGATGTAAAATTCTTGTCATCGATATGCCCCCATATCGGAGCGTATCGAAGGCGAGCAAGCCGAGTCTGCATAAGAAGAAATAAAAAGAAAGTTGTGAGAGTAAGGCAAAACACACTCCGCCTACTTTTGCTGTAGAGTTTACAAAGAGCACGGTAAATTCCTTGAAATCTTTGTGAGCTTTGTGCATTCTGTGGTAAACGCTTTTGATTGCATAGGATGAATTAACAAAAGCAGGCTCTGCGGCACACGTGTCACAGAGCCTGCTTTTTTATTCCAGTATGCCCCTTGACAAAGTTTGAAACCGTAAATATACTAAGTGTATTATGAACACTAAGTCAGAGATTTACGAAAAACCCGGTATTACAGTTGACCTTGCCATCTTTACGGTGAACACCAACAAACTCAAAGCCATGCTGGTCAAAAGGGCTGAAGACCCTTTTCGTGATGCATGGTCGATGCCTGGCGGTTTTTTACTGCACAGCGAATCGCTGGAAGAGGCCGCGCACCGCGTCTTACGTGAAAAGACAGGGGTAAAGAATGTATATATGGAACAGCTTTATACGTTTGGCGACCCAAGCCGCGACCCAAGATCGAGAGTGATTACCGTGGCTTACTTTGCCCTGATCCCCTGGAAAATTCTTGATAAGCCCGAATCAGAAAAAGTGGCAGACCTCACCTGGGCCTCTGTGGATCAACTTCCCAAACTCGCATTCGACCACAAAAAAATCTTGAAGTACGCCGTGAAACGTTTGCGCGCAAAAGCCAGTTATAGCAACATCGTATATGGATTAATGCCCAAGCAGTTCAGGCTTTCAGAACTTCAAAGCATGTACGAACTTATCATCAACGATAGATTGGATAAAAGAAATTTTAGAAAACGAATGCTCGCCACTGACTTGCTGCAGGAAACTGGTGAAAAAGATATCACAGGCGCGCACAGACCTGCCATGCTCTATCAATTCAAAAAAATGGAAATCGCTTTTCTCAATTAGGTGAATCATATGAACAAACAACTTCTTCCCATCCCATCTTTTTTTGATGCCTCCCACGTGAGTCAAATTTGGAAAGTGGAGTACGCCGCCCGCGCAGATCAGGCACGCGATTGGGCGCATCAACATACCCTGAAACCTGCTTCCGCTTCGAAGGAAAGCATCTCCCTGTTGCTGATCGACGTGCAAAATACATTCTGCCTCCCAAATTTTGAACTCTTTGTCGGAGGCCGCAGCGGACAGGGCGCCGTGGATGACAATATTCGTTTGTGTGAATTCATCTACCGCAACCTTGGCAATATTTCACACATCACCGCCACCATGGATACACACATGGCGCAGCAAATATTTCATCCCATATTTTTTGTAGATCAAGATGGAAATCACCCAGCGCCGTATACTGATATTCAGGCCGCTGAACTAACCAGCAACAAGTGGAGATTTAATCCCGCGCTCGCGCCAAATTATCAGATCGCACCTGAATATGGTCAGCAAATGATGATTCATTATGCCGAAGAATTGCAAAAGAAAGGAAAATTTGCACTGACCATCTGGCCGTATCACGCCATGCTGGGCGGCATCGGACATGCGCTTGTGCCCGCCGTAGAAGAAGCCATCTTCTTTCATTCTGTTGCGCGGCTGGCCCAGCCCGAATTTGAGATGAAAGGTGACAAACCCTTTACAGAAAATTATTCAGCCATTGGCCCCGAAGTGTTGACTGGCCCAATGGGCGAGACGCTCGGCATACGCAACCCGAAATTCATTCAGCAATTACAAAGTGTAGATAAACTTTATATCGCGGGACAGGCCAAGAGTCATTGCGTAGCGTGGACGGTCGCTGACATGCTTGAAGATATCCAAGCCGTAGACCCTGAACTTGCAAAGAAAGTGTACCTGCTCGAAGATTGCACCTCCCCTGTAGTAGTGCCCGGAGTCGTGGATCATACCGACGCGGCGAATGAAGCGTATATCCGCTTTGCGAATGCCGGGATGCAGGTTATCAAATCCATAGAATAACGAATCGGAGTGCGGACTTCAGTCCGCTTTTGAATCTGAAGCGGACTGAAGTCCGCACTCCGTACAGAGAGTTGAGGAAAAAACATGTCCATATTTGATGGTAAAAGACTTACAAACGAAACATTCAAATTAGATATCGAACGTATGCGCCGCGGCTGGTACTCGGATAAGTATTTCGAGAATATCAACCGTATGCTGCTCAATTTGTCAGCCGAGGGATATCAATATTCAGGACAATTTCACAACTTGCCAACAGGCATTTCTTCTGATGATATTGCGGTGGGCGATATTGAAGTGGAGATGCAGTGGTTCACGCGCAGGATGGGCAAAACCACTGTAGTTGGTGTGGATAAATCTCTAGCCATGCTCAAGCATTGCACAGGTTATTTCGAAGGTGATAAATTTATTGACACCTCAGATAAGCTCGAAGTGTGGGCGGTGCAAGATGGGAGCATTGTCAAATACGAGGGCGATCCGACCAAAATTCAACCCGTCATTAAAGTGCGTGGACGATATCGCGACTTCGCTTTGCTTGAAACTCCATCTCTTGGAATTCTCACGCGTTCGAGTCGGGTGGCGACGAATGTATATGAGACTCTGGTTGCTTCACGCGGGAAACCCGTTTTGTTTTTCCCTGCCCGTTTTGATGTGCATGAAGTGCAAGCCGCTGATGGATATGCCTATAACATTGCCTTGCAAAGATTTAACAAAGACTTTGCACAGGAACTTGGCGCGTTTGTCTCGACGGATGCACAAGGTGACTGGTGGGGCGGCGCGGGCGGCGGGACAGTGGCTCATGCCGCGATTGCATCTTTCCTTGGCGACACAGCCGAAGCGATGATGCAGTTCTCGCATATTTTGCCTGCGCGAATTCCGCGCATTGCGCTGGTCGATTTCAACAATGATTCTGTTCGCGATACGCTGCGGGTCTTGGATGGTATGTTTGCAAAATACCGCGAGTTGATGGATGCGGGCAATCAGGAAGAAGCTGAAAAATATAAACTATATGGTGTGCGTTTGGATACAAGCGGAAGTTTGCGGGATGTTTCTGTGCAGCCGTTGGGAGAGCCTGCGTTGGATCTGGGCGTGAACCCACGCCTGGTGTTCAACGTTCGCCAGGGGGTGGATCATGCCTGGGAAAGCTGGACCCTGCCCGAGGTTTGGAAAGAGGCGGCGAAGCAATTTTGTTATAACGTGAAGATCGTTGTATCGGGTGGTTTTAATCCAGATAAGATTCGTAAATTTGAAAAGCTGGAAGTCCCAGTCGATATTTATGCGGTGGGTTCGTATTTATTCAACAATGGCAATTCAACCACCACAGATTACACCAGCGATGTGGTGCGCGTAAAAATTCATGGCGAGTGGGTCGATATGGCGAAAGTGGGGCGCGAGGTTGGAGATAACGAGAATTTGGAAAGAATTTGGTGATGAGCAAGGATGAAGGCTGAATGAAGAAGGATAAAAAAAGGGCTGTCGTAATTGACAGCCCTTTTGATTTACCCAAACCTGCCCATGATGTAATCTTCGGTTTTTTTTTGCTTTGGTGTTGTGAATAATTTTTTACCCTCTGCATATTCTATGAGTTCACCTGTTAAGAAGAACGCAGCGTAATCGGCTGTGCGCGCGGCTTGCTGAACAGAATGCGGCACAAGAATTACGGTGTATTCTTTTTTGAGTTCAAGCAATGCGGCTTCCACTTTTCCAGTGGAGATCGGGTCAAGGCCTGAGGTGGGTTCATCCAGCAGGATTACTTGCGGCTGCAAAGCGATCACGCGCGCGAGGCAGACCCGTTGCTGCTGTCCGCCTGAAAGCGCAATCGCGGGCGCATCCAAACGATCTTTTACTTCATCCCAAACTGCGGCAAGTTTTAAACTACGCTCCACGGCTTCATCTAATTTTGATTTTCGTTTTTCACCTGCGAGTTCAAGTGCGTAGGTGATATTTCCACGGATGCTCATTGGCAGCGGAACAGGGCGCGCGAAGACCATGCCAACTTTGCGGCGCAGAGCAATCACATCTGTTTTTGGATCGAGGATATTTTCACCGTCAATCAGGATGCGCCCCGTGCTGGCTTTGATTTCGGTCAAATCATTGAGACGATTAAGACAGCGCAATAAGGTGGATTTTCCGCCTCCTGCTGGACCGAATAAAACGGTCACAGCGTTCTGACGAATTTCCATGCTGACGTTACGGAGTGACTCGGTGCCGTCGGAGTATTGGAGCGAGAGATTTTCTATGATTATTTTGTTCATGTATGATTTACGATTTTTGATTGATGATTTACGATTGTTGTTACCATTGTCTTCTTGCTCTTGCACGTGAACGAATCACAGTTGCGATGACATTCATGGTCAGTACAAAAACCAGCAGTACCAGCGCCGTGCCATATTGGATTTGAATCGGCATTTCAGGCACCTGCGTGGAGATGACAAATAGATGATAGGGCAACGCCATGGTTGCATCAAAAGGGGAGTGAGGAAGTCTTGGGAGGAAGAATGCTGCGCCTGTGAACAGGATGGGGGCAGTTTCGCCAGCGGCACGTTCCAGACCGAGAATAACGCCTGTCAAAATACCTGGCAAGGCTTCTTTTAAAATGATGCGGCTGATGGTCTGCCAGCGGGTTGCCCCAAGGGAAATGCTCACGGTGCGGAAGGCTTGCGGCACGGCGCGCAATGCTTCTTCTGAAGTGCTGATGATGACCGGCAGAGTCATGATCGAGAGTGTGAGGGAAGCGGCAAGAATGGATGTGCCGAATTGCAGGAACAGGACGAATAATCCCAGCCCAAACAATCCGTACACAACGGAAGGAATCCCCGCGAGATTAATGATTGCAAGGCGGATGAGGCGCGTCAGTTGATTATCTTTGGCGTATTCAGCGAGATAGATGGCAGCGGCAATTCCCAAGGGGACAGAAAAAAATGCGGTGCCGATGGTCAGGTAGAGTGTGCCAATAATGGCTGGCAAAATTCCGCCGGCGCGCATTCCATCATGCGGGAAACCTGAGAGGAATTCCCATGAAATAGCAGAGCCGCCCTTGAGAAGGATAAAGATGATCGTGCCGACAATCGGGAGGACAGTCACAACTGCCATCATGGTGATTCCAATGAATCCGATTCGTTGGACAGTGTGACGGTTACGCGAGAGGAATTTGGTCATCATGAAAGGATTCTCTCAGCGCGTTTCTTTGCGCGAAATACAACAGACGAGGCGATGATATTCACGATGAATGAAATAATGAACAAGACCATTCCGATAAAAAATAAAACATGATAGTGTGTACTGCCGTTGGCAACTTCACCCATTTCTGCGGCAATGGTCGCGGTCATCGTGCGGACGGGGGAGAAGAGGTTGCCAAGTTTTACAGCGAGAACAGGCGCGTTGCCGGTCACCATCATCACGGTCATGGTTTCACCGATGGCACGTCCCACGCCGAGCATGACGGCTGTCAGCACGCCTGATTTGGCGGCGGGCAATGTCACACGCCAGATGGTCTGCCAGCGCGTGGCACCCAATGCCCATGCGCCTTCACGATAGGCACGCGGGACAGAATCAAGCGCATCCTCGGCCACCGAAACAACGGTAGGCACTGCGATCCCTCCCAACAGGATGGATCCTGTAAAGGCTGTCAGACCCGTTGGCAGGTCCAGAAAGACCCGCAGAAATGGCGAGAGGACGAGAATCCCAAGAAATCCCAACACGACTGAGGGCAGTCCGCCAAGCAATTCCACCAGAGGTTTTAGAATTTCACGTACCCAGCGCGGCGCGATCTCAGAGATATAAACGGCGGTGCCAATTCCAAATGGGACCGCGATGAGCGTTGCGCCGAGCGTTACGATCAGCGAGCCTGTGATAAGCGGCAGGATACCGAAATAGTCTTCGATGGGATACCAGCGAATGTTGAGCAGTGAGGATGCGTCCACTTCGCTGAGTGTGGGCAGGCCTTCGCGCAAAAGGAAGAAAAAGATAAGCGCAACAAATAGGATGGCAGAATAACCAGAAGATTGAATCAAGCGGGTGATGATAAATTCACGCCATGATAAAGATTTTTCCATAATTTCACCTTGTAGGGGCGCGTCGCGACGCGCCCCTACGAATTTATTTTAGTACAGGCACAAAACCCAGTTCGGCAACGATCACTTGTGCTTCATCAGAAAGAATCCAATCAAGATACTCTTTGATCACACCGGTCGGTTGGCCGTTGGTGTACATATAAAGGTCACGCGCGATGGCATAGGTTTTATCGTTCACGGTTTCGATGGAGGGTAAAACATAGGCCCCGCCTGCTTCTTCTGCGATGGCAATTGTTTTTAGATCATCAGGCACGTACCCGAGTCCGTCATAGCCAATGGCATTCGGGTTATCGCGGACTTCTGAAATGATACCTTCGGATGACGGCAGTAAAAGTGTGTCCATTGAAAATAATGTTTTATCTTCCTTGCTTCCGAGTCGTAAAACGGTCTCCAGAAAATAAACGTGCGTGCCTGAATTTGTTTCGCGTGATAATTTTACAATTGGCCTATCATCACCGCCCACTTGATTCCAATTTGTAAGTTTGCCGCTGTAAATATCCGAGATTTGTCCCAGTGTTAATGTACTGACTGGATTGTTCGGATTGACAATCACGGCAATCGCATCGCGCGCGATAATATGCTCAACAGGGTTAACCCCATTGGATTGCGCTTCGGCGGTCTCTTCCTCTTTGATCTTGCGCGACGCGTTGGCGATATCCACTGTGCCGTTGACTAAGGCCGCGATTCCCGTCCCAGACCCTCCGCCTGTTACCGATATGCGGATGCTTGGGTGGTCGCTTTGATATTTCTCAGCCCACGCCAAAGCGAGATTCACGATGGTATCGGAACCTTTGTTCTCAATATATTGGGCAGATGAATCAGATGTGGAGGAATTGTTGGAGGAACTACAGGAGGTTAATATGAAAATGGAAAGCAGGAAGAAGACTAGTACTCGTTTCATTGACGTGAATTATACCGCCTCGCCCTTACGGATAGTTGATTCTGTTTTAAGGAAATTTTTGTTTGTGCTTTGAGAGTCTCTCTCGAATCTTTCGCAGCGAAATGAGCAGTATCCACCTGCCAACCCGCATGGACTTAAACGTCCACGCTATGCTTACAAAGCGCGCTCAAGCGGACTCACCCAATCCTTTATCTTTCACGCGAAGCGCTCATCCTTTCCCCAACTCCCTTTCTGATAAAATCACAGCATGACCACAACTTCATCTACCTTCTCTGTCCAGCAATTGGATTTTTATTACGGCAATTCGAAAGCGCTTTCCAATATCAATCTTGAAATTCAGCCCCAAAAAGTGACCGCGTTAATCGGGCCTTCGGGGTGTGGAAAATCCACCTTTTTGCGCTGCCTAAATCGCATGAACGATACCATCACTGGTACGCGTGTGGATGGCAAGGTATTACTCAACGGCGAGGATGTCTATGCGCCGGGTATGGATGTGGTTAATTTACGTCAGCGGGTGGGCATGGTCTTTCAGAAGCCGAATCCATTTCCACAGTCTATTTACGACAACGTGGCGTTTGGTCCGCGGGTAATGGGCATGGAGGTCAACCTGGATGATGTTGTGCAGCGCAGTTTGGAACGCGCCGCGTTATGGGATGAGGTAAAAACTAATTTAAAAGCTGATGCGATGGGTCTGTCGCTTGGTCAGCAACAAAGATTGTGCATCGCCCGTGTCATCGCTGTTCAACCCGAAGTCATCTTAATGGACGAATCCACTTCTGCGCTTGACCCGATTGCCACCCTGCGCGTCGAAGAGTTAATTGCCGATCTAAAAGAAGATTATACGATTGTGATCGTGACACACAACATGCAGCAAGCCGCGCGTGTTTCTGATTTCACTGGCTTGTTCTGGCTCGGTGAATTGGTGGAGTTCGCGCCCACCACGCAAATGTTCACAAAGCCAAAAGAAGAACTCACCGAATCCTATATCACAGGCAGAATGGGGTGAGTGGTTTAGCTAGTTAGATAGTTTGATAGTTTAGCCAAACAAAAAGTGGATGCAAAAAATCGCATCCACTTTTTACTTTTTACTATTCACTCTTTACT
>Ga0105048_10000431_pt1 | contig 63850 bp, 57 predicted proteins | sample MAT05_FD_78382 | JGI IMG/M metagenome (GOLD analysis project Ga0105048, IMG submission 78382) | Freshwater microbial communities from Lake Fryxell liftoff mats and glacier meltwater in Antarctica - MAT-05 | ecosystem: Environmental > Aquatic > Freshwater > Ice > Liftoff microbial mat | place... | reverse complement strand
CCTGCCGTATTTATCATTCCGACATTTAATATTATCACGATGTTCAGTTTGTATTTAATGATTAAAAACATTAAAGGCGAAATTGCTTAACCTGTTTTACAAAGGATACATTGATTGGTCATCATAAACAAGAATTGGACTCTGGGATACTGCCAATCCTCCCATTCTGGATCTACTCCATGAGGAAGTATTTTCCATTTCTAAATATAGTGTATTATAGTTTTGTTCATTTTGTCTTTTGATAGAGCAGCAGGAATTAATTTTTCTTTAATGGCATCGGTATGAATGTGGTAATTAACTTTTGCTAAAATCTGGATTATTGAATTGCTCCCAAAGCCCAACAAATTCAATAGTACTGCGGTTTCTTAACCAGTTTTGTAAAATATAGCCGCTTCTTTCTGCGTCTCTATATCGAGCCATATCTGTAAGAGAAATATAGTCATTCACTTTGTCGGAAATTAAAGCGATTTCTCTTCCCTGCACATTTATTATTTAATTTTTCACCATTTCTACTAGTTTCTATTTAATTTTCTTTTTCGTCTTCGTTGGTATTTAAGATAATTTCTGGCAATTCTATTTGTGCCTCCACAGCAGGTAATGTTTCTACATTTCTTAGCTGGCGTTGGATAGCTCGTGTACGGGTTCCTACCACATCATCTAACTGACCTAGGCCAGTTTGTATATTCTTTTGTGCCTTCTCTAACAATCCCCCAAAAACTTCAAATTCTTTTTTAACTGAGCCCAAAACTTTCCACACTTCACTGCTTCTTTTTTGCAATGCCAATGTTCTAAAGCCCATCTGTAAACTGTTTAATATAGCCATTAAAGTAGTAGGGCCAGCAACAGTTATTTTAAATTCAGTTCGCAGTTGGTCTATTAATGAGCTTCGTCTAATCACTTCGGCATATATGCTTTCAAATGGTAAAAACATAATAGCAAAATCGGTAGTATTGGGTGGGTCAAGATATTTGTCTCTAATATCTTTAGCCATTTTTTTGATCACTGTTTCTAAATTTTTTGTAGCCACTTCAATGTCGTCAGGTATTGCATTTTCATAAGCTGCTATCAAATGCTCATAAGTATCTTTTGGAAATTTGGCATCTATGGGTAAATACACAAAGCTGCTTTCATCCTCACTACGACCAGGTAATTTAATAGCAAATTCCACCGGGTCGCTACTGCCCTTTTTAGTTCTTACATTGGCATCGTATTGGTTGGGTGCTAAAATCTGCTCCAGTAATAAAGCCAACTGAACTTCGCCAACACCACCTCTCAATTTTACATTGCTCAACACTTTTTTTAATCCACCAACATCGGTTGCAATAGTTTGCATTTCACCCAAACCTTTCTGCACTTCAATTAATTGCTTGCCTACGGTTTCAAAACTTTGGCCTAATCGTTCACTGAGTGTTTTCTCTAATTTTTCTTCAACGGTTGCTCTGATAATATCCAGTTTGGTTTCGGTTCCTTTTATCAAATCATTCTGCTTGTTCTCCATCAACTCAAACTTTTCCTTTTGCAGGTCATTGAATGATTTTACGTTTTTATCAAAAGTCTCCTGGAAGCCTTTAAAAGCGTTGACCAATGCTTCTCGCATTAAATTATTATCGGTTTTGGCTTGCTCATTCAGTGCTTTTAAATTTCCCTCAACTTTCTTTTCAATTTTTTCAAGTTGAGTGGTGTTGCCATCGGTAAACGCTTTGAAACTTTTATCATTCTTATCAATAAGAGCCGTTACTTTTTGTTCGAGGGTTTGATTTAGTTTTTCGAGAGCAGTATTATTTTGCTCAGTCATGGTCTTAACGGCAGTCATTATTTCTGTTCTGAAATCGCCAATGGCTTTGTTTAATTCCTCCCGGTTTGTTTTTGCATTGGCTGTATTTTCCTCCCTGTTTATTCTGAAATCATCTTTCAGGTTGGATTCGATTTTAGAAAGGCTGGTTTGCAATTCACCAACTTTTGTTTGTAATAGTGGCAAAGCATTATTGCTTTTGTTTCGGAAAACAATGATTAATATTATTGCAATAAGCAGTAATACACCAATAATTAGTAAAAGGGTTGTTTCCATTATTTCTTTCTATTCTTTTTAAGGTTTATTTTCTAGTTTGCAATCTGAGTGGTTCCATTCTGCGAAGGAATGATGACATTATGGAATCTTCGATAGATCTGTGCGTCCAGCGTTAACCACATTATGAAAGCGGTTTTCATTTCAAACAAATAGCCAATTTCTTTCCAGAATTCCGTGTTTCTGGAATGAACTTTTTTGCCATTTATAAATGCTGTTCCACTACTCGGATTAATCATCCCAAGTAACATCCGGATAGTTGTAGTTTTCCCTGCTCCATTTAAGCCAAGAAAACCATAGATTTCACCTTTACGAACATTAAGAGATAGCTCCGAAACGGCTAGTACATCTTTATAACGCTTGCTTATTAACTCTGTTCTTATGACCTCTTCCATTGGTATTAAAAGGTTTAGGCTTTAAAAATAATGAAAACTTACTAAAACAAAAAAACAATCTTAAAGCTAATTGAGTTAGCGTTTTAATTAAGTCCTTTCGAATAATTCTTTGACGTTTTTATTCGTTCCAGACGTTCACCTGATGGTCGTTTTCCGAATTTTGGCTGATTCAGAATAATTATTCCGGTAAGGGTTAATGCGATTAATACAAACAGTGTGACAAACATAGGTTTTTTCTCATGTCTTATTTAAAAAGCATCTTAATTTAATAATAAAGTAACATTCTGACTGCTGAATAAGTTTTTCGCAAATTTATTCTTTTATCGAAATAAAATGATCTGAGAAGAAAATAATAGGGAACGATTGCAAGGGGAAAATACCGCAATGGGGTCAGGTATTCGCATAAGAAAATTAGGATTGAAAATGATTCAAATTCCTTTCCGAATCCTGGAGAAAACAAAAATTATTCTGAATGGTTAAAACACATATATCCGTTAAAACTACACCTTAAAAGCCTCATTAATAGCCTTTTCAATTTCGTTCATTTTAAATGGCTTTTGAAAATAACGATCAATAAGACCATTTTTAAGTGCTGAGGCTATTTCATCGGTAATATCAAAACCTGTTAAAATATAAAACAAAATATGCGGATACATTTCCTTAGCCTGTGCAATAAATTCTAAACCGTTCATCCCGGGCATTCTCATATCACTGATTACAATCTGAATTCTCTGGTCGTTATGAAGTGCTTCTAAACCATCCCAGCCCGAATCGGCTATTTTTGTATCATATTTATCCTGAAACATATGTTCAAAGAGCATCAGATTAATTGGCTCGTCATCAACATATAATACTTTAATCCTTTCGCTCATTTTCAATCTCCTTTATTGAGAAACTATATTCTTGCAAACAAATCGTGGCGGAATAAATGCAAAAAGCTGCCTACGCCTATATTTCTGGTATAGGCAGCAATTGCTTCTATTTATTTTTTCTTCTTTTTATCACCGCTGTCTTCCTGTCCAACTCCGGCTGCAGCGTCGTATTTAGCTTGTGCCGCATCGGCTGCATCCATCGTAGTTTTGAGACCGGTTTCAGCAGTTTTTTTGCCAGTTTTACCTTTGGTAACATTTGTTGTGCCGGTGGCTGATTTTTTAACATTATCCTTTGTTCTGAGGTCCATTGCCTTTACATCGGTCTTGTATTGTGTATCGAGAGCTTTAATATCGGCTTTTGCCTGAGTTGCTTCGGCTTTATCTTTTGAACCGAGTAGTTTTTCGAGAGGTTTTTTGCTGGTAGCGTAATCTTTATCCAGTTTTTTACGTTCTGCAGCAAGAGTTTTTGCCTCAGCTTTTGCTTCAGCAATCTGAGTTGTACCCGTTGAAACCAGCGAGTCGGCAACGGCAAGCAGTTTTTCATTTTTCGCAACATTCAGATTGGCGGTTGCTATACCAGCTTCAAGTTTTTTAAGTTCTGCAGCTTTTTTATCGACGGTAGCTTGCGAAAAAACAGCAGAGGAAAGAAACAGCATCAGAAGAGTAACGCTAGCAAGGAATACAAGTTTTTTCATGATATATTATTTTATAAATAAATGTAAAGAATTTAAAGAATAAAATTAATGCATTACTGACAATATAAAGCATGTATTTTCACTTGTTTTTCAGATAAAAACACCTGCTTTTTACGGTTAAAAATGCGTGAGGCTAGAATTAAACGTCAGTCATCGGATAGAATTTTTCAGGTGTTAGGAATTCTCTCTTTTGTTCTTCTCTTAGCAAAATATTCCTTGATCTATTCATGACTCATATCAGCAATTTCTTTACTGATTCGATCTCTCTCCTGCCGCATATATTTTACTGCGTCAAAATCTTTTTTACTTGTTGTCTTCATATTGTATCAATTCTTCCTCGCACCGAAATCATACAAAACCTGTATACTAATCCAAAATAAACCGGAACTCCAATTCCTTATCAATAACCGATTTCCCTGTTAAATCCATACTATCCAACTATATAAAATAAAAAAATATAGTCAGAAGGATGGATAAAATTGCATATTTTATTCTTACTCTCAGATGCCCCGTTTACTTCGCATCAAGAATTACCGGAGTGGTGTTTTTCCCTCCATTCATAATGATGAGTTTTGCATTTGGCGAGGTTGCAATAGCTTTTATCATCTCATACTGCAGCTGTTTATCGCTAAGCCCTGTACTCAGAATTTTCTGGTAATCAGCAATACCTTGCGCTTCAACTCTCTTTCTTTCAGCCTCTTGCTTTTCCTTTTGCAATACAAAAGTCATTTTCTGTGCTTCCTGCTCTGCATTTATTTTTGATTCAATAGTAGCCTTCACTGATGCGGGAAGCACAATATTCCTTACCAAAAGTTGCTCAAGAATTAAGCCTCTGTCTTTAAAATCACTTTCAATGGATTTGTAAATCCTTGCCTGAAATTCATCACGTCGTGTTGAATAAAGTGCAATAGCATCATAATAAACAGCGTTATCACGAATTTTTGTTCTGCATATTGGCCTAACGATTACATTTCGGTAATCAGTACCAATTTCGCGCAGAATCTTCGGCGCATCCGAAGACACAACTCTGTAAAGAACAGTCAGATCGATTATAACTTCCAAGCCATCTGCCGATAAAACACGGATTGCATCATCTCCCCGTTGGGCTCCTTCATCTGCAACACCTGACATGGTATAGTTTTGTGTTTTTATATCAAATGTAACCACTTCAACCAAAGGATTTTTAAAATTCAACCCGCTTTCAAGTACACTATTACTCACTTTCCCAAAAAGCTTCTGAACTCCAACTTCACCCGGTCCAACCTGATAAACCGATGAAATAAGAATGCCAACAATTACTACAACTGCACCGACTAATTTAATATACCCGCTGAAAGGACGGGCTGGTGTATTCGATTTTGCAAGGCTAAAGCCAACAATAACTGCGATGATTCCAAGAAAAATAAGTGTCATGGTATTTATTCGTTTAAGGGTTAATTATTTTATTCAGAGTTGTTTTATGATTAAATCTGTTCAACAAATATATATCTTTTTAAAATTGAATTTTCACTTTTTACCCCAAAGAATATTTGAAATTCAAGCTTGAGAGGTTTCTACAATATCTATATTTGTAATCCAATGTCGTAGACTTAAGAAATTTTCCGATTCTAAAAAATGCCCCACCCCAACCCCTCCCCCAAGTTGGAGGGGCAAGTCTGACTTAAATATGAAGATAAAATTAGAAAAGGGAAGAATATTAACTTCTGTTCGAGAAAAATCACTTGCAAATCTTGGATAGGCCCTCCAACTTGGGGGAGAGCCTGTCCCGAACTAGGGAGGTTGGGGTGGGGCTGATTTTTGAAGATTTCGGACACCCTTAAGTAAACGACATTGATTTGTAATCTATCTTAAATATATGAAAGTCTATCTTATCATTGCTTTAGTGGGATTAATTGGTTGCGACCATAACACGGAAATTGAATATGAGTCCATCGACTCTTATCCAGTAGCCATAGGAAATGAATGGAATTATACTTCTGAATCCATTCTTAAAATATTTGAATCTGAAAGTTCTAATACAATTATTGAAACCGACTCGCTTTCCTTCTCAATAAAAATCAAAATTGAAAAAGACACGGTTCTAAACGATACTATGAATGTTCTAAAGTTTACCTCCCTCGTAAATGGAAATAAATTTTCTTCAAGTCAGTATAGTTTCCTCGACTCAGTTGGATTACAATCCTATGCATATTCAAATGGTGGTAGCCATATTTACGCGAAGAAAAGTTCGGGAAACTATGTTATGACGGCTTTTCCTTCACCTGAAATATTTGTACCTGTTTATAATACAGAGGATATTTTTGTTTTTGAGCCGAGACCCAGACTGAATCTGAAATTCCCGCTTAAAAGGCATTCAAAATGGACCTATGTTTTCCCTTTTGAGCCTTTGAACCTGCAGATTGATAAAGAAGTTGTGGGGTATGAAAGTATACGAATCGGAAATCAAACCTATTCCTGTTATAAAATCAAGTGGATTTATCTTGAAAATAAATTATTTGACGGATTGACAATTTTTGATTGGGTATCTGCAGAAGGTTTAATAAAAAGGAATATCATTTATCCTCGTAGCCGATTGACACTTGGGGATGGAGAATCCATTGGTAGTGCCCAGCAGACTGAGATAATTACGCTTGTTGGGCTTAACTTATTCTGAAAATTTTCATGTGTGATCAGCCTATTTCCGTGAACCTGAAAACCTATAAAAATTACATCTATTCTTTTTTATTTTAATCAGGTCGGAATTGCGCAATTCTTTGCTATTGGCGAAAACAAGCACACATCCGAAATCAAGACCTCTCTTCCTCCAAACTACTTTTTTGATTTCCCCTGAATTTTCTTATCTTGCAATAGAAGTTGTTTATACCTGAAAGAACCCGAATGAAGAAAAAATTTGAATTAGAATATTCTCTTAATACATCCCCCAGAGTCCTGTTTAGTAGGTTGAGCACTCCTAGTGGCTTGTCGGAATGGTTCGCCGAAAACGTAAATGTCAGCGGACACTTTTTTACTTTTTTCTGGAACGGTGCTGAAGAGGAGGCTGAAATGATTCACTTAAAGGAAAATAAATTCATCCGCTTTCATTGGATGGACGATGAAGATCCTAAAGCATATTTCGAATTCCGTATTGATCATGACGAAATTACGGGGGATTCATATCTTTTCATTACAGATTTCGCCGAAGACAGTGATAAAAATGATGCTGTTGACCTTTGGGATTCGCAAATCTCAGAGCTCAAACATGTCATTGGTCTCTAATTCCAAATCCCAAAAAAAAACATAACTTTGAAGCCATTCTTTAGCTTCCGATTCACTATGTTTTTACCTATCAAAAAACTTCATAAGCTTATCCTGCAATCCTTCATGGGACCTTTTGTCCTAACATTCTTGATTGTGATATTTGTTCTGCTGATGCAATTTTTATGGAAATATATTGATGATCTTGTAGGGAAAGGTTTGGAATTACCCGTCATTGCTGAGTTTTTGATGTATACATCAGCAAGTCTGGTTCCTATGGCCTTACCTCTTGCTGTTCTTCTTGCTTCCTTAATGACATTTGGAAATTTGGGTGAGCACAATGAATTAATTGCATTCAAATCTGCTGGAATTTCTCTGCAAAAAATTATGAGTCCTGTGGTGTTCGTTGTTGCTATTATTACCGTTGGAGCATTTTTTTTCAACAACTCTGTACTCCCCTATACTAACCTAAAAATGAGATCCTTGCTTTATGATATTCAAAAGCAAAACCCTGAACTCACGATTAAACCCGGGATTTTCGACAATACCATCGAAGGGTATTCCATAAGAATTGAAAGCAGAAACCCTCATTCAAGTTTGCTTAAAGGGATTCAAGTCTATGACCATTCCGATCACCTTGGAAATATTATTGTTACCGTTGCCGATTCGGGATATATCCGCATGACAGGTGACGAAAGATACTTGGTTTTCACTCTTTATAACGGTTTTACTTATAGTGAGCTACAGAAAAAATCCCGCGAAAAAAGAAAAAAAACATACCCATCCCGGAGAGATAAGTTTGAACAGCAGGAAATGCTTGTTGAGCTTGTAGATTATGGGCTTCAGAGAACCGATGAAAACCTTTTCAAGTCCTCATACCAGATGATGAACCTTTCGCAACTCAAACATGTTAGGGATTCACTGACGGATGAAATATTGGTAAGTCAGAATGAACTCCGCACCACACTTAGGTTATCGAGTTACTACCGGGATAAGAAATATATCTATAAAGCAGTTCCAAAAGATTCTGTAATTCCGGAAAAAAAACTTTTACTTCTAAACTTTGATACGGTTTTCAATTCACTTAAACAGGATGATAAAATCAGAACCCTTAATCAGGCAATCGGGGCAGCACATACCTCATCCAATTACCTAAACAATGCCTTTATTACTCAGGATAACAAAGTCCGCCGATTGAGAAAATATGAAATTGAACTTCAAAGAAAATATACTCTTTCCCTGGCTTGTCTACTTTTCTTTTTTATCGGAGCGCCCCTTGGAGCAATTATTAGAAAAGGTGGATTGGGAATGCCGGTAGTTATTTCGGTATTGTTTTTCATAGTTTACTATATCATTTCTTTAACCGGGGAGAAGTTTACAAGGGAAAGTGTCTTTTCCCCTTTTGCAGGGATGTGGATTTCCTCATTTGTTCTAATACCCTTGGGAATATTTCTTACCTATAAAGCCTCAAAAGACAGTACGATCATGAATATTGATACTTACCTAACATTTTTCAGAAAGCTCTTTAAAATCAAACAAGTATAGGAATATTTCGGAAAGCATGAAAATCCTGATCCTCAGCTCCAAAATTCCATTTCCACCTAAAGACGGGGGATCGATAGCCACGCTGGGTATCGCCAAAGGTCTTGAAAAAGCTGGTAATGAGGTTACCATGCTCTCGCTCAATACAAGAAAGCATTATGTATCGCCTGAAGAAATCCCATCCCCTGCCTACATAAACATGAAAATCATTCCGGTTTTTCATGATACATCAATAAATGTTTTCAAAGCTTTGTCGAATCTCCTTTTTTCGGATGAACCCTATAACGGAATTCGGTTCATCTCTCCTGCTTTTGAACAAGAGCTTATAAGCCTTCTGAAAACTGAAAAATTTGATATCATACAGTTGGAAGGTCCTTACATGGGATATTATATTTCGGCAATCAGAAAATACAGCAAAACACTGATTTCCCTCAGAGCACATAATGTTGAGCACGAAATCTGGGAACGTAAATCGCAGGGTGAAAAAAATCCAATCCGCAGGTTCTATCTGAATCTCCTTACTAGAAGAATAAAAGAGCACGAAACAAGAATAATAAAAACTGTTGATTTTTTGGTTCCTATTTCAGAGCGGGATGAAAAAATCCTTCTGGCTATGTTCCCGAATATCCCTTCAAGAGTAATTCCGGCAGGTGTTGACGTTGAGAATTACCCGCAACCTGAAGACCCGCAATATCCTTCGCTTTTCTTTATTGGCTCGCTCGACTGGCTGCCTAATCAGGAAGGCTTACTTTGGTTTATTGATCATGTTTGGCCTGAATTGCATAAAAATCAAAAAATCCAGTTTCATGTTGGAGGTCGCGGAGCACCATACTGGCTTGAGAAGAAACTAATTACAAACAATATACATTTCCATGGGGAAATTGAAGATGCATATAAATTTATGAACCAATATGCGATCATGATTTCTCCGGTTTTTTCAGGGAGTGGCATACGCATCAAGAACCTTGAGGCAATGATGATGGGAAAGGCCGTTGTTTCAACCAGTATGGGATCAGAAGGTGTGTCCTATACTCATAATGAGAATATTTTGCTTGCCGACGATCCACAGACATTTATAAGTATAATAAAGGAATACGCCACCGATCGAATAAAATACGATAAAATTGCGAAAAGCGGAAGAGCATTCGTAATGGAAAGTTTTAATAACTTAGCGTTTTGCAAAAATCTCGCTGAGTTTTACAGAAATAATCTGAAATGATCATCCAGGTATTTTTTTGGCTTTCTGTAGCCGCAATTTTTCACTCCTATCTTTTGTACCCCTTGGTACTTAAATTCCTGGCTAGGAATAAGAAAGAGAACAGCCTGATTTTTGAACCCGGCAGTGAGCTTCCACTCGTTTCGATTATTATGTCGGTGCACAATGAGGATGTGGTAATTCAGGAAAAAATCCGCAGTCTCTATTATACCCTATATCCCCTGAATAAATTCGAAGTACTGGTAGGTTCTGACAATTCCACTGATGGCACAAACCACATCTGCAAGGTATATTCGGAGAATTATGAGCATTTTCATTTCTTCCCCTTTTCAAAAAGACAAGGAAAACCGGCAGTCGTAAATCAGCTGGTTGAAAAGGCAAGTGGTGAAATCCTTATTCTCACTGACGCAAAGGTATTCTTTGAGATTAACACCATTCCTGAACTGGTAAAACATTTTAAAAATAGGGATATTGATATTGTGGGAGGAAATATTCTGAATGAAAAAACCTATCCCGCCGGTATCTCAGTTCAAGAAAAAGCATTTATGAACCGTGAAATACGGATGAAATACCATGAAGGACTAATCTGGGGTAATACAATGGGGATTTATGGCGCTATATACGCAATTCGAAAGTCTGCCTTTACTCAAGTTCCATCGGGGTTTTCAGTTGATGACTTTTTCATTACCATGAACGTACTCAGGAAAAAACGAAAAGTCATCCTTAATCTTTCTGCTTCATCCCTTGAAAATGTACCAGATGATATAAAAACGGAGTTCAGAAGAAAAGTCAGAATTTCCTCGGGTAATTTCCAGAATTTATGGTATTTCGCATCTTGTCTCTGGCCGCCTTTTTCAGCGCTTTCATTTGTTTTCGCATCCCATAAAGTAATCCGCTGGATTGGCCCTTTCCTCCTTATTCTGATTTTAATACTTAACGGCATCCTAGCATTCAGGAGTGATTTTTATTCCATTTTGTTTGCATCCCAGTTATTTCTATGCATTTTGCCCTTTATTGACTTTATCCTAAGGAAAATTAATCAACATATTGTAATTTTACGTTTTGTAACGCATTTCTATGCGATGAACATTGCATTGCTAGTTGGGTTTTTTAAAAATCTTACTGGTATTAAAACTAACATCTGGCAACCAACAAGGAGATAAAAAAGTGGAAGATATTAAGTTAAACAGTATTGAAGAGGCAATTGAAGAAATAAAAAAAGGGAAAATTATTATAGTGGTTGATGACGAAGACCGCGAAAATGAAGGTGATTTTATTGCAGCAGCTGAGCTGGTTACAACTGAAACCATCAATTTTATGGCAAAAGAAGGCCGTGGGTTAATCTGTGCCGCCTTAACTGAGGAACGTTGCAACGAACTCGAACTTGAAATGATGGCCGGTAGAAATACAAGTCTGCATCATACAGCCTTCACAATTTCAGTTGATTTACAGGGAAACGGTTGTACCACCGGAATTTCTGCGTCCGACCGCGCAAGCACTATAAAAGCATTATTAGATCCTTTAACCAAGCCCGATGATCTTGCACGCCCTGGACATATTTTCCCCCTAAAAGCTAAGCGAAATGGAGTGTTAAGAAGAACAGGACATACCGAAGCTGCAATAGATATTACAAATCTTGCAGGTCTTAAACCCGGAGGTGTGCTTGTAGAAATCATGAATGACGATGGGTCCATGGCCCGTCTGCCTCAACTGGCTGAAATTGCAAAAAAATACGCCCTGAAAATTATCACCATAAAAGATCTTATTGCATACAGGCTGAAATTTCAGAGTATCATTATTAAAGGAACTGAGGTAGATCTGCCAACAGATTTCGGACACTTCAGGTTGATTCCTTTTATCCAGAAATCAAACGGAATGGAGCATGTAGCACTTATAAAGGGAACTTTCTCAAAAGATGAACCGGTTGTTGTTCGCGTACATTCATCATGTGTTACAGGGGACATTTTTGGTTCAAACCGCTGCGATTGCGGTGAGCAACTCCATAAAGCCATGAAAATGATTGACACGATTGGAAAAGGAGTTATCATTTACCTCAATCAGGAAGGACGCGGAATTGGATTATTCAACAAAATTAAGGCTTACAAATTGCAGGAAAATGGCGTAGATACTGTCGATGCAAACCTGCAGCTTGGTTTTAACGAAGATGAAAGAGATTATGGAGTAGGTGCCAGCATGATGCACGCACTGGGTTTGGGAAAAATAAGACTTATCAGCAACAATCCGGTTAAGCGCGCAGGTTTAGAGGGATATGGAATTGAGATCGTTGAAAACATTCCTCTGATTATTGAACCCAATGAACATAATAAATTTTATCTGGATACCAAGAGGGATAAAATGGGGCATTTTCTGAATATTGCCCGATATGACAAAAAAGATTAAACTAAGATGACCTTGCCTCATCCAAAAATAATCTACATGGGATCGCCAGAATTTGCTGTGGCTCCCCTGAAAGCCTTGCTCGACAATGATTATAACATAGTCGCAGTTATCACAGCACCTGATAAACCAGCAGGAAGAGGTAAAAAAATACAATCCTCCGCAGTTAAAGAATTTGCCATTTCACAGCGCTTAACTGTCCTTCAACCTGAAAAACTCAAAGATTCCGAATTTCTTGAAATACTTCGTAATCTTCAACCCGACCTGCAGGTGGTTGTTGCATTCAGAATGCTTCCTGAACAAGTCTGGAGTCTGCCAAAACTGGGTACATTTAATCTGCACGCCTCACTACTTCCTCAATACAGAGGTGCGGCTCCCATTAACCATGCTATTATAAACGGTGAAACAGAATCTGGAGTAACTACTTTTTTCATTGATGAGAAAATTGATACAGGAAAAATTTTGTTTCAGGAAAAAGTTAAAATCCCAAGTTGGTATTCCGCTGGTGATTTGCACGACCAGCTCATGATCACTGGGTCCGAATTGGTGGTAAAAACAGTCATGTCAGTTATTTCGGGAAGTTGGAAAGAAACACCTCAGGAATCGCTAATTAATGAGTCAATCGCGCTTAAGCCGGCACCAAAAATCTTTAAGGATGATTGTCAGATTAACTGGAACAAAAAAGGATCAGATATTTATAATTTTATAAGAGGATTAAGTCCGGAACCAACAGCAACAACGGTTTTAAAAGGACTTGAGACTGAACCTGTACATGTTAAAATCTTCAAATCAGAGTTTTTACCTGCAACCCATGAATTGAATATTGGCAGTATTGTAGTTCCTGATAAAAAGACTCTTTTGGTTGCTGTTACAGATGGATACATTTCCGTGAATTCGCTTCAACTTGCTGGGAAAAATAAAATGGATGTTGTTAGTTTTTTAAATGGGTTTAAAGTGCTTCCTGAGCATAATTTTGAGTAGTATTATTCACAATTTTTCGCCAGAAGTTCCGAAAAATTGGTTTTTGATGAAAATCAGCGTGAATCATGGTATTCACATAAGACAGAGACTTCAAATGCATATTATTATAAGGTTTACTTGGCCAACTATAACACCACCGTAGAAATAGCCCCCATAGAAAGAGCAGTTTGTTTCAGGATTAGCTATCCAAAAACCGAAAACGCTTATCTGATTGTTGATGCATTTAATAAAAACTCTTCGATAAAATAAACACAGCTGAAATAATTTGCTTGGCAGTATCCGATAAAGGCTAATTACTTATCAAATTCAAACCTTATTTCACTATCCTCTTCTTCTTCCTCCTCGAATATTTTCTTTTTCTTTTCAATTACAGGTTTGGTCCCTTTTAGTTGTTTACGCAAGGAAATCTTATCGCCGGGTTTTAATACTGAACCAGGAACCATAAGGTTTTTAGAGTACAAAGCTTCGGGCTTTACAGCATAAATCTGTGAAATTTCTTTCATAGTTTCTCCATCTTTAACAATATGCCATGTGCTACCTGCCTCAGCCCTGTTTCTTTTTGGCTGAATATAAAGCAACTGCCCTGACTTCAGTTCTTCATCCCTAGCCAAATCATTGTATTTATAAATCTCGAAAGGTAAAAGATCAAGTTCCTCCTGAAGACTTCTGAATGTGTCTTCGGGTTTGACAATAATATATTTAACCCGGTTTTTAAGAAGAATCTCCCTTCCTGCCGTAATACCTTTTGACAAATCATCCGCTTTTTTTCTGGCTTTTATCGTGCTGGCCTTTGACGCTCCACTTAAATCGTATTGATGAAGTTCATTTTCATCAATTATTTTAATAAGCATTTCGGCATAGCTTGGACTTGTAGCATATCCGGCCTTCTTAAGACCTTTGGCCCATGCTTTGTAATCAGTCATGTCGAGTTCGAAAAGAAAACTGTAACGCGAGCCACTCATTAAAAAATCGGAATGATCCTGATAGGATTCATAAGCTGAATTATACTTTCTAAAACACTCACCCTGGCGGTCGTCATCATGGTATACTACTTGCCCCTTCCAATTACCATGACACTTTATTCCAAAATGATTTTTTGCTTTTTTTGCAAGAGTGGAGTTCCCATTTTCCGATTCAAGCATACCTTGTGCAAGAGTAATACTGGCAGGTACACCACTTCTCAACATCTCTTTTACAGCAAAATCTTTATAGTTTTCGATGTATTCCTTGCGGGTTTGCCCTGTTTGTTTTTGGGAGGATACAATTGGGATACAAAAAGCAAATATGATGAGTGTGGCAGATAATTTTTTCAGGGTCATGAATTTTTGTTAATCGTACAAATTTACAGGAACAAACGATAATTGTTCTGAAAAATTATCAACAGAAAGGGAAAAGAAAAAATGTGCAGTTATTTAGAATAAACCAGTGTCCCGCTTGACCAGGTCTGCTCAACACTGACATTGGCCAGGCTATTTTCAGGTTCAGTCATTAAGTCTTTATCGCAAACTACAAAATCTGCAAATTTTCCAGGTTCGAGACTTCCCTTTTCATGCTCTTCAAAAGCAGCTTTTGCAGCCCAGATTGTCATCCCTCGCAATGCTTCTTCCCGCTTTAAAGCCTGGTCGATCTGAAATCCCTCTTTAGGCATAAATTGCTGATCTTTTCTGATACATGCAGCGAAGAACCCATAAATTGGATTTATACTTTCAACAGGAAAATCACTTCCGTTTGGAATCCATCCATTTTGGGCCAGCAAGCTTTTATAGGCGTAGGCACCCGCCATGCGCTGCATTCCAAGCCTTTCTTCAGCCCAGTACATGTCGGATGTTGCATGAGTTGGTTGAATTGAAGGTACAATGGAATATTCCCTGAACATCTGAATATCATTTAAAGATACCACCTGAGCATGTTCGATTCTCCAGCGCTTATCATTTTTGGTTTTTAAAATGCCGGAATAAATTTCCAATACTTCATGATTAGCTCCGTCACCAATGCAATGTGTACAAACCTGGTAACCAAAGGAATCGGCCATTATTGCCATTTCTTTTATTTTTTCAGGGGATGTTAACCACAATCCCGAATTTGCAGGATCGTCATTGTAAGGCAATGACATTCTTGCACCGCGTGAACCTAGGGCTCCATCAGCATACAGCTTAAGAGATCTGACATTCAGGTACTCGGTTTTATAAATGCCTTTTCGAAGATAGGATTCAATATTTTCAGGCGAAGGGGTAAGCATGGCGTAGATTCTCATGTTCAGCCTACCGTCGGCATTAAGTGATTTTATAACCTCAATTACATTCTTATCCAAGCCGGCATCCTGAACAGAGGTAAGTCCCACTTCAAAACAGTTCTTCTGCGCAATCATCAGGTCTTCTGAAATCTCGGAAGATCCTGGTATTGAGATTGCGTTCTTAACATCTGAAATAGCCATATCAATAAGGATCCCGGTGAGTTTACCATCTTTTACCATTACACTACCGCCTTCGAACTTCGATTTTTCAGTAATGCCGGCTAACCGTAATGCCTTACTGTTGGCGAGTGCAGCATGTCCGTCAATTCTAATAAGCAACACAGGTCTGTCAGGAAAAAGTTCATCAAGTTTTGATTTGTCAGGAAAGCTTTTTTCTTGCCAATCATTCTGATCCCAGCCACGACCAAGAATCCACAGTGACTTATAATAGCTTGCATGTTTACTGACTTTCTCCAGAACTTCACTGAATGATTTTGTGCCTTTCAGGTCAGCCTCCCGCAAACCAGCTCCATAACCATAGAAATGGCAATGGGCATCAATAAAACCAGGGTATACAATTTTTCCATTAAGATCGGTAATTGAATCCGAAGAGTAATTGTTCAGAATTTCCTTTTCCGAACCTGTTTTGAGAATTTTTCCATCTTTAATGGCAAAAGCATCCGTAGTTGAAAAAGAAGGATCTAAGGTATATACTTTTGCATTAATGAAAATACGGTCTGACGGTTGTTTTGAACTACAACTTGCCATTAAAATCATCAGGAAAAGAGAAAAAATAAAACGAAAAGTATACATAAACCTGTCAGGTTTGATTGTTTAAAACTTAAACACATAATCCAAATAAGGCACACCAAATGTAGTTCCATCAATTGATGGCACAGCCACTGCAAGATCGAAAGAGTTTTTTTCTCCCATAATACGAAAACCAAAAGTAAATACTGATTTATACTTATACTCGTAATCATCTGTATATAAGGGATATATATTATCGTAATTTTTAGTGGCAAAAAACCAGTTTTCCGTAATCATCGCTACTTTGGGAGCTAGACGGACCATTCCTGATAGCGAAAACATAGGCCTTTTCGCCATATTCCATTTGATGGTCGAGGTACTATTAGATGATACTGGATCATACGTATAATCTTCCTCCTTCATAGCTCCCCATCCAGCATTAACCGTGAAACTGTTTTCGTTATTACCTATGGTTAAAGTTCCATATCCAACAGCTATTCCAAAGGGTATGTCGCTTATAATAGTTGTTGCAGCCAGAAGTCCTCCCCCGAGATATAGATTTTCGCCAACCTTATAACCAAACTTTGGAGTAATAAAAAACATGAAGGGTATAACAACTCCACCTCCCATGGAAAAATTATCGGAAACTCCTACTTGAACACTATTTGCCAGGATATATGCATTCTGGTAATAACCTTCACTTTTTGCAAGAGGGATTGCGGATGGACCAAAAAAATACCGTGTGGGATGCGGATTCGTGAAATAGTACCTACCTCCTACAATTTGCTCTTTCTCAACTAACTTAATATCTCTAACCTTGCTGTTTGAAATAGTAAGTTCACCAAGGCTCTCGGTTTTTAGCTTAACTTCATTAGTATCATTGGAAACTAATATTCCTGTAAACGTTTTCCCATCATTGGTGGTCAGAATACATAGTTGATCACCGGAAAGTTCAACCATTTTGATGATTTTTTTTGTTGGGATAGTAACCTTACCAATGGTAATATCTTCAAAGATTATTTCAGTGGATGTTCTTTCCAGAATTTTCCCGGTAAGTGAAGTATTATCATCAAGCTTAATCAGATAAGTTGATGAAGTATCAGTAGTAGTATTTTGGGAAACCTCCTGTCCGCTTGCAACTATGAAGCATGCAAACGCTGCCAAAATCAATAATACTTTCATATTTCTTAAGTTCGTGGATAGTTTAATTTTCAGCATAACTAATGAAATTCGAGAAGCAAGCTATAACTTTAATATTTCGTTTTCAAAACTTTTTTTACACTAAACCTAGATTGATCTGTTTATCAAAAGCAATTGAATAAAAGTCTGTAAGGATGCTGTTTAAAAAAACAATAAATGTCTGATTTTGTTTTGATAGTTATTCAAAATACTACACAAATACCGCATTGTTTCCCACTCTAACATGAGCGGGAAACAATGCGGTTACCAATAAAAACAAGCTTCTCAGAAAAATTATTCTACAATAAGTCTGGATTTAAATAATTTGTCACCATGTAATTCGATAATATAAACTCCCTGCTGAAGATTATCTCTTAAAAGCTTATATTCTCCTGTCCTGATGTCGGTAACATGTTTTATAAGGGAACCTCTGACATCATATAATTTTAACTCATATTCACTATTATCAGTGTTCTTCCATCTGAGGGTAGATTCTGTTTTAAGGGGATTTGGATAGACCGTCAAAGCATTCTGAGCATTAATACTACTAATTCCAGTTGCCTGTAACCGGTTGTCTTCCAGATTAGATAATGAATGTACATAAGGGCCACTGCTCGCTTTTTTACCAAGTAATTCAGCCGGGTCACAAGGATTTGATTTTCTAATCAGAACCTGATAGTACCGGCTGTCACTGGGTTTGTTATCATTCCATTCTGTGAAAACACTCGAAACCGAATCGATCAATGCCAGTTTTAATGGATCTGTACCACGGTAAATAAAGTAATACTCAGGTTGCCAAACTTTACTCTCATCAATGTAATTCGTCCAGTCGAGAACTACTGTATTTGGCTTTATACCGGCTGCTGCCCCAAGCTGAATTGTTTGATGATACGGACTCTTTTCCGATTCATTTCCGCAGGTGTCAATGGAAGAAATGGCATACCGAGCAGCAAGTGCATCTGGAGTGGAAGTATAATCTATATATTGCGAAATATCCATTGCAGAAACGTTTCCCACCGGCACATAGGTGTTCCCAAATAGTTTGTATACGTTATAGGATGAAATACCGGAGTTATGGGTTCGTTCCCATACAATCAGGTTTTTGCCGGATGAAACATCAACAGTTACCATACATATTTTCTCGTTTGCAAAGGGTTGGCTAATAGCAAGATTTATGCTTGGAGAATGGGCCTGACATTCACCATTATCAATAGTTGCATAATACTCACCTCCTTCAGACACCCATATTTCCTGGGTTCCGGTAATGCCATTATTCCAGGCCACCTGATATTGTAATAGTGGATCCTGATTATTAATAATTACTTGTAAATCTTGACTCTCGCCCGAACATACACTATGGTCACCTTCAAGATTCAGCGATACATTAGGTGCTTCCAGAACAACTACCTGTTTAATAACTTCAGTGGAGAGATCATCATTCATTACCGTAAGTTTTACAGTATAATTTCCTTTAGAGGGAAATTCAAATTCAGCATCTCTACTAGTAAATTCAATGGAACCATCATTGTTAATATCCCATGCATAGCTTGTAAGTTCATCGGTTTTCGTGGATTGATTTGTCAACACGGTTGAACCAGGCAAACAGACTGTATTTGTAGAGAAATCGGCAACAGGCGTTTGCGGAACAAGTTTTGACATTCCATTAAAACCAGTTGTTAACCAAACATTATTTGTACGGTCAATTACTATACCTCGCACATCATCTTCAATAAGTCCATCAGTTGTAGAATATTTGCGGAACTTCCCGTTATTGAATTTTGCAGCTCCGCCTGATCCTCCAATCCAAATATTTCCATTTAAATCGCAGGCAATAGTGCTTGCATTGATGCCCGGATACCAATTTTGGAAGATGCTTCCATCAAACTTCGTTAATCCGGAACAGATTACCCATAAATTATTTTGCTGGTCAAAAACCATCTTCCCTGCTGTATTCCAAGGTAATCCTTCAGTTTGTGTATAAGAATGCCAACTTGAATTCGACTGGTCGTAATACCCAATTCCATTACCTCCTGTACTGAACCATACTTTAGTCCCGTTAATTGCTATCCCTGTTACATTATTAGAAGTTAGTCCTCCCGGTGTCTGAACAAACCTGATCCAGAAAGTTCCATTACTCTTGCAAGAGAAAAGACCCTGATTGGTAGCAATCCATACTCTGTCTGTGGCCACATCATATTTCAGATCTTGCACAACATCAGAAGCGTATGCATACGTTAAAACATCAGTATGTGAATAAACACTAGTGTTATTACTGCTGTTAAGTTTAAAAACCCTAAGTCGCTTGTCCGCGCCAGGCATCGCAGTGAATTTATTATCAGCATTGTCGATTGCAGAGCTCCTCATCCAATAAAAACTTGTTGCACTATTATTGCTTACTGAACTCCAGAATGACCCATCAAATTTAAGGGTATTGTCAAACTGACCCCACACAAATGCTTTGTTATTACTATCAAAAACTAAAGTCTCAACATGATTTGTGGGTAGTGCGTTAAGAAGAATTGGTGTTGTCCAGGAATTTGTTGCCTGATTAAGTTGTGACAGTCCTTTGTAACTCCCCAGCCATACTTTACCCTGAGAATCAGACATAACATCCATAACCATATCATCATATGATCCGGATCTTCCAGAGCCAATAATTGGACCAAAACTTGCACCATCATACTTCATGATTCCTATTTCGGTTCCCATCCAGATATTTCCCAGGTTATCCTGCGACATCGAATTAATAGTAGGAACAGAACTCGTGAAATCTGTCCAAACGCCAGTATTATTATTGTACCTAAACAGACCGTCCCAGGTTCCCATCCAGATATTGTTGTTATTGTCTTTATGAAGACAGTATGGAGCTGAAGTAACATCAAAATAATTTCCAGGACCAGATACTTTTTCAATTTTTTCTGTGGCATCAATTTTCCATAAACCTGCACCATTAATTCCCGCTATGCTGGCCCAGATAGTTCCCATATCATCAGCCACTATGGATCCTACGCTTCGGTAAGGACCAAAGCCAAAATATTTCCATTCGTTATTTTTATATCGCAAAACACCTCCATTAACCCCAAACCACAAATCCCCATTTAAATCGGAAGTAATTGCTTCACAGTAATTTACCCAGGTACTGTCGAGGTAAGTATAATTTGTCCAGATATTTCCATCAAATTTTGAAATACCGCCGTTTTGGGTGCCAAACCAGTAATTGCCAAAAAAGTCGATAAACATTGTATTTACCGAATTTCTTGAAATGCCGCTGTTATCAGTATTAATAACCTTAACAAGCGAGCCGTCACTTTTTTTCCTTTTAAAGGCTCCGCCGGATGTTGAAACCCAGATATAATCTCCATCTTCTGTCAGGGAGTTGATCTGATTCATATCTGTATAATTCACAATCTTATACTGAGCGCTTGCAGTATTACTGTGAAATGCAGCCAGAAAGGCTATCGTAAGTATAATGATCAATCTTTTCATGCCCAGATATTTTTAAATTAAGTTGCTAAAATAAACTATTTGAATAAAGATTTCAATTTTGAACGCATCAGAGTGACCAATGTTCAAAAAAAAGGTATGAAACATATACCGTTAAAGTCTTTTATATAGACATTCATTCCTCTTAAACTGTTGCACGGATTTTCATATTTTATAAATGCTCTTTTTTGAAGAATTTCCGAGAATGCCAGAATGTCAAATTAACTGATCTTGCAATAATTTTGGATAAAAGACGTTTATAATTCTTACATTTACACTGCTTAAAAAACTCCATGCGAATACTTAAAATTCTTCTGCTCCTGCCATTGCTCCTCTATATGCTATCATGTCAGAGAGAAGGTTTTATTACCGATAACAGCGCTAAACTCAACTTTTCTGTTGATACGGTTTATTTCGACACTGTCTTTACCACATTGAGCACTGTCACCCGACGTTTTACAGTTAAAAATCCCTATAGTGAATTTATAAAAATTTCATCTGCAAAACTTGCCAAAGGTAATAATTCAGTTTACAGGATTAATTTCGACGGGTTATCCGGGACTGAGTTCGAAAACATTGAAATTGCCCCTAAAGACAGCCTTTTTATTTTTGTTGATGCTACCCTCGATCCCAATAGCAGCAATGGAATTCTTCTACAACAGGATTCAATCGTATTCATTACTAACAATAATATTCAGGATATCGATCTGGTTGCTTGGGGACAAGATGTTCATATTCTGAGGGATTCTCTAATTAATACGCAGACCTGGACAGCGGATAAACCTTATCTGATTCTTGATCGGGTGTTACTTGATTCAGCTCAAATTCTTACCATTGATCCGGGCACTAAAATCTACTTTCACAGGGATTCATACCTCTTAATTGCAGGTACCATGCTGGTTAATGGCACGTTGGAAAATCCTGTAAGTTTTAGTGGCGATAGATTGGAGCACATGTATGAGGATATTCCTGGACAGTGGACGGGCATTATTTTTTATCCCTGGAGTAATGGCAATATCATTGATTATGCGGAAATCCGGGGTGGATTAGTAGGCATGGTCCTACAATCGTCGTTTGATAACATCTCCAAAGTTGATCTTGAAATCAAAAACTCTAAAATACAGCATATAAGCTCTTATGGTATTCGCGCTGCGTATTCGAAAATTAAAGGTTTCAACAATCTGATTACTAATTGCGGCGTAAGCGCTATTGCTCTTGAAGGTGGCGGAAATTATGAATTTTATCAATCTACTATTGCGAACTGGTTTACTTATAACACCCGAAAAACTCCTTCGGTAATCATGACCAATTATGCTATTCTTACTGACAGCAATGGAGTGCAACATGAAGAAATCAGGGATCTGGAAAAGGCTACATTCGGGAATTGTATAATATATGGAGATTATACTACAGAAATATACTGGAGCAAAAGTAAAACTCTGGAAAGGCAGATGGAATACAGTTTTGAGAACTGCCTTGTAAAAGTCGACACAGGCAAAAACCGTTTAGCGGATGATTCTCATTTTATAAATTGTATAAACTACAAAGATCCTATGTTTCTGAATTTGAATCCCGCTGAATTTGAAGCATACGATTTCCATTTCGATACCCTCGAAAACAGAATTTCTCCTGCCCGTGATTTCGGTAAAATATCCATTGGAGCCGATTATCCGCTTGATCTTGATGGGGAATCACGACTTACCGATGGAAAGCCAGATATAGGCGCGTATGAATTTTTATTGCCCTGATAGCTGATTTTTCAGTTTTCACATCATTAAGGGATAAAACATCCCGTGAAAAAATCTATTTTACTTATTTCGTTTGCTTTTTTAGCATTTTCTTGTCAAAAACCACCGACTGGTTTTGTGCCCGAAGAAAACGCTGGTGAGGCCTGTCGTATCATGTTTTGGAATGCAGAGAACCTTTTCGATTGCCGAAATGATAGTCTTACTCAGGATGAAGAATTTCTGCCGAATGGCGTCAGATCCTGGACCCTCGCCCGCTACAAACAGAAAATTAACAATATGTATAAGGTCTTTATTGCAGCAGGTGACTGGAATCCACCCGATCTGATTGGCCTTTGTGAGATCGAAAACAAAAGTGTTTTATATGACCTTGTGAAAAATTCTCCGTTTTCATATTATAATTACAGGTTTATTCATTACGATTCACCCGACAGGCGGGGGATTGATGTTGCATTGCTTTATAATCCCTCAACAATTGTTGTTTTAAGTGACACTGCAATCACGGTCTCTTTATCCGCTGAAACAAGTTCAGTAACCAGAGATATTTTGTTTGCACGTGTTAAAATTATCACGGGGGATACACTTTCAGTTTTCATAAACCACTGGCCCTCAAAGTATGGAGGAGCAGGGATTACAGAGGATCTGAGGGAGTCTGTTGCAAACACCTTATCTAAAAATATCAATAAGCTTTTGGATAAAAATCCCTATGAAAAAATTATTATCATGGGAGATTTTAACGATCCTCCTGAAAGCAGCTCTCTCGCAATTCTTGCAAACAAGAAGTACCCGACTGCAAGCAATGAGAGTCAAACATTGGTAAATCTCGCAAAAGATTATACCGATCCGATACCCGGATCATATAAATTCGATGGAACCTGGCAATTAATAGATCAGATTCTGGTAAGCAATAATCTCGTAACAAATAGAGGTGCAACATGTTTAAAACCAAATAGTTTCAGAGTTTTCGCGCCGCCATTTCTTTTAGAGAGGGATGAAAAATACGGTGGCAGCAAGCCTTTCAGAACTTACACTGGTTTTATTTATCACGGGGGATTCAGCGATCACCTTCCGATAATTCTAGATTTGTTTGCAGGGCAATAAAGCTTTGAATGGTTGAGGCTTGAAGAAAGAAATTAATATTCCAAATTATGATGCATTATTCCTCCGACAATCCATTGCTTTCATGAAACAATTTTAATTCTTCCTTCGAAACTTTAACCTCCAAACCAAGCTCTTTTCCTTTTTTGGACATCAAATCCCATGCTGCGTCAAAATCATTTGAAATGAGGCCATCCAGAATTGCGTCTTTTAAATGATTTTTAATAACCCCTATTTCTCTGCAAGGCTTTATATCAAAAGCCTTCTGCACATCATCTCCACTAATTGGGGGCTGAAAATTCCTGATAGAATCACGTTGTTCGAGTTCTATCATTTTCTCTCTTACTTTCTGAAAATTGGAAAGATGTCTTTTTACAGTTTCGGGATTTTTAGAGGTTATATCCGCTTCACAGAGAGTCATCAAATCTTCAATATCCTCCCCTGCATCAAAAAGCAAGCGCCTTACAGCCGAATCGGTTACAATTTCCTGTGAAAGCACAATAGGTCTGAGGTGCAACATCACCAGCTTCTGAACATACTTCATTGTTTCATGAAGCGGGAGTTTTAAACGCCTGAAAATGGATGGAACGATTTTCGAACCTAAGAACTCATGCCCATGAAAGGTCCAGCCAATCTCAGGTTCGTACTTTTTTGTAAGTGGTTTTGCAATATCATGCAAAATAGCCGACCAGCGTAACCACAGATTATCAGAAACCGCAGCAACATTGTCGAGTACTTTAAGTGTGTGGTAGAAATTATCCTTGTGGCGCTGTCCACCAGACTCATCTATTCCTTTTAAAGCCTGAAATTCGGGAAAAAAAACTTCAAGCAATCCTGTTGCCTCAAGCATTATAAACCCAGCTGAAGGTTTGGGTGAAAGTATGATTTTATTCAATTCATCAGTTATACGTTCGGCAGAAACAATACTTAATCTGTGTCGGTTTTCACGTATCGATTCAAAGCAACTTTTCTCGATCTGAAACCCTAACTGACTGGCAAAGCGAATTGCCCTCATCATCCGAAGTGGATCATCTGAAAACGTGGTGTTTGGATCAAGCGGGGTGCGAATAATTTTTGCATTTATGTCGTCAATTCCTCCAAAAGGATCGTTCAACTTGCCGTAATCTTCCTTGTTAAGACTAATAGCCATTGCATTGATTGTAAAATCCCTTCGGTTCTGATCATCTTCCAGACTCCCGTTTTCTACAATGGGTTTTCTCGAATCGTGCCGGTAGGATTCTTTCCTCGCACCTACAAACTCCACCTCAAAATCTCCGGATCTGAGCATGGCCGTTCCAAAGTTTTTAAATACAGAAAGCTTTTTCTTACCTGTGCGTTGCGCAACTTTTTCCGCAAAGTCAATCCCGCTCCCCAATACTACAATGTCAATATCCTTTGAAGGTCGTTTAAGGATACTATCCCTCACAAACCCTCCAATTACAAATACTTTTACATTTTCCTCCGCCGCAATGTCAGAAATCGTCTTAAAAACCGGTGCATTCAGACATTCCTTCATATATAGATATGACAATTTGTTCGTAGTGTGTGACAAAATTACAATTATTTGTCAGAAATTGGTGTAGAAATGGAAATATTGGGGATGGTATGGTATTTGAAAAACATAGATATCACTTAAACAAGTAATTGAAAATTATGTTTTTAATCTTTCTTTAATCTAATTACAAAACAAATACACACAAAATGATTGAACACTTAACTCTGGATACTTTTAAAGAAAAAGTATTCAATTTCACCGACAATAAAGAATGGAAATTTGAAGGACAGATTCCATGTATCATTGATTTTTACGCCGATTGGTGTGGTCCCTGCAAGATGGTAGCCCCTATTCTTGAAGAACTTTCCAAAGAATATGACGGAAAGCTTAATGTTTATAAAATAAACACTGAAGATCAGCGTGAATTGGCTGGTATATTTGGCGTTCAGAGCATTCCTTCTCTACTGTTTGTTCCTAAAGAAGGTCAGCCACAGATGGCAATGGGAGCATTACCAAAAGAAACCTTTATTCAGGCTTTTAAAGATGTGCTTTTGGTAGAGTAATTAAATAGTTTTAGTTGCTGATACATTTGAATTCAAAACTTCAAATATACTAAGCAGTTTTTCTTTTGCTAGTCTATAATTTTTTCATAGCTTTGCGATAATTATTCAAACTCTCTAAGGGGGTGCCTTAATATAACGGGCTGAGATTATACCCTTAGAACCTGATCCGGGTAATGCCGGCGAAGGGAAATACGGAGAAACAAATTGAATTCTTTTTCGAAAAAAATCTAAGCTATGAAAGCATTATTTTTGCTTACAGGCATTTTTATGTCTGCATGCCTGTATTCGCAATTCCCTATAACAGGAACTGTTTATGACGCTAACGGAAAACCTCTTGCCGGAGCTCATATAATAATTAATGATGGATATTTTGGGGCTGTCAGCGGTTCCGATGGTAAGTTCACCTTCAAAAAATTATCCGCAGGAAATTACCGGTTTACAGCTTCTTTTGTAGGTTATGAACCTTCTGAAAAAAGCATAACTATTCCTGAAGAATCGGGCTTGTCTTTTTATCTGGAGCATTCTTCTCTCATGGGAGAAGAAACAATTATAACCTCGGTTCGTGCAGGAGAAAAAGACCCGGTAGCAGTTACTGAAATCCAAAGAAAAGAACTTCAGGGAAATAATCTGGGTCAGGATATTCCCTGGCTGTTGCAGCAAACCCCTTCTATCGTTGTTAGTTCGGATGCCGGAGCCGGTGTAGGTTACACAGGATTCAGAATTCGTGGAACCGATGCAAACCGCATAAACATTACGGTAAATGGCATACCAATCAATGACGCTGAATCGCATTCGGTTTATTTTGTAAATATGCCTGATTTTGCCGGATCATCTGAAAACATTCAGATTCAAAGGGGAGTTGGAACCTCTCAGAACGGAGCAGCAGCCTTTGGGGCAAGTATTAATTTTCAAACCCTCAACCTTAGACCCGAAGCATATTCTGAAATAAGTAGTACTTATGGAAGTTTTAACACCTATAAAAACTCTGTAAAACTTGGAACAGGCCTGCTAAATGATCATTTTACACTTGATGCTAGGCTTTCCGGAATACATTCCGACGGTTATATTGACAGAGCATTCTCAGATCTTAACTCCTACTTTATTTCTACAGGTTGGCACGCATCCAAAAGCATTGTGAAACTGAATGTCTTTTCGGGTAAGGAGAAAACCTATCAGGCATGGGACGGCGTTCCAGGGTACCTTTTGCAAACAAACCGGAGGTATAACGGTTTAGGAAAATACACCGATGAGTCAGGAAAGGAGCAGTTTTACAACAATCAAACCGATAATTACCAGCAAAATCACTACCAGTTGCATCTTTCGCGGGAATTATCCCCCTATATAATTCTAAACACCTCATTACACCTGACTCACGGCGAAGGATACTATGAAGAATATAATGAAGACGAAGATCTCGCTAATTATAAAATTCCTGATATTGTTTTTGATACCCTTTTGATCAGCACTTCGGATCTGATTCGCCAGAAATGGCTCGACAATAATTTTTACGGAATAGTTTTTTCCTCCACTTACAAAAAAGACCGTATTGATGCCAGCATTGGCGGTGGATGGAACCGTTATGAAGGTGATCATTTCGGAACAGTGATCTGGGCAAGAAACGCGGGGATATCTGAAATGAACCACATCTGGTATAAAAGCAAATCGGATAAAAAAGACCATAATCTTTATACAAAAATAAATTATTCCCTAAGTACAAAAATTAACCTATACGCCGATTTACAACTGCGCGGGATAAATTATAGCATTTCTGGTGAAGATGATGATCACAGAGATATAACCCAGAATCACAACTACCTTTTCTTTAACCCTAAGTTAGGTATTAACTATGTGGAAACGGATGGAAAACGTCTATATTTCTCATTTTCAGTGGCTAACAGAGAGCCAAACAGGAGCAATTTCATAGATGCTGATATTTCACAGCCAACTCCAACATTTGAAAGCTTGTATGACTATGAAATAGGATATTCATACACTGGAACAAGTTTTATGGCTGGTATTAATGCTTATTATATGGATTATGCTAATCAGTTAGTACTAACCGGTGAAATCAATGATGTAGGCTCAGCTGTTATGAAAAATGTAAAAGACAGCTATCGTGCCGGCATTGAAATTACTACCGGAATTCGTCGGGAAAATATCTTCAGCTGGAACATGAATTTAACGCTAAGCAGCAATAAAATCAGGAATTTTACATCTTATGTCGACAACTGGAATTACTGGGATGATCCTGTGAACCTCCCTAAACAATTTGAGTATTATCAGGGAAAAACTGACATTGCTTTTTCCCCTGAAATTGTCGCCTCAAGCAATTTCAAGTATTACATTATGAAAAATTTTAGTCTTGACTTTATTTCAAAATATGTTGGTAGTCAGTTTATTGATAACACTCAATCGCAAAACCGAAAACTGGAGCCATGGTTTGTGAATGATATGAGATTTGAATATTTACTTTCCCCTCAAAAATTAAAAGAATTGGCAGTAAATTTATATATTGCCAACATATTCAATTACGAGTATTCCTCAAACGCATGGGTTTACAGGTATAGTTATAATAATGCGGAAAGCCTTATGGATGGTTATTTTCCACAAGCGGGATTAAATTTTATGATTGGCTTCAGGGGTCGTTTTTAGCAAACACGAAGTGATGCAAAATAGATTAATAAATACTCTGGCATCTAAACCAGTACTATTAAAAATAATATTGCTGGCATTGGCTTATTGGTTATTTAGTTGGATAGGCACTCTTACAATTTATAGGGATTTTGGAGTGGCAATATACTGGCCAGCAGTCGGAATAAGCATTCTGGGCGTAATGTTGTTAGGAATGTCGGCTGCCCCTGGGATTTTTATTGCATCCATAATAATTAACTACTTCATATATAAAGACGGGTATCACAGCCCGTCACAATTGGTCCTAAGCATAACTGCAATTTCTGCAAGTAACACAATCAGTGCAATGTTTGGAAGTCATTACTTGAAAGTAAGAGTTTTGAAGAACAATCGTTCACTTTTCAAGCTCGACTCTGTTTTGAATTTTCTGCTATTCGTTGCATTAATTCCTGCTCTGATAAACAGCACTACTGGTGGACTTGTGACATACTATTATGGCGTTATGCCTGACATATTTAATAAATCACACAGCTGGATGCTTGCTGATTTAATTGGTATTTTACTGATTATTCCTTTTGCGTTTTCATGGTTTGAGTCACCAAAAATAATAATCAACCGAAAAAAAATAATTGAATTTATCATTATAGTTTTTTTATTGGTTTTTACCGGCTATTTCATTTTCACGGATTTTCTTGGCAACTATCTGTTCAATTTCGCAATTGCTTTTTTTACAATCCCCATATACCTTTGGCTCGCTTTGCGCTTTGATTCTAAAGCTATTTCAAGCCTTGGGATACTTTCTATTGCATATATCAGCTATCTGGCTTTGTATTCTGGAAATGATTATCTGGGAACACTGGTGGAAAAGCCCTATATATTACTTCAAGGTTTTTCAATTCTGATTGCCATTTTAATTTTCCTGGTTCACTCAATTTTTATAGAAAGAGAGCAATCCATTGAGTTATTTCGAAAAGGAGAAGAAAAGTATCGCACGGTTTTTGAAAATATGCCTGTTTCTCTATGGGAGGATGACTATTCCGAAGCAAAAAAATTAATATCTTCCTGGCCACAGCATTTCAGTGATGGTTTAAAAACAGAGCTTAAAAAAAACAAAGAGCTTTTTGATCAGGTAATTTCCAAAATAAAAATTGTTGATATTAATCGTTCTTCGATGGAACTCTACGGCGAAACCAACAAACTTGCCCTTAGTGAATGCGTGCCCGAAATCTTTGCGTCTGCTGATCCTGAAGCATTTAGCTCAGTAATTGCTGCGTTTTACGAAGGCAGTTCGAACCTTGAAGAAAGAATCATGGAGGTTAGAATTAAAAGAAAAATACGATATTTAACTGTTCGATGGCTTATAATGCCCGGCCATGAAGAAGACCTTTCCAGAATACTTGTTACAGTAATTGATATTACCAATCTGAAGAAAGCTGAAAAAGAAATCGGGATGTTAAATCAGAAGCTCGAAAAAAAAGTTGCAAAGAGAACCGAAGAATTAAACAGAGCGAATCAGGAATTGGAAGCATTCTCCTATTCCGTGTCACATGACCTGAAGGCTCCGCTTCGTGCAATTCGTGGATTTACCTCACTTCTGATAGATGAATTTGGATCTGAAATACCCGGCGGAGCTGCACATTACGTAAAAAGTATTGGCCAAAACTCAGAAAAAATGACCAATCTGATAGCCGATCTGTTACAGTTTTCAAGACTGGGTGCGAAAAGTCTGACCTATTCAACTATTGAAACCCAAAAATTAGTAAAGTCAGTATGGGAAGATCTTACTAGCCTAAAGCAACCATCTCATATTGAGTTTATTGTAAACGAACTCCCGATCATTAATGCAGATGAGTCATTGTTGACTCAGGTATTTGTTAACCTTTTCTCAAATGCGATTAAATACGCAAAACCTGATCTACCGGGCAAAATAGAAGTGACAAGTAAAAAATTTGAGGATTACCATGAGTTTTCAGTTTCTGATCAGGGAATTGGATTTGATCAGAAACATGCGGATAAGATTTTTAAAGTTTTTCAAAGGCTGCATACTCAGGACGAATTTGAAGGTGCCGGAGTTGGTTTAGCATTGGTTAAAAGAATTATTCACCGGCATGGCGGAAACATAACTGTGAAGAGCGAAAAGGGAATTGGTACAACATTCTTTTTTACCATCCCAATTGAGATTGATTCTGAATAATTGCTCACTTCACATTATCATAGTAGCTTGTTGAATTAAATTGTAATTTTAAATTTGGATTTTACAATTTATGGTATATAAGCAATGAAAAAGAATGTGCTAAAAGTGCTGATTCTGGAGGACAATCCTTTCGATGCTGAGTTAAACCTTAAAGCTTTGCATAAAGAGAGTTGGACCGTAGAATCGAGAATTGCCTCGGATGAGATTAGTTTTTGCGAGTATCTTGAAGATTTCGACCCCGATGTCGTTTTATCCGACTATAATCTTCCCGTTTTCAATGGAATAGACGCATTACTCATTGCCAAGGAAAGAAAATCACTAACTCCGTTCATTATTGTCACTGGATCCCTCGACGAAGAAACTGCTGTTGATTGCATAAAACAAGGAGCCTGGGATTATGTATTAAAAGAACACCTCATCCGCCTAAATCCTGCTATAAAATTTGCAATCGAATTAAGAGAAGAAAGATTCAAATCCCTACAAACCAGCCAATCACTGAGCGAAAGTGAAGAACACTACCGTGCCTTAGCCGAAAACTCTCCTGACGTTATTATGCGATTTGACAAAAATGGAAGGCACCTCTTTGTAAATTCTGCTATATCTAAACAAACTGGATTAAAACCAGATTTGTTTTTAAATAAAACCCATCACGAAATGGGGCTTTTTGAACCTTCCATGTGTGATTTCTGGGAAGAGCATATATTCAAAGTCTTTAAAACCAAACAATCAACCGAAGTAGAGTTTTCACTTCCAAAACCTAATGGTAAGGTATATATTGAATGGAGACTTTTTCCGGAATTTAATTCAGATGGAGAAGTGATGACTGTTTTAGCTGTTGCCAGAGACATCAGCTATAAGATAGAAACACAAAATGCCCTTAAAATTAGTGAGGAGCGACTTCAACTTGCACATGAAGGCACAAGTGACGGGATATGGGACTGGGATCTGAAAACTAACAATTTATTTTTCTCTCCCCACTCATTTACCCTTTTGGGCTACCAACCAGATGATATTCAACATGATATCAACAAATTTTCTGAACTGATTCATCCTGACGACATAGAGCCGGCATACACATATGTTAAGCAGATCGCCTCAACAGGTGAGGAATCAATAGAAATGGAAATCAGGCTTCGTAGAAAAGACGGTACTTATGCGTGGATATTATCCCGGGGGAAAGTCCTGAAAATTGATGGAGTTCCTGTAAGAATCGTTGGAACAAACGTAGATATATCAATCAGGAAACGTCAGGATGCAATCCGGGAGTCGATTTTTGAAATTGGAAACGCAGTTGTCACTACAAGAAACTTGCAAGAATTATATGAAAAGATTCAGGAAATTCTGGGTCAGATTGTGGATACAAAAAACTGCTACATTGCTCTATACGACAAGGAAAAAGACCTTATTTCACTCCCTTTCCATAGAGATGAAAAAGATAAATATGTGGAATTTCCGGCAGGTAAAACCTTAACTGCATATGTTATCCGAAGCGGAAAAGCTCAGCTGGTAAGTAAGGAACGGGATCGTGAATTAATAGAAACAGGTGAAATTGAAGTATTTGGAACTCCTGCTTTTAGCTGGCTCGGTGTACCTCTGAAGTTTGATGACATTATTTTCGGCGTCTTTACAGTTCAAAGTTATGATGAGTCTGTTAAATACACTGAAGAAGATGTGAAAATTCTGGAATTTGTTTCAGATCAGATCGCTTTAGCGATTTCCAGAAAAAAAGATGAAGATTCAATCCGGGAAAATGAACAGAAGCAAAGGAGAATTATCGAATCGTCCCCCGATGGCTTAATTGTTACAGACCATGATGGAATTATCACAGACCACAATACCAGTATTCTGAATATTCTGCAGATTCGAAATAAACAATTGAAAAACTCTGAGTTTTTTGAATATGTAATTCCAGCAGAACAGGAAAAAGCCAAAAGAATATTTCTTTCAACTAGCAAATCAGGTTATCAGAAAAACATTGAGCTAAAAATGCTTCGCAAGGATGGTACTGAATTTTATGCTGAGGTTTCGTTAGGCTTAATCCAAAATACGGGAATTGTAACTGAAACTTTTGTAATAATTATTAAGGACATTACCGAAAGAGTTAATTACGAATCAAATCTTAAAATCGCTAAGGAAAAAGCGGAAGAATCTGATAGGCTAAAATCGGCATTCTTATCCAATATGTCCCATGAAATAAGGACTCCAATGAATGCCATTATTGGTTTTGCTGAGTTGCTTTCACAAAATAATCTCAATGATGACGACAAAAAAGAGTTTATTGTTCACATAAATCATGGAACTGAAAATTTGTTAAACCTTATTGATGATATTATCGACATCTCAAAAATCGAGGCAGGGCAAATAAGAATTAATAATTCTGTTGTTAGAATCTCGTCGGTTTTCAGCGAACTCCAGAACCTTTTTCTAAAGATACTAAAAAGACAAGGCCGGGAAAACCTTACTATTTCAATTGAAAACAATGGATTTGATCCGGATCTCAATATCAGTGCAGATCCTTTTAGACTGAAACAGGTATTTTTAAATCTTCTCAATAATGCGGTAAAATTCACTGAAACCGGTGGCGTGACGTTTGGAATCAAAAGTATTGACAAAAAACAAATACAATTCTACGTTAAAGATACCGGTATTGGAATTAATCAGAATAATCAGAAGATGATTTTTGATCGGTTCAGACAAGGGCACGAATCAAAAACTAAATTTTACGGAGGTACAGGATTGGGTCTCGCCATCTCCAAACATCTGGTTGAACTTATGGATGGAGAGATTTCAGTTTTTTCTGAACCTGGGGTTGGATCGGAATTCATTTTCACAATAGCTTTTGTTAAGCCTGATTGTGAAATTGTTACATCAAAAGGGAAGACCTTTGATCCAAATCCTGATTGGGCTAAAAAAACTATTTTAATTGCCGAGGATGAATCCTCAAATTATCTGGTACTTAAAGAAGCCCTAAAATCGACTAATATTAAACTTCTTTGGGCGAAAAACGGGAATGAAGCCGTGGATATGTATAAAATACACCCTGAAATTGATCTTGTTTTAATGGATATTCAACTGCCGGGAAAGGATGGTTATCAGGCCACCTCCGAAATAAAAAGTATCCGTAAAGGAACACCGGTTATCGCACAAACAGCCTATGCAATGTCGGGAGAAAGAGAGAAAAGTCTTGATGCTGGTTGTGATGAATATATCGCTAAACCAATCCGTTCCAAACAGCTTATTGCTCTGCTTTCGGAATTTCTTGACTAATTTAAATTCCTTCAATAAAGTTCTGATTTTTTAAACTATCACGGTAAACATTTGTTCCTAGCAGAATCCATGGGGATTTGTATATTTGTTGCATAATCAGAGTAAAACATTATGCGGCTGCATTTCACCATACTTATTCTTACAATAATTTCCCTAAGCTGTAGTCCCTCTGGTGAACCTGCCACGCAGGGAAGCGTTTTCAGATATAACGAATCAAAAGGAATTGCCAGTCTCGACCCTGCATTCGCCAGAAATCAAACCCTGATATGGCCTGTGAATCAACTTTTTAATGGACTTGTGCAGATGGATGACAGCTTAAATGTTATCCCTTGTATTGCAAGCTCATGGGAAGTGAGTGATGATGGTCTTTGCTACACTTTCCATTTGCGTAATGACGTATTTTTTCACGACAGTCCTGCATTTCCCGATTCTGTAGGCAGAAAAGTCAATGCTCGTGATTTTGAATACAGTTTTTCAAGAATTCTAAATCCAAAAACTGCCTCACCAGGTGTGTGGATTTTTGAAAAACTGGATTTTTCATCAGCCCATCCCAAAGGATTCAAAGCAGAAAATGATTCAATATTTAAACTTTGGCTTAAAGAACCTTTTATTCCTTTTCTGGGGATGTTAACTATGCCTTATTGCTCGGTCGTTCCTTCCGAAGCGGTTAGTTTGTATGGAAACGATTTTGGCAGAAATCCTGTTGGAACCGGACCCTTCATTTTTAAACTCTGGAGAGAAGATGAAAAACTGATCCTATTAAAAAATATCAGGTATTTTGAAAGAGACCAACAGGGTGTTCAGTTGCCTTACCTTGATGCAGTTAGTATTAGTTTTATTAAGGATAAGCAATCAGAATTTCTTGAATTCATGAAGGGAAATCTGGATTTCCTCAATTCCATTCACCCTTCCTATAAAGATGTGCTGCTAACCCGCTCCGGTCAACTAAATCCTGAATTTGAGAACCGCTTCATTCTGTTAACTCAATCATATCTAAATACAGAGTATTTCGCTTTCCTAATCGACTCCAGCATTGCTGAAGCTGCTAAAAGTCCTGTTTCCTCAATCAATGTTCGAAAGGCAATAAATTACGGCTTCGACAGGGTTAAAATGATGAAATATTTAAGGAATAACCTGGGTACTCCAGCACTTTCAGGCTTCGTTCCAGAAGGTATGCCTTGTTATAATCCTGAAAAAGTAAAAGGATTCTATTATAACCCTGATACCGCCAGATACTTTCTCAAAAAAGCTGGGTTTCCAAACGGGAATGGATTGCCGACAATACAGCTCACTACTACTTCCGATTATCTTGATATTTGCGAATATATCCAATTTGAATTGTCCGTAATTGGTATAAAAATTGAAATAGAGGTTGCAACCGGCGCGAGTTTTCGGAACAAAGTCGCAAATTCAAATCTTGTTTTTTTCAGGGGATCATGGATTGCCGATTATCCCGATGCAGAAAACTATCTTTCCCTGTTTTATTCACCTAATATGAGCCCGTCAGGACCCAATACTACCCATTTTAAAAATGCAGGTTATGACGCTCTGTATAAAAAATCTTTACAAACTATAAATATTGAAGAAAGACAAGCTTTGTACCAACAAATGGATAACATGATTCTTGAATCCTCTGCTATAGTGCCGCTATTTTACGATCGGGTAGTTCGTTTCGTCCCTGTTAAAATTACCGGTTTAGGGTCCAATCCATTGAATTTGTTGATATTAAAAAGGGTTAAGTATAGGAATTGAAAAAAAAATCAAATTATTTTGTAAAAAAGTGCCTTTTTTGGTGTTATTTATTTCGGGTTTTAGGGAGTAAGCAGTAAATACTTTAAATTAACCTAAGTTTTAAATTATGTACACAAAAATTTGGCAGAAGAGTTGCAGAGCGGTTTGTGCCATCGATTTCTATAGCCATTCGAATGTAAAAGTAATGTCTATTTCTGGCTTTAAAATTGGAAATCAGATAGTTACAGATGATATGATTTATCATGTTAAGGATGCTGAACATATCGAGATTCGCTTTTTATTGGATGATGGTGCCACGGATTATGCAACGGCAAAACTAAGCTACTCGCAATTACTGGAACTGCTGCCTAATCAGAGAGAATTCGACAAACTAGGTATTTGCATCATTCCTGCTGATTTCCCTGAATTTGAAAAAGTTCCGTCACTCACGCTTTGTAAGTCATGCGATATTAAAATTGGTCGCACAATAGCAGTTATAGGCTATCAGGCCGAACACAGGAACATGGCCCTTAAAACAGGGATTATTTCCTCACATTATACCAATAGCAAAGGATTGGGGTTTATCCAGTATGACGGAACCGTTAAACCAGGTAATTCAGGAGCTCCCCTTATCGATGTGGAGTCAGGCAGAGTAATCGGTGTAGTTATGAATAAGGAAAGTGGATTTGTGAAATCCTACAAAGAATTGATGGAAATAACTGATTCGAACCTTAAAGTTTTGAAGGAGCAGGAAGGGAAATCGAATTTCTTTGATGTTGATCTGGCACAAGTTCTATACGCAAACCAAAGTCAGATAAAACATATTGCAAAGGAATTCTTTCTTAATGCTACTGTCCGCGTCGGCTTCGCACTGGAAATAGAGCATGTACTGGAGTACCTTGAAACTAAAATGGAGTTCGATCTGGATGCAGGTGGAAGTTGTGATTAATCTTCGTCACCTGAATTATCCTGACTTAATATGTGTTTGATGTCATCGTCGGCAGCTTGTAACTTCGACTTACAAATCTGTATTAACTGAGATACACGTTTGACTTTCCCTGTTAATTCATCCACATCAAGTTCTCCAGTTTCAATTAATTCCAGAATCTCTTCAATTTCGGCGATTGCTTCTGAATACTTAACTTGCTGTTTTGCCATTTTATTTTTTATTGATTATTTTACTGACTTTACTTATCGCCGATCCATCATAAAAGAGTGTTGTCAGCTCATCACCTTCTTTAAGATCACTTGCAATTTTAATAAGTTTTCCTTTGGAAGAACTAATTGAGTACCCTCTCTTCAGAACTTTTTCAGGCCTGATGTATTCGAGTGTTTTTTCAATGGATGTCAATTCTTCATGTTTGTCTTTTAGACCCGCAAGCATACTACGGTGGAATCTGAGTCTGGTATTATCGAGTTGTGCAAAAGCCGATTTTATATGACTGTTGCAATCCAATCCAAGTCTGTATCTGTAGTTTGCCAAGCCATCATGTTTTCGGGATGTAAACTGCTGATTCAGAAGACTAAGCCTCTTCGATGTTGTAACCAGGTGATTACTCGCATTACTCAGTTTTTCATGAACCAGAAAAACCGTCGACTGGGAAAGCTGAAATATCTTGTCTTTTTCTTCATCAATGATTTTACCTGCCGTTTCTGAAAGATGCTCAATATATCTATCCAATAGATTATCGAACTCATGGACTGCATCGATCAGAAATGTTGCAACAGCCGTTGGTGTTTTTACCGAAGTATGCGCAACAATATCGCAGATGGTTTCGTCCCTTTCATGACCAATACCACTAACAACAGGCAATGGAAATTGAGTAATATGATAAACCAGATCATAATTATTAAAACATTCCAGATCCGATTGAGCTCCCCCTCCCCTGATCAGCACAACAACATCAAAATCTTCTTCGCGATCATAAATTCTGTCCAGTGCACTGATGATAGATTCCGCAGCCCTTTCTCCCTGTACAATTGCCTGAAAAAGCTCAGTATTGAAATAATATCCGTATGAATTTTGATGAAGTGTATCAATAAAATCCCCATATCCTGCTGCCGTTTCTGAGGAGATAACAGCAATTCGCTGAGGAACTTGCGGAAACGACAACATCCGGTTCATGTCAATCACACCCTCATTCTGAAGTTTTCTGATAATCTCACGTTTGATTCTTGCCAGATCACCAAGTGTATACGTAGGGTCAATATCCTTGATCGTCAGACTAATACCATAAACTTCATGAAATTCAGGCTGAACCCTGATAAGAACTTTTAATCCGGCTGCTAACCTGTAGCCAGTTGTAGTTTCGAAATATGGAGCAAGCATTCTGTAGGTAAACGACCAGATGGTTGCTTTGATTTTAGCGAGGGTTTGCTCCGCATCCTCTGCTTTTTCGATCAATTCAAGATAACAATGCCCTGAACTGTTCATTCGCATCTCACTGATTTCAGCAATTACCCAAACAGGTTCAATAAAGGCTTTTTGGATAGACGCTTTTATTCTTAGATTTAATTGGCTAAGGCTTATGCTTTCAATCTTCATTGCCTTGATATTACAAAAGAGTTTTTATACTTTTTCCCTCCTGATTCAGCTACAATAAAGTAAAATCCGGATCCGTAGCCTTCCAATTCAGTAATAGCGGAATATCCACCTGAGAAAGATTTATCCCCTGAAAATACGATTTCTCCTAACTGATTGTATATACTAACTTTCACAAATGAAGTGCTAAGCTTATCAGAATAAATTTCAAATGTACCGGAATTTGGATTGGGAAAAACCTTCAGATGATCCGATGGTAACTTATTATCTGAGCTATTCAGAAGCATCAAAGCAACTTTGAAATCCGGAATTCCATACCCTGCCGAATCATTTGGACTATAGAAATGAGAAGCCGACCTTCTTACAGCCGATATAAGCTCTACATTAGTTTTTTCAGGTGCTGCTTGCCATAAACAGGCCATCATCCCTGCAATCTGAGGCGCAGAAAATGAAGTACCATATCCCTGAACGAGATCACCTGAAGCATTTACAACAATCGTTTTATATCCAACGGCAAGCAAATCAGGCTTTACCCGTTGATCGAAAGATGGCCCTCTGGAACTAAAGGCTGCAACACGACCAGATGTGTCGGTAGCACCTATTGCCAGAACATTTGGCCCGTCGGAAGGTGCAGTAAGGTATTTCCAGGATTTATTCCCAGAGTTTCCTGCACTGATTACAACAATCATCCCTTTACTGAATGCTTTTTCAGCCGCTCTGGTTACCAATGCTGTTTTCCCATCCATATCGACATATGAATAATCCAAAGCAGGATCATCAAATTCGGAATATCCCAAAGAGCTGGTGATTATATCTACACCAGCGCTATCGGCAAATTCCGCTGCGAGTACCCACAATGCCTCTTCCAAGGGAGTTTCTGATTCAACTATCTCAGATTTCAGAAGATAATATGAAGCATTTGGAGCAGTACCAATCATATCTCCCGGTAAATTAGCTGCCATTGTGCTAAGCACTGTCATCCCATGGCTTGCGGTGCTGTAAAAATCAGGGCCAGAACGTGTAAAATCCATGTATCCCAACATTCTCCCATCCATCCATAAACTATCGAAGGCCGCAATGGTATTGGCATGGTAGAATCCGCCATCGATTACAGCAATACGGATATCGTCACCAAGAAAACCTGCTGAATGGAGGGAAAGGCCTTTTAACATTGATATCTGACTATACCCCAGACCATAATCAAGGGAAATAAAGGAATCTGCAACTTCATAAAATTTATGCTTTTCAGAAGCTCCCCTGCTATTTTTAACAGCTTTTTTTCTGGGGATTTTATAGTTGAATTCTGAAACAAACGAAATATGGTCAAGAGTGTCTAGCAACAGAGTATCACTGCTTTCAATGATAACTGCGTTAAACCAGTGTGAACTACCAAGAATGGTAAGACCTAGATTGCTCAGACTGTCTAAATATAGCCGAGAAACTGGGAGGTCCTCTTCTAAAAGTGCAATATTCTGTTTAAATCTGCGATCGATGGATTTGGCGCTAAGAAACGCTTCAGGCGATGTTAAGGAAAAGGAACTCCCTTTCTTATCTTTCAGTGATAACCAAAAGGTGTTGTCAGAAAGCTTTTGTGAGAATGCGCTTAACTGGAGTAGCAAAAAGAATGATATAATCAATATGAATCTCATTCAGTAAAGGGTTCAAAGAATTAAACAAACAAATAGGCAGATTGTTACTTATATTCCTCTAAATCAATATCATCAAGGTTGCCGATAGAGTCCTTGACTTTTTTCGAAAACTCCTCAATACGTTTATCCATCTCAGGATTTGGAAGCATTCTTCCATCAACATATTCAACTGTAAATTCAGGTTCACCTGCGTCAGTAAAATAGGTCCATTTTCCATCCATAGAGCCGGCTTTATATGAGCCTGTAATTGACGTACTCCCGTCAGGATTATAGCAGATGTAGTTCCCATGAAGTAAACCGACTTCATAGTTTCCTGTTAGCCTTATCTGACTGTTTTCAAAGTACTGTTCCCATTTTCCGTCCTTCAGATCATTCTTCCACTCCAGGTATTCGGAAACCTTTCCGTCTGCATAATATTTATAACTTTTTCCGTTTTTTTTACCAAGAATATAGGTTTCACTCAGAGCTTTTCTTTTATCATAACTGGAGAAATAGTTCCAGACTGAATCTTTAAGCTGATTAATATACTTCCCTTCAGAAGCCAAGTGGCCGGCCTCATAATAAAACTTCACAAATGATGTTTTGCCGGTCTCATCGAAATTCATGACTGCCTGAAGTATACCTCCCGGATAATATTTTGTCAGCTCACCAACCGGATGCCCGTCAACAAAGGTTCCGTGTGATTTTACCTTACCATTTTCATGATAGGTTTCCCAAATACCTGTTTTTTTTCCTGCTTTATCGAGCTGGTTCAAATTTTTATCCTGAGCCTTAGTAACATTGATCAGTAAAAAACTAAGGAAGCAACTTATTGTAATGATGAATTTCATTTATAGAATATTAATAAATCATGATGAATACATTTCCAAAATTACGAAATACAAGCAAGCTTTGTGCCAGACAGATAATAATAATGGGTTGAAATATGCATTTTATGGAATCTTGCAAAGATCTCCCAAGGTAATCTGTTTCTCTTTCCGTCTGATATATCGGATTTATCCTTCCACTTTCTGTTCGACTATTGGGCGACCCGATTCATGGCTCGGTTTCCCAAGTGGACTGACCTTATATCCGCTTCCTGTCCGTTATATCAAACTTTTGCCTGTGGCTTCCTTCAGATTATACGTCGCCGTAAACACCCTTGCCTTCAGCTATCAAATTCCGGTCGACCGGCTTTGTAAGGACTTGAGATTGCTCTCGCACCTTTTAGAAAAACAGCATGCTTGGCACACCAGTGTTGCGAACAAATCTGGATGGGCTGTTGAACGACTTTAATACTTTTGGTTTCCTGATTGAATCTTTATGCACACGAGATATTCGTATTTATTCGCAAGCGATTGATGGTGATGTGTTTCATTATCGCGATAAAGTGAAATCACCAATCAGAAAATCAGCAACAGGGGATACTATTACGTCATACTTTACTCTAAGCTGATTCAGAAAAAACGTTTCTCTTATGTTTCCTGCATTTGATTTATCGTTTGCTAAATTGTAAATCAAATTAGTATTGTCAAGATAAATTTTATCCACCTTCCCCAACCCCCTTATTCCTCTGGTAGAATCCCGCAGTTGTGCTATCATTCCGGCTTCTTCAATAAACAGACAATAATCAGTTATGTTATTCCGGCTGGCTGAAAGTGCAGTTGCTATACTTGTCATATTGGGCTTAAACGGCACACATTTAGTCATTGAATGATACAAATTTCTATAAAAAGGGAAATGTCAAATTTCAGGATCGTAATAAAATATCAAGCTCAATAATTTTTTTTAAAGCAAAAACCGCAGTAAAACATGTGTTTACTGCGGTTTGCCAATTTTTAATTATCGCTTTTAATCGACTTTATTTTACTTCTTCAAAGTCAACATCAGTAACTTCCTGATCGCTTTTCTTTTTCTCCTTACCGGCCGACTCATTTTCAGTTTCCGGACCCGGTTGAGCGCTCTGACCCTGACTCTGACTTGCTTTATACATTTCCTCTGACGCAGCTGACCACACTTTATTCAATTCCTCGGTTGCTTTGTCAACGGCATCCAAATCTTCTAATTTATGAGCATCCCTAAGATTTTTAGCCGCAGTTTCAATTGCTTCTTTTTTATCTGCAGGGATTTTGTCTCCAAATTCCTTCAACTGCTTTTCAGTCTGGAAGATAAGGCTGTCGGCAGCATTCATTTTGTCGACTTTTTCGCGTGCTTTTTTATCAGTCTCTTCATTATCCTTAGCTTCACGTTTCATTTTTTCGATTTCTGAATCGCTCAGGCCTGAAGATGCTTCGATGCGGATGCTGTGCTCTTTGCCAGTACCTTTATCTTTTGCATGAACGTTGAGAATTCCGTTTGCATCAATGTCGAATGAAACTTCAATTTGGGGAATACCTCTTGAAGCAGGTGGAATTCCATCAAGGTGGAATCGTCCAATAGTCTTATTGTCCCTTGCCATAGGCCGTTCACCTTGAAGAATGTGAATCTCAACTGATGGTTGATTATCGGAAGCAGTTGTAAATGATTCCGATTTTTTTGTAGGGATAGTTGTATTGGATTCGATAAGTCTTGTAAATACTCCACCCATAGTTTCGATACCAAGAGATAAAGGAGTAACGTCAAGAAGAAGAACATCTTTTACTTCTCCGGTTAACACACCACCCTGAATTGCAGCACCAACAGCAACTACCTCATCGGGATTTACACCTTTAGAGGGAGCTTTTCCAAAAAATTTCTCTACAATTGCCTGAATTGCAGGTATTCTGGTTGATCCACCAACAAGTATTACCTCGTCGATATCTGAAGCTGTCATACCGGCATCTTTAAGCGCTTTTTTGCAAGGCTCAACAGTAGATTGAATGAGGCTATCGGCAAGACTTTCGAATTTAGAACGTGTGAGAGTTTTTACCAAATGCTTTGGAATACCATCAACTGGCATGATATATGGCAAATTAATTTCGGTGCTGGAAGAACTGGAAAGTTCGATTTTTGCTTTTTCAGCAGCTTCTTTCAAACGCTGCAATGCCATTGGATCTCTTTTCAAATCAATACCTTCGTCTTTTTTGAATTCTTCTGCCAGCCAGTCGATAATGGTTTGATCAAAATCGTCCCCACCAAGGTGTGTATCACCATTTGTGGATTTTACTTCAAATACACCATCACCAAGTTCAAGAACAGAAATATCAAAAGTACCGCCACCAAGGTCAAAAACGGCCACTTTCATGTCGCGGTTACGTTTATCAAGACCGTAAGCAAGTGAAGCCGCTGTAGGCTCATTGATAATTCTCCTTACATTAAGACCAGCGATTTCACCGGCTTCTTTAGTTGCCTGACGCTGTGAATCGCTGAAATATGCAGGAACAGTAATAACTGCATCCGTAACTTCCTGACCAAGATAATCTTCAGCAGTTTTCTTCATTTTCTGAAGGATCATTGCTGAAATTTCCTGTGGGGAATATTTACGATCGTCAATTAATACTCTGGGAGTATTATTTTCGCCTTTAATTACTTTATATGGAACCCTTTTTATTTCTTTGGTCACCTTGTCAAAGGTCTCACCCATAAATCTTTTAATTGAAAAAACGGTTTTTTCAGGGTTTGTAATAGCCTGTCGTTTAGCAGGATCACCGATTTTTCTTTCTCCGTTTTCAACAAATGCCACTACGGAAGGAGTGGTTCTTTTTCCTTCGGAATTTGGAATTACTACTGGCTCATTGCCTTCCATAACAGAAACGCAGGAGTTAGTTGTTCCTAAGTCGATTCCAATAATTTTACCCATTTTATTATTATTTTAAATATTGATTTCTGATTTCGTTTAATATTGTCAATACTTATGCCATTTATTAAATCCCGCAAAATCGTGACAGTTTTGCTTCATGATTAACCGGGAAACAGAGTATTCATATTTTTAAATGTGACAAAAAGTCAGAAATAAGTAAAAAACGGGCTTCTCATAGGATATAATTTAAATTTATTTAAACTTTGTATCCCTTTAAAACAAACAAAATGCCTATACATAGTTCCGTAAAGCGAGTTACCACACATGTTATTAATGAAATGAAGCTCAAGGGTGAGAAGATTGCGATGCTCACCGGTTATGATTATTCCATGGCAAGAATTCTTGACCAGGCAGGTATTGACATTATTCTGGTTGGAGATTCTGCCTCCAATGTTATGGCTGGAAACCAAACCACCGTTCCAATTACACTGAATGAAATGATTTACCATGCTTCTGGCGTAGTCAAAGCTGTTAGCAGAGCATTGGTTGTGGTTGACCTTCCATTTGGAACATATCAGGGCAACTCGATCGAAGCTCTTCATTCGTCTATTCGCATCATGAAAGAAACAGGCGCACACGCGGTGAAGCTTGAAGGGGGAAGCGAAATAAAGGAATCTGTTGAACGTATTCTAAGTGCAGGTATTCCGGTAATGGGGCATTTGGGACTTACGCCGCAATCAATACATAAATTTGGAACCTATACTGTCAGAGCCACGGAAACTGAGGAAGCAAATAAACTTATTGAGGATTCGGCAATTCTGGAAGAAGCCGGATGTTTCGCTTTGGTACTTGAGAAAATTCCTGCTTTGCTGGGAAAAAAGGTTTCCGAAGAAAGAAAAATTCCAATTATTGGCATAGGTGCAGGTCGATATGTAGATGGGCAAGTACTGGTACTTCACGATATGCTTGGGATAACTCAGGAGTTTTCACCACGTTTTCTCAGAAGGTATCATAATTTGCACGCTGAAATGCTCGGAGCCATTCAGAATTACATTACTGATGTAAGATCTCAGGATTTCCCGAATGAGAGAGAACAGTATTAATATTTTTAAAATGCTTACGTGGTTTCAGTTTAGGGAATCTTTTTCTAAAATTTAATTCTGGTAATTTAATTCTCCATAAGCAATCGCATGTTCAAATCACCCGAAATACTTTACGAAGACAATCACCTTATTATTGTTAATAAAGGAGTTTCGGATATTGTGCAGGAAGATAAAACCGGCGATGAATCACTTGAACAGCAGATCAAAGCATTTATAAAAGAGCGGGATCAGAAGCCCGGGCAGGTTTTCCTAGGAGTGGCTCACCGAATCGATCGTCCGGTAAGCGGTGTGGTTGTATTTGCAAAAACAAGTAAAGCTCTTGCACGGATGAATGAAATGTTTCAGAGCCGTGAAATTCAAAAGAAATATTGGGCTATTGTTAAAGAAAAGCCGGCAAAAGACGAGGCATTACTTGAGAATTATATCAGTCGTAACACTCAGAAAAATAAAGCTTTCATTCATTCTAAAGAAGTAACGGATTCGAAGCTTGCAAGTCTGCATTATAAACTGATTGCATCTTCGGATAATTACCATCTACTTGAAATAGAGCTACATACAGGCAGACATCATCAGATAAGAGCTCAATTGGCATATATCGGATGTCCGATAAAGGGGGATTTAAAATATGGATTCGCCCGATCAAATAAAAATGGTGGCATAAGCCTGCATTCAAGGAGTATACGATTTATTCATCCCGTTAGAAAAGAAGAGATTTTTGTTGAGGCAGGATTCCCGGAGAACGACTTGTATAAGGTATTTAAAGTATGATATTCAAGCTTGTAAATCCCATGAAATTGTAAGCAGCAAATTAAGCAATTTCTAAATTATTTGAGGTTTTCAAAAGGGAGAGGTAAAAGATCACGTGCATCACTTAAAACTTCTGTTATTTCATCTCCAGCCAAAATTACTTGCATGGTTTTACCGCTTCTGTTGCGGGCTTCAAGTAATACCTGCCTGCAAGCTCCGCATGGATAAGCCGGCTCACTTAAAAACTTTCCGTTAACACTTGCTGTAATTGCAATTGAAAGAATTGCTATGTCAGGATATTGTGACTTTGCATAAAAAACGGCAGTTCTTTCAGCGCACAAACCCGAAGGATAGGCAGCATTTTCCTGATTATTGCCGGTAATTATTTCACCATTTTCGAGAAGAACCGCAGCACCAACGTGGAAGCCGGAATAAGGTGCGTAAGCCTTAGAAGCTATTTCACGCGCTTTTATAATAAGTTCCTGTTCTTTTTCAGGCAATTCATTAAAGTTATCATACCTAAAAACCGTCAACTGAATATCTTTCTTAATCATTTTGCTTTATTCTCCCGCTAAATAACTAAATTATAATGACTTATCAAAATGGATCAGTCGAAATAAAATGTAATTCCTCCGCCAAAGATACCCAGCGCAAAGTCAGTAAGTGGAATATCTCATTCGATAATTAAGGTAGCATACTTTTTAAATTTAGGAATTGTTCTTTTCAACTATAGTTGTATTTTGTAACCATTGTATAAGGTTAAGCAACATGGTTACAAAGATATATTTAACACTGGCAGAAGCTTCTGAGCTAATTGGAAAAAGCAAAGAAACTCTTAGGCGATGGGATCGAGAAGGAAGGCTGAATGCCATCCGAGAGCCTATTAGCAATTATCGTGTCTACAAACGAGAGCAAGTTGAAACCTTGTTTGCTGATTTTATGAGGCAAAATATAGTCGAAAATGTTTCAAATTATGCTGAACCACATAAGGATTATTCGGTAATAGAATTATTTGCTGGTGCTGGTGGTTTAGCTATTGGAATGGAAAAAGCAGGATTAAAATGTGTAGCTTTAAATGAAATTGATATTTGGGCGTGTCAAACACTTCGTAAAAATCGTCCAAACTGGAAAGTAATGGAGGGTGATATAAAATCATTTAATTTTAAAGACTATCATAATAAAGTTGATGTGGTTACTGGTGGTTTTCCTTGCCAAGCTTTAGTTATGCCGGTAAAAAACTAGGGCTTTCAGATGCGAGAGGAACTTTGTTTTATGAATTTGCAAGGGTAGTCAAGGAAGTGAACCCACTTATTTGCATAGGTGAAAACGTCCGCGGTTTAATAAGCCATGATAGCGGTAAAACTTTAAAAGGAATGATTTCAATATTAGATGAAATCGGTTATAAGGTGGTTCCAGTTAAAATTTTGAAAGCAATAAATTATAATGTTCCACAAAAGAGAGAAAGAATTCTTCTAGTTGGTGTTAGAAAAGATATTGATGTCACATACGAATATCCTCTTTCTTACAAGAAAGTTTATAATTTGCTGGATGCTCTGAAAAAGGGAGAATTATTCGATTGTAATGTTCCAAAGTCACCTGGTGCGAAATACCCGCAAAGCAAAAAAGAAGTTTTAGACTTAGTCCCCAAAAAAGGATATTGGCGTAATCCTGAAATTCTGTAAACTCTGCTGTGGCTATATTATTTGCCACTAATTTCGCTTTTCCATAACTCGCAAAAACTACCTTTTGCTAAAATTTGAACTAAATAACATTTTGCCTTCTTGTAATCGTTAGCATACCTTGCTAATTTTTGAAACAATGCTTCAGCTGCACTGCTGTTCATGGTATTATGCTTATTTTTTATATCAGCGAATAAAGTATCGTCAATTGCTTTTAGGAACAAAGTTAACCTAAAGGCAAAAAAGAAACGTATTTAATACTTTAAGTAAAAAACTACTTTACTAGTTCAGATTTCTTATCCTGAACCAGAGTTTAGAGAGCAATAGCCTTCCCCGAATAAAAATCCAGAATTTTAACTTTGAAGATATATTCATATTTAGCCTGTGCCAGATCAGAACGGGCTTTGGAATAGCTGTTCTTCGCAACACTAAAATCCACAGCATTAACTAGACCCACCTCATATTTCTGACGTGAGTAATTAAAAGCTTCTTGGTTAGATTTTACGGCTTCCAGTGCAGACTGGTATTTCGCAAATGCTCCAAGTGCATCGGTATGAGCCTGCTGAATTTTCTTAAATAAGGCTTGTTTCTGTTGTTCAAGAAACAATTTGGAATCTTCAAGCGAAATTTTGGCTTTGCTGATAGATGTCTGGGTCAGATATCGGTTAAAAATCGGAATACTAACTCCTAAAGTAATCTGGCTATATCGCTTATCTTTAAGCTGATCGATCATTGGATAAACAAAAGTTGAATCGTTTGGATTGAAAGAACCGTTCTGGTATTGTGAGTAATACACACCACTCAGATACACTTCAGGGCTTCTTTCTCCTTGTTGTACTGAAAGATTTTTCTCTGAACTTTTAACTTTATACTCTGAGCTTCTGATTTCCGGCATATTCTGTAATGCATTTGCAAGTGCATCATTGAATGTAGCTGGTAGAAGGAAGCTCTCGACATTAAGGTTTTCAGGGTGTAAAACAGCAAAGTTTCCAATTGAATCAAGGTCGAGTAGCTGAGCAAGATCAAGAACTGATAATTGAAGTGTGTTTGCCTTAACGGTATAAATTAATTTCTCGGAGGCAGCCTGAGCCTGTATCTCGTACAATTGCCCCATTGCAATATTACCCACATCCACCATTTTTTTTGTTTTCTCAACCTGCAAAAGAGTAACTTCATATTGATTTTTCGAAACTTCCAGCAATTCCTCATCAAAAAGTACCTGTAGGTAATAGTTCATAATGAGCAATGTGATATCGTTTTTTGTTTTTTCCAGATCAGCCTGACTACTCAGAAAGGAGTATTTGCGCTGGGCAACTGTATTCAGATTCTGTAAACCATTAAACAAGGTAAGTTCGCTCCTAACTCCCAAGGAACCAAATGTCTGCTGCTGGTTTTCCCAACGGTATAGATCATAATTCAATGCGCGACCTGCGCTTATAGAATGTTCGAGTCCAACATTTAATGTGGGAGTGAAATTAAAATATGACTGAGTAAAATCCTTGGATGCAATCTCGGATTGCAATTCCTGTCTTTTAATTTGGATATTATTCTCGATGGCATAATTGATACTCTTTTCAAGGCTCCAGAATTCCTTGAGTTGAGCGTTTGAGTTTATTGAACTTACTATCGATAAGAAAACAATAAAAATTATCTTAATTCTCATTTGACTGTGATTTATCTATATTTTACTGTGTATGCATTATTTCTTTTTCCGATAAAGCCTAAATACTTTTCGCATTTTCTGATGGAGTAAATATCTGTATCAGTTCCCAAGCAGAATCGTAACTTTTAATACATTTTTTAAGTCGTTCAATTCTGGCTAGGGAAAGTGAAACACCATCGCCTCCGGGATTAATATCCTCTTCGCTATCCCAGGGAAACGATTCAACTCTGTAGTCAATTGCTTGCTTATTTCCCCCTAAATTAAGGGTAATCTGCGCAAATTCATTTTCGCCGAATCCTGGTATGGGTACACACAGATCTTTCATACTTTGAAGATTAGATTATCTTATAATGCTTTCCGGATTAAATTAACCGAAATCTATACTACTTAATGACAAGTAATACTCATTTCTCAGCGGGCAAAACCAAAAATCTACACTTTTTGCTTAATATTTTCTGTAACGATATGTCCGTCAAACAATTGTATTATTCTATGCGCTTTATCTGCATCAGATGCTGAGTGGGTTACCATGATGATGGTTGTACCTTCCTGATTGAGTTCCGAAAGCAGATTCATAACTTCTTCGCCATTTGCAGAATCGAGGTTTCCTGTGGGCTCATCTGCGAGGATCAGTAAAGGTTTTGACACTACAGCTCTGGCAATAGCTACACGTTGTTGCTGACCACCGCTTAGTTGTTGCGGAAAATGATTTTTTCTGTGAGATATTTTCATTCGGTCCAGAACTTCTGAAACCCTTTTTTTACGGTCGGATGAGGATACCCGTTGATATAGAAGCGGGAGTTCAACATTTTCAAAAACATTTAGTTCGTCAATAAGATTAAAACTTTGGAATACAAAACCAATATTTGATTTACGCAGATTTGTCCTTCCACGCTCCGAATAGCCTGAAATTTCAGTGTTATTGAAATAAAACTGTCCGCCTGAGGGATTGTCAAGAAGTCCAAGGATGTTCAACAAAGTTGATTTTCCGCATCCGGATGGCCCCATAATGGCGACAAACTCCCCTGTGGCGATTTCCAGACTAACCTTGTTGAGAGCGGTAGTTTCAACATCATCGGTTTTAAAAATCTTGCTAAGTTCAACTGTTTTTATCATGGTAATAGAGTTTAATATTCTTTAAAATCTTTTTACACAAGTAATTACTTTTCCTTAAGAATGAGTTTATCAACATTTCCAAAGCTATCATAACTACTAACAATTACTTTCTCCCCTGCTGCCAATCCATCAAGAACTTCATAGTACCTGGGGTTTTGGCGACCGATGGAGATATTTCTTTTTACTGCAAAGTCACCTGATGGGTCAACAACGTATACCCATTGCCCACCGGTACTTTGATAAAAGCCTCCTTTTGAAAGAAGGTTAGCCGGCTGCGATTCGCCAAGTTCAAGTTTAATTCTGGAAGTCTGGCCAATCCTTATCTGAGCGGGAACAGTGTCAGTAAAGAGCATATCAACTGCAAATCTGCCATTCTGAACTTCAGGGTATACTTTTACAAGTTTAGCGGGATAGGGTCTGCCTGCAAAGTCGCATGCGGCAATAAGTCCTCTGTCGATCCGTGCAATATAATGCTCATCAATTTCTACTCTAAGTTTGTATGAATCAAGAATATTCATAGTTCCAACGCGCGTTCCATAGTTAACAACTTCGCCGATTTCAGGGTTCAAAGTTGCTAATTCGCCGTCTACCGGAGCTTTTATATTGAGGTTATCGAGTCGTTTACGGGTAAGATCCATGTTAATGGTCATTCTTATAACAGATTCCTCGAGGGTACTAACCTGAACACCACGGTACAATGAGTCGTTACGATGGTTTTCAACATATAAGGCAAGAAGTTTTTCTGAAGTCATGAAATCTTCTTTGGATTGCTGGAATTCCTCCTCTGAGATATGATTTTCCTTAATAAGAATCTGATTCTTATTATATGCCCGGCGTTCCTTGTTTACAAGTTTAGTGAGTTCAAGAATTTGAATATTTGAACTGAGCATTTGCTGATCCATCATCAGTCGCGCTGTTCTGAGTTCACTAACTGCTCTAGCAACAGCAGCTTCATTATTTGAAATTTCGAGAATAAGGTTATTATTTGACATGCGTATAATAGCATCGCCTTTTTTAAGCATGCTTCCTTCTTCTTTTAATTTTTCTTCCACTCTACCTCCTTCAACAGCATCAAGAAAAATTGTTTGAATAGGTTCCACAACTCCTTGAACGGCAATGTAATCCTGAAAAATATTCTTTTTTACTTCTTCAATAGTTATTTTTCCGATTTCCACGTTCAATTTTGAAGATTTATCACCGAAAAAAATATTGAAAGCAATAAAAACAAGGGCAAGTGAACCCAGCAAAATCCATATAACTTCCTTACTAAGGCCTTTTTTCTTTTCAATTTTTTTATCCATACCGTTCATGAGCGCACTATTTTTGTCTTATAATTTTACACAGATTATGCCAAAAGCCATATATTACTGAATTCTTGAATATTAACCTAATAATTCCGGATTGTTCATCCCATTAAAGTGTTCGGTTATGTAACATTAATCGTACGGATTCGAACATTCAAAAAAAACTTGTAATATTGAATAATCGTTTTAAACTTAATTCAAAATAGGTAAAATGAATCAGAAATCAGGAAAAATACTTGTTGTTGACGATAATGAAGATATCCTGTTCGCTCTCCGTCTCCTTTTAAAAACAAGCACGGAGCGGGTCGAAACCATCAGCAATCCTGAAAAGATACCGAGTCTGATGGCAGAAGAAGACTGGGATGTCTTTCTTCTTGATATGAACTTCACCAAAGACGCCATCAGCGGTCAAGAAGGTTTCCAATGGCTTCAAAAGATACTGTCTATTGACCCACTAGCGGTAGTTGTATTTATTACAGCATACGGAGATGCCGAAAAAGCTGTAAAAGCTATAAAAGAAGGTGCTACTGATTTTGTGTTAAAGCCATGGCAAAACGAAAAGATAGTTGCAACAATTAATTCGGCACTAAAGCTACGCTGTTCAAAAATTGAAGCTGAAGGACTGAGGCAAAAACAACGACAGATTAGCGCTGTACTTGATCAGCCTTTTACCGATTTTATTGGAAACTCTGAAGAAATGAACAAGGTTTTCAATACCATTAAAAAAGTAGCAGCTACGGATGCTAATATTCTGATTCTAGGAGAAAACGGAACTGGTAAAGAACTTGTTGCCAGGGCTTTATACAGAAATTCTCACAGGCGGGATGAGGTCTTTATTAGTGTGGATCTGGGCTCCATCGCCGAAACCCTTTTTGAGTCAGAATTATTCGGGCATGAAAAAGGTGCTTTCACCGATGCAAGACAGATGAAGCAGGGACGTTTTGAAATTGCTTCAGGAGGGACATTATTTCTGGATGAAATCGGGAATCTTACTCCCCAGATGCAGACAAAACTACTTACCATCATTGAGCGGCGCGAAGTTACCCGTGTGGGTGCTAATAAACCAATCCCGATTGATGTAAGACTTATATGCGCTACAAATAATGACATCCACAAAGACGTTGACGAAGGCAGGTTCAGGCAAGATCTTTTGTATCGCATAAATACAGTGGAAATTCATCTACCACCCTTGCGCGACAGAACCGGAGACCAGTTGCTGTTGGCTGAACATTTCATTAAGATTTACTCGAAAAAATATAAGAAAAACGTACGCGGACTACTTTCTTCTTCACTCAAAAAGTTACAACAGTACCACTGGCCGGGGAATGTAAGGGAATTACAACATGCCATTGAAAGAGCTGTGATTATGTCGGATGGAGATATGCTTACTCCGGAAGATTTTATCCTTAACAGTAATTCAAAGAAAGCCGGTGAGTTTGAACTCAATACATATAATCTGGATGATATTGAAAAAACGATCATACAGAAAGTACTGAAGCAGTATCAGGGTAATATTTCACAAGCCTCTCAGGATCTGGGCCTCACGAGGACTTCACTTTACCGAAGAATGGAAAAACATGGTTTATAAAAATTTCAGATTCAATCTTATTTTAAGGATATCGCTTTTTGCTTTATCTGTATTTCTTTTTTTCTTTTTTTTAGAAAGGGAGACCCATATCACACCGGTATTGCTGCTACTGATTATTGCACTTCAGTTCTATTCGCTTTATAGGTATGTCGACAAGACAAATCGTGATCTGGCAAGCTTTCTGGAATCAATTCGCTTTTCGGAGTTTACAAGATCATTTCAGATTGAAGGCATGGGATCATCATTTAATGAGCTGAATAAGGCATTTAATGATGTTATTAACGATTTCCAGAAGGTAAGATCCGAGAAGGAAGAGCATTTTCATTATCTGCAAAGTATTGTCCAGAATATTGATGTGAGCATTATTGCATATCAGCATGATGGGAACATTGAGATGATCAATAAATCGGCCAAAAAGTTGTTTCAGCTTGGGTCGGTAAAGAATATCACAGCACTTGCTCCTCTTAGTGAAGCTCTGGTTCAAACTTTGCTTGATATAAAGCCCGGCGAGAACAAACTTGTAAAAGTACAGGATGAGGACGATTTGCTTCAACTGGCAATTAATGCCACCGAGTTTAAAATTAAAAATAAGGTAATTATTCTGGCTACTATTAAAAATATCCAGAATGTATTAGAAGAACAGGAAACTGAGGCATGGCAAAAGCTAATTCGTGTTCTAACACACGAGATTATGAATTCCATCACCCCTATTGCGAGCCTTTCTTCAACCCTTGAAACAATGATGAAGGATTTCAATAAAACCAGGGAAGAAAATGAAGGAATGGATATGGAGACAGTAAACGAGATTCAACTGGCACTTGAGACTATTAACAAGCGTAGCAATGGACTATTACATTTTGTAAATACCTACCGAAATCTCACCCGTATTCCGAAGCCAAATTTCAAGATTACCAGAGTTTCTGAGTTGTTTATTACTATTGGGAGATTAATGGAAGAAGAACTTAGTGAACATCATATAAATCTTACCACCAGTCTTGAACCGGGATCACTTGAAATTTCAATGGATGAACAGCTTATTGAACAAGTACTGATCAACCTCATCAAGAATTCCTCGCATGCCCTGGAAGGTAGAAACGAACCGAAAATTGAGTTGCGAGCGTATCTTAATAAAAGAGGAAGGCCTACAATTCAGGTTTACGACAATGGTGTTGGGATTCTTAAAGAAGTTTTGGATAAGATTTTTATCCCGTTTTTCACAACAAAACCTTCAGGTTCGGGGATTGGGCTTAGCTTATCCAGACAGATTCTGAAATTACATGGAGGAACAATCACTGCCCAATCTGACCCGGATGTAGAAACCACATTTACTATGACTTTTTAGTACCGTTGAGCAATTATTAATATCAAATCAGCCAAGAATCAGATAAATCATTTCTCGACTAGTACACAATTATTCAGCAAAACATCGAGAAGCATGCCGGAGCATTCTCCGCGCACAGTGATTTGTTCGCCAATGGCATTCTTAATAATATTTTTATCATCTTTCCCGCTAAAAGTGCAGATTACACCTGAAAACTCATCGTCAGGCCTAAGTGTGATATTTAAAGTACTATCGATTGAACCGTACTCAACCTGAGCAACATTTCCAGTAATCTCAATGATGTGTCCTGAGTATTTGGCTGTTGCAGCGGCTTCATCCTTTTCAAATGCTGAATAAAGCTCACCAGAATTAAGAACATATTCAGCCTTTACATTTTTGAGATCTGCAGGTTTACGCATAAATTGGTAAAAACCCCAGGAAACACCTGTCACAATTGCAACCAATATAATTATTGCGAATATGCGGAAATGCTTCGATTTTGTGAATGCAGGACAGTTCATTTGTATTAAATTTTTAATGTTCTGATAATCAGGTTAATCTAATTCTATTTAACAGGATTTGGATATTTTATATTAACTGTGACCTGCATTTCGTTTGCAATTTTTTCTCTTACAAGGTTGGGGATAATAATACCGTAATCTTCAGGTTTAACCTGAAATGTAGATTTTGCAATCAGTCCATCAGAAGTCACCTCAATAGTTCCGGAAACTGCAATTGTTTTGACTACTCCGTGCATATCCATTTTACCTTCTGCCTTTACATTATAAATTCCTGGTTTTGATAATGTTACGAAGGAAAAGTCTGCAATTTTTCCTTTAAAAGTTGTTTTGCCATATTTTTCAGTTTCCATGTAATTCTCATTAAAATGTTCCTGCATTAAAGCTCTTTCAAAAATGAAAGATTTATTGTTAATGAGGAAAACCACATCACCGGTTGTAATATCTATGATACTGGCAACCTGATTGTTATCTGCTTTAATATCTTCCATGGGTGTGTGAGAATAGAATCCTACAAAACCATTCTTTGTAGTGTAACGTTGAGCATTCAAACTAATACTTAGAATCAGTAATGCTGAAATTAACAATATGTTTTTCATGTTTTTGGATTGAAATCGATGATTTATTTTGTAATTTATTATAAACATGAAACACTTTTTTCAAGCAAAGGTTCACTTCTCTTCATTAACTGCCTTTTTAAATGAGAACACTCTGGAAATGTTAAAGCCAAAATGAATATCGCCTTTTCCCCATCTCCCAGTTGTTTCGGTAATAAATCCCTTTTCAATCATGGCAAGTGAATTGGTGAACATTAGCTGAAAAACATGACCGCCTGTTTCAAGGTCGATACCAATTGATAATGGATCGTATGTTTGTGAACTGGGATAATTATTAATTGGATTTAACACATAAAAATACTCAGCATTTAAGCTCAGGCGTTTGGTAAGTTTTGCTCTGCCACCCATGCCAATAGCGTAGGTATCATTTGGATCCATTTCGGTGAGCACAAGATTTCTATGCACAACAGTTGGGCTTAATTGCATTGATAACCGAGGGCCGAATTTTCTTGCAACCAGCATCTGATAGGTATATGACATTCTTGACGAGAAATAATTGGTTCTTTCAGGGTCTGAAAACTTAACAGCCATCAAAGCCATAGAACCGTATAGTGACAGTGAAACTGGCATGTTTCTGGCACCACTAGATTGCCGAAGCAGACTCACTTTCGAAAACCCATCAAAGGTTTTTTCATAAGTACCTCTTCCAACGCCAAACATTAGCCAGTCTGTAAGTCCATATTCTAAACTAAAATGCACATTCGATTGATCCAGTCCCCAAAGTTCGTAAGCTCCGGAATTGATACGCCCAAAGCGGTGCGAAATGCGGAAATCCAATTGTTTTTCGCGCATTCTTTCGATTGATTGACCATTTAATACACGGGTGGATTTAAATGTTGCAGTTGTATAACTAATCTCAGGCTCTGCACCATCTTCAAGCATATTCAGAAGATCATCCTGGGCAAATGCATAACTGTTTACTGAAAACAGAATGGCAAGAATAAAAAAATTTGCTTTGTTCATTATACTTAAACTTTATATATTTTCGAAAATCGTTTTTGTTTTGGCTTTATTTAGGGTGCTGTCGGCTTAACATTCCGGGAAAACTAATTTTCCAAAGCTCCGGCATCCACCCAAATCTGAAACTGCTGAATTAGGCAATCTTTAAGTTTAGCAGAATTTTTTGGCATAGGCTTATCGCCTATATGCTTTATTGCGCTAAGACAAGCTTGTTTATTATTTAAAACATTTTGATAGCCTTCAAGGCTGGTGCCTCCGCCTTTGCTATCTGCGCTAACTGCAGAATGACAACTCAGGCAGTTATTATCCAGTAAAGGGAAAATACTTGAAGAATATGTGACATTTGTGGTATCACAGTTTCCCAGATACTCTCCAGGGTACAAGCTTTCTTCACTATCATAATAACAGGAAACACTTAACAGAGTGAGAGAAACAAAGATTGAAAAAAGATACTTCATGGGATTAGTTTTAAATCAGAATACGTCCAAAATTACAGGAATGATTAAAATGAAAGTTTTCATGGGCAGGTTTCTTTAGCACCCTGTTCGATCCAAAGTTTGATTTTTGTTCTGTTTTGCAGTGAAACAGGTCTATCGGGAGGCATCATTTCAGAGGACCATGTGTTGGTCATTGCTTTATATAACTTGCTTTTACCTGCATCCCCTGGGACAATATTCTGAATTATTCCAGCATAAGTAGTAAGATCAATATCATCCCCAAAATGACAATCTCCGCAACTGTTCAGAAAAACAGGCAGAATGTCGGCTTCGAAGCAAATTTCGGGCAGAGCCTGAATATCGTCTTCATGCCGACAGGAAGAAACTCCCACGATAAGAAACCCAGATAAAACAATTATAATCAGACCTGATACGAAAAAACTTTGCAAGTTCATAGCATGTGTTTTATGAGACAAGATAGTTGTTATTAAAAGTATTAACAGTTTTTTCTTTACTTTTGTTTTCCAACTTATAATGAAATTCTTTATGAAATTAACCACTGTACTTTGCCTGACAGGGCTTTTAATAACTGCAACTGTATTTTCACAATCAGGGCAGAATGAAGTTATAAATCTCGCCAAATCGATAAAAACAGAAAGCTTTTTTAGTCATTTAAGCACGATTTCTTCAGATGCTTTTGAAGGAAGAGAAACAGGAAGTAAAGGGTATGCTCTTGCAGCAGATTATGTTGTTAAGGAAATTGAAAAAATAGGTTTAAAACCCGGTGGTGTTGATGGCACATTCTTTCAACCAATTAACTTTGAGAGCAGGACAATGAATAAGGAGTCTGTAACTATTTCTTTTTCAGACGGGAACAAAAATTTAGACGGCGAATACGGCAAAAACATTACTGTTTTACCAAATATTAAATCCTCAAACGTCAATCGGAACGAAGAATTGGTGTTTGTTGGTTATGGATTGGAAATTCCTGAACTAGGGATTAATGATTTTCAAGGAATTGATGTAAAAGGTAAAACAGTAGTTATTGCTATTGGACTTCCCGAAAATATTGATAAACAGAAATACAGGAAATATGTGAATCCTCTGGAGAGAATAAAAATCCTGGAGAAAAAAGGAGTTAGCGGACTCATCTTCTATACCAATCTGGGAATATTTCAAAATCTGATTTTTAGTCAGTTGAACAAATTTTTTCAAACACCATGGTTTGATTATCAGGATGCTGACCTCAACAATCCAATGCTTGGTTATGGGTCGAATCTCCTCTTGTATTCGAAAAAAGATTTTATCAAAGACATTTTCAAATTTAACGAGATAAGTTTTAAGGAAACTACCAAAGCAATGGATAAAGGGCTTTTTAAGCCGTTTGTATTTAAATCCAGCCTTCAGGTAAAATATACAGCTACCACCAAAAATGTTTCCTGTAAAAATATAGCCGCCATACTTCCTGGTTCTGATCCAACTTTAAGTTCGGAGTATCTGATTATTGAAGCTCACCTTGATCATATGGGTATAGGAAAAGCGATTAAAAAGGACTCCATTTATAATGGTGCATGGGACAATGCATCCGGTTCTGCAACACTTTTGTCGGTTGCTGAAACTTACAAGCAGATGCCCGAAGCTCCAAAACGTTCTATAATGTTTCTATGGGTTACCGCAGAAGAAAAAGGTTTACTTGGTTCGAATTACTTTGCAAAGAAACCTACAGTGCCTGCCAGCAAGATCGTTGCAGATATGAGTCTGGATATGGCAGGAGGTATTTTCGAGGCAAAAGATATTCTTCCCATGGGATATAAAATGTCGAATTTATCGCAAGCTGTCGATTTTGCAGCCGATAATCTGAATCTTAAGAAAGACACAACAAACTCTATGGAAAACGAGTATTTCGAGAGAAGCGATCATTTTTCATTTATCAGTGCAGGGATACCTTCATTATTGCTTTTTGGAGGGATGGATGCTGTTGATCCAAAAATAAAGGGATTAAAAACTTATGAAAAATGGGAGAAGAAAGTCTACCACTCCCCTTTCGATGACATGAATCAGAATTTCAGTAAAGAAGCGTTTTTGCAAGGGATTCAGGTGAATTTTCTGATTTCATGGTTTATTGCAAATGAAATGGATGAGGTGAAGTGGAAAAAGGAAAGCATGCAATATAAAAAATACATCGCTAAATAGTTGATATTCAAGACGTATTCTTAATGCATTAAGCTTATCATCTGATACTTGTCGGATTCCTATTATTTTGATGGGATCACGTAATGAAAGATAGCTAAAAAATGCAAAAGGCTGCCGGCAACTACAAATAGGTGCCATACCAGGTGGTGGTATAGAAACTGGAGTTTTGCATAAAAGATAATTCCGATGGTATAGCACAATCCTCCCCCGAGAATTAAAAGACCTCCTGCCAATGGCATGGAATTAAAAATAGGGACAATTGCAATTACCATTAGCCATCCCATAGCAACATATAAAGCCAGAAAAATATAATTCACTCTGCTGTCTGATTTCGCAACGCGGGTGAAGGTCAGAACAATGCCGGCAATCGCCATTCCCCATTCGAGTCCGAAAATTACCCAGCCAAAAGCTCCGTGAAGAATTACTAAGGAAAGAGGTGTGTAGGTTCCTGCTATCAGCAAAAAAATTGATATCTTATCAAAAACAAAAAACAGCTCTTTGGCTTTGCCTTCCTTCAATGCGTGAGCCATTCCGGAAGAGAAATACAATAAAATTAAGGTAGCGCCGTAAATTGAGGTGGTTACGATGTGCCAGGCATTGCCGCGAAGTGCTGAAAACACAATCATCAACACCAGACCCGCTGTTGAAAGTAAGGCTCCGCCTAGGTGAGAGATTGCATTGGCAACTTCTTCCGACTTCCTGTATAAGCGTTGTTCAGCCATATTTCAATTTTTTGGGTTTAGCTTCAAAGATATGCTATCGATGTGAAATTTGAGGGATGCTGGCGGGTATTTTTAAACGCAGAATACTGCAAGGGAACAAAGGAATGCGTAGAATTTGATTTGCTTATTAAACGGCTTCTGTGTTTAATATGCTTCAAATAATAAGCAAGACTCATCGCCAATGCATCGTATATGTAAAGAAAGTTAATGGTGTAAGAAATTGTTTCAGGTATTTTGAACTAATTGCTTTTAAAATTGCTTTATACAGGGCAGTTATGTTTTTGGCAAGGTATTGCAGGCTTTTTTCCATTTTGGAAATTCAAATTTTGATGACCTTATATATGGATTAATTTTAAATGTTAATAAAAAGATATCAATATCAATTTAAAACAAGCACCCCATTATTTGAACATATTTTTAAATAAAACGACCCTAATTCTGACAATTTGCAATCAGATTGAGGGGATTTTGATCAAAATATTTAAGTTTTTTTGTACATTTGCAGCCTTAAAAAAGAAATAATTAAAACGGGTAACTGATAATTCAAAATTTAAAAAATTGGCAGGCACAACATTATTCGACAAAATCTGGGATTCGCACGTAATTGAAGTGATAGCTGGCGGACCAAGTATTTTATACATTGACAAGCACCTGATTCATGAGGTAACAAGTCCGCAGGCATTTGCAGGAATTGAAAACAGAAAACTGAGCGTTTTTCGCCCACAGAATACAGTTGCAACTCCTGATCACAATGTTCCCACGGTTGATCAGCATTTACCAATTAAAGATCAGCTTTCGGCATTTCAGGTCGCAAAACTGACTGAAAACTGCAACCGCCATGGCATTACGCTTTATGGTCTTAATCATCCTTATCAGGGAATTGTGCATGTAATTGGACCAGAGCTTGGCATTACACAGCCCGGAATGACCATTGTATGCGGTGACAGTCACACTTCCACTCACGGAGCCTTTGGCAGTGTTGCTTTTGGGATAGGTACATCTGAAGTTGAGATGGTACTTGCTTCACAATGCATCATGCAGCCGAAACCCAAGAAGATGAGAATAAACGTTGAAGGGAAAACCGGAAAAGGGGTTACTGCGAAAGATATCATTCTTTATATTATTGCTAAAATCACTGCCAGCGGTGGCACAGGCTACTTTATTGAATATGCCGGATCGGCTATCAGAAGTCTGTCGATGGAAGGCAGAATGACCATTTGCAATATGAGCATTGAAAGTGGCGCCAGAGGTGGACTTATTGCCCCTGATGAAACTACTTTTGCATATATCAAAGGACGTAAATTTGCACCAAAAGGAACCGAATTCGATAAAGCTGTTGAGAAATGGAAAACTCTGAAAACGGATGCAGACGCAGTATTCGACGTTGAACTAACCTATGATGCGGCAGATATCGAACCCATGATCACATACGGCACCAATCCCGGTATGGGAGCTAAAATAAGCTCAAGAATACCATCAGCAAAGGATATTGAAGCCGGAAATCTGGTTACTTTCAATAAAGCGCTTGATTACATGGGATTTAAACAGGATGAGCCAATTATCGGAAAAACTGTTGATTATGTTTTCGTGGGAAGTTGTACAAACGGTCGGATCGAAGATTTGCGTGAAGTGGCAGAGTTTGTTAAAGGCAGAAAAAAAGCTGATAACATCACAGCATGGATTGTTCCGGGTTCAAAACAAGTGGAACAACAGGCAATTGCTGAAGGTTTAACTACTGTGCTTGAAGCAGCAGGTTTTAAGCTTCGCCAACCCGGATGCTCTGCGTGTCTTGCTATGAATGACGATAAAATACCCGCAGGAAAACTTGCTGTGGCAACCTCAAACCGGAATTTCGAAGGCCGCCAGGGTCCGGGCTCACGTTCAATGCTGGCAAGTCCGCTAACCGCAGCTGCAGTAGCTATTGCCGGTAAAATCGTTGATCCAAGAACAATGCTGAAGTAAGCTGGAATTTAGATTTGTCATTACTAAATTCCGCAAATCAAAATCTTAAAAATTAAACAGATGTCAATCGAAAAATTTATAACCCTCAGTTCCTCTGCAGTTCCTATGCCTATTGAGAATGTGGATACAGACCAAATCATTCCAGCACGTTTTCTGAAAGCCACTACTCGTGATGGTTTTGGAGAGAACCTTTTCAGAGACTGGAGATATGACGGGCAAAATAATCCAAAGACTGAATTTGTGCTGAACCAGAAAAAGTACTCAGGACAAATACTTGTCGGAGGAAAAAATTTTGGTAGCGGTTCAAGCCGTGAGCACGCTGCATGGGCAATTCATGATTATGGATTTAAAGTAGTTGTTTCGAGTTTCTTTGCTGATATCTTCAAGGGAAACGCATTAAACAACGGTCTTTTGCCAGTACAGATTTCTGAAGGATTTCTTGTAAAAATATTCAAAGCTATTGAAAAAGATCCGTCAGCAAAACTCAATATTAACCTGATTAATCAGGAAATTACCATAGAGTCAAGCGGGGAAAAAGAGCATTTCGACATCAATCCCTATAAAAAAGAATGCCTTTTAAACGGATATGAAGATATCGACTATCTGGTAAGCAGGAAAGATAAGATTGAGGCTTTTGAGGGAAGAAATTGACGATTTGTTAATTGGATGATTGAATGATTTGGGCTTGCATTGTAGAGAGTCAAAATTAAAATGAAATGACCATGAAAATTACGATAATGGATACCACACTTCGTGACGGGGAACAGACCTCGGGAGTGTCGTTTACGGGAACGGAAAAGCTTACCATGGCTAAGCTATTACTTGAAGATCTCAAGGTCGACCGCATTGAGATTGCTTCTGCACGAGTTTCAGATGGAGAATATGAAGGAGCAAAAATGATTTTCAGCTGGGCCATAGAACATGGGTACATTGAGAAAGTTGAAGTTCTGGGCTTTGTTGATGGAGATATTTCCTTAAAGTGGATTCAAAATGCCGGAGGAAAAGTGATCAATCTTCTTACAAAAGGTTCGCTTAAACACTGCCAGCTGCAATTACGCAAAACACCCGAACAACATATTGAAGATATTAAGGGCGTTCTGATGACTGCTAAAAATATGGGTATTCGCGTGAATATTTACTTTGAGGACTGGTCGAATGGAATGCGCTCATCCCCTGAATATATGTACCAAATGCTGGATGGATTGCAGCATGAAAATATTGATCGATTCATGCTTCCTGATACTTTGGGGATTCTGAACCATGAAGAAACCTATAATTTCTGCCTCGACATGAAAACCCGTTACCCTAAGCTTAGTTTCGACTTTCATGCCCACAACGATTACGATCTTGCAACAGCAAACGCATATTCGGCAATCAGAGCAGGGATTTCGGGCATTCATACTACAATTAACGGATTAGGTGAAAGAGCAGGAAATGTGCCTCTTTCAAGTGTAATCGGAATTGTTAAAGACCATTTTAAATATGAGATGTCGGTGCAGGAGGATAAACTTTATTTGATTTCGAAGTTTGTTGAATCCTTTTCCGGTGTTAGAATTCCTGAGAACAAACCTTTAATTGGAGAAAACGTTTTTACCCAAACGAGCGGAATTCATGCTGATGGTGATCAGAAAGACAATTTATATTTCAACGATCTTCTCCCAGAACGTTTTGGAAGAAAACGGCAATATGCTTTGGGGAAAATGTCGGGAAAAGCTAGTGTTATCAAGAATCTTGAAGAACTTGGCATAGAACTGAGTAAGGAAGAAATGAAAATGGTTACTGACAGGATTATTGAACTCGGAGATAAGAAAGAAACCGTTTCAAAAGAAGACCTTCCCTATATTATTTCTGATGTTCTGAAAAGTGAAAAAGTTATTCAAACAATAAAACTCAAGAACTATTCTCTGGCTGTTGCCAAGGGTTTGCGGTCGATGGCAACTCTCAGCATAGAGATTAATTGCGAAAGCTACGAGGAAACAGCCTCAGGTGACGGACAATATGATGCATTCATGAAAGCTCTCTGGAAAATATACGATAAGCTGGAAAAAAAACGCCCAGTATTGTCTGATTACGTAGTTTCGATTCCCCCGGGAGGAAAAACCGATGCCTTAGTAGAATGTATGATAACCTGGGATTACAACGGCAGGATCATCAAAACGCGTGGACTTGACTCCGACCAGACGGTGGCTGCAATTAAGGGAACATTGAAGATGTTGAATATTATTGAGAATGAACAATAGACAATAGACAATAGACGATAGACGAT